>Ga0210397_10000370_pt1 | contig 30667 bp, 43 predicted proteins | sample IncBWH2OmetaG_FD_160126 | JGI IMG/M metagenome (GOLD analysis project Ga0210397, IMG submission 160126) | Forest soil microbial communities from Barre Woods Harvard Forest LTER site, Petersham, Massachusetts, United States - Inc-BW-H-2-O ...
TCCGCAAAAGATCGTGATGTGGGAACGCGGAACACGGACGGAAAACGGATGCCCGCGGATGTTCCGCTGGGACCAATTCAGAAAGCTAGCACGGAGAATAAGTTATGGGATCACAGAAAACGCCTGATGTAGTTCACCCGGGCGAAGCCGCCCAAGCCGCCATGGGCACCGCTGCCGCTGGCGAAATGATGTCCGTCGCCAATCAGCCAGTCGACCAGTACGGCAACCTGATCAACACCATCTCGCTGGGACCGGCAGCAATGCAAGCCCAGCAAGCGCTAGCGGGCCGTGCGGCCAAGCAAGGCGCCCAGCAGCAGATGGATATCCAGAGCAGCGTTGACCCGCAAGCTTATGCCCAGAGGCAGATGCGGATGAATGCTGCTAACGCGCGGCTAGGCAAGCTCTACGGCGTCAACCCGACCGCTTTCGCCTACAACACGCCGTCCAATACTTATGCCGTGCCCGGATCACAGGATCTGCCGGACCCGGTAGCGCTAGCACGCAACGCGCAATCGCTTTCCGGGATGCTTTCGGTTGGCGCAGTCAACAAATCCGGCACCCAGCCGGTCCTGCACCCGTCCGATGCTAGCGCCATGACCGGCCTTCCTTACGCGATTCCGACCAGCTATTTGACCCAGTAAAATGGCTACCGCCAATCAGCAAATCACTCTTGCCAGCAGCGTGCCGGACTCCGGCATGAGTGATACTCAGTTGACGAATTGGCTCGCCCAGAACCAAGGGAAAGCTTTCTACGATTCCAACGGCGATCAGCAGATCGTTCCCACCGGAGCATCGGCCAACGCCGGAACGATCCGGTCTTGGATCGACAACGGGATCATGGCCGGAATGAGCATCACGCCGCCGGGCCAGCAAGGCGGATCGACCGCTCCCCAAACCGGCACCATCGACAATTCGCAGAGCTATCTCACCGGGGCAGCACCCACCACCCAAAGCGCACCTATGGCAGCAACTGACCCTTTTGCAAATCCGTCATCTTCAATCATGTCATCATCGACGGGCCAAGCAACGGTCACGCCGCAACAAGCCCAGTACTATTACTTGGCGACTCACGGATCCGCCGCTCCGGATGACAACACGGCGATGTCGTATTTTACGACCCAGAACCCGAACTTCGGCGCTAGCGGTGTTTCCACCCAGAACGCCATCAACTGGGCGAACCAGCAAGGGTTTGGCGCCAACGTCGATCCAGCCACGGCAGTGGCGATGTACGAAGCGCAGCACCCGGACGAGGTGAAAGCCGGAGTGGCGCAAGCCGCGTTGACGCCGGAGCAACGGGCCTTGCAGCAGCAAGCCCAGACCGATCCGGTCAGCGAAGCGCTCCGGAACCAGCTTGCTAGCAGCTATACCGACCCTACCCAAGCGGCTAACCCGACCGCAGCTCAGTACCAGAGCTATCTCGACACTTTCAAACAGGTTGACCCGACCGAATATGCCGAGCGGCAGGGGCTGGCGACCTCGATGGATTCGTATCTGTCGCAGATGCAAGCCCAGAACGCTTTAGGTTCGCAGCTCGATCCGGTTACCCAGATGCAGGTTGAACAGCAAGCCCGCAAAGCGCAAGCGGATCGCGGCAACCTGTACGGCAGCGGCCAAGCCGCGGTCGAAGCGATGACCACCGGCCAAGCCGGGCAAGCTCTTCAACTGCAACGCCAGCAGCAGTTGCAAGCGGCATTGCAAGGTCAACAATCTTATCTCGGCGCCGGACTCGGCCTTGGCGACACCGCAATGCAGCTCTACCAGCAAGGCCAGCAGAACAAAGCCAACGCCCAGCAGAGCGCTCTTTCGTACCTGAGTTCCGGCCAGACGCCGTACCAGCAAGGCGCATCCTACCTGAGCAATGCAGAAGCGACTGCTGCTAACGCCGCGCAAGGAGGCCCGGTCTATAATCCAGCCAGCCTTGGCACCGGGACGCTGGGCACCTCTCAGCAAGCGCCACAGTACGGACTCGATATCGGCGCCCAATCCCAGAACTATTTCAACTCCCTGAACAACGCCTATGGAGGGGGAGCTGCCGGATCGACCAAGAATCAGGCGGTCAGCGCAGCTAGCGGTGCGCTCTCCGGCGCTGCTAGCGGGGCGACGGCAGGGACCGCAGCTTATCCCGGTGTCGGCACGGTGATCGGCGGTGCAGTCGGCGCTATCGCCGGAGGTCTGGGCGGATATTATTCCTGAATAAAAACCTGCATAAAAGCCAATCATGCCAAGCAAATCACAGAGCCAGAGGCGGTTAATGGGCGCTGCCTTAGCAGCGAAACGTGGCGCCAAGACCTTCCCTGAGGCTAAAAAGGTCGCGAGCCAGATGAGCGAGAAACAGCTCGAGGACTTCGCGAGAAACCCGAAAAAGAAAAAGAGTTATCTCTAGGACGTTATGCCAATCAAACCTGCAAAACCGTTCGTCATTCCGAAAGTTAAACCGGCCAAGATCGTTCCGCCTCCGGTGCTAACACCGCAGCAAACCTTGAAACAGTTTGCGACCAAGCCGGTGGTTCAACCTCTGAAAAGAGGGACGATCAACAACATCACCAAACCGCTGAAGAGCTACCTCACACCCCCTTAATATGGCTTCATCTGGAGGATCCAATTTCTTTCATCTGGTCACGCCGAGACGCCGGTCGGACTCAATCAACGACGTGACCCGCGGAATGCAGGTCGGGCAAGCCATAGGAAAAGTGCTCGGCAGCGTGGGAAGCGCGATCCAATCCAGTCGGCAAGACGCCGCGGCCAACGCCTTGATGAACCAGCAATCAACCAATGCTGCTAACGCGCAAGCAGCGGCAGATCCGGACCCGGACCCATTGCCGGACGGCAGCGACAACCTGAATCCCACGGCAGCTAACGATCCTAGCGGCACACAGGATCCAACGCCGTTTACCGGCGGCGTGGCCGGGATGAAGCTTCAGCAGCAGTTCCAGAAAGATCAGTTGGCCAACCAGATCCAGCAAGCCAAGTACGCCGACCAGCTAGCATCGAATTCCAACACCGGCATCTACGCCAAGCCAGCCACGCCAGCACCGCAAGGTGTTCAGGTCAGTGGAAACAGCCTGTGGAATCAACCGGGCGGCGGCGGCATCAATGCTCCTCCGGCCTCAGGCGGTAAAACTGCTGCTGCTAAACCACAGAAGTACGTGGCCGGTTCAGGCGATGTTGAGAACGACGAGAGCACTGATGACGCGACCCAGATCAAGACTGACTTCGAGGCGTTGCATGGTAACGGCACCTTCCATAAGTTCGCCAACAACGCGCAAGTCGATGCTAACGGGAACTATATCGTACCCGGCAAAGGATCCGGCGGCACCGATGCTAACGGCAATCCGCTGCCACCGCCGCCTGAGCTGACTATTCCCAAGGCCGAAGGTGACCTCTTTACGCAGCGTGTAAATGCATACAAACGCAAAGCCGGGATACCGTACCAGCCGGATCTGGGCGGGCAAGGCACACAGGATAACCCGTTGCCGATGACCTCCAAGCTGCAAGTCAGGTCGTTGCCTCAGGGAACATGGGTGGTCGACCCGGTGACCAAGCAAAAGTACATGATCGGCGTGAAAGGCTCTTAGCATGGCGGTGGATCTGGCCGAGGAGTTGAGGAAGAGAATGGCCGCGGATGCGCTGGCCGGTTCTCCCGATCTCTCTGACGCCATCAATGCACCTGCCGACACCACGGACGCTAGCAGCGATCAGCCGGACGCTACCCCTACGCCCGCGCCCGCGCCCATCGACATCGGGAAAAAGAAAGGGCAGGAATACGAACTCATTCCTGAGGCAGCAGCAGCACCGAAACCCGCACCAGCAGCACCGACGCCAGCACCGGCTACACCGCTGGTCGTTCCGACCCCGACCCCTGAATCCCCGACGCAACCGGCAGACATCCAGACCGATCCTGAAACCGGCACGCGATATGTCCAAGATCAAGATCAGAAAGTCCCGCACGCCGAACTGGCGACACCAGCAGACAAGGAAGCGTTCAAACCGGGTGATGTTACTCTGCCTCAAACGACGGTCCAAGGAACAGCGGCACCGGGCCAGCCAGCACCAGACAAACTGGATCAGGTCGAGCGCGGCGAACTGGTGGGTCTGCCTTGGCACCCGGCCAAGCAGGTTCAGCCCGCACCGGACCAGCTAGCACAGGTCGAAAAAGCCCAGCCGGTTACTGCTGCCGATCAAGTCGCATCTGCTCCACAAAAAATTCCAGAAATTTCAGCTCCCCCCTCCACTCCCTCTTTGCCAGCCACGGTCTTCGGGATGCCAGTGCGCGGGGCAGCTCCGGCGCCACCAGTGCCCGGTCCGGCGCCGACACCAAGCCCTAAACCTGATCTCACACCTCAAGCTGATCCGACCGGCGTTGCTAACTTTCTCAGTAAAGCCGGGTCAGCGCCTATCGTTGACAGCAACGACGCACGCCTGACAACGGTGAGTGTCGGTGACCAGAAGTGGAAGGTTCACCAGTATGCGGCTCCCTATTTTCAAGGCTTTTTGAGCGAGCTAGCAGATCAAGGCGCCCCGATCACTTCCGCCGGAGGCTGGAACAACCGGGTGATTGCCGGGACCAACACCTTATCGCAACACGCTTATGGAGGCGCCATCGATGTCAGTCAGGAAGGGCGCGACGTGGTTTCACTGGCTTTCCAGAAATGGATCCAGCAAAATCCCGGCGCATTGCAAGCGGCTGAACAGAAATGGCACATCTACGGCGGCGAACGGTTTGGCGATCTCGGACACTTCGAATGGGGCGGCGTTGGTGGTCCTGCTAGCGCGCCAGGTGATGCTAGCACAGCCGGCCGCGACCAAGGGTATGTCACCGGCAAAGCCACCACTTTCGGGTACAAGGATAAAGGCGATCCGGGAGTCGGAGCTCCGCGGCTGGGCACCATCAGCACCAATGATCCCGATCTGGTTGGCATTGCGGTCCCGGAACAGGCGTTGCGCCAGCAGATCGGTGCTAACCCGGCAGCGTGGCGGCAAGCGCGTGTCGATGTGATGACGCAGGACGGGCGGCACATGCTGGTTCCTATCGTCGATCTGGGTCCGGGCGACACCTCGCCCCAGCGCGGGGTAGCAGCGGATTTCACCCAGAAATTGCACGGGCTTCTGGGCAATACCGGCGAGCAGACTTACGGATTCAAGATCATCCCGAACGCCGGGCCGGATGTGGAGAAGGATCCACAGGCATTTATTGCCGAGCAGCGGCAATTAATGACCGGCGCCGATACCCGTCCTAAACCGGCAGCAACACCCGGAACTGGTCCAGCTAGCAGGGGCGGCAGACAGTTCGAACTGGTTCCCGAATCTGCCGTGGGCGCCACGCCGCCGTCTCCGGCGGAAACCACACAAGCCACTGCCGACACCCAGAAGTTGCAGGACAGCCTTCAGCAGTCTGGCAACCTGATCCAGTTCTACAAGCAACTGGATACCGATCCACCCAAAGGCATGAATCCTCAGGTGGTTGCTAGCTTCAAGAAGAGCTTGCAGAACACGATTACGCAGGAGATGCAGCGCCGGTTTCCGGACATGACGCCGGACGTGGCATGGAAGAAATCGCAGGAAGATTCCAGCGTTATGGATATCGGGGCGGAAGGCTGGCACCAGCTTACCGGCAGCTTCGCCCAGCTAGCGCCGGTCTTCGCCCAGCAATCGCCGGACAAAGAACAGGTCAACGCTTTCTTCGATAACGTGATGCCGGGCGCCAGTGACGCCGACAAGCAAGCGTTCCTTGCCAAAGTCCACGCATTGCCGCGCGAACAGCAGGGACCGTTCATCGCTTCGCAACTTCCTGCGCCTCAGGCAGGACAACGAGGCAACGATCCGATGGCCGTGCTAACAGCCATTGACCATCTGGCCGACCCCGGATTTCAAGCGGCAGAAGCCAAGAAGCTAGCGGACGCCAGAGCGTTTGCCGAACAAGCCGGAACCACGGATCCACGGCTGAAAGGCAGCGCCGGAGAAGCTATCGCCAGTCTGGGAGGAGTGCCCGAACAGTTGATGGCCTATTACGGCATCCCGATTATCGGCGCAGCGCAAGCCGCCGAACAGACGCGGGCGCGGATGGCCAAGGAACATCCCGACTGGGACGAGGCGACACTCGACGATAAATCGGCCATGTCAGCGCTAGCACAGGTTGCCGGGAACACCGTGGCCGCGGGCCTGATGACGCATGGCGCCGGAGCTTTACTGAAAGCGGTCGCAAGTCCGTGGCGCCGGGCCTTAGCACAGGTTGGAATAGGTGCGCTATCCAACATGGGCATCAACGTGGGAACGACCGCGGCAACCAACGTCGCTGAAGGACGCCCGGCAGGAGAGGATCTGGGACAAGCAGCGTTGGCAGGAGCGATTCAAGGTGGTGTCGTTGGCGGTCTTCACGGCATTGGCGAACTAAGGGCGCCTGTACCGGAAGCCGCACCGGAAGCCGCGCCGGAAGTCCGACCGCCTCCGCTGCCAGTCAAAACGCCGGTCACCGGAGCGGATATTACCGGGCCTGACGTGCGCGACACCACCACTTATCCGTGGTACAAGCCCGATCCGATTGTCTCCAGAGGCACTGAACGAACTTCGTTTACGCCATCGGAGCTAGCAGAAGCCACCAGAACATTGCCGTCCGGCACCCCTGAACAGGTACAGGAAGCCGCCGAGCAACTTCAGCCGCCGACCGATTTCAATCAGCGCGGCGTCTTTCTCGACAGCGCCGAGATGCAGCAAGCCGAGATCGCCAAAGCACAGGCGACACAAGCGCAGCAGACCGAGATCGAGAATTCAAACGTGGCCGGGGCACTGCACAAGGAAGGTTCCTTGGGCACCAACGGGGCTAGCACGGCAGCGGCGGGCGAATCCGAGCCATGGGTATCGAAGATTGCTAACAGGTTCACTTCGGAACGGATGGCCAGCGGCGATCTGGGGCCGGTCGAACCGGGAACCGGCGTGACCAAGGAACAGATGATAGCTCGAGGGATGAAGATGGGTCCGGAACAGATCAACCAGCATGTCAGCGACGTGATGAGCAATCGCGGCGGCGATCCGGTCGCGCAAGCATCAGCGATCCGGGCCGAAGAAGCCCGGTTAAGCCAGCGATCTCAGCAAGCTTCGCTAGCATCGGAAGCCGACCCGAAAAACGTTCAGCTCAAGACCGCGGCTAACGATGCCTTCAATGATCTCACCGATTTCCACAACGGGCCCGTAGCCAAACTGAAGAACGACTGGCACGCTCAAGGCATGACTTTACAGGGCGAAATCCCGGTCGATTTATCCACCTTCAACGGATTGCGTGACGCCTACTTGCGCGATGTCGGCAAGCCGCCTCCTGCTAGCGCAGAACCGATGTTGCGCAAGGTCGCTAAACAGGTCCGGGATTCTTCCGCGGCTGAGACGGCGGCATTGAATAATCTCTCGGCTGAGATCGAGCGGCAAAGTGCCCGGCGCCTTTTGCCGACAGCAGATCAGGTCCGCGAGAACATCATGAAACGGATGAAGGTCGAGCCTTGTCCGGTCTAGCTTTATGCCATGCTACTCAGGTCCAATTCCGGTCACCGACGATGAGAGGATAGCCATCTGGAAATGGGCGAAAGCTAACGGCATCGATCATGGTTTGCCGTTCGATAAGATCCATGATGCGATCAACCAGCATTTCTTTGCCGGACAAGCCAAGCCGGAATGGATCAATGATATCCTGAGCGGTCGCAAGACGCCGTTCCGGCAACTGTCCAACGCCGCATGGAAAGCGCAATACAACCGGCGCCAAACTGTTCTGACAGCCAAGGACGCTGCCGGGCAGCGGGATATGCACCCGGTAATGAAGGGAATCAAAAGAGTTTGGGACGCTCCCAGATCTGCCGCGGTCTTCGGCCATAGCATTGTCTTCCCGGTGACCCACGGCGGCGATCTGGCGCTGCGTCCTGCTAGCTGGGGCGTGTTCTTCCGCGGTCTGATGAACACCTACACCAAGTCATGGTCCAAAGCGGCTACCGAACGGCTACTGGACACCATGAAACGGCAACCGCTCTTCGACACTGCGCTGCGAAGCGGGCTTGACGTGGGCGAACGGGCGCACCGGACAGATCTGGTCAACCGCACCGCCAAAGGCAGTCCCAGCGAACGGGCATGGTCGATCCTGACCACCATGCGGTTTGAGTTGTGGAACCATGAAATGGAGAAATACATCAAGCCGGGGATGAGCGAGCCTCAGGTGCTTGAGATCGGAAAAAACATGGCCGAATGGGCCAACCACGCTACCGGATCTGCCAAAGGCCCGATCAGTAATCTCGGCGGCAACGTGCTATTCGGGCCTAAGCTAACACAGAGCAAGCTGAACCGGATATTTTCGGATCCGGTCAAGACAGTGAAGACCTTTGGCGACTGGAAGAATGCCAGCCCCGGCGAGAAAGCCGCGGCATGGACCCGGTTAAGCGGCGGGATGCAATACCTTGGCAGCGGCCTCGGTCTGCTAGCAGTGAACCAAGGCTTGCTTCAGGCGACCAACCAGAAAGAGAAGATTAACTTCACCGACCCGACCAAAAGCGATTTCCTCGCTTTCAAAGGCGGCGGATTGGAATGGTCGATACCGGGGATGCATTCCGAGATCAAGACCTTGGGCAAAATCTTGGCGGTGACCTTTGGGAACAGCAAGGATATCAGCAAACTTTCGCACGGCAAAAGCAAGTTTGAGCAGGTAGCTGAAGAGCTTGGCAAGTATGGATTGTACAAGACTAACCCAGCTATCGGCGCCGGAATGGAGACAGCTCAGGGACACGACCTATTCGGCAGACCGTTGCCGTGGATCCATGAGAAGATCCAGAAGAACAAACCGCCATACGGCTGGCCGGAATACCTGCTGTCACACGGGCCGATCCCGTTGCAAGGCCCGATCAGGTACGCTTACGACCAGCTTCGGACCCAAGGTGCTAGCGCCACGGACTCCACGGCAATCATCAAAGCGCTGATCATCATGGGCACTGACCCAAAGGCAATAGCCATCGGCCTGACCGGAGGCACCGGGATGCATATCAGCGCCGATTACGCCGCGGCCAAAGAAGCAGCTCGACGCGAGCAAATCGCGCAAAAGCTGAAAGGCCGCTAGAAAATTTCCTGATTTTTCAAGACTCCCCTTGCGTCCACGTTGCTCCCTGTGGTACAAAGTGGGGTAATGCCATCATTAACTAACGTTTGGATACCTGAACAGCAGAAAGAGCCGTTCAGGAAAGCCGCCGAACACTATCAATTCGAGAGTATGTCGGCGTACTTCAGGATGTGCGCAACATTGCTAATAGAGCATTACGAGCACAACGACAAGATAACCACACCGTTTCAATTCGAGACTAGCAGAAAGACTAAATGACCAACCAAGACACACAGATAATTCCCATCTCAGACAAAGGCGAACTGGTCTACACCCAGTGGGACCAGCTAACACGGATCTCCAAACAGATCATGGACGCCGGGATTACCAAGCTCGGCAACCCGACCCAGATCAACCTGATCATCCTCAAGGGTAGACGCCTTGGGCTGGATATGTTTGAAGCGCTCGAGAACATCAGCGTGATCAACAACAAGACCAGCATCAACGGTGCGCTAGCATCGGCGCTGGTCGAGCGGTCCGGCCTTCTGGTCGATAAATCGCACGAATACACTGGCGACAGCGAGGCCCGGAAATGCAGCGTCACGGTTCAGCGCAAGGATCGCAAGCCAGCCACTTGGAGTTTCACCATCAAGGAAGCCAAGCAAGCCGGGCTTTATCCCGGCAAGCAAGGATCCGGCTGGAGCAATTATCCCGACAGCATGTTGTACTGGCGTGCGCTCGGCTTCTGTTACCGCCGGGAGTTCTCGGACGTGCTGCAAGGCATGTACCTGACCGAGGAACTGGTCGACGAGGTTCCTGAGGTCAAGGTGGTCACCGACGCGCCTTCAATCGCTACCGGGCGCGGCTACCGTGAAGTGCCCAAGACCGAGACGGTTCCATTCGAGCCGGATCCGGAGGATCCGAAAGCCCACCAGCATCCGATCATCTCGGCGCCGTCCGATATCCCGGCCAAGGAAATTCCATTGGAAAAGGTCGAATCAACCAAACCAGAAAATCCGGTCGATTCGTCAACCGAAACCGATCTGGAACACCTGAAAAGGATGTCTGAAAAGTCCGATATTTCGGAAGAGTTACTGATCGAGATCGTCAATGGTTTGCGGCTCTTTCCCAGAGGTGTGGAGCACAAACTTGAATCTCTGCCTGAGGCGAAAATCAAGACGCTGATCAAGAACTGGAACGTGGTGATGACCCAAGCCAAGCGAATCACCGAAATGAAGGAAGCCAAGGCTAAAGCGGAGGCCGAGGAAGCGGCGGAAGCAGCGGCGGCAACTGGAGCGACAACCTGATGGACCAAGTAAGAAGACGAGGGAAGAGCCTTCATCCGACCGACATGGTTGTCCGCTTCATGAACTTCGTCGAGCTGCACCGGAATGGGTGCTGGCTCTGGACGGGGTGCATCGACAAAGATGGCTATGGATGGTTTGGAGCGGACAGAGCACGTAGGAGCCATCTGGTTTCCTACGGTCTGTTTGTCGGTCCAGTGATGAAGGGGAAAGAGATCCATCATGAGTGCGGACACCCTCACTGCGTCAATCCTGCTCATCTATCGCCCGAAACGCGAGCGGATCACATTCGGAAAAACACAGCACAAAGGTTCCGTTACTGCCCACGGTATCGAGGAGGTTCCATTGGATAATGATCGAGACAGCTTACCCAGCGCTAGCGCCGTCCAGCGCTTGATGCAATGCCAAGCTTCTCACCGCATGACCCTGAAAGCACGGGCCATGCGGCAGGAGGCCGGGGAATCCGGCGGCAAAGGCGACGAATGGCGGGACAAGGGCACTGCCATGCATGACGCGATCTTTAAGCAATCCGCGGCTGATCTGGAGACGGACCAAGACCGGATGGATTATTCGAAGATCATGAAACGCTTCCGGGAATTTCTCGGAGGATGGGGCGCGATGAACGATGACACCGTGATCCGCGAGGAACGCCTTTGGTTGCATCAGGAGATCGAGCCGATCTTCTCTGGCCGACCAGATTATATGCGGATCTCACCCAATCACAAGCGAGCGGCCATCGTCGATTTCAAATCGCTTTGGAACAAGGCGCCGGAACCGCGCGAGAACGATCAACTCTGGAGTCAAGCAGTCCTGCTAGCAAACGAGGACGAGCAGATTCTGGATTTCACGTTCCAGATCATCTCGCCGCATTACACTTATAAACCGCACCTTGCCACTCGCGAGGAAGTGAAAGATTACGAGGTAAAGTTGCGGACCATGCTCAGTCTGGCACAGGTGGATTCACCGCCAAAGACCGGCGACCAGTGCAAGCATTGCGGCGGGCTTTTGATCTGTCCGGCGATTGCCAAGGAAGCAGCGGTTAAATCGGAACACCCTTCCGAATTAAAACTGGAAAATGCGGGCAAGTTGCTAGCACGGCTGGAGCGGATGGAGAAATACATCAAGGAAGTCAAGGAATACTACAAGCTGGTGCTAGCAAAAGATCCGGACTCTATCCCGGGCTGGAAGATCATCGAGAAGCAGATGCGGATCCTGAGACAACCGGAGAAAATTCAGAATGCGGTGGTCCCGGTGATTGGCGCCAAAGCGTTCTGGGATGCTGTCTCAGTCAGCATCACCAAGATAGAAGCGTCATGGGAAAAGGTGAAGGAAACAGAGCTGATCCATTCCCAGAATCCGACTCCGAACGTAGGCGTGGTGCTAGCACCGTTTATCACGGTCAAGACGCAGGAAGCCAGTCTGGTAAGGGACAAGAAAAATGGCCGAGCCTAAGCGGGTAATTCACGAAAACCTCGCCCGGCTGATGAGCAAGGAAGACCGGGAGAAATACGGGATTGAAACGATGGATGAGGTTGAGGCGAGGCAGGAGATCCAGCTTGAGAAAGAGCTGCACGAATTGTTCATCCAGTACCTGAACCGGAAAGAGTACGGGTATTACCACGCGGCGATGGACAAGAAATCGCCGTTCGTGATAGGAATGCCCGACTTCGGAGTTTATCGAAACAGCCGGATCATCTGGATTGAATTCAAGATCGGGAAAAAGAAACTCAGAGAAGAACAAAGAAATCAGGTGGCGAAGATGCTAACAGACGGGAACGAGGTTCGCGTCTGCTACAACTACGCCGACGCAACAAACGAAATCGAAAAATTCTTTAAAGAGCAATGAGTAAAAAAATGGAATGGCGGTTGTTCTGGGCGCTGGTCCTGCTAGTTCTGGCCGGTGGAGCCACCATGCTGGTTGGAGTACTAACCGAGCGCTTTCCTTACCCCTGAAAAAGGAACCGCCGCCTTTGCGTGACTCTGGGTGAGCGCTCAGGCGGCGGATAAGTGATTAGCTTATGAAAGAAAGGAAGCTTTCTAACAGGGGCAAGATTCGCACGAATCCAGTGGACATCAAGAAGATTTTACAGTAAAGAGGAAGTCCCGCCACTCGGCGGGGGAAGTGATTGCAGTTAAAACATAAAAAAAGGAAGCTATGCCTACATACAAAAGCGGTCAGCAAAACGGGGATGTTCTGCCTGAAGGTGATTACAGGTTCACCGTCGAGAAAGCCATCCTCAAAACCAGCAGCAACAATAACGAAATGATCGAGTTATGGTTGCGTCTGCCTCAAGGCGGGCTGGCCATCGATAACCTCGTTTTCACCGAAAGCAGCGGCTGGAAAATCGATCAATTCCGAACCTCAATTGGCGAGGTTGTTTTGCCGGATGAAGAGGTCGAGGTCAAAGCCTCCGATTTGATTGAGGCCGAAGGATTCGCCCATATCATCGTCGAAGAGTATCAGGGCAAAAAGCGGAACAAGGTTGGTTCGTATCTTGAGCCGGACGATATCCAGCTAAAAAACTAAACCAGTGCTCACGGAGCTTGAGCAAAAGCTCCTCGCCCTTGCGCTCGATCATGCAGCGCAACCGGGCGAGTGGGCGACCGCGGCCATGAAGCTGATCCAGTCCCTGCGCGAGCGGGGAGTGGACGGTCATGGCGGCATCAAGCGGAAAATGGACCCGAGCGAGCCGGAGTCAAAATTCAAGGTTCCACAGGAACAGATGGAATGGCCCGGCTCAATCGTTCTTACCTTCGGCAAGTACAAGGGGAAAAAGCTAGCAGAGATCGACCCCGGCTACATGCGCTGGTACACTCAGAATTGCGATGACGGAACCGGGAGGAACTCGGACCTGATTCAGGCAATGAAATGGTTACTTGACGATCTCAGGAACCGCCGACGCGGCGGGCGTTAGCTAGCAGGAAAGTGATTAGATGTCATCAAAAATTGAACGGATCCGTGCGTCCTGCTCAATCGAGTGGGCGTGGAAAATATTAGGTCTGCCGGGTACACCGGGCCGGACCTGTAAATCTCCCTTCCGGGAGGACAAGAAGCCTTCGTTCTCGGTCTACGTGGCCAAGGACGGCCAGCGCTGGTTTGATCAGGCGGAAGGCGTTGGCGGCGACGTGGTGGACTTCTGGGCGCGAGCCAAGGGGATTGGCAACCAGTACGCTATTGATCAACTGGGAGCGCTGATAGGCGAAGCTACGCCACCGCCAGCGGCCAAGTACAAGCGAGCCGAGATCGATTGGCCGGACGATCTGCGACCGCCGACCGATCTGGAATGCGTGTCGCTGGCGATGTTGCGCGGCCTGAATCCCGCGGTCTTCGATCTGGCCGGGCGCCTTGGAACGCTGAAAATCGGGACGTACCGCGGCGAGCTGCTCTGGTTCCTGACCGATGCTAGCAAGAAAGGTGCCGAAGGGAAGACGTTTACCGGCGAACCGTGCGTTGCCAGCGGCAAAAAGGTAGCTGCGATTTCCGGATCAAGTAAGGATTGGTGCTACGGGTTAGTAACGGAAAACACTGCACTCAACGAGGTAAAAAATATTCTGTTTTGCGAAGGCACTCCGGATTATTTCGCGGCATTGCAGCTAGCAACCGAAAGCGAAATTAATTTTCTGCCGGTGGCGATGCTCGGTGCTAGCACCAACATCGGTGATGAAGCTAGCAGAAAGTTGAAAGGTAGGACTGTCTTAATCCTGCCGCATAATGATCAGGAAGGCGAAAAATCGGCCAAGAAGTGGAAAGAGCGCTTGCGTGAATCCGGTACGGTAAAAAGAATGATTCAGCGGCTTCCGGGCGGTTGCAAAGATCTCAATGAATTCATGATTCAACACCCCGAAGACCAATCCCTCCTGAAAGGATTCAACGAATGACTACGAATGTTCCACCTTTTGAAACCGATACCCAACCAAATCAAGATATATTGGAATGGGATAAAGCCTTGGAAAAAGGCACTTTAACTAGCGCAGAGCTAGCAACACGAATAATCCACGAGCGGAAAATGATCATCGGAAACTTTTGTCGAGAAGGTGATCTTGGCTTCATCTTCGCCAAGCGAGGTGCTGGCAAGAGTTGGCTCGGCATGTATCTCGCCAAGTGCATTGCCTTGGGCGAAAACGCAAAACGCTGGGAGGTGAAAGAGTCGCGCAAGGTTCTTTATCTGGACGGCGAAATGAACGCCTCCGAGATCAAGGCCCGCGATCTGGTTCTTGGAATTCCGACCGACCAGCTAGCGTACACCAACCATGAACTGCTCTTTGATGAATCGGGCCGGATCATGAATCTGGCAGACAAAGAGTTTCAGGATTCCCTGCTAGCGTACTGTATCAAGAACGAGGTGAAGGTCGTTTTTCTCGACAACCTTTCGACGCTGACCACTGGTGTTGACGAAAACGACGGGATGCAATGGGAACTGATTTCGCCGTTTTTAATGCGTCTCCGGCGGGCCAGAATCACCGTCATCTTCATCCATCACGCCGGGCGAAACAACGAGATGCGCGGACATTCCAAGCGCGAAGATCCATCAGCGTGGATCATTCGTCTGGACCTTCCCCAAGACGCCTTGGAAGAGCATGAGGGTGCCCATTTCATCAGCAGGTTTCAGAAGTGGCGCAACGCCAGCAAATGCCCCGCTTCCTTGGAATGGATGTTTAGGCCCGACGCTACAGGCGGCGTGGATATCAGAGTCGATGCGGCGTCGAATTTAGACATCTTCCGGCAACTGATCGAGGCCGGAATCGACAACAACAGGGATATCGCCGCCGAGATGGACGTGACAGCCGGGTATGTGTCCCAGATGGCTAAAAAAGCCTCGGATGAAGGTTGGCTGGAGATCTCCGGAAAGAAGTACAAAATCATCGCCGCCAGACGGCATTATTCGGCCTCAAAAGATCCCTGATTTTTTTGATGACATGAAAACATGACCGTTTAGTACTTCGTTTAGTGACTTTTACTAAACGATTTACTAAACGAGAACTAAACGAAACCGATATTTACTTAGGGAAGCAAGCTAAACCGCAATACACAGCAACATACTAAACCCGCCTCCGTTTAGTGCCCCCTTATGTGAACATGGGGGCTAAACGGCGAGTGGAGGCAAAAAAACCAACCAAATTAAGGGATTAAAAATGAACGAAACAGACCTGATAAAAAACATCGCCAGAATTGCCGATGCGCTTGAACGCATCGCAACCGCTTTAGAGCCAACAAAGGAAGGTGAATGGCCGACCTTTTACGCTCAAGTTGAAGCCATCGCTGACAGCGCTGAATCACTGGATGAAAAAGGCATAGCCACCTTTGAGGGAACATGAACCGACCACAAAAATTCTGGCAGGAATTCCGTGACAACATCTACGCCAAGGATGCTGCTCTCCCAAAGGCACAGGAACGCGAGATATCGCTCGCCTTCTACGCCGGAATGGCCGCGGCCTTCAACGAGGCCAATGAGATCTCGGTCAGGCACGAAGAGCTTGGCGCGGCCAGAATCATGGAAATGGAACTCTTCCGCCGGGAGATCAACTCCGAGGCGATGCGAGCCACCTACAGCACCCAGCAAGGGAACGTCATCAAGGAAGGAGGCGGATAAATGTGCCAGTTGCGCATCCTCCTCCTGATCGCCCATTGGGCCGACGTAATTTTCCTTTTCGGGCTGGGAATGCTCCTCTGGCTGGCCGTGACCTTCTACGCCGCAACCAAGTTCTTCCGCCCCAGCGGCAACGATGACGATGAACAAGGCCGATAAGGAATCGATCCTGAACCGGGCGCTAGCAGGAGGCCGGGAGATCTGCAACAACGGGCACTACTACCTCGACGGCAGTTGGCGCTGGAACAAAGGGCACAAGCAATGCCTGATCTGCCGGACGCTAGCATTGCGCAGGAGACGGCGGAAATGACCCGGGCCGCGGTCTGCCTCATCGCGCTGGCGTTGTCCGGCTGTAGCGCTCTGGTGATGGTAGCAGCGCACCCGCTGACCCATCAGGTGATTCATCACGCAATCCATCACGTTGCAAAGCATTACGCGAAGTAGGATCTGGGCACAAAAAAAGCCTCCGGGGAACCACCCCCGGAGGCCAATCGAGTATGCAAGTTCAAGAAGAAGTGAACCGAAGAAAACACTAACCAGAATTAAGTCCCGTTACAGACTTGTGCTTGAAGCGTCTTCAGCTTCCCGCTTCTTTCTCCCAGAGGCAAGAAATTTTTCCGGCGACTGGATATCGACCATCAGCTCGACTGCTTGGCGAAGGTATTCGCTTCTTTCGCCCTTGGGCAAACTCTCCAGCTTTGCTGCTAGCTCCCAGTCCATCCGGACCATGGTCTGTTTCTTGGCCCGAGGCCCGCGTTTCCGCGGACGCCCGGCGCCTTTCCGTTTCCCGCCCCAGCTTTTGACTGGATCGGGATTCCGGGCCTTGTCCTTTTTCTCGGCTTTCTTCTGGTATCGGCTCGGTCTGCCACGCGGATGCTTTGGCAGGTTGTCGCCCGGTTTATATGTTCGTTTGACCACATCGCCAGAACGCTCTAGGATCGATTCTGGCGCATCGGAAGGCGTTTCCGCACCCGTGACACTCGGAAACCCCTCAGAATCGACGCCAGCCTGTACGTCGTTCGTCGCTGGCGGTTCTCCGTTGTTCATGAATCCCTCCGGTAGTGAGCGTGACCCGCTTTGACCGATTCGGTATCGATCTTGACGATTTCCCAGATGACGCAGCAAAGGCCGTACATCACCCAAAGGCCGAGCGCTGCGCCCAGAATCCCTGCTAGCACGATCAGGAGAGTTTTCATTTCTGTTCGCCCTCCTGCTCGTCTTCCTCTCCGATGTGCTTCATGAAGTGGTCCACGATCTGGTCGAGCATCTCGCTCAGGTTCGGGCCGATATCGCCCTTGATATGGATTGATCCCTCCGCAACTTGCACCAGCTTGATTCCTTCCACGCCTTCGGAAAGGATCTTGATTTTGCCGGGCAGCTCGTTCTCGAGAAGCCGCATTTTCTGCTCGAGGAATTCGGTGTCGTATCCCTTGAACCGCGGATTGCCTTGCGGCACTTCAAACGCCAGCCCTGCTAGCGCGATCCAGCGCCCCAGATTGAGCGGGTTGGTTTGCAGACCGATTGTTTCGCCCCGGTTGTTTGAACTCAGGAGCAGTCCGTACCCACAGATGTCGATCTCGCCGCCGCCGACCGAATCGCCCCGGCGCAACCGGAACCGCGGGCTAGGCGGTTCGATCATCCGGCCTTCATCATCGAACCAGAGATCCATGCTGATTCCGTCCGAGGTGCTGATTGCCATGCAATCGTAGCAGTCGCAGCGCAATACCTTGCGCCAGATATCCGAATCCGAGCTGATCTGGATCCGGCTGATTTCCTGCCTCCACGGATCGATGAGAACACCGTCCAACATTTTTGTTTCGTTCGTTTCGCTTTTCACTTTTTCCTTTTCTTTCTTGGTTTGATAAAATTCGGACCGCGTTTCTGTTTTGGTAGTCGATGGATCAGGTCCGAGCTGTCCCGCCGCTTTTCTATTCTGGTTGCCAGCCTTGTCGTTCCACTCATGCTAGCAAGCCTCCAGTTTTTCGATTTCTTCCTGAGTGCAATCCATCAGACCATCTGCTGCTATCGATTCGTAGATCTCGATCACGGTTCGTCTGATTCCGAAATCAGAATCCAGCATCGAGCCAGCCCAGTAACGCTTGACGAACCAGTTGGGAAACAGCACGCCCATGTAATGGCCGCGCTCGCCTCCGCTGACGTTCAGGTCATGGAATCCGCGCAAGGTTGGATCGATCACCTCGCCCTTCTGGTTGACCGCCCAAGCGTGATGGATGATCAGGGGAAGATCAGCGCTTGCGACAAAGCCCTCGCAGTAGGTCAGCACCTTACTCCGTTCTGTTAGCAGCTTGGCGTTCCTGAAACATTCCTTGATCCGCCTGAGGCGATATTTGTTGGGCAGCGGCTGGCCTTTGTAAACCTTTCCGTACTTGAGGACGAACTCATGGAGCATCACCGGAGCGGTCATCTGGTGTTCTTTTTCGCGCCTTTCGTTATGGAACGATGCTAGCGTCTTGAGCGCGTCGACGTACTGCTCGATCCATTGTTTGATGTTCACTTCCTCGTTCATTTCTTGAATCCCCATCCTTCCTCATGGCCGCGGATCTCCAGTTCCTCTGCTAGCTCGTCATGGAGCGCGTGCCCTTTCCCTTTGGCCGTGGCCCGCAGTCCGTAGATCAGTGCTCGCAGCTCGTCGTTATTGAAGGCGCCGAGCGTGTACTGCTTGGCTCTAAAAGCCTTCCTTGATTCTCTTGCTTCGTTTTCACACATAACTAATCACTTTCCGTCTGTTTTGGTTTTGATTGAGGTTTCTAATTCCTCTTCCCGCCCCTGCTAGCAGCAGAGGCGGATAGTCGAACTAGATATTGGTATCAGGACTCGAAACCGTTTCGGTACTCTGGTTACCTTTGGCGTTTTCGTGATTGACGATAGCTTGGCCAGCAGGGGTAATGTAGGTACGGCTGAAGAACCATTTAGTGTCGTTGCCGTAGCGGAATTGTCCCGCTAGCACCTGCCACCACTCCTGACTGGTCGACCAGAGATGGCTCTGAACATTGTTGAATGTCCCGGTGTTATCCCATTTGGTCGTTACCCATCCATTACTGGTTGTGTTCAGCGTGTAGGCTGGAAGGTTGTGGCTATCCATGTTGTGCGCCTGAGTGTCGGTCACCTGTTTGCCGTCCAGCCTGACAAACTCAGCCATCACGCAAATCTCGTTGGCGTTGAAAGTCTGGCGGATCCACCATCCGTTGTGGATGTAGTTGAGGCAGGGAAGATCCACTCTGGTGGGTTTCCCGTACTTGGCCTCACTGGAGGCGACGGTATCGCCAAGGTCAGCGCTGGCAATGCCAGTTGCCAAGGCCAAGGCCGCGACAATCAGGAGAACGGACTTTTCTAATCGGTTTAATTTCACTTTGCTAATCACTTTCTGTTTTGGTTGCGCTTAATTGCGCTTCCTGCCAGTGCTAGCACGCACTGGCAGACTGCGAAACTCACCGCCTTTCTGATTCAAGCTCGTCCGGATCTATCGGACTCACGCCTCCCCACTCCAGCGCGTCATCGCGTTCCAGCGCGTCATCCGTTTCCGGATAGACCGGCGCCGGTTTGCAATGACGGCATTCGCATTGGCCAAGCCAAGCGGCATACGGATCATGGTAGGTAATAAAATGATCGTAGCTCTTCATGGCGCGTCATCCTCCCGATCCAAGACCATGGATTCCTGCTCGCTCCGGATCTGATCGTCTGTCGCCGTCTTCAGCCATTCGTGATGATGCCAAGCGGCGAACACTAGCACTGCGAGCGCGATTGCTTTTGCTTTCATTCGACTGGATCCCTTTCTGTCTCCGGAGCTTCAGCCAGTCCGAGCTTGTGTTTGATCCGGGCGTCCAGCGCTTCATCGAATTCCTTGATCAGCGCTTTGATGATCGCATTGGCCGCGAATCCCTGACTGTTCCGGAACGCTGCCAACATCATCCGCAATTCCTTGTCATCGAACCACGTGGTCCGAGCCGGAAGGTTATTGACCGCCTTTTCAGTCTCGCCAGTGAACTTGCTTTGGCTTCTTTTGGTGATTTTAATTGACGCCAAAACGGCGTCGACTTCGCTTTGGGTAGGCTCTTGCCCGCCGGGTATCTTTTCCATTATCTAATCACTTTCTGTTTTGGTTTTGGTTAGCTTATCTTCTTCCAGACTCGGCTTGTCGTTTTGCTGATCCAGTTCCGGTAAGCTGCCTGAGCTTCCAGAGTCTTGATCAGGCTCAAATGCTGGATACCATTGCGCATGGTCAGACGGACTCCACGCGCTTTCCAGAGTTCCCTTGCTGCCTTGATTTCGTTGGTTGTCATTCGGTGATGCTTTGGATGTCCAGTGATTCACTGGCAGACAGCGAGCGAAGTCTGTCTGTCTTGGCCGCGGCCTCATTAGCCAAGTCGAAAACTTGGTCCCAGATATCGAAGGCAGTCTCTGCACTGGCAACGCCAGCCTCCAGCTTGAGAATCAGAGTCTCCAGTTCATTGGCCTTTTGCCGGATGCTCAGGGCATAACCGAGCGCCTTTTGTGTGGTCTTGGTTGTCATATTGCTAATCACTTTCTTGCTAATCACTTTCTGTTTTGATTCTGCCTAGCTTGATGCTAGCAGACTGGAGCCGCAGGGGATTCGTTCCCCTGAGGCTCGATGTCCGCTCGCTTACTCGATTGGTGCCAATTCTCCACTGGTCACCTTGTCGAATATCGTCTTGCAGTATTTGATTGGATCGGTGTAATCCGGATCCATGAAGAAGACGTGAGGGAAAACTAGATCCACGTCCGCTATCGGGAGTAGCTTTTTCCAGTCTGCTGTCCGCTGTTCATAGCTCCCGTGACCTACGCTCCTTGGCCAGCCTCCTCCCGCTCCTGTCGCTTTCTCGAGGAATTCGTAAGTCAACCCACGGCTAAACGATTGGCTGGCCAGCATAAACGCTGCCTGACTTAAGACCGCAGGAGTAGGTAAGTCGACGCTCATGATATGATCGCCTCTTCCGCCATCCAATCCTGAGAAGATTCTGATTTGAACCTGCCTTGTCACCGATAGCGCCATGGCCAGCGCTTGAATCGCGATGCCCCGCTTTTCCAGCGCTTCAGCCTCGCATCCTCCGCTTGATGTCACACAGACCCAAATCGTGATCGGTGCCCTGTCCGATTGAACGACTTGTTTGCGGTACATGGTTTCAGGTACGCCAGCCAAGTAATTGGGCACGCAAGGGTAAGCACCGCAGACATCGAGTTCCCATTGCGGCCAAGATTGGCCAAGGTCGATATCGTTCTGGAACTTGTCGCAGATCGCCTCCGCAGCTTCCACGCGCTTGCTGTCGCCTTGGCGAAGCAATCGCAGCGCTTGGGTTGAACTTTCGCGACTACGCCAGCCAGAGCCTTCAAAATGGACGCCAACCTTTTCGCACATAGCGGCGAAATCCTCAGGGGAACCGAAAGACTGGTAACATCCGCCTGAGGCCAATCTTGTCTCATGGGTTGTGTCCCTAACCTGCTCATTAACAGGATACTTGGGTTGACCTTTAAAAGAGCTTCTTCTTCGTTTCATATAATTTAATCACTTCCTGCTTTCTAGCACCGTGCTAGCAGCTTGCTAGAGTCTGAGGATTTGAACCTTCAGACTCCAGACAGCCGCGAACCTAGTTCATCGAATCAACCTTGGCCGTTATCAACGCCCACGTTGCATCGGGCAATCCCTTGCGCACGCAATCGTCGACGACTTCAGGCCAAGGAACACCGCCAGCCAGCATCAAGGCGCCAAACATGGATGCCCTTGGGCTAACCACGTGCTGCTTGATGCCCTCTGTTTTGATCGCTTTCCGGACCTTGATCACGTAATCAACCCAGACATCGTTCTGGGCAATCGCCCGCTCGAGCTTCTCGTCATAGTCCCATCGGAACTTCATGAAGCGATCACTGAAAGCCGCGTCTGGCTTGAATCGGCCAACGTAATCTTCCGTTGCACCGTTCCAGACGTTGCCGCTAGCAATGACAACCGTTTTCGGATGTCGATAGACTTTCCCATTCGGGAAATCGCAATACCCGTTAGCAAGAGCCGCATTCAAGGCCAAGCAAGCTCCGGGCATCGAGGCATCCACTTCATCGAACAAGTACAGCCCACCGTTTTCCCAGACTTCGCGAAACGGTCGACTAACGATGTTGCCGTTAGCGTCGACGAATCCGAGCAGTTTATGCTCGCTATCCAGCGCACCGTTGAACTGGAACTGGAACGGTTCGCCAAGCTCCGCTTCAATCGCCTTGGCAACGTTTTCTGCTGCTGTCGTTTTGCCGCTGCCAGCGGGACCAACCAACCAGATATTGACATACTTACCCTTGCTAGCAGCAGCAAGAGCTATCCGGCAACGAAGCAAAAGAGCCTCGAAGCGGTGATGTTGCAGACCAAGGTCGACTTTCTCTCCAGTCTCGATCTTTTCGAGAATGACGTGACGAGCTTGACTCTTGATCAGTTCAGCCAGCCGATTCTCAGTCTCGGCAACTTGGGAAGCGACTTCAGCCGCAACCCATCCGGCAACTTGTTCCTGATCGATCTTGCCAGCCTCCAATTGGCCAGCCAGCGCTTCAGCCAGCGCTTTGAGCAGGTTCTCGGCTCGATTCATGGTTGCCTCAACCTTAGGCGCAATTGGAGCCTCAGGAGCGCTCACTTGAGCGTCTGCTTTTGGCGCTTCCACTAGATCGTTGCCGTTCTCGGATTCAACGTGAGTTTCACGGCCAACGTTGACTTCATCGTCAGACTCGACCTTTAAAAGCCAGTCGACGCATTCGGCTCGTTTCATTCCGGCAATCGTCAGGCCAGAGATGAGCGATCCACGCTGCACCTTGAAGAAGCGGACCATCTTGCGAAGCTTGTCGACTTCAGTTTGTTCCAGCGCCCAGCGCGAATATTGCGCACCTTCAAATTCAATCACTTCCAACATATTGTTTTCTTTCTGTTTAATCACTTTTCCCTATCAGCACCTTGCTGATAACAGCGCTCACAGAGGCAGTTTGTTTTGATGCCTCGATGAGCGCAAAATCAGTAAGAGTCTTTTTCCACTGTCTTGTTTACTGCTGATGTCTCCAGTCTCCGGACCGATTTGGATAATGGTCACGGTGATCACTCGGATCACAGAACTGAAGAGCCTTCAGGCTCAACGAAGTTTTTCTTTCAATTCGCGGTTGTTTCACTTAGATCCTCTTGCGAAGGAGTAAGCAGCAGCAAGGGCTGGCAAGACGCGCATACCGTATTTAAGATGTCCAAAGAGCTTTATTTCGCTTTCAGCGTGGGGGGCGCTTACTGGCTGCAATTGGAATTCACCGCTCGCTTCGTTGGCCTCATTTACTAACAACCAACTACCTATGATAATCGGCGAAACTTGATAAACGTAAAGTACTTTTTCAAGATTCTTTAATCTTTTTTAGCACGCTAGCGTAAGTGCCTTATGCCTAAGCCTTTGCAACTAAGCGATAAAGTCTTGACAGCACTTGCTGAAGCGCTTTTTCTCGCTTTTACTGAGAGTCAAGCAGCGTATTTAGCAGGAATTTCAGAGCGCACGCTAGCTAGAATTAAGCAGACTGAACGTTGGCAACAAATCCTCCAAAAGCGTTTAGAGTTCGAAAAGCCTTTCCGAAGAAAAATCTGGAACGGCGCCGTTGGCTGGCAAGGAGCTGCGTGGATGCTAGAACGTCAATACGCAACACAGTTAAGCAAGCCTGAGGTGCAACTTAACCTGAGCGCTAGCAGCACAACCAACAACACCCTTGTGATCACCGCAGAGGCTGCCAGAGAGCTTCAAGCGCGTGCTAGCACCGTGGAAGCCGAAGTCGAGAAGCTCGTCGCTAGCAAGCGGGACGCTAGCAAGGAATTTAGTGCTAGCAGGGAAGCGGACCCGAAACCTAACACCGATGACAAGTCAACTGCTAGCGTCAACGGCGACGATGACAAGTCAACAGCTAAGCCAGTTAGCCAAACTGCTAGCAAACCTAGCAAAAGCGCTAGCAGCGCTAGCAGGAAGCGTGCCAAGAAGGGGAAGTGAGGAGGGGCCGTGCCCCACCCGTACCCCGGTGTGAGCCGCGGCCCCCGGCGATCCTCACCTCTGGCGAAATTGGCAATTTTGGAGGTTTTATGGCAATTACAAGCACTGCGCCGGGGTGTGGAGCAACCATCCGGGCCGCTGGCGAGAGGAGGCTTTCGCCTCTGGCCGAGGGGAAGAGGGGGAAGGGGCGGCTAGGACCATGGGGGGGAGAAATTGAGGTCTTGTCAAGCTTATTCGTATCGGATAAGGGAGAATGATGGCAAAGCAGTCGATAAGTCGCCCTCCGTTTCCTGAAGTGCCGGTATTTCCACCTCCTGAGGCGAAGAATGGGGATGGGGAGCCGGTGATAAGGGCGGTGGATTTCAAGGTGATCAATTTTTATGATAAACGGGTGAAGGCCGCGGACGGGCAGATGGGGCGCGAGATCATTTTGATTTACGCTTTGGGGGAAGACGGGGTGGTGCGTGAATTTGCCAACGGGAAATGGGCGGCGTTTCCGATCACATGACCTCGATACTTCACTTGATCCCGGCTTTTGAGGCGCTGGCGCTGATGGGATTTGTCTACTGGATCTGGAAGACCTCCTGATATCGGTGTGGAGCACCATTCTGTAATCTTATGATGAACAAGCGTGAGAAGCTGATGTTTGACTGCAAGGATGCGGCTATCCGGGAGTTGGTGGCTTGGATCGAGGAATGCGGTGAGGCCACGGGCCGGACCCAGCCGATGCTGGACCGGGCACAGGATGCGCTGACCGGGTTGCGGGTGCCGCCCGGGAGCGTGATGCAGTATTACGGGAAGACGCCGCCGGAAGGTTGGGAATGGTGGACGGGTGCGCCGACCGTCAACGAGTTTGGAGTCGCTTTTGACCGACCGATCTGGATCATCAGGAAAGGCGACCTGTCTTTCCCCAAAGGCAAACCTTTGATCGATGTCCTGACCGAAGGGCCGCGCTAGCATGGCCAGAAAGGTGCTCGATGACGTGCTGGCCTTTGCCGAGATCGGCTTGGAAACGCCGTTGTACCCTTGGCAGCACAAGGTCTTGGCCGTCATAGATAAGTGTTCCCAGCTTGACCGGGTGAAAGTTGCTGTCTCGGCGCCTAACGGGGCTGGGAAATCGGAGCGGGTGGTCGGAGTCGCGATCCTGCGCTGGCTCAACCGTTTCCCCAGAGGCAGGGTTGTCCTCACGTCGGCGGATGCGAAGCAAATAGACTTTCAAATTATGCCCGCTCTGAAAAAGCACGCTAGCAGGTTCCCGGCTTGGGAGTTCTTGGGCCGGACGATCAAGACCCATGACAACGGGTTTTTCCTTTCGTTCACCACCGATGAGAGTTCCCGGGCGGAAGGTCACCATAAAGCGTTGCATTCGCCGCTTTTGATCATCATCGATGAAGCCAAATCGGTCGAGAACGAGATCTTTCAGGCGTTCGACCGCTGTTCGTTTAACGTCGAGCTGTTCATCAGTTCCCCCGGCCTGAAAACGGGCCGGTTTTATGACGCTTTCACCACGCATCGGGAACAGTTCATTTTAACAGAACAGGTTGGCTTGCAGGATTGTCCGCATATTTCCAAGGAACGGATCCGGGATGTCATCGATACCTACGGCGAGAACGCGCCTTTCGTCCGCTCGACCATTTTTGGCGAGTTCATGGCCGAGGATGAGAACACTCCGATGGCTGTTAATTTCGAAGCCTTGATGAACCTGATGTCCAGCCCGCCCGGTGCGCTGATCAGCCGCCATGACTATTCTGCTTTTTGTGACTTTGCTGCCGGAGGAGACGAAAACGTTCTTGCGATACGTTCCGGCAACAAACTCTTGGAACTCATCGCTTGGAGGGAAAGAGATACGGTTTCCTCCGTGGGTCGTTTTATCATCGAATTCCGTAAGCATCATTTGCGTGCCGCCCAGATCTGGGGGGATGCCGGAGGCATGGGCACCCCTATGTGTGACATGCTAGCAGATGCTGGCTGGAACATTAACCGCTTCGATTTCGGCGGGAAAGCTTCCCGGCACGACGTTTACTACAACCGGGGCGCCGAGATCTGGGGTAAACTCGCCCGGATGATCGAGAAAGGTGAGATCGTCCTGATCAATGATCCGACATTGATCTCTCAACTCACCACCCGGAAGATCATTTATGACCGGAAAGGCCGCGCCCAGCTTGAACCCAAGGAAGATATGAAAGCTCGCGGCCTCAAATCTCCGGACCGGGCCGATGCCGTGGCCGGTGCGTTCGCTCTCGGTTCTGCTAGCTTTGCCAAGTTCGCCCAGCGGACCAATGACCCGTGGGAACAGTTGGATCAATACTACGACGGGTTGCCAAGCGACTTTAGAGATGGTGGAGGCTCAAAAGAGATTTCTATACAGAAAAAAATAGGTGGATGGGCTGGAGAGTGATACTATGAATGAATGATCGTAGTTTCGCAGCTTCCTCTAAAGGTTTACCGCAAAGTCAAAGTAGATCCAATCACTGAGTGCTGGCTCTACGGCAAAGAAAAGAAAAAGCATTATCCCGATCTGTGCATCAATGGCGGGAGAATTCCGTTACACCGGGCTATCTATGAGATGTTTGTCGGCGGTATCGAAGATGGACATGAAGTAGATCACCTCTGCCGTCGAAAGAACTGTATCAATCCCGTCCATCTGGAGCCAGTCACGCATTTGGAAAACATGCGGAGATACCATGTGCTGGTAGCGCTCAAGACTCACTGTGTGCGCGGACATGAGCTAGCAGCAGTTGGCTGGTACGAGTCTAGATCTAGAGAAGGATGGCTGAAGCGCTGCTGCAAAGCTTGCGCTGCTGATGCCCAGAGACGTTACCTGCAATCCCGGCACCGGCACTCGCCGGGCCGGGTATGATCACTGTGGCAGTCGTATTACAAGCATTCAGAGTTATCTGTTTGTTGTTGGTTCTGAAATATCAGGCTTTACAATCGGTGACAAGTCTGATCTAGCTTTGCTTTCATGGATGCCGTGTCATCTTCCGCCCCGGCTGAGACTACCCCTCAGGAAACCTCTGCGCATATTGATCCGGTGCCCAATGTGCCGCCGGAACAGGAACAGCAGGTCAATAATCCCGATCAGCTTCTCCAGCATCGCTCCGATGATGATCCGCCAACCGCTGGCGTCAGTCAGAGCAAGGCGCTGGAAGGTAAACGCACCAAAGCTGCGCCCGGCCAGCAGGATTTCCAGCCCACTCCTGCCACCACTATCGAGGAACTCCTGAAGAACGCCTATTTCGTGGCCGATGGCATCGATGAGCCAGTGGTCGATTCCGTGGGTCCGCACGTCATCAATCTTCATTACCCAGCCGATGGTTCGCTCGCCACCATCAAGGTGGAAGCTCGTTCCGGCGCTTGGGGCGGTATCGGCCATAAAAGCTCGCCGGAACATGATGCCGACCGCAACGAGCATTATAACAAGATGAAGGATGCCGCTGCCGCGCCTTCCGTCCCGCCCGAAGAAGCTGCCGCTCAGGAGTCGCATGATGACGCGCACGCGCGGGAGGATTCCAAGCCGCAGGATCCGCGGGAAGATGTCAGTCCGGCATGGGGTCCGGCCAATCCGCCGGAGGCTTATGAACAGCCGGTCCAGCCGGAACAGGAGCCGTACACCGAACAGACCTACCCCTACGAGCGCTAGCAGCGCTTAAATCCAATTGAACCGGCCATAGTATGAGCAACGGACAACCGCCGCCGACCGAATATCAGTGGGATACCCCGCTGATGACTGTGATTCATGACATCTTCGTCATGTCGGATGATCTGGCCGGAGTCGATCCGCGGTTGCTCCCGATCTATGGCGACCGGCTGATGGTCAACTGGCAGGAGTCAGGGTTGCCGTCGCCGGAACAGGAGTCCGCGGTTTATATCCGGCCTTACATGCGGCCAACCTTTCCAGCCACTTTCACCATGAAAGAGGCGCCCGGAACCATCGTCGAGCTGCCCATCGACATTACCATCGGTGACGCGCTGCTAACTTTCATCCAGCCTTCCGATGACATGATCAACCTGACCACGCCGCCCCGGTGCATCATGATGTACGGCGACCGGCTTCAGGTGAACTGGCAGTTGTCCAGCGCTCCCGAGCCTCAGAACATGAGCGTCATCGATATGTATTTCGTTCCCCGGCCTTCTTTTCCGGCAACCATCACTTTCACTCCCCGACCACCCTACTGATTATGGCTACCACACTTGAACGGGCGGCTTTCGCCAATCAGCCCGGAGGCCGTGTCCTGCTGACCTTGGTTTCGACCGCAACCATTGCCGTGGGCGATACCCTCACCGTCACCGTTGGATCCGGCCAGAGCGCAGGAGCCACGCTAGCAGGAACTGTCCGGAAATTCATCGGCGCTAACATGCTCAAGCTTGGCGTTACCACCGTCTCGAAACCCAGCGGCCTCCTTCTTCTTCCCAAAGGCAGTGCCGTCGCCTGATTTTGTCCGATAATCCTTCAAATTACGATAATGAGTTGTACGCCAAGATCTGTAAGGATCTTGACGACCGTTCCGATTGGGAAAACCGGCAGATTCTCTGGAGCAAGATGCGGAAACACGGCGTCCGGCGTGCCCGCAAGCCGTGGTCCGGTGCCGCCGACATGCACGTGCCTCTGGGTGACACCACCATCGGGAAGCTGAAAGCCTACTACATGCAGTGGGTATTCGGGCCGGAGCTGCTAGCATCCTTTTACTCGCTCGAATCGCAGGGGGATTCGTACACTGATTCCGTCGCGCAATGGTTCGATTATCAGGTCCGTGAGCGGTCCAATTTCACTCGCGCAATGATGTGCGCAATGGATTCCACGCTCCAGAACGGGATGGGGCTGATCAAGACTTATTGGGACGGGGCCAAGAACCGGCTGGCTTTTGCTAGCATCCATCCCTATTTCGTCATTGTCCCGCCGTGGACCACCACGCTTCAAGAAGCGGATCGGGTCTGTCATGTCATGCACATGAGCGAGGCCGATTATCGCCGGTCCGGGACCAGTTGCGGGTACAACATGGATGACGATTTCATCGATTCCATCAAAGGCGACGGTAAACCCGACAATAAATATCGGGAATCATCTTATCAGGCCGAAGGACTCAGCTACACCCGGTTGAAAGACCTGATCATCCTCTGGGAAGTCTATCAGAAGCTCGAGGACGGCAACATTGAAGTTCAGACGTTCTCGCCGCTAGCGCCGGATGAACCGGCCCGCGCGACTTTCAAGCTGCCGTACAATCATCATCAGGTGCCGATCTGCGCCCTGCCTTATGAATGGCTGGACGAGATGTTCTATTCGTCCCGCGGCGTCATGGAACTGGTCCAGATGTACGAAGCTAGCGCCACAAAGATGTGGAATGAAAAGCTGGATTACATGAGTATTGCCAACCGCCCGGTTCTATCCAGCCAAGGAGGGAGCGTGAATGCGCAAAACATTCGCTGGGAACCGGGTGCGGTTTATGACGCGATTCTCCAGCTTGTCCAGCAACCTCCACCGCCGGTAGATTTTGATCAGGAAGTCCAGAATAACAAGTCCTTGGCCGAGCAACGAGTGGGTATTCCTGACTTTGGAATTGGACAAACAAACACGCAAGATAAGAGCCGTACTGCAACGGAGGTCAACTCCATCACCACCGTCATGCAGCAGAGTAATGATTTGCGTGCCCGGATATCAAAAGACTCCACGACCACGATCTACGAGCAAGCTTGGTCCATTCTCAAGCAGTACGACAAAAATAGCCTCGATTACTTTTGGCGGAAACGCCGAATAACCCTGCCGGACGCTGCGTTTGACAACAAGTACTTGCTCCGGCCAAACGGGTCGGTCGACGGGTATTCCAAGGATAAGGAAATCCAGAAGCTGATGCAGCTCCGGCAGCTAGCACAAGGTAGCCCATGGATCGTGGTTCCCGAGATCGACCGCAAGATCATCGAGCTGATGGATTCAAGCTGGATCGTCGATCTCTACACCCAGCCCGAACAGGTGACCGCCGATCAGCAGGAAGATCAAGCCATCGAAAATACCGTCATGAACGACGGTTTCGTGCCTCAGGCAGCAGTGAATGATGATCATGTCATCCATTGCACTATGATCGAGCAGTTCATCCAGTTTTGTCAGCAACCGCAACCGGGCGCTTCGCCTAAACCGATTGCACCCGATTTCATGGGACGATTAATGCAACACGGGATGATGCACGTTCAGCTAGCACGGCAGGATGCGCAGTACATGCGCCAGAACCGGCAGCAGATCGAACTGTTCGCCCAGAAGTTTCAGGCGACCATGAACCAGTTGCAGAAACAGCAAGCCGCCGGACAGCAAGCTGCTGGCACAATGGCCAACCTGAAGTCGCCGCCGGGACAGCCAACGATGCGTGGAGGCCCGCCGCCGGGCGGTGTCCCGCCAATGGTCCCGCCGCCGCCGCAACCCGGTGTTCCGGCTGGCCCGCCTAACCCGCAAAACAACGGAGGCCCGCAATGAAAGCTTGGATCAAGGCAATGATCTGGCGTCTGATCTCGATTCCGTTCCAGCGTGCGGTGAACTGGACGCCGGAAGATGCCAAGGCGTTCGATGTCTTTACCCGGACGCTGGCCGGACAGAAACTTTTAGAACTTCTGCGTCAAACCGTAGCTACCAACACGTTTCAAGCCGTTTACCACGAAAGGGTGAGCGCAAGTGCGAGGGCACGGGGGATGCAGGATCTATTGGCCGTA
>Ga0210397_10000372_pt1 | contig 30627 bp, 29 predicted proteins | sample IncBWH2OmetaG_FD_160126 | JGI IMG/M metagenome (GOLD analysis project Ga0210397, IMG submission 160126) | Forest soil microbial communities from Barre Woods Harvard Forest LTER site, Petersham, Massachusetts, United States - Inc-BW-H-2-O ...
CTCGCCGCCTTCCCGGACACCAACGAAGCCGGCGCCGCGGTCAGCAGCATCATCGCCGCCGGCATGCTCCCTGCCGCCATCGAAATGATGGACGACCTCGCCATCCAGGCCGCCGAAGCCGCCGTCCACGCCAACTATCCGATGTGCGGCGCGCTTCTCCTCGTCGAACTCGACGGCCCCATCGCCGAAGTCGAATCCCTCATGGCCCACGTCAACGAAATCTGCCGCGCTCACGCCGCCTCCGAAATTCGCGTCGCCCAGTCCGACGCCGAGCGCGCCCTCGTTTGGAAAGGCCGCAAAGCCGCCTTCGCCGCCATGGGCCGCATCTCTCCCAACTACATCGTCCAGGACGGCGTCATCCCCCGCACCGCGCTTCCGCAGGTCATGAGCGAAATTTCCCGCCTCAGCGCCGCCGCAGGCATCCGCGTCGCCAACGTCTTCCACGCCGGCGACGGCAACCTCCATCCTCTCGTCCTCTACGACGCACGCATCCCCGGCCAGCAACACGCCGCCGAAGCCCTCTCCGCCAAAATCCTCGATCTCTGCATTGCCGCCGGCGGCTCCATCACCGGCGAACACGGCGTCGGCCAAGACAAAAAATACGCCATGTCCAAAATGTTCGCCGAACCCGACCTTGCCACCATGCAAAGAGTCCGCTGCGCCTTCGACCCGCTCAATCTCAGCAATCCCACCAAAGTCTTCCCCACCCCACGCCTTTGCGGCGAAAAACCCGGCGAATACGTGCCCCACCCCGCCGAATTCTCCGGCGCCGCCGACCGCTTCTGATGCCATTCGACTGGAAAAATCAGCAATCGCACTGGGCGGAGTTGCGCACACGGTTAGAAGCGTTGCGCCCTATCTTCTCAAGAGGAGGTAGAGGTGAAACGTGTTGTGTCCTGTTCAACGAGTTTCTCGAAAATCGGGAATTCGGCCTAGCCTTGGATGTGCTTTGTGATTTCCTACTGGAGCCCGACGTCCCACCACCGAGTGAAACTGAATTCAATGAAATTGCTCTACTTCACACACTGATGGAAGCGCAAAATGACTGCCTTCAGCGACTGCGAGACAAACGCCAACTTTCTCTGCCTGATTAATAAATCAAGGACATCGAGCGAGGAACCGGATGCCCCAGCCTCGTTTTTTGAGGCTGGATCTTGGCTTTCACGAGCACTTATCTATCTGCCCTTCCAAAACCTCGGCCACAGTGTCGTGACCCGTGATGCAATTCACGCCTCAAAGTATTAAACTTGTCTATCGCGCACTCGCGCGATCCTCGCAGCACGGTTTCAATGCTGCAAGGAGGGTAACCATATGCCGTTCGCCGTCGTCCGTGTTTCAACTCTAAGGAAAATCCTGATCATTGCTACCGGTATGCTGGCCTGCGCTTGGTTTCAGATTCCTACCGCTCAAGCGCAACACGTCGGCCACCCGCAGCCTGGCGGCGGACACTTCAGAACTGGCGGCCATATAGGCGCACCGCATGTGGCGGCCGCACCGGCCTCACGCCCAATGTTCTTTCGCCCCCCGAACGGTTTCCCGGAGCGCCCCTTTCTAATCTTTCGCCGCCCTTTCTTCAATCGCTCGCCGTTTCTCTGGTCTTGGCAAGCTTTCAACTCTTCTTGGTGGCTGTACTGCGGCCCCCTCTGGGGATGGGAGTCAGGCTGCGGCGATTTCTTATCTTCTTCACCTGCTACTGAACACTATCTCGCCCCGCCCCTCACTTACGCGAGTCCTGTTTACATCTACAGCCCGTATGGGCAGCCGTTAGTACAGCTCTGTCTGCAGGACGGCACGGTGTATAACGTGAACGACTACTGGTTCGTCGACAACCAAATACACTTCACCATGCTCGATGAGAGCGGCAGGAAATCCGTCGAGCAGGTGATCGCCTTCGACGATTTGGATGCACAAAGAACCATCGATGTGAATTCGCGCCGCGGATTCCGAGTCGTGATGCGCAGCGAGCCCCTCGAGCAGTATTTGCGAGATCATCCGGATCTCACGCCGCCGCTCCTGCAGCCTACTCAAAAGAACTAATCTGCGCCCCACCACCGCCGTTTAACCCCGATGCCCCAGCCTCCTTTCTTGAGGCCACGTCTTACTCTGCCCTTCTCTTCTTTGCCCACACCTGGTCCGAGACCAGGTACCTTGCCTCGCTTACCGCCAGTCGGGCCACGCGTCATAGCATGTAGCCGCTCCTCTGCGCGGTCCAAGTCTGTGGAGAATACTCATGATTACACTCAGGACTGAACTGAAATGGATCGCACTGGCTGGACTCATGCTCTGGGGCGCGACGGCGCAGGCGCAGTTTCCAGATAAATTCACCAATTTGAAAATCTTGCCGAAAGATATTTCCAAGGCGGAGTTGCAATCCACGATGCGGGGATTTGCGTTTGCGCTGAATGTGCGGTGCGAACATTGCCACGCCGAAAAACCTGCCGGAAAAAAGTTCGAAATGGACTTCGCAGCCGACGATAAGGAAGCCAAGAAGACGGCGAGGCTGATGCTCGAGATGGTGGCGGCGATCAATCGGGACTACATCAATAAAGTCTCCACGACTCCAATCCCGGTGCAATGCGTGACCTGCCATCACGGCTTAACCGAACCCCGTACGCTGAACGGCGTTCTCGCCGAAGCCATCGATAAAAAAGGCATCGACTCCGCGGTGGCTCTGTACCACGAGTTGCGACAGAAGTACTACGGAAGTGGACAGTATGATTTCGGCGAGACCTCGCTCAATCAGCTAAGCGAATCCCTGCTCGCCCAAAAGAAATACAAAGAAGCCATGACCATTATGGAAATGAGCTTCGATTCCAACCACCCGGATTCGGTATGGTCTTACCACCTGCTCGCAATGGCTCATCAAGTTAACGGACAAATCGACAAAGCCATCGCCGACTACCGCAAAGTGCTGGAGCTTCACCCAGACGACACCTGGGCCAAAGACCAGATCGTTTCCCTCTCGAAAGACAAATGAGTACAAAGCCGTATGTCTCAGCCTCGGTTTTGAGCCCGGCTTCGCCTCACGAGCGGTTATCTATCCGCTCTTCCAATACTGCGGCCACGGTATCGCCCGCTTCCTTCCCGATCGCTTTGCATAAGTCCGCCTTTACAGGCAGCTTATGCGTGCCGTCCCGCATCGCCATAACGAACTCCCACATTCGGCGACCTCGAAGCCGACGCCCCCGACCGCTTCTAATGTCATCCGGCGGATGGTGGGGAAATAATTGGTTATTTCCGTTTACTCCTAATCAGCCATTTCGTCGTGAAGCACCCATAAGGCGTGCTCCTTAATGAATTTCATTTTCGCGTGCTTGGCCACCCCTTCTAGTAGTCTTAGTACCCAAATATTCTACAGAGTTTGGATTTTTTTCCTGCCGATTCACTCTCACAGGAAATAAATCTTCCTAGAATCATGGAGTTAGAAGAGGTCCTCACGGCATACATCCTGCCCTTTACTAACTTGGAGGTGTCATGTTTCTCAGAAAAAAACAATACCTTGCCTTCGGCGGAGTCTTGCTCTCATTGGTGGGAATCATTGCGGCGGCTGCGGCGATCTCTGGCCGACCCAAGCCCGTGACCGTTCCCGAACAGACGGCGATTGCTGTCACTCTTGATCAAGGATTGGCAAGTGACCAGAACCGTCCCGGTGATCATTTCGAGGCTACCGTTTCTGTGCCGATCATCATTGATGAACACACTGTCATTCCGCAGGGTGCCCATGTCGAAGGACTCGTTGTGGATTCGCGCCCATCTGGCCGCCTGAGGGGTCGCGCGCGCCTACAACTCTCTCTTGAATCCATCGATGTGGCTGGCAAGTCCTATCAGCTACAGACAACCGCTTCCCAGAAGGTCGGCGGCAATCACAAGAAGCGCAACTGGGCTTGGATCGCCGGAGGAGGGGGTGGAGGACTTTTGGTTGGCGCGATGGCGGGTGGAGGGAAAGGCGCGTTGATTGGAGGACCTATCGGTGCCGGAGCGGGCACCGTCGCGGCCTATATGACCGGGAAAAAGGACATACATCTCAGCCCGGAAACGCCCCTGACGTTCCATCTGGCGCAGCCGGTCACGATCGACGTAAAAAGCTAGGGGTCGACTTAATCAGTCTTGAAAATCTGTGAGAGTTCGGTGCAATCCCTTCAGAAAGCGATTGCACGACGCCTTTTCTAATTGTGGCGTGTAAAAGTTCATTCCAAGAGTCATACTGCCAGGGAAGACCCCCCCGCGTCTTCCCTCCTCGGGAGAATCGTATGAACTGCTTTCCTTTTTTTCGTTTGAAGGGAAACCCTACGGTGGTCTGTGCGCTGGGAATCCTTGTGATTGGCGGCCTTGTCGCTGGCTGTAGTGGCGGAACCTCTGCTTCGCCGATGACGCAGATGGGGACGGGCACGGTAATGGTTTCGATCAGTGATCCGCCAAGCTGTAAACATCCAAATGGCGATTTTATGCACGTCTACATCACTGTTCGATCCGTCCAGGCGCACATTGATCCCAATGCTTCTGACAACAGCTCTGGCTGGCAGGAGTTGGCGCCCCAGCTTGCCGATCAGCCCATGCAGATCGACTTGTTCTCCGATGTGCAAACCAACTGTGTCCTGGCGCAACTCGGATCGGCAAGCCTCCCCGTAGGCAGCTACCAGCAGATCCGCTTGTTGCTAGTGTCCAATTCCGCTTCCGGTGCTGGAACTCCCTCCGCGAATGTTTGCGCGGGTAATGGCTTCAATTGTGTTGTGCTGAGTGATGGCACCATCCATGAACTGGAACTAAGCAGCCAAGCTAATACGGGCCTAAAAATTCCGCCGGGACAGATTGTCGGCGGCTCCATCCAGGTCGCTTCGGGACAAAGCGTTGATCTCAACATTGATTTCAACGCTTGCGCTTCCATCGTCCAGGAAGGAAACGGCAAATTTCGCTTGAAGCCAACGCTCACGGCGGGGCAAATCAGCACCAACAACTCCGGCGTCGGCGGCCAGGTGGTTGATTCCATAACGAAAGCGCCCATAGCTGGCACCGTTCTTGTAGCCATCGAAGAGCCAGACAGCACGGGGATCGATCGCATCCTAATGGAGACTGCCTCAGATGCCAGCGGTAATTTTCGTTTCTGCCCACTTCCCCCCGGCACGTTTGATCTTGTTATAGTTGCCGTTGGCCCGAACAATCTTCCTTACAACGCCACCACCGTAATAAACGTTCCCAATGGCACGAATCTCAACGCTATTCCGCTGGTTGCAGAAGTCGGCGCGCCTGCTCCCGCAGTTCTCCAGGGATTTGTGACCGCCAGCACGGCTACGGGCGGCGCATCGGTGGACGTGAGCCTGGCCGCTCTCCAATCCGTTTCCGTCGGCACAACAATGACCATAACGCGCCAACTCAATATCCCATTGCAAACAATCTCTGCCACCAACACCAGCCCTGCGATTCTTTCGACCGGACTCGTCTCCGTTTCCACCAATACCGACTGCCCCGGCGGTAGCCCGGCAAACGCAAATTGCTCGCCCTATTCTTTGGTCGTCCCGGCCAGTAATCCCACCATTGGCGTTTTCAGTTCTTCGGGAGTTGCCTACATAGCCCCTGCCGCAGGAGACGTTTTGTTCACCGTCGACGCGATTGCGGCACAACCCATGAGCGGCGGTGTTTTAGACTGCATCCCCTCCGAACAGACCACCGCTAAAGACATAAACAATCAGCCATTGAATGTCGCCGCCGGAGCCACAACAAACGTCGCGCGCATTGATTTCACCGGCTGCATGTGATTCGCAATTCGTCCCTATTCAGTCGATGATCTACGACGCTGTTGCTGGCGACACCCCGTCTTAATGGCCAACCGCCGTGCCATACCATTGGCCAAGTCTTCGATAAGACACCAGAGCAGGGGTTATGAACCCCGAGGCTGTTATTTCCAGCTACGCTTAGCCTGACCACCCGTCCAGGAGGAATGCATGAAGTTCGCGAATTTTATGATTGCCGGCGCTCTGGGTTTCATGTTCGTGAGCGCGCATCCCACCATCTGCTTGGGCCAAGGCAACGGTCATGGCAAAGGTCACAATAAGCATGACGATGATGACGAACAGTCTGAACGCTACTACAAGCACCACGAGGGAGAAGCCCGTGATTGGTATTACCAGAATGAACGCCATCTCCCGCCCGGGCTTGCCAAAAAAGATCAACTGCCGCCGGGTTTGGAAAAGCAACTCGTAAGGCGTGGTTCGCTTCCACCTGGGCTCCAGAAACGTGTTCAGCCTTGCCCCGAGGAACTAGTCCACCGCCTGCCACCCCCGCCACCAGACTGCGTAAACGTCCTTATCGGAGGTCACGTCGTTCTACTAAACCATAAGACGAATATCGTGGTCGACATCTTCCACTTTGAAGTGAATTGAGTCGGTGCAAATAAGCTGCTGTTTGCCCTCTATTCGCAGTTGCGTTGAGGGACGAGGTACAGATAACTCGGATTACGGATCCCGCAACTCCCGTTTCCCTGTCTTCTTCCCTTCAGTTTGAACCCACAATGGCATTGGCGATCCCGACACACAGTAGTACCTCCGCTCTATAGCCGACCACGGAGCCGCCCGCGAAAATGGCTGGAATTCAGAAATCTCTAATCCGTCGACGACCTCGATGAATTAGCTGTCCCCGGGCCCCTGGTCAAGATTAAGTCGGAGGTCCAAATGAAGTCTTTTGTAATGTTGAAGTTGCCAATGGTCCTGGTCGGCCTTGGAGCCGCGCTGGTTCTTTCTCCTGCCTGTAAAGCGCAGGAAGTAAGTCCAGACCATTTCACCGATACGGGCATCCAAGACGTGTACGATGGCGCTCAGAACAAGGCAAGCGCGTCGAAGCTCAAGCAAAAGCCACCCACGGCGCAAGCTCGCACGCACCAAACCAATTCGCCCGCGACCCTGCAGCCCGTCGCCAAGCGCACCCCAGTATCGGCAGCGCAACCTGGCCCCAAAGCGGTTGCCGACAAGCGCAAGACCGTCCCGAGCACCTCGAAAAAGCCCTGATCGGGCAGCCAGCCCAGCGATGAAGCGACTCTGAGCGTCGGCAGCCCTGGGCAGAATTAGGCCCTTGCCCGAGAACGCCAGCCATGCTGGCGTTCTCGCTTTTTGCGCCCTATTTCGACGAGCTAAGTCCTTTGTCCGCCACATTTACGGAAAACACGGGCTGGGGGAGCCACGCAAAACAGATCATTCGCCCCAGGACACCGGCTACACAACCACGGACTTGCTCGCTTCCTATTGACACTCTATATGTGGATCTATACTATTCCTATAGAGCGCCGATAGGAGGTGCGTCTTGAACTCTGAACCGACAACCCTTCTGCAAGGGACTTTGGACCTGCTGATCTTGAAATCGCTTATCGCCGGCGAGATGCACGGCTTGGGGATCTCGCGCAGAATCCAGCAAATCACTGGCGGCACTTTCGTTGTTAAGCCTGGCTCGCTCTTCCCTGCTCTCCACCGTATGGAGGAAGAGGGTTGGATCTCAGCTTTTTGGGGAGACTCGGAAAACAACCGCCGCGCGAAATACTACCGCCTGACAAAGCCGGGACGGAAACAACTCGAAGCCGAAACCAAGCGATGGGGCCGCATTTCATGGGCGATCGCTCAAGCCTTGGAAGCATCCTAGCGAGGTGTTTAGCATGCCGCTCCTTGTGAAAGTCCAAAGTTTCCTGCGGAATCTCTTTTTATCTCGTCGGGTGGATGCAGACCTCGACCAGGAAGTTCACGCCCAGCTGGAAATTCTGACCGAAGAAAACATTCGCGCAGGCATGCCGCCGGAAGAAGGACGACGGGCCGCGCGAATCGAATTTGGCGGGATCGAACAAGTGAAAGAAGAGGTTCGCGAGAAACGGACTGGCAATTGGGTCCACTCCGTGATCTCCGATTGCCGCTACGGTCTTCGCCAACTCCGCAAAAACCCCGGCGCTACCACGGTAATGGTCTTTACGCTTGCGCTCGCTATCGGTGCGGCCACGGCAATTTTCAGCGTTGTCTACGGCGTGTTGTTACGGCCGCTACCGTACCCCGATCCGAACCGCATCATGGCCATTTTCGAGGTTCCCTCAGAGGGCCATTGGTCGCGGCTTGCGGACCCGAACTTCGACGACTTTCGGGATCAAAACCGCAGCTTCCAGGCGATTGCGAAATACAACGACAACATCGCGTCCGTTTCAGGAGCTTCGGAGCCGACGCGCACGGCGATCGCGGGCGTCTCGCCCGACTTCCTCAAGGTCTTTGGTGTTCAGCCCATCCTCGGGCGGGATTTCATCGCCAGCGACGCAAAAAAAGGTGCCGGCCCCACCGTTCTTGTCAGCTATGGATACTGGAAGCAGCATCTCGGGTCGCAGCAGGACCTTTCTCAGTCCCATCTTAAGATCGATGGCGCGGTCTACTCCGTTATCGGCGTGCTCCCGGCTGGATTCCGTTTCCCATCAGACGTGGAGCTGTGGCTGCCCGCCGACTTGGGTGGCGAAAATCCAAGCAGGACGTCGCACAACTACTATGCAGTCGCGCGCCTCCGTGATGGAGTAACTGTCGAGCAAGCGAATCAGGACATCGGAGCGATAGCCCGGCGCATTCGCGAAACATCGAGCGAGCAAGGCGATTATCTCCTCAATGGTGGAATTGTCCTGCCGCTACGGGACTCGATCACCGGCAAAGCTCGCCCCGCGCTGCTGATTCTTCTTGGTGCGGTGGGATTCCTGCTGCTGGTGGCGTGCGCGAACGTGGCGAATTTGTTGTTGTCACAAGCTTCGGTGAGAGAGCGCGAGCTCGCCATTCGCAGCGCGCTCGGTGCGGCGCGCGGACGGCTGATCCGTCAATTCCTAACCGAAGCCTTCCTGCTTTCGCTGCTCGGTGGCGGCCTTGGCGTGATGGGAGCGCTCGCGGGCGTGGATGGATTACTTGCGCTGGCGCCGGGGAATCTGCCGCGGCTGGACAGTGTCTCGATCAGTATTCCGGTGCTTCTGTTCGCGTTCCTGCTTTCGACAACAGTCGCCGCCGGTCTCGGAGCGTTCACCGCCGCCCGCGCGACTTCCGGCGACCTGCGCAAGGGCCTTGAGGAAGGCGGACGCGGGCAAGCGGGTTCGCAGGGCAGCCAGCGCGCCGGCCGTGTACTCGTCGCTGCGCAGATCGCCATCACGCTGGTTCTCGTAGTGGGAGCGGGATTGTTCGGGCGCAGCTTGATGAAAGTGCTCGAAGTGAATCCCGGCTTCCGCGTGGACAAAATTGTTGCGATGGACGTCTCGCTTCCCTGGGTGGAAGACCCGAAGTCGAAGGCAGTTCAGGGGATTTTCTTTGCAAACCTGATCGACCGGCTCAAACAAATCCCCGGCGTGCGCAACGTTGGCGCGGCTAGCGCCCTGCCGCTGGAGGATGGCGGTCTTCCCGACGGCATGTTTTTCCTCATGACGCAGAATGAGATCCCTAAGACCGATGACGGTTTTGTACCGCTGTTGCAGCAAAAGGAACGTCTTGGCAGTGCGGACTTCTGCGTCGCCACCGACGGATACTTCCAGGTTCTCGGAATCCCGCTGATTCGAGGACGAATCTTTGACGCGCGCGACGGTGCGGATTCTCCGCATGTTGCCGTGATCAGCGAATCGCTTGCCCGCGACAGGTGGCCCAAACAGGATCCGATCGGCCACACGATTGAGTTTGGAAACATGGACGGCGACTTGCGTTTGCTGACCATCGTCGGGATCGTCGGCGACACTCACGAGAATGGCCTCGAAGTGCCGCCGCGTCCAACTGTTTATGTGAATTTGTTCCAGCGGCCGCGCGCGGCAATCACCTTAACAATGCTGAGCGACGCGGACACGCGATCCGTTACTTCGGCAGCGCGAGGAATCCTGCAGGGCCTCGACCCGGAAATTCCAGCGAAGTTTCAGACGTTTTCGCAGATCTATTCCGCTTCGCTGGGCTCGCGGAGATTCAACGTCATTCTCATCGGATTCTTCGGAATCACCGCGCTGCTGCTCGCAACGGCTGGAGTGTTTGGCGTGATGGCCTATTCGGTCAGCCGCCGCACGCGCGAAATAGGCGTGCGTATCGCTCTTGGAGCGGGTTCCAGCGACGTTCTTAGAATGATCTTGAGCCAAGGTTTGCGTACGATCTTCATTGGGGTGGCGATTGGGATTGCCGGTTCGCTGGCCCTCACGCGCACGGTGGAGTCGCTGCTCTTTGGCGTGACGGCCACCGATCCGCTGACGTTCGGCGCTGTGACGCTGCTACTCGTTGGGGCTGCGCTGCTGGCTTGCTACATTCCCGCACGCCGCGCCACCCGCGTCGATCCCTTGGTCGCCCTGCGCTACGAATAGAATCTAGCTCCTAACCACCCATCTCCATTTTCGTTTGCTTTCGCAGGGGCGTCGGTGCCCTTGTTTCCGGAGCGCATCTTGACGCCGGACCACCGTTGTAATGTACTGAGTCTCTCAAATGCCGACGACGCCCCTCGACATCGAACACGAATTTCGCGCGATTCTGGCTTCCGATTCCATTCGTGCGGCAACTCCGGTCGACGCAGTTTGCGGTATTCAACCACGGCTTGTTCTCGAACCCATCAACGAACAACAAATGGCCGCCGTTCTTCATCTGGCAAATGAGGCAGGCCTCGCCGTCACTCCTCGCGGCGGTGGCACGAAGCTCTCCTGGGGCAATCCTCCAACTCGCGCCGACTTAATTCTTTCCAACGCTCGCCTCGACAAAATCATCGAGCACGCCTGGGCCGACCTCACCGTCAGCGTCGAAGCCGGCTGCACCATCCAAAAACTGCAGTCGGCCCTTGCTCAGCACGGCCAACGCCTCGCCCTCGATCCTCTCTGGCCCGCGCAAGCCACCATCGGCGGCGTTCTCTCGACGAACGACAGCGGCGCGCTGCGTCTTCGCTTCGGCGCTCTGCGCGATTTGATCATCGGCGTCACGCTCGCTCTTCCCGACGGCACACTCGCCTCCAGCGGCGGCAAAGTCGTAAAAAATGTCGCTGGCTACGATCTGCCCAAGCTCATCACCGGCGCTCTCGGCACTCTCGCTGTCATTACTCGCGCCGTCTTTCGCCTCCATCCTCTTCCGCGAAACACGAAAACGCTGTCACTTGCCGGTTTCACTCTCGAAGAAACGCAATGCCTCATCCTCGCCATTCAGGATTCCAAGCTGGCTCATACTTCTCTGCAAACACGAATCGCACAAGACGCCGAGCCGGTCATAGACATTCTCTTTGAAGGCACGGAAGCAGGTCTCGCCGCCCAAGGAGGCCAATTGCGCGAACTAGCTCGCCCCGCAACCGTAGCCGACGCTCCACCCGCGGTCTGGGCCGCTTCGCAAGAACTCTGGGACTCCGCGAATTCCGGAACAGTAGCAGTCGCAAAAATCACCACGCTCCCAGCGTCTGTTGCGCGAACTATCGAAACCGTGCAACGCGCCGCGAGTTCCCGCAAAACGCGTTGGAAGTTAACAATGCAAGCCACCGGCATCGCCTGGCTGCGCTTGGAAGCCACGCCAGAGAATCTCCACGCTGTTCTTTCGGATCTTCGCTTCGAGCTCGAATCTGGCGGCGGTTCACTTGCGGTGCTCCATCATCCAACCGACATGCCGCCCCTAGACGCCTGGGGAAAATCCGGCGACTCACTTCCGCTCATGCGCGCGGTAAAAAATCAATTCGATCCAAAAAACATGCTGAACCCAGGCCGCTTTCTCGGTGGCATCTGATCAAGGAGCCTTCGCCCGTGAAGAAATTCCGTCTTGTAGTTCCGCTTATCGCACTTTTATTGTTCCCTGCTGCGGCTCGCATAGCGGCTCAATCCGCTTCGACCGCATCTCACCCCGAGGTTCACGCTCTTAAAATCACCATCCTTTCAACCATGCTGGCCGACGACGGCATCGGCGAATGGGGTTTTGCTGCACTCGTCGAAGCCGATGGCCGCAAAATTCTTTTCGACACGGGCGCCCGCCCGAACACCGTTCTGGAAAACGCGCGCGAATTGAAACTCGATCTCAGCGACGTCCAGGACGTAATCCTCAGCCACTTTCATGATGACCACACCACCGGCCTTATGACTCTGCGCCGCGAATCTTCCAAATCGAATCCGAACGCTCTCTCCCGCGTCCACGTCGCACAGGGCATTTTTCTCGAGCGCCGCGGGCACAATCCCAATCCCATGATTCAGATGAAAAAAGACTACGAAGCCACCGGCGGCGTCTTCGTCATCCACGAGAAACCCGAAGAACTATTTCCCGGCATCTGGCTCACCGGCCCGGTTCCGCGCGCTTATCCCGAAAAGAATTATCCGGCAGGCACCGAGGTAAACACAGGCACTGCTTGGGTCGAAGACACCGTTCCCGACGATCAATCTCTCGTCTTTAATACTTCGCACGGCCTCGTCTTGCTTTCCGGCTGCGGCCATTCCGGAATCATCAACACGCTGCAATACACCCGCGGTTTTCTGCGCCCCGCTCCCATCGATGCGGCCATCGGTGGCTTTCATCTCTTTGCCGCAAACGATCAGCAACTCGCCTGGACCGCTTCCAAGCTCAAGGAATATCAAACCGCGCGCATTCTCGGCGCACATTGCACCGGCATCGAAAGCGTCTACCGCCTCCGCGAACTTCTTGGCCTCACACGGCAAACTTGTCTCGTCGGAACCATCGGTGCCGTCTACGATCTCAACAGCGGAATCCAGACCGGCCCCATCGCCCGGTAATCTTCAAACCAATTATGAGGTGTGGTTCATGAGCCTTACGGCGCAGCTAAGCATCCTGAAAAGACCAACCCTATATTGGATCGTTTCCGTTTTCCTTTCGCTCGACGTTGCTCTCTTTACTTTGGCCCAATCGCCTACTCTGGCCGTCTCCGCACCGCAATCGGGTCGCGCAAACGCGGTTCTTCTCGAGACTCTTTCATGGGACGAAGCGGAACACGCGCTTACCCCCGACACCGTCGTCGTTATCGCTCTCGGCGCCGAATCCAAAGAGCACGGCCGTCATCTCCAGCTCAACAACGATTTCCTCATGGCCGAATATCTAAAGAAACGAGTTCTCGACGCCGCCCCGCAAAATACTATCGTCGCTCCCACCATCAACTACAGCTTCTATCCCGCCTTCCTCGAATATCCCGGCTCCACTTCGCTCAGCGTGGACACCGCTCGCGCCATGATCGCGGACATTGTCCATTCTCTTGCGCACTATGGACCGCGCCGCTTCTACATCCTTAACACCGGCATCTCCACACTTAGGCCGCTCGCGCAAGCCACTGCCGATCTCGCAAAAGACGGCATCGTCCTTCATTACACTGATCTCACCAAAGACGATCCCGTCGAAAAAAAGGTTCGCCAATCCGGAGGCACGCACGCCGACGAAATCGAAACTTCGATGATGCTCTACATCGCGCCCGAGACTGTGCGCATGAAAAAAGCCGCCCGCGATCTAAATCCTAATCAACCTGGCGGCCTCACTCGTGATCCTCAAGGAAAAGGCACCTATTCACCCACCGGCGCCTGGGGCGATCCCACTCTGGCCACTCGCGAAAAGGGCCAAGCCGTTGTCGAATCTCTCGTGTCCGCCATACTTAGAGACATCGAAGAGCTACGCAAAACCACTCCGTCGCCGGCCAAGTGATTTCGTCGAAGATTCTTCTGCGTTTGCCAGCAGCACCGCCATTCAGTTATGTTCACGAATGACAGAGAGCAGCGATCATTCATGACTACCCTTCCCGACGCAGTTCCATTCCCCAGCGCGTTCGACGCGCATCATCCGCCTTCCAAACAAATCATCGAGAATTGCGTTCATTGTGGTTTTTGTTTGCCCGTCTGCCCCACCTATGTTTTATGGAATGAAGAAATGGATTCCCCGCGCGGCCGGATCTACTTAATGAAACTAGCTAGCGAGGGCAACGCGGTGATGAACCCGCAGTGGGTAAGCCATTTCGATTCCTGCCTCGGATGCATGGCTTGCATGACGGCCTGTCCTTCCGGCGTGGACTACGGAAAACTAATCGAAGCCACTCGCGCGCAGATTGAGCGCCATCATCCGCGCACTTTTACGGAAAAACTTCATCGCCGTTTTCTCTTCGCAATTTTCACGCGGCCAGACCGTCTGCGCCTGTTGCGCTGGCCGTTGCTCGCGTACCAAAGGTCCGGCCTGCAATCGCTAGTTCGTGGTGCTGGCCTTCTTAGGCTTTTCCCAAAGCGCTTGCAATCCATGGAAGCGCTAATGCCGCAGCTCGCGAAAAACGAACATGTCCCCGAACTCACGCCAGCGCAGGGCGCAAAGCGTAAACGCGTCGGGCTCTTGCTCGGCTGTGTCCAGCGTGAATTCTTTCCCCAAGTAAACGCCGCCACTGCTCGCGTTCTCGCTGCTGAAGGCTGCGAAGTCGTCGCGCCGAAAGATCAACCCTGCTGCGGCGCGCTGATGGTTCACGCTGGAGAAGAAAGGGGAGCGTTAGCGTTGGCACGAAAAACGATCGAAGTGTTCGAGCGAGCGAATGTAGACACCATCGTCACGAACGCTGCGGGTTGCGGCTCCAATGTAAAGGAATACGGCCACCTGCTTCGCGACGATCCCAACTATGCCGATCGCGCCAAAGCCTTCGCCGCAAAGTGCAAGGACATCACTGAAGTTCTCACCGAGTTGCCGCCGCGCGCCGCAAGAAATCCTTTGCGGATGCGCGTGGCGTTCCACGATTCCTGTCACCTGCAACACGCGCAAGGCGTTCGCTCTCAACCACGCCAATTGCTTGCAGATATTCCCGGCCTTGAGCTGGCAGAAATTCCAGAGGCCGCCATCTGTTGTGGCTCCGCGGGTATCTACAACCTGGTGCAACCCGACGCTGCCAACGCCCTCGGAGACCGCAAGGCTCAACTCATCACCCCACTCAACGCCGAAGTCGTTGCCACCGGCAACCCTGGCTGCCTGCTCCAACTCCAATCTTCCCTGGCTCGCCAAGGTCAGGACACTCCGGTTGTCCACACCATCCAACTCGTAGACGCCTCCCTACGCGGCAAGCTGTTGTAGGAGCACAGACGTTTACCTTGAGTTTCGAAGGGCCGTGCCCGTCTTGGGGTTGTGGCAAGACCTACGAAGATTTCCGAGCGTCTAGTTACGCGGCCTTCTTCATCCACGCGCCGAGAATCAATCCCATCAGGCACAGACCCACGAGCGAGTAAAACTCATTGATCGCGAACAATTGCATCGGCCGCATCTCGTACATGTAACTCGTAAAGGTTATCGGGCCAACAAATCCGATCCAGAGCAGAATTCCGAGCGCCGCACCTCGCGCGGCAGTGCTCGCATTCCGCCAAATGCAAATCTGCGCCAAAACAAACGCAATGAGGAGATTCAACGCAAACGTGATGATGTAAGGCAGAACCGGATTCATGCTAGCCGCTTTTTCCGCGGTCATCTGCTCGAGAGCCATCCAGGGCTTGGCAAACAAGAATCCATACCACAACGCTCCGAGTATCCAGTACGCCAAAGCCGAAACAAACACCGCCGCATAATTTGTTTTCATCGCTCACTCCTCCTCTATCTCCTTTGAGCTCGAGTCCCGTCAACGATATCCGAGCACGAAGAAATAGACCGTCATCGCGGCCCCCACCAGAATCACAAACGCGCGTATCCACGATTGCGGCAGCTTCTGCGCATAATGCGCGCTCGAGAACCCTCCGATTAACGACCCCGCGGTCATCACCAGCGCCTGCGGCCAAAATATCGCCCGCGTAATTACGAACGTCACCGCCGCGACTCCATTGATCACTCCACCCAGCAACACTTTCAATTTGTTCATCGCATGAATGTCCGTCATGCCCATCGCCGCAAGCATTGCCAGATTCATGATGCCGATGCCGCCGCCGAAATATCCGCCGTAGACCGCAACGAACAATTCGAACACGGAAGCGCCAACGACCGCGGCATTGTTCGAATCGTGCGAAATCCCCGCGGAAATCCGCCCCGTCAAGTGCTTGCCAAACGCAAACAGCAACGTCGCCCCAAGAAGCAACCAGGGCAGCACCTTCAAGAATGTCTGCGCCGGTGTCTTGATGAGCAGGATCGCTCCGGCTAGCCCGCCAATCACGCTGGTCAGAATCAGCGGAATCATTACCCGCCGTGGAATGTTCAGCCGCATGCGATACGCGCCGCCGCTAGCCGTCGTTCCCACCCAGAGAGCCAGAGTATTGGTAGCGTTGGCCGCGACAGGCGGCACACCCGTAAACAGCAGCGCCGGAAATGCCACAAAGCTGCCGCCGCCGGCGACGGCATTAATAGCCCCACCCATGGCCCCAGCAAAAAATAGAAATATGGCGTCGTGTAAGTTCAAGCAGACCTTTTATCACGATTCCCGCTCTCCACTCCAGCGCAGCTCCTTGCTTCTTGCTACTCTTCACTCAAATTAGCCAGGGCACCACCGCGCCACCTGGCGCGCTTAAGTCATTTCTTGACAACGCGCGCCGGGCCGTATATGAACGGTGCGATTTACCGGCCTTCCGCCACTGAATACCTGACTCGCACCCTTTGCGAGTCACAGGGGGGATTCAAGAGGAAGGAATCACAGCTCAGGCAAAAGTGTGTCTTGCGGCCCTATGGACGTGCCTTCGTGTGTGCACGCCCAACAATGCAGGCAGGCCGCAGTTCAACAGGAGGAAGCATGGCCAGTCAGGCAAACGTAATCGGAGCGGGCGGTGAAAAAAGGGACAGTATCCCCAAGGTCATTCTCGCCTCCGCGGTCGGCACCATGATCGAGTGGTACGACTTCTACATTTTTGGAAGCTTGGCCGTCGTTCTTTCCCCGAAATTTTTCCCCCCCGGCAACGACACCTTCGCCTATATCTCTTATCTCGCAACCTTCGCAGTGGGTTTCATGGTCCGACCCTTCGGGGCCTTGTTCTTCGGACGAATCGGAGACATTGTTGGCCGCAAGTACGCTTTCCTAGTGACGCTCTCCATTATGGGCGGCGCGACCGCTCTGATCGGCTTTCTGCCGACCTACGCGAGTATCGGTATTCTTGCCCCCATCATACTTCTGACCATCCGTGTTCTACAGGGCCTCGCGCTCGGTGGTGAGTATGGCGGAGCAACGGTTTATGTGGCGGAGCACGTGCCCGACGGCAAACGTGGCTACTACACCAGCTTCATCCAGATTACGGCGACGCTGGGCCTTTTCGTATCCTTGCTGGTCATTCTAGGGACGCAACAAGCCATGACACCCGACCACTTCAAAGCATGGGGTTGGCGCATTCCCTTTCTGGCCTCGATTATTCTCGTAACGATTTCGCTCTATATCCGCCTGAAAATGAAAGAGTCTCCGATTTTTTCGCAACTCAAAGCCACCGGCATGACTTCGGCGCAGCCTCTGAAAGAAGCCTTTACAAAACCAGAGAATTTGAAAAACGTCTTGATCTCGCTGTTCGGCGCGACGGCCGGACAGGGAGTGATTTGGTACACCGGCCAGTTCTATGTGCTCCTCGTTTTCCTGCAAACGATTCTTAAGGTGAATCCCAAGCTCTCAAACATTATCGTGGCGTACGCTCTTCTGTTCGGAATGCCTTTCTTCACGGTCTTCGGCGCACTTTCCGACAAAATAGGGCGTAAGTGGCTCATGATGGCTGCCTGCTTGCTCGCCGTCCTCACGTACTTGCCGATTTATCACGCCATGCAACGAGCCGCAGGCAACAATGTTCAAACTCTCAGTTCCGTGAGAAACAAAGTTACCGGAGCTCCGACGCTGACCGCCCTCACGATAGACGACACAGGTAAAGCCGTTCCCGCAAAGGAAGCCACCAACCCCAATGTGCCCATGCTCGTTTTCCTTGTGTTTATTCAGGTCATTTATGTTTGCATGATTTATGGACCGATTGCGGCATACCTGGTCGAGGCCTTCCCCGCGAAAATACGATACACATCGTTGTCTTTGCCCTATCACATAGGGAATGGTGTTTTTGGCGGCTTGGTGCCGTTGATCGGCGTTTACCTTTGCGAAAGTACGCACAACATTTACGCCGGGCTCTACTACCCAATGATTGTGGCTAGCATTACGTTCGTCGTGGGGAGCTTGTTCCTGAAGGAAACTCACGGGCGCAAGATTTGGGATGAAGTCGGCGGCATGAAGTAGCGCCTCGAGACGTTTCAGACCAGCGCGGATTGACTCCCGCGCCCTCGCGGGAGCATCATTTTTGGCGGGCAAACTCATTTCAAACAGAGAATGAGCTTGCTCGAACCAGGATGTCCTTCGTTGTAGCGTCACAACCGAAATCGATCTTCCAAAGGGAGTTGTCGCCGTGGCCAAAGCTCGCCAAAAGACAAAAGCGAAGGCATCGAACAGCAAAAGCAAACTTACCGAAGCGCAGATTGCCGTTCATTGGAAAGAAGAAGAATACTTCTATCCCCCGAAGAAATTTATTGCCCAAGCCAATCTCGCTGATCCCGCCTTTGTAAAAAAGTTCAGCGAAAAACATTTCCCGGAATGCTTCGACATCTACGCCAAGCTCCTCGATTGGGACAAAACCTGGCGCAAGACTCTCGACACTTCGAATCCCCCTTTCTGGAAATGGTTCGTCGGCGGAAAGCTCAACGCCTGCTACAACTGCGTGGACCGCCATCTCGCCAAACACAAAAACAAAGCCGCTTTGATTTTCGTCCCCGAACCAGAAAACGAATCCGCGACCGTTATCACATACCAAGAACTGTATAAGCGCGTGAACGAAGTGGCCGCCATGCTGCGCGATTTCGCCGGTCTCAAAACTGGCGACCGTGTCACCATCCACATGCCAATGATTCCAGAACTACCCATCACAATGCTCGCGTGTGCGCGCCTTGGCGTGGTTCACTCGGTTGTTTTTGGCGGTTTCAGTGGAGAAGCCTGCGGCCTGCGCGCTGCCGACTCCGGCAGCCGTGTCCTCATCTACGCCGACGGATACCACCGCAATGGCAAGTGGGTGGATCACAAGCCCAGCGCTGACATCGCCGTCGCCACAGCAAAAAAAGAAGGCCAGCACATCGACAAAGTGCTCTTCTGGCGCCGTTACGCTGGCCAGTTCCGCTCTGAATCCCCCATGATCATGGACCGTGACTACTTTGTGGACGACGTCCTCAAGGACTATCGCAACCAAATCGTGGAGCCCGTCTCGCAGGACGCGGAAGCGCCGCTTTTTCTCATGTACACCAGCGGGACGACGGGCAAGCCCAAGGGTTGCCAGCACCGCACTGGCGGCTATCTCGCTTACGCCGCGGGCACCTCAAGGTATTACCAGGACATTCATCCCGAAGACGTGTACTGGTGCATGGCCGACATCGGCTGGATCACTGGCCACTCCTACATCGTGTACGGCCCGCTCGCACTTGGGGCCACCAGCGTACTCTATGAAGGCGTGCCGCAATTCCCCGATGCAGCGCGCCCGTGGCGCATTTCTGAACGGCTCGACGTAAATATCTTTCATACTTCACCGACCGCGATTCGCATGCTGCGCAAAGCCGGTGGGGACGAGCCGAAAAAATACAACTATCACTTCAAACACATGACGACCGTAGGCGAGCCGATCGAGCCGGAAGTGTGGCGCTGGTATTACGAAACGGTTGGCAAAGGCGAAGCGGTGATCGTCGACACGTGGTGGCAAACCGAAACGGGCGGCTTCCTTTGCAGCACGAAACCCGCACTCGATCCCATGAAGCCTGGAAGCGCAGGTCCGCCTGTCCTTGGAATTTATCCCGTGATCTGGGATGAGAACGGCGAAGAAGTAAAACCGGGTTCAGGCAAGGCGGGAAACATCTGCATTCGCAATCCGTGGCCGGGCATCATGCAGACGATTTGGGGCAGCTCGGACCGTTTCGTCAATCAGTACTACAAGAAATACTGTAAGAATCCCAAAAGCAAGGATTGGCGCGACTGGCCTTACTACGCCGCCGACGGCGCGGTTATTTCCGCCGACGGTTACTATCGCATTCTCGGCCGCGTCGATGATGTGATCAACGTGGCCGGGCATCGTCTCGGCACAAAAGAAGTCGAGTCTGCTTGCCTCAGCATCTCAGAAATCGCGGAGGCGGCCGTCGTTCCCGTCGTTGATGAAATCAAAGGCCGCGTTCCAGAAGTCTACATCTCGCTGAAGCCCGGTGTTCCTTCGAATAAAGCGATACAGGACAAAGTGATTTCCACGATTGAAACCATGATCGGGAAAATCGCACGGCCAAGGCGGGTCCACATCGTCCCGGATATGCCGAAAACGCGCTCGGGAAAGATCATGCGCCGCGTGTTGGCCGCTATCTCCAATCACATGGATACTGGCGACATCACTACGCTCGCCAATCCGGATATCGTCGCGCAAATTCGCGAACTAGTGCAGGGCCGCAACACCGGCCCTCTTCAAGAAGGCCCGGAAGACATCAAGCTCTTTGGCGAAGAAAAATGACGGCGCGTGTTCTTACCACTTGCCCCTACAGTGACGATATCGAAAACAAAAAACGAGGAGATGTTAATGTCAGAGCTTTCGAGAAGAGCATTCATAACAAATACGGTGAGTCAGGTCGCCGCAGCCGGTCTCCTTTCCGCTACGGCATTCGAACTCCACGCCAATCCTTTAGGATTGCCGATCGGCTGCCAAACCTGGCCAGTTAGAGAAGGCATTGCAAAAGACTTCCCCGGGACGATCAAGCAACTTGTCGCTGCCGGCTTTCAAAACATCGAACTTTGCTCGCCCGTGGGCTACGACGATTCCGGCTTCGGCGGTCTCGCCAAATACAAAGGTTCCGAGCTCAAAAAAATGTTGAACGATTGGGGTGTCACGTGCATCAGCTCGCACTTCGGCATGGAAGAGCTGCGAAAAGATCAGGCCGGCCGAATTGCGTGGGCCAAAGATCTCGGCCTCACCCAGATGCTCGTCGCCAGTCTCGACGGTCCCAAAAAGCCGACGATGGACGACGTCAAACGCGCCGCCGATGAATACAACAAAATGGGCGAAAAGGCTGCCGCAGCTGGGATCCGCCAGGGTCTACATAACGAGAACTTTGAGACGTCCTCGGTTGACGGCAAGCGAACTTATGACATCCTGATCGGCCTTCTCAATCCCAAGTTCGTCAATTTCCAATTCCAAGTTTCGACCATCAGCGAAGGGTTCGACCCCGCCGAGTACTTCATGAGATATCCGGGCCGCTTTTTCTCCATGCACGTCCAAGGCTGGTCCGCGACTACAAAAAAAATTGTGCCGGTGGGAGAAGGAACTCTCGACTGGAAGACTATCTTCACTGCGGCAAAGACGGGTGGCGTCCAGAATTACTTCGTCGAAATGAATCTCGACATGATGAAAGCCAGCGTCCCTTACCTGCGCAATCTCCAGGTCTGACCCACTTACTCGAAGGCGTAGGCGGTTCTTCGTACGTATTTGGGCTGCCCGTTCAACGGCAAAGCGCGATTCCGACAATCGATGCTGTTATGTAATTCGCAACGACCGTTTCATCAGGCGAGCGACAACATCAATCCCCATACATTAGGCTAGAAGCTATGAATCCAGACCGCCGCGGTTTCAGGTTTTCGTTCAACGCGAGTGCCGAGATCGCCCCGGAAGGCTCGCCCAGCGCCACTGTCAACGTTCGCGCAACGGAAATTAGCCTTCACGGCTGTTATCTTGAGACGCCCGCACCCTTCGCCGAACTTTCTCATGTGTTCGTGAAAATTTTCTATGCAGAAGAATACTTCGAGGCGAAAGGAACGGTGATCTACGTCAAACCAGCTGCGGGTATGGGCCTGGAGTTTCGCGAGCTTAAGCCTCACTGCCGGATCGTTCTGCAAAGGTGGATCCTCGCCGCGCTGCGCAATCAATCGAAATCGAAGTGACGCTCCGGAAAAGCGTCTTGGCGCACGGGCTTATAAGCGATCCATGGCCAGCCCCGCTAACGCAGATGAAGGGGCTTCTATTGAAAGCATTAGCCGGCGAGGGCAGGGCCTGATTCCGTGCGTAAGCTAAATGGAAAGCGCCGCGGTTCCGCTAACTACCAACGCGGATATGGGAAAAGGAACTAAAAAGTCCAAATACATTCAACAGCCACAGCACCACAACGATCACCACAACGGCATTCAAAATGGACTTAATCGTTCCCTGCATGGGAATGAATCGGTTGACTAGCCAGAGCAGAACTCCCACGACGATCAAAACGGTCACAACTGTTAGTAATGGCATCCGTCAGCGACCTCCTCCTCAGCCGGTTGGCCCGGTCAGTTTCAGCGGAATGGTAAATCGCTGGGGAAGGTCGCACCATACAGGGAAGCGCGTAGAGGCTGAGGTGAGATGCGTTATCCCGGCTCTTGAGAAAAAGTTCGAGAGATCACAGTCGGCAAGAATCTGAACGAAATGGTGTGATCCGTCGTAGTTTGGAAGGGATTATGGATGTGTTTGCCGGAACTGACTGATTTCGAAGAATTAGTGCCCAGCGCCGCAGAGGCTTCGCGTTTGTCCGAGGACGTCTGCGTCGAACTGAGCGGCCTGCCAGCCGTGTGTCGAGCAAACTTGGTCAGCGGTCAGCCCTAGGGCGCCGCGCATGTCTGCGCCGGCTATATTTGCACCGGTAATTTCTGTGCCGCGAAAAATGGCGCCGTTGAAGAACGCACCGCGAAGATCCGCGTTTCGCAGATCTGCGTCCATCAAAATCGTTCCTTTGAATTGGGCGCCGGTCATGTTGGCTTCAATCAATTTTGCGGAGGAGAGATCGGTCTGCTCGAGATTCGCAAACGAGAGGACGGCGTGCTCCATTTTCGTATCGCGCATGTCCGCGCGGGAAAGATCGGTGCGCAACATTTGTCCGTTGCGAAGATTTACGGCATAGAGCGAGGCGCCGCCCAGCTTCGCACCGGACATGAGGGCGTTCTCGAGAGTAGCAAAGGACATGTCAGCGCCGCGCAAATCTGCGCCCGTGAAATTTACGCGGGTCGCGTCGGCGGACACCAGCACCGTTTTCGAGGCCAGGACACGATCTAAAATTGCGTCGCGCAAAACGGCTTCGCGGAGATTAGCTCCTCGCATGTCTGCTTCGGAAAGGTAGGCGCCCTCAAGATTGGCACGCCAGAGCTTGGCGTTCACGAGATAAGCTTTGTAGGCGCGCGCAAACCTTAAATTCATTTCATTGAGCTTTGCTCCAGGGACTGACGCGAGCGCTTCTTCACTCCAATTCCCGTGCGGCGGAGGGCCGGACAGCGTCGCTTCGGTCAACTCCGCGTAAGGCCTGTAGCCAATCGACTGCATCGCTTCCGAAGCCCACCTCAGCAAACTTGCTTGCGAGTGTTGGGTCGCAATGTTGCTGTCGGAGGGCAAGCCACGATTTACTCCCAGCGAGAAAACCAACAATGCGCAACCGGTCAGTAGGGCCACGCGCGCGGTAGCAAAGCTCAATCGCAATAGATTCTTCGACTTCTGCCGCAACAAATCACCGGGTTGCAGCACGCGCGCGACGATCGTCGGAACGCACGTCGCAGCGGCCACGGAAAGCGTTAAGAGAAATGCATGTAACAGCGTTCCGCGAAAATCCTGACGCACCAAATAGCGCAGCCAGAACATGAACAAGGTCGCGGGTACCACCCAATAAGCCAGTACAGTCGCGACTACGGTCTCCAGCACCCAAAAAGGCGAGCGTCCTTCGCGCATCCACCGGAAATGCCGTCTCACCAGCCCCATCAAATACCACGGCCCATCTTTTTCCAGCGTTTGTCCATCCTTGAAAACCGCTGGCAGCCCGGACATGCTTCCCCACAAGCGCAGCAGCAGGAAATGAAACCGGAGATATAAGATGAAGAGTACGAGCGGGGCGCCCAAATAAAAACTGGTCATCGAGAGAATTTTGGGGAAACGCGCCACGGGAATTGCTGAAGCGTCCACGATGAGGCGCACATCGGTCGTCAGGCCGATCAGTGCGATACAGGCAAGACTCGCGCCCAGGATTAAGAAATAAAACCACCGCGCGACTTTTGACGCATCCGAAATTGCCTTGGTACTGTCGAAGGCCGCGATTGTTTCGGGTAGAATCGCGTCGAAAAGATTCGTTCCACCAAGACGTCCGACCCACACGCCTTCCGCGCCATAGAGATTCGCGCCCATCAAATTGGCGCCTCGGAGCTCAGTGCCCAACAAATTGGCCTCGCGCAAATCAGCCTGCACAAGGCTGGCGCCGCGCAAATTCGCCATGGACAAATCAGCGCCAATCAAATTCGCGCGCTGGATGAAGGCACCCTCAAGATTGACTCCCGTAAGGTCAGAGTGAGAAAGATTAACTCCGCAGAGATCGGCTTTGACGCCGGACTCTCCGCCAGACTCCACCCATATTTTGTGCTGATCGAGTATTTCCGCCAGATCAAGAAGCGAAATCGCCCCGGAGGCTTCTTCAGCAGAAACCTGATTAGAAAGTTGATTCTGTGTATCTCGAATATCCGCGAGCATCTTGAAACGTTCCCCCACTCGAAAGGATGGCAGCCATTTTTCCGTTCATGGCGCCCACACTGAGGCCCACAGTCGCCGAGTGTGACCGGTTCGAATCGCCGGCTTGCTTGTGCTGATTCGCTGCTGGGCGAATCCATCATCCCCTACAACACGCACGAAAATCGCCTGCCCAAAAGGACAGGACGCGTACAGATAACTGTGCTCCCCTGTGGATTTCCGACGCGCAGCGCCCGCCTGCTCGAATTTATTCGAACCCGCCGCTTCTTCCCGGTTTCTGCTGTTTCTAAGAGAGTTGTGAGAGAATCTGCGCCAAGCAAAACGTAAGCGAGGTGACGCGTGGCGGACGTTGCGGCGGAAACCGGTTTGGAAACACCTATCAGCCGGTTCGAACCGGTAGCCAGTGTGGTTCACACTCTCTTCCTTCTTCTTATCTTCGGCGTTGTTGCGGTTATCGGATACTACTCGCTCCATCGCCAGGGCTCCGCGCACCAGCCAAATCGCTTATTTTTTTATCTCACCACCATAGGCTGGGAATGGCTTCTCGTAGGTTACATCTATTGGGGCCTGCGCCGCCGCGGAAAATCCATGCAAAACATCGCCGGCAAGAAGTGGAAGAGCGCTTCCGATTTTTTCATCGATATTGCCATTGCATTCGGCTTTTGGATCGCCGCAATTGTTGTGCTCAGTTTAGTGGCTCGCGCCGTCGGCGCCAACGGAATGAGCCAAGCTGCGCGCAGTCTTGCTCCAGAGGGGCCGTTCGAATCGCTTCTCTGGATCGCCCTCGCCGTCACGGCAGGCATCTGCGAGGAAACCATTTTTCGCGGCTACTTGCAGCGCCAGTTTGTTGCCTGGACCCGCAGTGCTCCTGCGGGTGTGATTCTCTCGGCTATGCTGTTTGGCGCGGGACATATTTATCAGGGCCCCAAAGCGACCGTGGTCATCGGTGTGTATGGCCTGATGTTTGGAATCCTGGCAGAGGCGCGGCAAAATTTGCGGCCTGGAATTATCACGCACGCGTGGCACGATGCGATCACCGGCTTGGTTATTCGCTTGTTGCCGAAATAAAGTGATCTGACAAGAGGAGCTTGTGAGCGGTAGGACGAGAAGGGGTCAGCGATAAAGAGAGAGGTAACCCAAGACCCACGTTCAGAGACCGAACCTCTGGCACCCTCCGCCCGGTTCTGGGGAAACGAGGACCAGGGCCTCTAATCGGTCTTCTAAGTGACCAGAATAGGGAAACGATGTCCGGGCCACCGTCCGCCGTGGTATGTTGGCCGGGAAAAGATCATGTGCATTTCAGAACCCAAGTCTGATGGCCCGAATACTCTACGGAAGGGGCACGACCAACCTGCAGCCACTTCGGTACATGGCTGGCGGTATCACCACATTGGCATCCCGACTGACGTTTCGCGACCCGGCGAATATTATCTGGAACAATTCAAGATGTACGTCTCCGCGTTTGAGACGAGTCCTTGTGGCATTCAATGGATGCGCTTCGAGCCCGATAGCCCGGTGCACGCCTTGATTAAGTCCGTCCCTCACATAGCGTTTGAAGTGGACGACCTTCAGGCCGCGATTGAGGGAAAGGAAATTCTCACCGCTCCGAATTCACCTTCGGAGGGCGTTACGGTGGCGATGATCCTCGATAGCGGCGCGCCGGTTGAGCTCCTCGAATTTCGGCGTGACCTGACAAAAGGAGCTCGTGCGCGGTAGAACGACCGAAATAAAGAGCAAGTTGAAGTTGAAGACGGCGGAGTAATGGCAGTGAGTAGTGGATAGCCGCTCGGCGTGCTATGCGTGGACGGGCTCGTGGCGTTTCAACCGTGGAAGAGACTTGATGGCGCGGCCGGTTTTTTGCTGGGCGAGGCGCAGGTTGTAGATAGATTGTAGATTGAGCCAGAACTGGGCGCTGGTGCCGAAGAAATGAGCGAGTCGTAGAGCGGTGTCGCCCGTGATGGAGCGCGTCCCATTCAAGATTTGTGTGACGCGATTGGTCGGCACATTGAGCTTTCGCGCTAGTTCGGCGGCGCTCATATCGAGTGCTTCCAGTTCTTCAGCCAGGTGTTCCCCCGGATGGACAGCAGCGACGGCCATGATGGATCTCCTAGTGATAGTCCACAATCTCGACGTTTGAAGGACCGGGCGAACGGTCGGGCCATTCGAAACAAATCCGCCATTGATCATTAATACGGACGCTGTATTGGCCCTTGCGGTCGCCAAGCAGGGCCTCAAAACGATTGCCGGGCAATGCGGCCAGGTCCTTCAGCGATGTGGCGGCCTCGAGACGATCGAGCTTCAGGCGCGCGGAGCGCGCAAAACCAGAGAACGCCTTCACCCATTTTCCAGCGGCGAAATCCCCGGTCCTCTTGTCCCGGTAACTGACGATCACTAGAAGAGAATAGCCAGAAGTATGCGTTACGTCAAACGTAACTTACAAGGAGGGGGAAGGTGCAGGCCAGGTGCGAACCCCGCACCTGGGCACCCGACTGTCCTTTTAGATCCCGAGGAACAGAAGAAGAGTCAAAACCCGCTCCCTCAGAACCGAAGGGCGCCGGCACCCGCGCTGCTACGCAGCTGGGCTCCGTCGCAATTGGAGATACGCGGAGGCCAATCCCCAGACGTAGAGCGCGAGCAGCGTTGCGAGGCAGACGGCGCCCAGCCGGACATAGCGATCGACCATTTGAAGGACCGTCCATCCGTACATTTCGGTGAGCAGGCTCGGATCGGAGAAATTCACGCCTTCAATCTCGCCAAACGGAAGATCTTCGAGCGGCCCTCGCCACATCAGGAAAACGTGCATGAAGCTGAGCGCCCCGATAGCCAGCAATCCCCAGCGCAGACCCCAGCTCTTATACAGCCGGCTTTCGCGCGGCGCGTAAAACGTCGCCATCAGGATGGTGGCCAGCACCAGGGCGCCGCCATCGCCGAAGAAAACGATCAGCGCTCCCGCGGGCAAAGATAACGCGATCAGTTGCAGGAGGAGCAGCGCGCCGGCGGCAAGAACCCATGCCCAGCGCTCCGCTTTCCAGGCAAGAAATCCACCAAAGAAAATGGCGGCGGTCACAAGCAGAACGATTCCCCAGGAGCGTTCTTGGCCGTGCGGAGTAACCCAGAGCAGCGGCACGGCCCAGCGGCCGGTGAGCCACGCGGTGATGGCGTGCCCGCTTTCGTGCAGCACCATGGCAAGCATGGCTGCCGCCATGCGCAGGCCCGTGCCCGCAAAGAGGCGCGCCAGAAGCAAGGCCAACGGAAGTGCGAGGATGCGGTACTTCAACTCGGTTCGAGCATCGGTGCGGCTAAGGGCGTCGTTGGCAGCGGTAGCAGGCCCCGCCAGTGCGGGAGGAGCGGACACGGCCACCGCGATGCCCGGACTAACCTGGTTCGCGGCGCTTTCCAGCGCTGCGTGGTAGCGCGAGAAAACGATTCCGCACTTCAGACACTCGGTGGTCTGCAACGGATGATCGAATTGGCATTTGGGGCAGCGCATCGGGAGTGGCCCAATTCCATTGTAGGAGGGCATCTCGGCACGTCTACCGGCGTCGGCGGCGTGCTGCCGAAACAGGTATTGGCGTTCAGGAAAGGCTTTGACGGCCAGCGAAAAATGAAAATCAGCTTGATGGGTTAGTGTCGCCCGCCCGCCAGACCTGCCCGCGTTTTACACCCGATACGAATCACGAGTTCCTCCCCACGATCTTTTCAGCGAATTGGCGGGCGGTAATGATTTGCGTCCTCTTGTGCTTTTTGAGGGTCAGCAATCCGCTTTTGTCACCGGTCACCAAATAGTCTGCCGCGCCGGCCTCCGCGAGCGCCAGCAAGAAGTTGTCGTCAGGATCAGCAGAGCGTCGAACCTGCGGTAGATTCACGATGTTCACCGCGAGTTTTTTGATCTGATTGATGAGGCGGCCGGCTTTATAGGGCTCGATGAGCGCAGCGACGCTCGGCTTTCGCAGCGTGGCCCCAACTTCCGCGATGTGGTCGGCGCACGTCAGGAGCGTGAATCTATCGGATTCCCAAGCGTTGTAAATAGCAGCGGGGTAACCAGCCGGGGCTATAAGGGCAGACACGAGAATGTTGGTATCGAGCACTACACGCATTAGGCCTTGGCGCGCTTTTTCTTGGCACCCCTTTTTTCGTCACGAAGTTCCGCGCGAACTTCGCGAACCGCGCCGTCAATGACGGCCTGCAACTCGTTCATATTGGCGTTGGCGTTGCGTGCCTTGATGTCGCGCACTGTGCGGCTCAGAATCCGCCAACGTACGGCCTCTTCAATGAACTTGGAGAGATCGCCTTTCTTCATGCCTCGCGCACCAAGATAGGTGCGCAACGTGAGGTCGGTTTCCCGCGAAACTTTGATGCTCCAACGGACGGCTTCTTCCATCGTTCTTCCCACCTATACGCTTAGACAGATAAACGCTTATGCTCCTATTGTACAAGAAAATCGTGGAATCGATATGAGAAGTGGCAGAAAACGACCCGTCTGTTCCTGGGTTCGCCGGAATTCTCTGCTTCACCCGCCTAAGGTCTAGGCAATAAATGCAAAGAGGCTACCGAAAAGCAGCCCCACCCTTGCAAGAAATAAGACCGCAAGGATGGGCCGCGTCTTTGCGGATTGAGGGTCGGCCACCCGCCTTAACCTTTGCTAAACTCTTCAGCCAATATGTCTAGGTTAGAAGAGAAAGAGCAACCCGAGGGAGTCGGGGCGACAGGTCCCTGTGAACAAGGCGCTCCCGACATGCCTGTGTCAGTAATCTCGAAAAAGGAAGGCTCATCACCCGAAAGCTGCTCGGTTAGGATGTTCGGGGGCAAGCTCTGTGGTCGGCCCACATGGGGTCCGATGATAAATGACACGAGGTATTGCCTAATGCATATTCCTTCAGGCAAAGGTGATGCAGCGTTCCAATCTGAAATCGAGCGCATACTGAAAACTGCTGGACATGGATTGGCGGATTTTACTCGGTTCGTTTTTCCCTCAGCCAATTACAAGCACAAACTATTCGAAGCAGAGTGCATATTCGCAGGAGCTGAATTTCATAAGAGAACGGAATTCACTGGGGCGACCTTCGCGCATGGTGCCGACTTTCACGGAGTCTCATTCATGGGTACAGCGGACTTCGCAGGGGTTACATTTAATCGCGGTGGGACCTTTGTCTCGGCAAGGTTTCAGCAATTTGCAAGCTTCAGTGGCGCGAATTTTGTTATCGGCGCTGACTTTACGTGGGCAAGGTTTCGCGAAACCGCCCTGTTTCACAAATCCAAGTTTAGTGATCAGGCTGTGTTCCACGAGGTCACTTTTACTCGGACCTCAGATTTCAGTGAGGCTATTTTCGAGGGAGACGCGAATTTTTATGGAACCACCTTCGAGCAAGCTGCCAATTTCAAGTCAGCAAAACTTGCGGGCCAGGCCAATTTCAGCCGCACCAAATTCCTGAGCGTAGCTGAGTTCCTTGAAACCAGCTTCCGCAAAGATGATCAGCGAGCGCCAGGACCGATTTTCACACTTGCGAGCTTCTCGCGGCCAGAGGCCGTAATCTTTTACAAAACCTACCTTGGACAAGCGCTCTTTCACAATTGCAATATCTCAAAGCTATCGTTCATTTCGATCGAATGGCGTGAACGAAAGCGCAGTCGCAAACGAATGATTTTTGAAGAGGAAATTGATTTGAAGGATGTGGCGGCTGACGCATTGCGACTCCGTCCGAACAGTCCCAATGAGCGTGACTACGAATTGATCGAAGGCGTCTACCAACAACTAAAAAAGAACTATGACGAAGCAAAGGACTACTGGACCGCGGGCGATTTTCATTACGGCGAACTGGAGATGAAGCGGCTGGCCTGTAAGAGAAAGAGCAAGGTTGTGCGATGGCTTGTCCAGCATCTGCGGCTTGTTGCGCTGTACAAATATGCAAGTCAATACGGAGAGAGTTATACGCGGCCTCTTCCGTGGCTTTTTTTCGTTCTACTGCTGTTCATGGGGCTTTATCCACTGGCTGGACTGGATTTGAGTAAGGGCCCGTCGCAGCCGACCCCTGCTGCTGTGGCAATTCACGGAAGCGCTCCACAGATGACTGTAGCCGCGGCGACGCAACAAAATTCTGCGCCGGAGGCACGCTCGGAGCTGAGTTACGGCCACTTTTCTGAGTTTGTGAAGAATTATCCCGGAAGGAAGTGGGTCGGCCGCTGCGCTTTCTTTGGGCATAGCCTGATGACGGCGTTGTCTGTGGCGGGATACC
>Ga0210397_10000374_pt1 | contig 30493 bp, 31 predicted proteins | sample IncBWH2OmetaG_FD_160126 | JGI IMG/M metagenome (GOLD analysis project Ga0210397, IMG submission 160126) | Forest soil microbial communities from Barre Woods Harvard Forest LTER site, Petersham, Massachusetts, United States - Inc-BW-H-2-O ...
GGCCGGAGACTATGACCGGGTGGCCCGGCTCATCCTCCACCTCCAGCAGCCCGTCTGGGTCAGCGGCCGGGTCGAGACCGTGCTGCGCTGGATGGAGTGGCTCGGGGATGTCACGTCAGCCGAGCACTACGGGGCGATCGCCGTGCACGGCTCATTGATCTTCGCGCTCCTCGGCCGGCCCAGCGAGGCCGAGCGCTGGGCTGCCGCCGCCGAACGTGCGTCCCCGGCCGGGATCCTTCCCGACGGCAGCACGATGGAGGCCACACTCGCCTACCTGCGCGCGATCTTGTGCCGCAAGGGCATCGGCGAGATGCGGCGCGACGCGCAGCTCGCCTGGGAGGGGCTGAGTCCGGCCAGCCCCTACCGGGCGACAATGCTGTATACGGAGGGCGTTTCCTTCCTGCTGGAAGGCGACCCGACCCGAGCCGGGCCCATTCTCGCCCGCGCACTCAACCTTGCCACTGCCTCCGGCAGTTTGCCCCTGGTCGGCCTGATCCTGGCCGAGCAGTGCGGCGTGGCTGCCGAACGCAATGACTGGGCCGAGGTCACGATGCTCGCGGAGCAAGCGGCCGCGATCGTGGAGAACGGGCACTTCGGTGACTACTGGACCAGCACTCTGGTCTACGCGTGGGCGAGCCGGGCCGCCGCGCACGGAGGAGACGTCTCCCGGGCGCGGTTCTACCTCGGGCGGGGGTCCCGGCTAAGGCCCCTGCTGACCTATGCCCTGCCGGTAGTGTCCGTCCAGGCCCTTCTCGAGATGACCCGTGCCTACATCACGCTCGCCGACCCCGGGGGGGCCGCGGCGGTTCTGGCTCAGGCCCACGACATCCTCCAGCAGCGACCCGACCTTGGCGTCCTGCCTGAGCTGGCTAGCCAGTTGCAAGCCGGTCTCGCCACCGGCAACACGCGCTCCCTCGGCGCCTCGTCGCTCACGGCCGCCGAGCTGCGGCTCCTGCCGTTGCTGTCCACGCATCTGTCGTACGCCGAAATCGGCGAGCGGCTGTATGTCTCCAAGAACACGGTCAAGACGCAGGCGTACTCCGCCTACCGGAAGCTTGGCGTCTCCTCGCGCAGCGAGGCTGTCGTCCGCACGCGTGAGCTCGGCCTGGACGCCCTCTAACCACGTCTTCCGGCCAACTCGCGGCTGACCGCGCGGCTCATGGTTGCCCGGCCTATGCGGGGGTAGCGGCGCAAGATGCGTTGGCGTCAGTCTTTCATGGCCGAAGTCTCCGATACCCTTCAGCGGCTCGGGCTGAGGGCTTGTCCCGTGTGCGGCTCCCTGGAGTCGCTCGACATGAGTCACTTCCCGGTGTTCCTGGCCGATGGCAGGTCTCCTGCCGAACCCGGCGATGACCTGACCTTCGCCGTGCGGGTCGAATGCGGCACCTGTGGCCATGTCATGCTGTTCAATTCCCAGAGATACCGCACGGGGGATGAAAAGATCCTGATGCTCGAGCTAACCGAGGACGAGGGAAGCTCACTCGGAGAGTGAATGCCCCCAGGTGGGGCCCTTCAGCGGTGGCGGCGCGCGGGCAGGATGGCGCCGAACAGCCACAAGACCGGGAATACGAAGCCGATCAGGCCCAGAACCCAGTGTCCCTTGCGGAAGCTGAGAAGGGCGAGGGTAAAGATGAGCACGAGGTAGAGGATGGACATCGTGATGGCCCAGCCCGTTCCTGACATGGTCGCGTCTCCTTTAGGGATATTGTTCATCGTCGGCGCGGAGCGCACGCAGGGACGACTCGAAGGCATACAGCCGGCGGCGGACAACCTCGGCCAGCTCCGGTCGGGCACCGCCGGGGGCGCGTTCGGCATCCATCGCCGAGCGGACCGCCTGCAGCGAGGCGAGCACCTCACCCATTGCGGCCTGGTCCTCGGGATCCGGGGCCGCCTCGCGCAGCGCGTAGAGCGTCTGGGCGAGGTCGTCCGCCCGGCGCTGGATGTCATACCACCGGGCGCGGGCGTCGCTGGACGCCAGGTCACCTTGCGCCTCCGCCACGACCATCGCGTCGTGCAGGGCCGAGCCCTTGGCGTACGCGTCGATGAGCCTCGACCGCCAGCCGGCCGTGGCCGCCGAGCGGCGCCGGCCCGACTGGACGATCCACGCGATCAGGCCGGCCAGGATCAGCACGCCGAGCAGGATCCACAGCCAGAGCAGGCTGGTGCCTGAGCTGCTTCCCGAGGCGGCAGCGCTCGTCGACGTGGCCGGCGTAGGAGAGGTGGCGCTCTCGGTCGGCGCGGCGGTTGCGGTCTCCGTGGCGGTCACGGTCTCGGTCGACGGCTCCGCGGTCGGGGTGGTCGGCGTCGGCGTCGGGGTTGGCGTCGGCGTCACGGTGGGCGTCGGCGTGGCGGTCGCGCCCCCGGCCGCCGAGCTCACCGCCGAGGCCGCCCGGCTGGTCGCGCTGCCGATCGCGCTCTTGACGCTGCTTCCGCATCCTGCCACCAGGCACCCGGCGACGAGCATGACGACTGGAAGGGAAAAGCCCTTTGTCGTGAACCGCATGCCGGGTCCTTCCGCCTAGTCAACTGGGCAACCGCACCATCGATAATGGCTATCCGCGCGGCCTCCGGCCTCATCCGCCACGGAGGACCTGCCGGCGCGCACCATCACGGGTCGGGAGGCTGACGCCCGGAAACCAGCTTGGCGCTCATCTTGACCGTCTTGACCGCGCCCGTCGCGCCCGCCTGCAACGTCAGGCCCACGGCGAAGAAGATGACGCCGAGGCCGAAGATGACCAGCGTGCTCGACCCGAGCATGAGCAGCCCGACCCGGCCCAGGGCGTACGGCGGCGTGCAGACCACCGCGCCGACCGCTCCGCCCACCACGCTGGCCGCCAGCTTGTCACGTTTGGAGACGATGGCCTTCATCCCGATGAGCCGGGACGGGATCGCGACGTAGCAGACCATCATGATGCCGACGACGATGCCGAGGGCGAACCCGAACCAGAACACCCCCCAGCGCGTCACGACCACCGTCGATAGGCCGAGCAGGATGCCGACGACCGCGCCCGACCCGAGGACTATGGGCAGGTGCCGATGGGCCTGGGTGAACGCGGGCCGGATCTGCGGCCGGCCCGGCTGGACGATGGCGAACGCGAACACGGCGTTCAGGTAGAAGCACGCCGTGGTGACGATGGCGACGCCGAGGACGAGCGGGATCACGATGGCCGGCCCGGTCAGCACGTGAAACGACTTGCCGTGCAGCACGTGAACCTTCAGGTCGAGCATGGCGGCCCAGATCCACATCGCGGGCAGCACCTGGATCAGGGTCAGCCGCCAGTTGGTGAGCAGCAGCTTCACCCCGTCGAAGAGCATCGCAAAGGCGCCGACGGCGAAGGCCAGCGGCGCCAGCCACGGCCGGGCGCGGCTCAGCCGCAGCACCATCTCGTTCACGGTCGCCTGGTCGCTGTCCCTGATGGCCTGGATGAACCGCGCGACCTGCGCCCGCGTGATGCGCCGCCGATGCACCCGTTCGGGCGCATTCTCTTCGATCGTCACTGCGGGATGCCTCCGCGATCAGCCAGGCCAGTAGCTTACCCGGCGAGACGAGGATGGCCGGCCGGGCCGTCAGCCGCCTCATCCACGCCGGGTGAGGCAGCCACCGGCCCGGCGCGGCATTGTCGATTACATAGCCGGAGAGGGGCCGAACATGTCCGGACTGACATCGGAAGCGCCCGCGCGAGCTGTGGGCCGGTACCAGCTCGACACCGAGGTGGGTCGGCTCACCCCCGCCGAACGCGCGGCCAGGGGCAAGGCGGCGCGGGCCCAGGTGCCACGCGACAGCCACGCGGTGTTCGACCCGCCGGCGGACCGGCCGGACCCGATCGCCCTGCTGGAACAGCAGGCGACGACCCGCGTTCCCGAGCTCGTGCCAGTGCGCTGGGGCCGGATGATGGTGTCTCCCTTCACCTACTACCGCGGCGCCGCCCTGCCGATGGCCAGCGACCTGGCCATCACTCCGGTATCGGGGCTGGCCGTGCAGGCCTGCGGCGACGCGCACCTGTCCAACTTCGGCCTGTTCGGCTCGGCCGAACGTCGCCTGGTGTTCGATGTCAACGACTTCGACGAGACCCTGCCCGGCCCGTGGGAATGGGATGTCAAGCGGCTGGCGGCCAGCCTGGAAGTCGCCGGCCGCGACAACCAGTTCCCGGCCAAGCAGCGCCGTGAGATCGTGCTGGCCGCCGCCTCCCGCTACCGGCAAGCCATGCGTGAGTTCGCCAGCATGACCAACCTGGACGTCTGGTATGCGAGCGCCGACGTCACCGAGCTGCGGGCACAGGTCGACTCCCAGCTCCGGGCCCGGCAGCGCAAGTTCATGGACAAAGGCCTGGCCAAGGCGCGAACCAGGGACAGCATGCAGGAACTGGCCAAGCTGACCCGGATGGTCGACGGCCGCCCGCGCATCATCTCCGATCCGCCGCTCCTGGTCCCGATCGACGAGCTGGTGCCCGCGCAGACCGACCGGGCGGACATCGAAACCCAGATGACGGGCCTGATCGCCAAGTACCAGCGCACGCTGGAGACGGACCGCCGGTACCTGATCCACCAGTTCGAGTTCTGCGACATGGCTCGGAAGGTGGTCGGGGTCGGCAGCGTCGGAACCCGCTGCTGGATCGTCCTGATGCTCGGCCGTGATGAGGCTGATCCGCTGTTCTTGCAGGTCAAGGAGGCAGAAACGTCGGTGCTCAGTCGGTTCGTCGGCGCCAGCAAGCACGCCAATCAGGGCCAGCGGGTGGTGGCCGGCCAGCGGCTGATGCAGGCGTCCAGCGACATCTTCCTGGGCTGGCAGCGTATCGAGGCCGGCCTGGACGACCGGCCCAGGGACTTCTACGTCCGGCAGCTGCGGGACTGGAAATTCTCCGTCGAAATCGAGCTCTTGCGCCCTGAGGGACTGCAGCTGTACGCGGCCCTGTGCGGCTGGACGCTGGCCCGGGCGCACGCCCGTTCCGGGGACCGCATCGCCATCGCCGCCTACCTGGGTGGCTCGGACGTCTTCGACCGCGCCATCGCGAGGTTCGCCGCCGCCTACGCCGATCAGAACGAGCGTGACTACCAGGCCCTGACCGACGCGGTGAAGTCCGGGCGGATAACCGCCGAGCAAGGCCTGTGACCAGGCGTGGTACTCGACCTTCTGCTCATCGGCCTGGGTATCACCCTCGAGCCGTTCCCGCTGATGGCCTTCATCCTGGTGCTGAGTGCCAGGAAAGGCATCTGGAAAGGCCTGGCGTTCATCCTCGGCTGGCTGGCCTGCCTGGTCGCGGTGATCGCGGCGGTCATCCTGGCCACCGGGAACCACCCGCCCAGGCCGCAGACCGTGCCGTCGACGGCCGCCCTCGCCGTCAAGCTGGCCCTCGGCCTGGTGCTGATCCTGATGGCCGAACGCCAGCGGCGCCGGATGGGCCGCCCCCGCAAGCCGCCGGCCTGGATGGCGCGCCTCGACCGGGTCTCACTGTGGGGGGCGGCCGGCCTGGCCGCGTTCCTGCAGCCCTGGACGCTGGTGGCGGCCGGCGCCGCCACCATTACCCAGGCCAAGCTCGCCACCGCGGGCAGTTACCTGGCCCTGATCGGTTTCTGCCTGCTGGCCACCTCCAGCTTCCTGTACCTGGAGCTGTACGCCACCTTCGCGCCCGCCCGCGCCGGTGCCCGGCTCGACCAACTGCGCGCCTGGCTCGACTCGCACCAGGACCAGGTGCTTATCGCCGTCTTCCTGCTACTCGGCTTCTGGCTAGCGGGTAAGAGCATTTACCTGCTGGTCAACTGACACATGACCAGCCAGGATCCGACGGCGCGGCTAGTCCAGGTCCCGACCGGGACCGGCGAGAGCCGCTGGCCCATGGCCCTGGCCGTGCTGGCCGCCGGAGGCCTCCGCGCCGCCCTGCCACCTGAGCTCAGGAACGGCGACGCCCGCTGGGCCTTCATCGTGGTCGTCGTCGTACTCCTGGCCATACTGGTCATCGGCGATCCCGGCCGCATCGACCGCGAATCCCGTTGGCTCCGGGTGCTGACCGGCTCGCTGATCGGCCTGATCACCGCCGTGAACGCCAGCGCCGCGGTGCGCCTGGTGGCCGGGATCATCGGCGCGGCGAAATTCAGCACCGACGCCAATGTCCTGCTCGCCAGCGGCGGTGCCATCTGGCTCAGCAACGTCATCGTCTTCGGCCTGTGGTACTGGGATCTCGACCGCGGCGGCGCGGCCGCCCGCGCGCGCGGCTCGGACCATCAGCCTGCCTTCGTCTTTCCCGAGATGGTCAACGCCCAGTACGTCGCGCCCGGCTGGTATCCGAAGTTCATCGACTACCTTCATCTCTCGTTCACCACCGCGACCGCGTTCAGCCCGACGGATGTCTCGGCTATCAGGCCATGGGCCAAGCTGATGATGATGGCGGAGGAGGCGATCTCACTGCTAGTCGCGATCCTCGTCGTCTCCAGGGCGGTCAACATCCTCAGGTAGCAACAAACAGCAAGGCCGTACCGGCCGCCACGTTCTGACGGTCCGGTACGGCCGCGGCTGCCCGGATGACGAGATGCTTAGCTGGCCGCGCCGCCGTGCAGCGCGTCCTGGAGGTCCGCCTCGCCTTCCTTGGACAGCGAGGTCTTGAGCACGGTACCGCCGTACTTGCTCATCGCATCGACGGCCTTGTCCGGGGTGACCTTCTCCACCATGAGGAACAGCGCCGAGGTTCCCGGCTGCAGCAGGCCGCGGACCTGGTCCTGGAACGCCTTGTCCACACCGGACTTGGTGACCTTGCCCATGAGCGCGCCCATGCCGGCGCCGACGGCCATGCCCAGGACCGGGATGAAGAACAGCAGGCCGAACAGCAGGCCCCAGAACATGCCCCAGGTGGCCCCGCCGCCGACCATGTGGTGGCTGGTGTGCGTGTGGAACTTGCCATCCTTGTCGCGCACGATCACCGCGATCGCGTCGGGCTGGATGATCAGGTCCTGGGCCAGTCGCCGGGCCTCGTCGGCGGCGGCGTCGGCCGTGGTCTCGTCGGGGTAACCGATCGCGATCAGGTCAGCCATAGTTGTATCTCTCCTTTGTCGCTGGGTCACCAGCAGTCCATCAAGGCACGCCCGGCGGCGGCCCACCCACGACGGGTGAAAACATCCGGCTCGGCCCGCCGGAAACTCACCCGCCATGCATGGGGCGCACCCGGCCCGTCGGCGCGACCGTAGGAGCCTGGCCAAGTGATTCCAAGTCGCTAGGAGCCGCGGTGCCATCGTCCTACTACGAGATCCGGGTCTCCGGTGTTCTCCCGCCCGAGGCGTTGCTCGACTTCGACCGGCTCACCGCATCGGTCGAACCGGTCGAGACGGTCGTGCACGGCGCGCTTCAGGACCAGGCCGCCCTGAACGGGCTGCTGGCCCGGCTCGAGGCGTTCGGCGTACAGGTCATAGAGGTCCGGCGGCTGCATGAGAAGGATCAGCCGGCCGGCGAGGGGCGCTCATGAAAGATCCGGCCCGCGGCACGGTGCGGGCCGGATCCGGTTGTGTCCTGAGATACCGAACGAAGCAGGGCGCGTGCCCTCCCGCCGGCTTATCCGTTCGCCGGGATGGCTGGCGAGGACTGGCTCTGTGTCCCGTCCTGCCAGGCGGCCGCCCCTGCGGCCATCGCGGCCCGGGCCTGAGTCCACTTCAGCCGGGCGAGTTCGCTGGGGGGAACTTCCATCTCGTTGATCCACTGACGGGTAACCGACAGCAGGTGCCCGCCGCCCACGGCCAGGCCGGTCAAGGCGATCAGCGTGCCGACTCCGACCAACACCGCGCTGGTGATCAGCGGAGCGGTACTGAACTGCGGCCCGTTCGTACGATTTTCGCCATTGCTCATGGGACCTCATCTTTCGTGTGCAGCCTGGTCCCACTGTGGTAAGTCAGGTCAAGCCGGGGATCATCCGTGCCGGGTGATGTGTCCTCCCGGCCTGCGTCGTGATGGTGGTCTGGGGATTGTGGGCGAACCGAGGAGGACGCGGTGGCGCGTTACCCGAATATCGCTGACCATGGGCTGATCGGTGACCTGCAGACGGCGGCGCTGGTGACGACGGACGGCGTTCTGGACTGGTTCTGCTGTCCCCGGTTCGACTCGCCCAGCGTGTTCGCGTCGTTGCTGGACGCCGACGGCGGCGGTTTCTACCGGATCGCGCCGGACCGGGACGACTACGTGGCCCGGCAGTTGTACCTGCCCGACACCGCGGTCCTGATCACCCGGTTCATGACCCCCGACGGGGTCGGCGAGGTCCACGACTTCATGCCGGTCATCGAGGGCCCGGCGACGAACCGGCACCGGCTGGTACGCAATATCCGGGTGGTCCGCGGGGTCATGCGGTTCGCGATCGAGATCCAGCCGCGCTTCGACTACGGCCGCAAGCCGCACGAACTGGAGGCCTTCGAGCATGGCGGGGTGTTCCGGTCCGAGGACCTGGAGCTGACGGCGCACGCCATCGCGCCGGAGGGAGCCACCCTGCAGGAGGCGGGGGTCACGCTGCAGCGCGACGGCGACGGCGTGCGGTGGACCCGGACCCTGCGGGAGGGCGAGTCCGGGGGAGTGGTCCTGGAGTCGATGGGCGGCACGCCCCGGCGCGTGACCCCCGAGGAGGCGCAGCGGCTGGAAGATGACACGGCGCGGTTCTGGCGCGGCTGGCTGCACCGGTCCAGCTACCGCGGCCGGTGGCGCGAGATGGTGGCCCGTTCGGCCATCACCTTGAAGCTGATGACCTACGCGCCGACCGGTGCCCCGGTCGCCGCGCCGACCACCGGGCTGCCCGAGCAGGAGGGCGGCGAGCGCAACTGGGACTACCGCTACACCTGGATCAGGGACGGCTCGTTCTCCATCTACGCGCTGCTGAGCCTGGGTTACGTGGAGGAGGCCGCCGCGTTCGGCGCCTGGCTCAGGGACCGGACGCAAGAGCAAGCGGGTCAGGGTTCCGGGCCGCTGAAGATCATGTATCGGGTCGACGGCACCTCGGACCTGGTCGAGGAGACCCTGGATCACTTCGAGGGCTGGCGGGGCTCCCGCCCGGTCCGCATCGGCAACGGCGCAGCCGACCAGCTCCAGCTCGACATCTACGGCGAGGCTGCCACCGCGATCTACCTAGCCGACAACTCCGGCGTGCAGGCCGGCCACCAAGGCTGGACCGCACTGGCGGACATCATTGACTGGCTGTGCGACCACTGGGACCAGCCCGACGAGGGCGTCTGGGAGACCCGCGGCGGCCGGAAGAATTTCACCTACGGCCGGTTCCAGGCCTGGGTGGCGCTGGATCGCGCGATCCGGCTGGCTCAGAACCGTGGTCGCCCGGCCGACATCGCCCGGTGGATCACCCAGCGCGACGCGATCTACCGCCAGGTCATGGACCGCGGCTGGAATCCGAAGGTCGGCGCGTTCACCCAGCATTACGACACCGAGGTCCTCGATTCCTCGCTGCTGAAGATGCCGATGGAAGGCTTCATCGCCCCCCGTGACCCGATGTGGCTGTCTACGCTGGCGGCGATGGACCGCGAACTGGTCTCCGACAGCCTGGTCTACCGCTACAACCCCGCCGCCTCGCCCGACGGCCTGGCGGGCGACGAGGGCACCTTCTCGCTGTGCACGTTCTGGTACGTCGACGCCCTGACCCGGGCCGGCCGGCTCGACGACGCCCGGCTGACGTTCGAGAAGATGCACACTTACGCCAACCACCTGGGCCTGTTCTCCGAGGAGATCGGCTCCACCGGCGAGCAGCTGGGCAACTTCCCGCAGGCGTTCAGCCACCTGGCCCTGATCAGCGCCGCGGTCAACCTCGACCGGCAACTAGACCAGGGCAGCTAGACCGCGGTGCCGGATAGCCCGTCCGACTCGACCGGACGTGCCGCGGTGCTCACCGCACGCCGGAGCATGATCCCGGCGATGATCTCGAAGAAGCCGATGACGATGAACCAGATGCCGAGCAGGACGGCCAGGACGGTGACCGAGTCGACCGGGGTGGCCGTCACCACGATCCCGGCGATCAGGCTCAGCGCCCCGAAGGCGATCCACCAGCCCCTGCCTTCCCCGCCAGCGCCCGCGATGCCCGCGATCAGCGCGGTCACGCCCTGCACGATCCAGGTGATGCCCACGTACAGGCCGATGACAGCAAGGGTCAGATGCAGATGGCGGATCAGGACGACGCCGATGACGATCAGCAGCAGGCCGCTGATGCCGAGCCATATCCGGTGCGCTTCCCCGCGGCCGAATATCCGGACGAGATGGAAGATCCCGGAACAGATCATGAGGATGCCGAGCAGGACGGCGACGACGTTCAGCGACCCGCCCGGGTGGAAGCTCACGATGAGCCCGAGGATCAGCGTCACGGCGCCGAGGATGACCGTCGCCTGCCACGACTGCGCTACGAGCAGACCCGGTGCCAGCGGCGGGTCGTAGTCGCCAGATTCCATGGGTACTCCTGTCTCGAAGCGAATGTGCCAGCACCATCGCGCACCGGCGCGGGGCCGTCATCACCCCGCAGGAGTGAGGCCGCCGGGGCCGGCCGGTGATGCAATGGGGTTACCGGCCCACTGGAACAGGGAGGGACCGTGGTCAGGGTAATCCTGAACGTGATCTGGCTGGTGTTCTGCGGCGTGTGGATGGCCATCTGCTACGTCCTGGCCGGGCTGGTGTGCTTCGTGCTGATCATCACCATCCCGTTCGGGATCGCGGCCTTCCGGATCGCCGGCTACGTGCTGTGGCCGTTCGGCCGGACGATCGAGCAGAATCCGCACGCGGGGGTGGCATCGATCATCGGGAACGTGATCTGGATCATCCTGTTCGGCTGGTGGCTGGCGATCGGGCACCTGGTCGCGGGCGTCGCGCTCTGCCTGACGATCATCGGGATCCCGCTCGGCCTGGCCAGCTTCAAGATCATCCCGATAACCCTGCTGCCGCTCGGGGTCCGCATCGTCCCGGTGGACCGCGCCTACGCCGAAGCGGCCTAGGGGTCACGGACCGCACCTCAGGAGGTTTTGTCTCACTTTGTGATAGAAGCGAGGACTTCCATCTTCGGCAGGGCCCACCTAGGGTAGTTGCAACGACAGTTGCAGGCGCGACGTGATGCGTTTTTCTGGGGCGGGGGAGGGGCCCAGCATGCCGAATGCAGTGCGTGACGCTCGTGTGATGGTGCCGCAGCTACCGCCGCGGCATATTCCCAGGACCCGCCTGCTGGCTGAGCTCGACATCGCCGCGGATCTGCCGCTTACCTTGCTGTCCGCCGGACCCGGGGCAGGCAAGACCGTGCTGCTCACCGACTGGGTCCGGCGCAGCGCCGCCCGGATCGCCTGGCTCACCCCGACGCGGGCCGACGCCGAGCCCCGGCGGTTCTGGCGCCTGCTCGAGTGCGCGCTGCGAGAAGCCAACGGCGGTGAGCGCGGCCCGCCGATCGCGCCTGCGCGGGGAGCAGGGGTTGACCTGGTCCAGACCCTCTTCAGCCGGCTGCCTGATCCAGGCCGGCTCGTCGTGATCGTGGATGACGCGCACGTGCTCACCCATTCCGACGTCCTGGAGGGCCTGGACCTCCTGGTACGCGGCTGGCAGCCGGGCCTGCGCCTTATCCTGGCCTCCCGCAGTGATCCCCTGCTGCCGCTGCACCGGTACCGGCTGGCCGGGCAGATGCACGAGCTGCGCGCGTGCGACCTGGCGATGACGCCGGCCGAGATCACCGAGGTGCTCGCGACCCACGGCGTCACCCTGCCGGCGCGAGACTTCGACCTGTTCGTGGCGCGGACCGAGGGATGGGTGGCCGGCGTGCGGCTGTCGGCCATGCGAATGGCGGGCACCGGGTATCCCGCCGACTTGGTGTCCGAACTGGCGCTGGATCCGGGCAGCATCGGCGAGTACCTGACCAACGAGGTCCTCTACCGCCAGCCTGAACCTGAGCGCAGGCTGCTGATCGAAACCAGCTTCCTGGAGGAGGTGACGGGACCGCTGGCCGATGCGGTCACCGGCATGACCGGGTGCGGCGACATGCTGGCCAGCCTCGCGCGGGAAAACTCGTTCGTCATACCGCTTGATGCCGCCCAGGAGCGCTACCGTTACCACCAGCTGTTCGCGGAGATCCTCCGCTACCTGCTGCGACGCCAAAAGCGCCAGGCCATGCGCGGCCTGCAAGAGCGCGCGGTGGCCTGGTACGAGGCGAGTGGCGATCTCGGTAACGCGGTCTACTGGGCCGTGCGGGCTGGCAACCGGCACCACGTCGTCAAGCTCATGGCCCGGGGCGGGTTCGCGCACGCGTTCGTGAACCGGCAGGACCTGTCGGGTCTCGGCTTGCGGGATCTGCTGCCCCTGCGCAGGCCCGTGGGGGGCAACGCGCTGCGGGCCGCCGAGTTCGCCATCGTCAGCTCCGCGATCGAGGCGGTGTTCGCCGACGCTGATGCGGCGGCGCGGGAACTAGCCGACGTTCCGGCGTCGAAGTCGGATGAGATCCTGGCCGATCCGGACCTGCTCGTCACCTCCGACCTGGTGGAACTGATCCTCGGGCAGAAGGCGTCCGATGTCGGCGCCGTCGATGCCGCCGCCTATCGCCTGCTCGGCCATTGCGATGGCATGCCAGTACCCACGGTGCCGGGATTGCGGGCAGCCGTGCTGCTGGCGCAGGCGAGCACCCACCTATGGCACGGCCTGCACGAGGATGTCGGCGCTCTTCTCGACGAGGCGCTGGCGGAGGCGCAGCGGGACGGCATGCCCGGCATCGAACTCGAGGTGCTCGGCATGATGGCGTTCTTCGACAGCTACTGGTCGCGGACGAACCACGCGGACGACGCCGCCCGCCGAGCCGACGCTCTCCGGAAGCACAACGGCCTCGGCCCGCCTCCGGCACTGGAACTTGCCGCGACACTGCGCTCCCTGATAGCCGGCGAACCCGCCGACTGGACGCACCCCCTGCAAGGGGTCGTGCTGCCCGATGTGGTCGGCTCAGATCCCGGCCTCGCGGTGGCTCTCATGCTCGGCCAGGCCAACGTGAGGCTCGCCCTGGGCCAGGTGAACGAGGCCCGGATCATGCTGCAGCAGGCCGGCCGTCACATCCCGCCGCTCCTGGCCGTCCTGCGTGACATCATGCTGGCCGATCTCGACACGTCGATGGGACGGCCACGCACGGCCCTCCGGCTACTCCGGAATTACCGGGGCGGCGAATTCGCCATTCCGACCGCGGCGCCGCGGGCGCGCGCCTACCTGGCGCTGAATGATCTACGGAACGCACAGGATTGCGTGCACACCGTACTGGCCACGCCCGGCACCCAGGCCGGCCGCTTCGTGCTCGTGGAAGCGTTCCTCTGCGATGCGCAGATCGCGCAGTTGAATGGCGAGCCGGATCGCGCCCTGGAGATCCTCATCCGGGCCCTCGACGTCGCCCGTGGCGAGGTCGTCCTGCCCTTCTCGCGGATGAACGACGCGTTCGCCGACCTGCTGGCCCGGCACCCCGCCGTCGCCGGCCAGTGGCCGGTGCCGCCCCCGCGCACCCCGGCGGACGACGTCGCCCCGCCGGCGATCTCCCGTCAGCTGCCGTACCCGCTCACCCAGCGCGAGCTGACGATCCTGCGGTTCCTGGCCACCAGCATGTCGACCTCGGAGATCGCCGACGAGTTGTGCCTGTCGGTGAACACGGTCAAGACGCACGTGGCCGCCATCTACCGCAAGCTCCCCGCCACTCGGCGGCGCGAAGCCGTGCTCCGGGCCCGGCAGCTCGAGCTGATCTGAGCGACTGCCACCGCCGATTCACCTCCCGGGGGTGAAGCGCGAAGTGGTGCGGGCCGCGACCATGGCGAGACGGGCTACGAGAGGAACGAGCATGGCGGCCGAAACCCTCCTGGCGCTGTGGAACGACACCCCGACCCGCCGTGCCATCGTGGATTTCGTCCAGGCGGTAACTACCGAGGGCTCGCCCGGCTTCGTCGCCCCGGCCGAGCGGGTCGCGGTGTTCGACAACGACGGCACGCTGTGGAGCGAGAAACCTGTTCCCATCCAGCTCGACTTCACCCTTTTCCGCATGGCCGAGCTGGCTGGCCAGGACCCGTCCCTGGCGGAACGGCAGCCCTACCGGGCGGCGGTCGAGCGTGACTTCCGGTGGCTGGACCAGGCGATCGTGAAGCACTACCACGGCGACGACGCCGACCTGGGGCTGCTCATGGGCGCGGTCGAATCTGCCTTCGAGGGCATGGAGGTGGAGGCGTTCGGCGCGGAGGTCATGGAGTGGCTGACCACGGCCTCCCACCTCGTGCTGCGCCGTCCATACCTGGCGTGCGGGTTCGCCCCCATGGTGGAGCTGCTGCGCTATCTGGAGGCGAACGGCTTCAGCACCTATATCGCCTCGGGCGGGGATCGTGACTTCATGCGGCCGTTCGCTCATCGCATCTACGGGATCCCGCCGGAGCGGGTCATCGGCAGTGCCCTCGAGCTCGATTTCGACGACGGCGGTGACGACACCCGGCTGGTCCTGCACGACGACGCGGACCGCGAGTTCGCCTACACCACGGGCGCCGAGGACGCCCTCGACCGGGCGAAGACGCACGGCTGGACGGTCGTCAGCATGAAGGAAGACTGGTCCGCGGTCTTCGCCAGCGCCTGAGGCCGCAGGCATGAGAGCTCCGCCCACTTACGAGATCCGGATCGCGGATCAGCTCGATGAGGCCACGCTCCAGTCGTTCGCAGGCCTCGACGTGACCGTCCGCGCTGCGGTCACCGTCATCACCGGCCAGTTCGACCAGGCCGCCTTGCACGGCATGCTCGAGATGATCAGGTCGCTCGGCCTCGATCTGGAGGAGCTTCGCCGGGTCCGCGATTCGGATCCTAGAAGGAGGTCTCGGTGACCAGGCACATGTACAAGATCAAGGTCATCGGCTCGTTCGGTCCGGCTACGCATGAGGCGTTCGCTGACATGGTTGTGGAGGTCGAGCCGACCAGCACCGTCTTGTCGGGGAATCTCGACCAGCGCGGCCTGCACGCCGTCCTGGACCGGGTGCGAGCGCTGGGCCTGGAGCTCGTCGAGATCACGCAGGCACCTCCTAGTTCGCCCTGTCGGTCAGGCGGCGCAGCTCGATGAGCTCGAAGCCGAGCGACAAGATGCGGTTGAGCGTGCCGTACAAGGCTGCCTGGTCTAGATCGCGGACCAGGACGGTGTTCGTGCCGTTGGCTTCGATCCGGAAGTCGCTGAATGCCTCCCGGCCGATCTCACTCAGACCGCCGGCGACGATGATCCGATAGTGGTGCGTGTGCACGTCCCCTCCGCCTGGACATAAGTGACCAGCACTAAAACCGGTTACGTCCGCCAGCAGGCGGCTAGCCGGTCAGCGTGCACATATGTCCGAGCGTTACAAAGTGCACATCTGTCCAGATGCTACCGGCTGGGTGCTATGAACGCGGCGTGCCGGCCGAGATCGTCAGCTGCTGAAGCCGCCGATGGCGTCGCCGATCAGCTTGGCCCCGATGATCAGGCAGATAACGGCCATAATGACCGCGTTGTGCTGGCCCATCCAGTCGCGCATGCCGGCCAGGATCCGCTGCGACCGGTCGCCGAGAGCAAAGAACATCACGACCGGGGTCGCAACGCCCACGGTCGCGATGAGGGCGAAGACGACATAGGCGATGGCCTGGTCTCCGCTCCCGATCCCGGTTTGCGCGATAGCCGCGGCCGCGCCGACCGCGAGCAAGAGGTTCTTCGGGTTGGCGCCCGACAATACCGCGCCCGCTCCGACCGCCTTTACCGGGGTGAAGCGCTCGATCGAGCCCATCCACTTCGGCGACTCGACCTCGTGCCCCGGCCGCGGGCGGCCGTGCCACTGACGAACCGCCACCAGCAGCAGGAGCAGGCCCAGGACGAGCTTGAGGACGTTGACCCAGGTGGCTGGCTTGCCGTGGCTGCTCGCGTCGGCCGGTCCGGCGACCGCCAGCACGACGACTCCGATCACGGCCAGCCCGATCAGCCAGCCGATGACGAATAGCGGCCCGTTCAGCCGGGCTCGCTGTGACATCAGCATCAGCGCGACCGCGATGATAGGCACCGGACTCAGCGCGACGCCTACAGCGAGCGGGAGAATTTGCCCGATGGCGGCGCCCATCACCTCACCCGGCCTTGTCTCGCACCACGCAGCGGAAACCGAGATGGCTGGTTGACGTGTCGATCGGCTGCGCCATCCGGGCGGCCGGGCGGTAGCGGCGGCAGTAGTTCGGCGCGCACAGGTGCGATCCGCCCTTCATGACCTTGCGCGGGATGCGCGCTGGATCCCGTTGGTCAACGCTGCGTACGCGAGCCGCCCCGCTACAGCAGGGGGCGGCGGCGTCGGCATGACCCGCGTACCAGTCCGATGTCCACTCCCAGACGTTGCCGATCATGTCGTACACGCCGTAGCCGTTGGCCGGGAACGCGCCGACCGGTGAAGTCCGCTCGTACCCGTCGTCCTGCGTGTTCTGCACCGGGAAATCACCTTGCCAGGTGTTCGCCATCCAGCTCCCGTCCGGGTTCAGGTCGTCTCCCCAGGCGAACTCGGCGCCGTCAAGGCCGCCCCGCGCGGCCAGCTCCCACTCCGCCTCGGTAGGGATCGCCTTGCCCGCCCACGAGGCGTAGGCCAGCACGTCGGCCCAGGTCACATGCACGACCGGATGGTCCGGCAGACCACGGACGGAACTGCCGGGACCGATCGGATGCCGCCAGTCCGCGCCCTGGACGGGCTTCCACCAGTTATACGGATCGGCCAGGCTGACCCGGTGCGACGGCGCCACGAACACCGAGGAGAACGGCACCAGAAGTTCCGGCCGGGCGCCCGGATATTCCGCTTGATCTGGCGCTCTCTCGGCCACGGTGACATAACCCGTCTTACGGACGAACCGGCCGAACTCCCGGTTCGTGACCGGTCCCGCGTCTATCCAGAACCCGCCCACCGTGACCTTGTGCACCGGGGCTTCCTCGGGATAGTGATCATCCGAGCCCATCAGGAAGGTCGCGCCGGGAATCCGCACCATGCCGTCCACGGCCGCCCCTTTCCCCGCGCCTGGTCCGAGTGTGCTGTCCCCGGCGGGGAGCTGTCCTCACCCGCCGGGGATGACCTCGACCTGCGATCGCTCCCCGATACTGGCAACGTGGTGAATCCGCGCGACCGGCTGCGGCCGGCAGGCAGGCGAAATCCGGTGGAGGCTATCGCCCAGCAGGTGACCGAGCGTGTTGTCGATCTCCTGGTCAGCGCACTGGACGTGAACGAACTCGCCGCCCGCATCGACCTGAATGCGCTGCTGGACCGTGTCGACATCAACAGGATCCTGAAACAGGTGGACCTGAACGCCCTGCTCGACCAGGTGGACGTGAACGCCGTGCTGGCCCAGGTGGACCTCAAACCGCTGCTGGACCGGGTCGACGTCAACGACCTGGTGAGCCAGGTGGACATGGACGCCCTGGTCGAGCGGACCGACTTGGGTGCCGTGATCGCCAGGTCCTCCGGCGGCATGGGAACCGAGGCTCTCGACGCGCTGCGCAGCCAGGCGGTCGGCCTGGACCAGTTCGTCGACCGCTGGGTGCAGCGTCTGCTCCGCCGCAAGGAGCCCACGCCGCTGGCCCCGCCGGCGCTGCTTCCCGCGCAGGCCGAGCTGTGACCGCCCGGCCTGCCGTGGTCAGCTACCAGGGCAATTACGCTGGCTCGGTGTCCCGGTTCGTCGCCTACGCCATCGACCTCACGGTGACCAGCGCCGTGTTCGCGCTCGCCCTGGCCGCCATTTCCTACGGCGTGCACATCGTGACGGGCCACGATGTCAGCTGGAACCGCTCCAGTCCGGTTGTAATCGTCCTCTACGTCCTCTGGCAATTCTTCTACTTCGGCTATTCCTGGGCGGTGAGCGGCCGGACCTTCGGCATGGCGACGCTCGGCATACGCGTTGTCAGGGCGGATGGCTTGGTGCTGGAACCGCGGCAGGGCATCGTCCGCGCACTGGTGTTCCCGCTCAGCTTCCTGCTCTTCGGCCTGGGCTTCCTCGGCATTCTCGTGCAGCGGGAGCACCGTGCCCTGCACGATCTCATCGCCGGTACCGCCGTCATCTACTCCTGGGATGCCCGGGCCGCACATCTCCGCTTCCTCGCCCGCCAGGCCGAGCTCGCTCCGCCACCCTAGTCTCACTCTGCCGGGGTGACGACGCCGCCCGCTCCCCGTCGTTATCGTCACATAATGATCAGGAAGCTTGCGGTTGAGTTCCTTGGCACGGCGATCCTGGTGTTCTTCGCCGTGGGCGTGGCCACGCTGATGTTCGGCTTCCGGCTCGCCGGCGCCAGCGTGGCGGCCGGGGTGGTGGCCACCGCGCTGGCGTTCGGCCTGACCCTGCTGGCGCTGGTGTACATGATCGGGCCGATATCCGGCAGCCACGTCAACCCCGCCGTCACCGTCGGCGCCCTGCTCACCGGGCGCGTCTCGCTGACCGAGGCGGTCGGCTACTGGATCGCCCAGTTCGCCGGCGGGATCGTCGGTGCGCTGGTGCTGTGGGGCGCGTTCAGTACCTCACCCTTCTATCACCGGACCATCACCGGCCTGGGCACCGACGGCTGGGGCAAGCAGTCTCAGATTCACATCGGCCTGGGCGGGGCATTCATCTTCGAGGTCATCCTGACCGCGCTGTTCGTCTTCATCGTCCTGCGGGTGACCTCGGCGACCGCCAACGCGGCCACGGCCGCCGTCGCCATCGGGCTGACGCTGACCGTGGTGCACCTCATCGGCATCCCGGTCACCGGCACGTCGGTGAACCCGGCTCGCAGCCTTGGCCCCGCCCTGGTGGTCGGCGGCACCGCCCTGAGCCAGGTGTGGCTGTTCATCGTGGCACCGCTGATCGGCGGCGTGCTCGCGGCCGGCCTGCACCGGCTGCTCTACCGCGAGGAGAGCATCAGGCTGGCCCCCGAAGCGCAGCAACCCGACGACCTGGCTGAACAGCGGGACATCTAGCCCGCGCCGGCCGGACGGCCCAGCCCTGGCGCGTCGGCTACCGACTGCGCCCAGGCCACGGCGGCGGGCGTGGTCGGGAAGACGTGACCGGCGCCGACCGTGGCGAGCAGCCCGGACCGTTCGGCCATCTCCAGGGCCGGGCCGTGTACGTGGGCCAGGCCGAACGGGACGTTCCTGGCGGCCAGGCCGTCCGCCAGTTTGCCGAGCTGCTCGGCGCTGGTGATGTCGAGGTTGTCGTTGCCGTCCAGGACGAGCACCACGGCCCGGGCACTCCCCACCGCCTGCTCGATCGCATCACGCACCAGTTCGGCGTTGGCGTAGAACAGCGGGGCGTCGGGCCGGACGATCAGCACGCCGGGCACCGGGACGATCCCGTCGTGGCGGCCGATGTCGGCGAACGCGCCGGGAACGACCGGGTCGGCGCCCAGCATCGAGACGCGCGGGCGGCTGGCCTGGTAGACGAGCAGGAGCAGCGCGATGACCACGCCGATGATCAGCGCGGGCAGGACGTCCAGCACGATCACGCTGAGCAGGGTCAGCATGGCCAGCCAGAACTCGCGCGGCACGAGCCTGCGGTACCGTTTCATCTCGCCCACCTTCATCAGGTGGGAGACCGCGTGGATGATCAGCGCGGCAAGCACCGCCTCGGGCAGGTCGGTGAACAGGGGCGTCAGCGCGACGACGGTGACCAGGCTCAGCACGGCGGCGATGATCGGCGACATCTCGGTCCGCGCCCCGGCGCCGTCGTTGACCGCCGACTGGGACAGGCTTCCCCCGCAGGCCAGCCCGCCGAGCACGCCCGAGCCGAGGTTGGCCAGGCCCAGCGCGATCATTTCCTGGCTGGACTCCAGCCGGTAGCCGTGCTTGTCGGCGAAGGTCTGCCCGGCGCCGAGCGCCTCGCTGAAGATCACCAGCATCATCCCGGCCGCGCTGGGCAGCAGCACCCACAGGTCGCCCAGCTTCAGGTGCGGCCACGACACGCCGGGCAGCCCGGTCGGGATCGTGCCGACCACCTTGACGCCGTGGTCGGACAGACCGAGCCCGGCGCTGATGGCGATCGCCGCCGCCAGCACGATCAGCCCGCCGGGCAGCCGCGGCAGGTAGCGCTCCAGCGCGAACAGCAGGACCAGGGCCACCAGCCCGACCGCGAGGGTGGTCAGGCTGGTGGCCCCGAGGTGTCCCAGCAGGTAGCTGAACTGGCGGACCGTGTCGCCGGGCCCTTTCTTCAGCCCGAACAGCTTGGGCAGCTGGCTCACCGTCACGAAGATGGCCAGCCCGAAGACAAAACCCTCCATGACCGGCCGGGACAGGAAGGCGGTGATGAAACCAAGCTTCAGCAGCCCGGCCACCACGAAGATCAGCCCGGTCAGGACGATCATCCCCGCCGCCAGCGTCGCGTAGCTACCCGCGTCCCTAGGCCCTAGGGCCGTCACGGCCGAGAAGACCAGCACGGCCGAGGCCGACGTCCCCGCCACCACCAGATGGCGGCTGGTGCCGAAGATGGCGTAGAGGGCCAGCGAGGCCAGCAGCGTGTACAGCCCGGCCTGCGGCGGCAGCCCGGCCAGGCTGGCGTACGCGATCATCTCGGGGATCAGCAGGCCCCAGATCGTGAACCCTGCGATGGCGTCGCCCGCCAGCCAGCCGCGCTGGTAACGGGGGAGCCATGACGCGATCGGCACCCACCGGGCCACTCGCCCTGGACCCGGTGGGTCGTCCTTCGACGCCATCCCCCGTCAGTCGCGCATGAAGGCCATGCGTGCCTCGGCGGCCAGGTCGACGAACGGCTGGCCGCTCACGTCGACCACCGCGCGGTGAATCGTGCCGCCGGTGAAGGACCAGGGCGCCGGGCCCGGGTAGTCGTCGGTCACCGGCTCGCTGCCGTCCTTGCCGATGTTGAGCCCTTCCCCGGCGATGGAGAACTTGCCGGGCTGGGTCATGATCCGGCCCTGCCCGACCGTCTCCTCGCCCACGCGCAGGGTCAGGGTGCCCCCAGCGGGCATCGAGTCACCCTCACGCTCGAAGGAGGCCGAGAAGACGTGGCGGCCGGTCGGCACCGGCCCGCTCGACTCGATGACCTGCTCGTTGTCGCCGACGAAGTTGTAGACGTACTTGAGCTTCCCGTCCTTGATGTACAGGGCGTGGCCGCCGAACCGGGCGCCGTGCGCGAACAGGACGCCCTGGGCGTCCTCGGTGTCGATCGTCACCTGCACGCCGATGGTGTAGGAGCGGTTGCGGATGTTCGGCGCGACCGACTCGGGCACCTCGGCGGTGCCCGGGTAGTACACGTACTGGCTCCGCGGCTTGGTCAGCTGGGGCCGGTCGGTGGTCAGGATCTCGACTACGTCGCGGTTCTCCAGCGGCAGGGCGTTGTACTGGCCGGCCTGCGCCCACCACAGCTGGATGAGCTCCTGGAGCCGCTGCGGCTCCTGCCCGGCCAGGTCGTGGCACTCGCTCGGGTCTTCATCGGTGTTGAACAGTTCCCAGCGCTGCGCGGCGTAGTTGGCCCACATGTCCGGCGCGGACGGCGAGATGGCGGCCGCCTTCCAGCCCTGATGCCAGATGGCCCTGGTGCCGCCCATGGAGTAGAACTGGGTCTGCTTGTCGGTCGTCGCGTTGGCGTCGTTCAGGGTGGCGTCGAAGCTGACCCCTTCCAGCGCGTACTGCGTGTACCCCTTGACGACCTCGGGCGGGTCGACGCCCAGCAGCGAGTACAGCGTGGGCACGATGTCGACGGCGTGCACGTACTGGCGGCGCACGCCAGTCGACGAGATCCGCGCGGGCCAGGAGACGATCATCGGGTCGGCGGTGCCGCCCTCCCAGTTCGAGTACCGCTTCCACAGCTTGAACGGGGTGTTGAACGCGCACGCCCAGCCGGTCGGGTAGTGGTTGTAGGTCAGCGGGCTGCCTAGCTCCTCGAGGTGCGGCAGGTTGGCCTCGATGGAATCAGCTATCCCGTTGAAGAGCTTGTTCTCGTTCACCGACCCGTTGGGGCCGCCCTCACCGGAGGCTCCGTTGTCCGAGACCAGCACGATGATCGTGTTGTCGAGCTGGCCCGACTCCTCCAGGTGGTCCAGCAGCCGCCCGATCTGATGATCGGCGTGGGACAGGAACCCCGCGTAGACCTCGGCCATCCGGCAGAACAGCCGCTTCTCGCCGTCGTTCAGGGAATCCCACGGCCGCACGGTGTCCAGCTCGGGCCAGCCCTTGCCGTCCGCGCTGGTGGCGGTGCCGTAGGGATTGATGGGGGACAGCTCGGCCTTGTCGGTGATGACGCCCATCTGCTTCTGCCGGTCGAAGACCAGCTGCCGGTAGGCCTCGTAGCCCATGTCGAACTTGCCGCGGTACTTCTCGATCCACTCCTTCGGCGCGTGGTGCGGGGCGTGGCACGCGCCTGGGCAGTAGTACAGGAAGAACGGCTTGTCCGGGGCGACCGCCTGGGCGTCGCGGATGAACTCCAGCGCCTTGTCGGTCAGGTCCTCGGTCAGGTGGTAGCCCTCCTCGGGCGACTTGGGCTGTTCGACCGGATGGTTGTCGTAGACCAGGTCCGGGTACCACTGGTTGGTCTCGGCGCCCAGGAAGCCGTAGAACCGCTCGAAGCCGCGCCCGATCGGCCACTGGGTCTTCCGCGAGGCCATGTTCATCTCGTCCTCGGCGGTCAGGTGCCACTTGCCGGTCATGTAGGTGTTCCAGCCGCGCTCGCCCAGCACCTCGGCGATCGTGGCGCACTCGAACGGTATGTGCCCGTTCGAGCTCGGGAACCCGGACGCCGCCTCGGTGATCGTGGCCATCCCGTTGGTGGTGTGGTTCCGGCCCGTCATCAGGCAGGACCGGGTGGGGGAGCACAGCGCCGTGGTGTGGAAGTTGGTGTAGGTCAGGCCGCGCTGGGCGATGCGGTCGATGTTCGGCGTCTCGATCAGCCCGCCGTACGGCTCCATCGCCGAGTAACCCACGTCGTCGAGCACGATATACAGCACGTTCGGGGTGCCTTCGGGCGCGATCGGCTGGGTGTACGGCTCCCAGTCCGGCACCGACTTCGTCACGTCGACGTTGATAACCCCGCGAAACGGCTTTGTCATCACAACTCCTCGTACCTCACGGCGCGCTGACACGGCCACTCTGGCAGTCGGCCGGGAGATCTACCTCACCCTGAGCGAGTGACGAGCCCAGCCCGGCCCGTACGCCGCCCGCGGGGAGCTGGAACTAGCCGCGCGCCAGCCGCACCGCGGTCACTTCGATCTCCACCCGGATCTGCGGCCACACCAGCCCCGACAGGACGCCCAGCATGAAGGTGGGTTCGTGCTTGATCACCTCGGACCGGACCGGCCGATCTTGTGGGCGACTCCGGTGCTGAAGGCCTCCGGGACAGTCATCGGACCTGATCTCCTCTCGCTGGCCCTTCATGCATACCCAGTAACCGATTCCTCGCACAGCCGCGCCGGAGCGCCAGGCGAGTACGCCGGTCCCGATCCACAGCCGTCTCCCAGCCCGCAGGGCTTAACCTGGGCCGAAGCGGTCGAAGGACGGATGGAGCGTTGAGAATAGCCATCGCCGGAGGCAGCGCCGCGGGACTCTTCGCCGCGCTGCTGCTCGCACGCGCCGGCCACGACGTCGTGGTACTCGAACGGGACCGGCTGGAGCCAGCGGCGGACGTGGAGTCGGCCGCGGCGGTGGCGTTCCGCCCCTCGGCGCCGCAGATCGTGCAGCCGCACCTGATCATGGCCCGGTGCCGCCAGCTGCTCATCGAGCGGCTGCCCGACGTGTACGCCGGGATGCTGGCCGCCGGGGTGGCCGAGGCCCCGTTGCGCACGCAGATGCCGGACACGCTGGCCGACACCGCGTCCCGGCCCGGCGACGAGGACCTCATGCCGGTCATGACCCGGCGTTCCACCGTCGACTGGGTGCTGGGCCGCGCGGCGGTGACCGAGCCCCGGGTCGAGGTGCGCTACGGGGTAAAGGTCGCCGGCCTGCTTACTGCCGCCGGCCCGCACTCCGCCGCCGGCCCGCGCCCTGCCACCGGTATGGTCCGGGTGCCGCACGTGACCGGCCTGCGGACCGACCGGGGCGACCTAGCCGCCGACCTGGTGGTGGACGCCACCGGGCGGCGCTCGCCGGTCGACGACTGGCTGGCGCAGATCGGGGCACGGCCCACCGCGACCTGGTTCGCCGAATGCGGCATCGCCTACTACAGCCGCCACTACCGGATCCGGCAGGCCGCGGAGCTGCCCGGGCTGCCGGTGACCAGGACCGTCATCGCGCTCGACGAGTTCCTGGCCGGGAAGTGGGGCGCGGACAACGGCGCCGTGCAGCTGGTGGTCGCGCCGCTGGCCGCGGACCGCCGGTTCCGCACGGCGCGGGACGCCGCGATCTTTACTGCCGTGCTGCGGACCGTCCCCGCGTACGCCGGCTGGCTGGACGTGATGGACCCGATCACGGACGTGTTCCCGATGGGCGGGCTGCACAACACCCTGCGCCGCCTGGTGGCGGACGGGAGCCCGGTCGCCACCGGCCTGCTCGCGATCGGCGACTCGGTGTGCACCACCAACCCGACCCTGGGCCGCGGCCTGGCGCTGGCCCTGACCGGTGCCGCCGACCTGGCGGACACCCTCGCCGAGTACGGCGATGACCCGGCCGCCCACGCGCTGGCCATGGACCGGCTGGTGGCCGCGCACGTGGCGCCGTTCTACCAGGACCAGGCCGCCATCGACGCGGCGCGGCTGGCGATGATGCGGCACACCATCTTCGGCGAGCCCGCTCCGCCGCCGCCCGCGGTCGCGGACCGGGTCAGCTACCCGCAGCTGCGCGTGGCCGGATGCTACGACCCCGTCGCCTTCCGCGCGTTCTGGACGATCAACGGGATGGTCCGCCCGCCCGACGAGGTCTACACCGACCCGCAGGTAGTCGCGTGCACGCGAGACGCGCTCAGCCAGCACGGCAGCGGCCCGCCGGTCGCCCAGCCCACCCACGCCCAGCTGCTCGCCGCCCTCGCGGCGTGATTCTGGACGATCGCATCATTGCGGATCGGTGCACCCCTGATAGAGGGTGCAGCGATCCGCGATCCTGGCCGCCGTCCCGCGCACCGTATCAGCGGTCACATCAGCCCCGCAGCAGCAGGTTCCGGCGGCAACCCGCCGCCACATGGCAGAGCCCTTGACACGGCGTTGGCGAAGAGCCCATGATCAAACGGTGATAGTAAAACCTAATCGCGATAGGAGAGCCGAACGCCATGAGGCAATCAGGCGGGAAATCCTCGACGCGGCCTGGGACGCCGCGCACGAGACCAGCATCGCCGGGCTGACGCTGCGCGACATCGCTAGCCGGGTGGGCATGCAGCAGCCCTCGCTGTACTCGCACTTCGCCTCCAAGCAGGCCATCTACGACGCGATGTTCAAGCAGGCGTGGCAGATCTACCTCGACGACGCGAGGAGCGCGGCCGACGCCCTGCCTGCCGAGCCCCGCCCCCGGCTGATCGCCATCGCCGAGCACTACTTCGACTTCGCAGTCGCCGACCTGCCAAGACACCAGCTGATGGACGTCAACGTCGTCCCGAACTTCCAGCCCAGCGCCGAGGCTTACGCGCCGGCCATGCAGGTCTACGACCTCATGCTCGACCATCTGCGCGGCATCGGCATCACCAGGGACGAGGACGCCGACATCTACACCGCGCTCCTCGGCGGCCTGGTCAACCAGCAGCTCGCCAACGACCCGGGCGGCCAGCGGTGGCGCCGCCTGATCCCCCGGGTGATCGCCATGTTCGCAGACGATCTAGGCCTGCCCTAGGAAAGGCACCACGATGAACCCACGCGAATCCGCTCTGCCCCGGCCGGTGGCCATGCGCCTGGCCGCCGCCGAGTACGACCGCTGCGCCGAGATGCTCCGGTCCCTGACCCCGGCCCAGTGGGCCATGCCGACCGACTGCCCGGCCTGGGACGTCCGCCAGATGGCCGCCCACATGCTCGGCATGGCCGAGATGGCCGCCTCGATCAGGGAGAACCTCCGCCAGCAGCGCAAGGCGACCAAGGCGACCAAGGCGGCCGGGTCCGGCGGCATCTACATCGACGCGCTCACCCAGCTCCAGGTGGACGAGCGCGCGGACTGGGCGCCGGAGCGGATCACCCGGTGTTTCGCCGCCCGCGGGCCGAAGGCCGCGACCGGCCGCCGCCGCACCCCCGGCTTCATCCGGCGCCGTACCATGCCGGTGCTCCAGGAGGTGAACGGGGTGCGGGAACCCTGGACGTTCGGCTACCTGATCGACGTGATGCTGACTCGTGACCCGTGGATGCACCGCCTGGACATCGCCGTGGCCACCGGCACGGAGCCGCGGTTGACCGCCGACCACGACGGCGTGATCGTCGCCGACGTCGTGGCCGAGTGGGCCGACCGGCACGGCAAGGACTTCGAGCTGACGCTCACCGGGCCGGCCGGCGGGACCTGGCGAGCCGGCGCCAACGGCCCGAGCTGGACCCTGGACGCCGTGGACTTCTGCCGGGCCATCGCCCGGCGGCCGGCCAGCACCACCGTCGACGACCTGCTGAACACCGAGGTTCCGTACTAGACCTCGGCGGATCAATTGCCGGGCGGTGCCGCGATACCGCGAAGCGCCGTGCTCCTTCCCGCCCACCCCCACGCCGACAGGACGGGTGCTGACCGGCCCGTCCTGAGCCGCGTACGGGAATGGGAGCACGGGGGACACCCCGGGACGGGACGTCCTCGTCGCTGGTACCGCGGCAAGCTCGACGGGCAGGGTGACCGTCTGCCCGGGGCAGCGGTCCGGGGGGTATCCGGCGCAGGTCCGCATGCCTGCTCCGCCCCGGCGCGCCGCACCATGAGCCTCTCCCGCCCGGCAAGATCCACGAGGCTAGCCCAGCCAACGGTGGTGGCACCCGGATGAAGACCATATGTAGTTCGTGTGGAGAGCGCGTCCGGTAAAGCTGCGGCACAAGTTTGGGCTGGTCAGGAGCCGCCGATCGCGGCGGTGATGATCTCGCGGGCCTGGTCCTGGATGGCGGCGAGGTGCTCCGGGCCGCGGAAGGATTCGGCGTACAGCTTGTAGACGTCCTCGGTGCCGGACGGGCGGGCGGCGAACCAGCCGGAGCCGGCGACCACCTTGAGCCCGCCGATCGGCGCGCCGTTCCCCGGGGCGGTCGTCAGCGCCGCGGTGATCGGCTCGCCCGCGAGCTCGGTCGCGGCGACCTGCTCGGGGGAGAGCCTGGCCAGCGCTTCCTTCTGCTCCCGGCTGGCCGCGGTGTCGACGCGCGCGTAGGCCGGGTCGCCGTACCGGGACGTCAGGTCCTGATAGAGCTCGGACGGCGAGTGCCCGGTCACCGCGGTGATCTCGGAGGCGAGCAGGGCCAGGATGATCCCGTCCTTGTCCGTGGTCCAGACCGAGCCGTCCCGCTGCAGGAACGAGGCCCCGGCGCTCTCCTCGCCTCCGAAAGCCACCGAACCGTCGAGCAGCCCGGGCACGAACCACTTGAACCCGACCGGGACCTCCAGCAGCTCCCGGTTCAGGCCCTCCGCCACTCGGTCGATCATCGAGGAGCTGACCAGCGTCTTCCCCACGGCGGCCGTGGCCGGCCAGCCGTCCCGGTGCCGGTACAGGTAATCGATGGCAACCGCGAGGTAGTGGTTGGGGTTGAGCAGCCCGGCGTCCGGCGTGACGATGCCGTGCCGGTCCGCGTCGGTGTCGTTCCCGGTCGCGACGGCGAACTCGTGCTGCCGGCCGATCAGCGCGGCCATGGCGAACGGCGAGGAGCAGTCCATCCGGATCTTGCCGTCCCAGTCCAGCGTCATGAACCGGAAGGTGGCGTCCACCGCCGGGTTGACGACGGTCAGGTCGAGACCGTACCGGTCGCCGATCTCGCCCCAGTAGGCCACGCTCGCCCCGCCGAGCGGGTCGGCTCCGATGCGGACCCCGGCCGTCCTGATCGCGGCCAGGTCCACGACCTGTCCGAGCGCCGCCACGTAGCTGTCGAGGAAATCGAATTTCCCGGCGGCCGAGACCGCCCGGGCGCTGGAGACACGGCGCACCCCCTTCAGCCCGTCCGCCAGCAGCTCGTTCGCCCGGTCCTGGATCTGTCGGGTGATGTCGGTTCCGGCCGGCCCGCCGTCGGGCGGGTTGTACTTGAAGCCGCCGTCCGGCGGCGGGTTGTGCGACGGGGTGACCACGATCCCGTCGGCGCGCGGGCCCGCCTCCGCCGCGTTATGCGCCAGGATCGCGCGGGACACGGCGGGCGTCGGCGTGTAGCCGCCGCGCACGTCGACCATGACGCGGACCTCGTTAGCCGCGAGCACCTCCAGCGCGCTGACCTGCGCGGGCTCGGAGAGCGCGTGCGTGTCGGCGCCCAGGTACAGCGGGCCGTCGATCCCCTGGCTGGCCCGGTACTCGCAGATCGCCTGGGTGGTGGCCAGGATGTGGTCCTCGTTGAACGTCGCCGTGAACGCCGACCCGCGATGTCCCGACGTGCCGAACGACACCCGCTGCACGGGATCGCCGGGATCGGGGTGCACCGTGTAGTACGCGGTGACCAGCTTCGCGACGTCTACCAGGTCTTCGGCGGCAGCGGGCTGCCCGGCGCGCGGGTCTGTCATGCCGCCCATCCTGGCATGCCGGGCAGGCGCTGAACACGCCTGCCCGGCGCGGTGTCAGGCCGGACGGCGGTCGGGCCGGGTGGTACAGCGTGGATTACCGTCCAGATGAGGATCAACCGGGCAGGACCCGGCGTACCCGCCGGCGGCAGCGGTCGGCGAGCACCTTGGCCAGGCTCATGGTGTCCAGGTCGCGGACGATCTCCTCGGCGGTCTGGCCGCCCGCCCCGCCGGCGATGAAGGCGCCGATCGTGGCGCGGACGGCGGCCTCGACGGGCACCATCGGCGGCGCGGACGCGTCGCCCGCGGCTGGGTCCGGCCCGTCCGCGGCTAGGCCCGGCCCGCCGGGGGCTAGGTCCAATCCGTCGGCGGGTGGTTTGCCCAGCGAGGCGATATCGCCGACGATGTTCACGCCGAGCGCGTCGATGCGGCCGGCCATCTCGCCACTGATTTCCGCGGCGCGGGCCAGGGCCCAGGCCGGGGTCACGATCTTCGGTTCGTCCGCCGATGGCCGACGGCCGTCCTTCATGTGCTCGACCGCGCCGTACCGCATGAACCTGGCGTAGTCGCGGTGCGGATAGCCGCGGCGGCTGAATTCGGAGTTGAGCAGCCGGACGAGTTCGGCCTCCGCCGCGGTGAGGGACCGGTTCACCGCCCTCTCCTCGGGCACGAGGAAGCCGGCGAGCAGGCCGAGCATCGATTCGAAGACGCGCAGCAGCATCAGCCGGTCTGATTCGTCGAGCACGATGACGGTGAGGTTTTCCGGGCCGTTCTCGGCGGCCCAGCGGGCGATCAGGGCGTCATGCCTGTGACGGCGCCAGAAACCCGGCGTCGGTGTCTGCGGCGGCTCGCTGAGTATTCCTTCCAGCCATTCCAGATACCCGAAATGAAAGCCATTTTGCAGATATTGCTGCCATTGGGACGGAAGGATCCGGGTGAGGGAGCGCAGCGTCACCACGACATGGACCCTGGCCCCGCCCAGGTCCGCGATCACCCGACGGGCCGTGGCGTCGTCCGCCTCGGCGAAGAACTCGCTGCTCAGCACCACACGCTGGTCGCCGGCCGCGCGGACGTCACGGACCAGGCTGTCCCAGTAGGAGATCTCGGGGCGCGGCCCGCCGAGCAGGGCGGGCTGGCCGGTGACGGCGAGGATGGGCCACAACGGCTGCCGGCCCCGGCCGGGATAGACCACGCCCTCGGCGGTCAGTCGCTCCCTGGCCAGGTGCAGGGCGCCCTGGATGGCGGTGGTGCCGGTCTTGTGCGGGCCGATGTGCAGCAGGCGGCTACCCGGTTCCAGCAGGACCGCAGCCATAGTTCTCCCGGCTTGTTCGCGGCCCCGCTGGCAGGATTCTAGAACCCCGGGGGAGCAGCGGACGGGAAATCACCGATCCCGGCGTGTCGCCCGGTTCCCGGTTTCATAGCGTCCGGCCCCGGGAACAGCGTCATCGTCGAAGACGCCCGGTGCCGGCGGCGCCAGCGTGACAGAAGTACTCAGGTGGCGATGTCGGGGTAGGGGAGCGTGATGTGCTCCATGGCCCGGGCGTAGGCGATCTGGTACTCCAGCGGCCCGTGGTCGCGCTCGAACATCGCGATGAACAGGGTGAGGGTCAGGAACGGGTGGGCGCCCATACCGAACAACGCCACGTGATCATGCGAACGCAGTGCCCGCCGCTCCTCCTCCGAGAACGCCAGCCAGGTCGACCTCTCCGCGCCATGGCAGTTGAGGATGGAGTTCGCGATCTCCCCCTCCCACCACTCCACCGTCCCCGCCGGATCCGAACGGTACCGCTCGATCAGGTCAGGATCCCGGTCCACCGTGTACAGGAACTTGTCCAGCAGGTACTTGCTCACGACGGCGCTCCTTCGGGGTACCAGGTGAAGTAGGCCTCCATGGTGTGGAACAGGTCCAGGCTGTCGGTGTAGTCGGCCTTCACGCCGTCGCCGGCCGCGCCCATCATCAGCATGAAGTCCATGAACCCGTGGGTGGCGTTGC
>Ga0210397_10000375_pt1 | contig 30468 bp, 24 predicted proteins | sample IncBWH2OmetaG_FD_160126 | JGI IMG/M metagenome (GOLD analysis project Ga0210397, IMG submission 160126) | Forest soil microbial communities from Barre Woods Harvard Forest LTER site, Petersham, Massachusetts, United States - Inc-BW-H-2-O ...
GCCTTCGGTTTAGCTCCCGATTAACGCTGCAGAACTAGCCCGGTACGTCGCTCGGTGGCTTGCACCCGGGAATGACGAAATACGGTATGGAGACTCGACAAGCGCGCAATGGGCGCGGTGCTACAAAAGGGGCGCGGCATGCTGCGCCCCTACAAAGACTAGAGATTACGCGTTAGCGTGGGGAGCGACGCCGACGGCTTGGACACGCGGAGTTTCGGTGGCTGAACGCGAAAGAATTTTCTTGTGTTCGAGGGCGGCGCCGATGAAGGCCGCGAAGAGCGGGTGCGGTTCGAGGGGCTTGGATTTGAATTCGGGATGGAATTGGCAGCCGAGGAACCACGGGTGCTCGGGGGCTTCGATGATTTCGACGTAGTTTTCGTCGGGAGTGCGGCCGGTGATTCGGAGGCCGGCGTTCGTCAGAGTTTTCTCGTAGTCGCGATTGAATTCGTAGCGGTGGCGGTGGCGTTCGCTGATTTCGGTTTTGCCGTAAGCGCGATTCGCGAGGGAGCCGGGTTCCAGTTTGCAGGGCCATGCACCGAGGCGCATGGTGCCGCCCATTTCGTCGACGCCGAGGAGTTCGCGCAATTTATAGATGACGCGATGCGGTGTCTGCGGATCGAATTCGGTGCTGTCGGCTTGTTTTAGGCCGGCAGCGTCGCGAGCGTATTCGATCGTTGCGCATTGCATGCCGAGGCAGATGCCGAAGAAAGGAATTTTATTTTCGCGGGCGTATTGGATGGTGTGGACCATTCCCGCGATGCCACGCTTACCGAAGCCTCCGGGGACCAGGATGCCATCGTAGCCGCGCAGTCGCGTGGCGGCGGTTTCCGGGGAGTCGATTTCTTCGGCTTCAATCCATTCGAGAACGGTTTTGTGATTGTGCGCGAGGCCGCCATGGAGGAGCGCTTCGCGGAGGCTTTTGTAGGCGTCTTCGAGTTGGACATATTTGCCCACCACGGCGATGCGAATTTCGCCAGCGGGATTGTGCATGCGGTAGACAAGGTCGAGCCAGGGGCGCATGTCGGAAGGGCGCTCTTCGAGCTTCAAATGGCGAAGAATCTGGGCGTCGAGGCCTTCGCGGCTGAGTTCTACCGGCACGGCGTAAATCGTGTCGACATCCTCCATGGAAATGACGCAGGCTTCGGCTACGTTGCAGAACAAAGCGATTTTTTTCTTGAGGTCGCTGGGAATGTGGCGGTCGCTGCGACAAAGCAAAATGTCGGGTTGAATCCCAATGCCGAGCATTTCTTTGACGCTGTGCTGCGTGGGCTTGGTTTTAAGCTCGCCTGCGGCAGCGATGAAAGGGACCAGCGTGACGTGGACGAAGAGCGTGTTCTCCGCGCCGAGATCGAGACGCATTTGGCGAATGGCTTCGAGGAAGGGAAGCGATTCGATATCGCCAACCGTGCCGCCAATTTCCACGATGACGACGTCCACATCATCAGAAACCTTTTTGATGGTGGCTTTGATCTCGTCGGTGACGTGCGGGATGACTTGGACGGTCTTGCCAAGGTAGTCGCCGCGGCGTTCCTTGGTGAGAATGGTTTCGTAGATGCGGCCGGTGGTCCAATTATTGTCGCGGGAAAGTTTGGCGTGCGTGAAGCGCTCGTAGTGGCCGAGGTCGAGGTCGGTTTCCGCGCCGTCTTCGGTGACGAAGACTTCACCGTGCTGAAATGGGCTCATCGTACCGGGATCGACGTTCAGGTACGGATCGCATTTCTGAAGGGTAACTTTGAAACCGCGACTTTCGAGGAGACAACCGATAGAGGAAGCTGCAACTCCCTTTCCAAGTGAGGAAACAACACCGCCGGTAACAAAGATATATTTTGGCGCCATCCATGCAGCTCGCGTCCGGGATTCCCCAATACGACGAGCTTATCAGCCCTCCACAGGAGTGACGTACGCATAATTATCATCGGAATGCGCACGGCTGTCAAATCGAAGAACGAATCCAATAAATTAGGGGAACTTGTAAATTCAAATTGGGGAACTAGAGGGAAAAGGCATTGGGAAGCAAGGCTGCGAAAATATGTGTGCCGCGAAACTTTTTTGGGCGAAGCGGGTTTGCTTTTTGCGTGGGAATGTCTGCGCGCAACATTGTGCTGAGATTGTTGCGAGCGAAAGTGTTGTCGATTTGAACAAAATCTTTTTCAGGGGGAACTGTTTGCGGTCGTTGAACATCCAAAGAGTGGTACATCTGCGTAGAGCCGCGATCTAAGCGCGGTTACGCTATCCAGAGGGATTGTTCGCGAATCTCTCGAACGTAGGCAAGGGGGAATGAAATTGAAAATTCGGCTGTTCTTGGGCAGTGCAGTATTGGCAAGCGCTCTACTCTCCGTATCCTTCGCAGGTGCACAGCAACAACAAGCAGCGGTTGCGCAGGCCAACGCAACTTACGATGCGAGCCGGGAGACCACGCTCGTTGGCAAGGTTCTTTCTTACACCGCGGAATCCAGCGTTCCGCCCATGGGCGCGCACGTAATCATTCAGACTGCGTACGGCCCCGTCGACGTGCATATCGGCAGCGCGAAACTTCTGGAGCAAAACCACTTCACGCTTGCGGCAGGGGATTCCGTCCGCATCACCGGTGAAGTGATCTCCATCGGGCAGAGCAACACTTTTGCCGCCCGCATCATTGAAAATGGAACGCAATCCGTCACCGTTCGCAACTCCAAGGGCCAGATTCTACAAATGCCTGCCGTGCATGCGCCGAGAGGTGCGCGATGAATCGACTTCTGTTTGTTCTGACGATCATCGCGGTTGCTTGGACTTGCTCTTGCAGCGGTGGTTCCAGCACGGTCGTTCCTCCTCCTCCCGCAACGGGTTTCAACAACGGCAGTCTTAAGGGTGCCTACGTTTTTTCCATGACCGGCACAACGATCGACAATGGAACAAGCAGCTTTTCCCGGGTCGGGGTATTCATTGCCGACGGCGGTGGCGGGATTGCGGCGACAGGCGGCGTCGAAGACATTCAGATATTCGGCGGACACAATATTTTTAACCTTACCGGCGGGAGCTATGTTGTCAACTCCGATGGCCGCGGAACTCTTAGCCTTACTGACTCCATCGGCACAGTCCAATACAGCATCGCGCTGGTTTCCTCCACGGGCGGGTATCTGGTGGACATGATCTCGGGTGACACCGAGACGGCGAGCGGCAGCTTCAGTCTTCAAACATCGACGACGATGGCTACAGGCACTTACGCTTTCGATTTTTCGGGAATTGTCCCGGATAACACGGGTAACCCCATTTCGATCGTCGGCGACATTATCCCCAACGCCGCTGGCGCCGGCAGTTTTTCCGGGGGCAGCTTCTGGGACGTCAATGACGCTGGCGCACTTTCTGGCAAAACATCGATCTCGGGCGGGGCCTATGCAACGGATAATGCCAACCCAGGGACTGGAAGAGGTTTAGCAAACATCGGCGGTCTAGACTTCGTCTATTACGTGATCGATAGCCGGCACGTGGAATTCATGGGCATCGATACAGATACGGCGGCCCCAGGAACGATCCTGGGCGAGGCCACGGCGCAGCTTGCGGGCACGCCGAACGACGTCAGTTCGTTCAGTAACAGCAGCTTCGTTTTTGTGATGGGCGGCTCTAACGTCACTGATGGCGGACCACATACGCGCGCGGCACGGCTCACGGCCACCGGCGGAGCCCTTTCGGCGATCCTTCTGGACGACAACAATGAAGGGAGCGTCACTTCGGTGCCGCCAAGTGGCGTGCTTAACGCGGGAACTGTCACGCTGGATGGTGACGGCTCAGGACGCGGAACGTTTACCTTTACCCAGAACGCCTCGAATACTTTTACTTTCATTTTCTATCTGAGCTCGGCGACCGAGGGCGTTATTCAGGATGTCAGTAGCGTCACGAACGGCGGGCTTACCACGACCATCGAGGTTGCGGACGGCACGCTCCTGGCGCAAACCGGGGCTCCGTTTTCTTCCAGCAGTCTGGCGACAAACTACGCCTTCAATTGGAGCGGTGTAAGCACATCGCAGGAGGATTTCGTGGGCCAGTTCGCGCCCGCCCACGTGAGCCCTAACGGTCAGGTCGACTTCAACGAGTTCGGTCAGGGGTTGCTGTTTTTCAACAATCCGCTGAATGGCGTGATTACTGTGGGCGGTGACGGCACGGGCAGCACGGGCCAGCACAGCACATTCGTCGCCGGCATCAGCGGTACTCCGTCTACCACGATCAACTACTTCGCCTACATTGCCAACTCAAACACAATCCTGGTGATGGGGACCCAGAATAGCGGCAAAAGGATCATCGCTGGAGTGCTAACCGCGCAAACTCCATAGCCAGAGAGCAGGACATCGCAATTAGCCATGCCGCCCGGCGAAACTTGCCGGGCGGTTTTACTTTTGGAGGAGTTTTTCAACGCGTGCGACGTCTTCGGGCACGTCCACGCTCACAGCGTCGTGCTCGACCTCGGCAACGCGAATCTTCCAGCCATTTTCCAGCCAGCGAAGCTGCTCGAGCTGTTCGCTGCGCTCGAGTTCACCTTGGGGCAGGGTGGGATATTCGAGGAGCGCGTCACGCTGGAAGACATACAGGCCGAGGTGCTTCAGGTGGCGCACCTGGATTTTGCTTGCAGTGTCGCGAACCCAGGGAATCGGCGCGCGCGAAAAGTAGAGACCGTTGTTATCGAAATCCAGAACGGTCTTCACGACGTTGGGGTCCATGATGTCGGGGGGAGTCTTGATCGGGGTGGCTACCGTAGCAATCGACGCGGCGGGCTCTTCGAGCAGGGCATCGATCGCGGTGTCGACGGCTACCGGGTCCAGCAGCGGCTCATCTCCCTGAACATTCACGAAGACGTCGCCTTTTTCGTGCGCGGCAACTTCGGCGACGCGTTCGGTGCCGGTGCGGTGGTCCGGACGTGTCATGCGGGCGGCCCCGCCGAAACTTGCCACGGCCTTCATGATGCGTTCATCGTCTGTTGCGACAATCACGCGGTCGGCTCGACCAGCCAGTTTGGCCCGCTCATAGACGTGCTGAATCATCGGTTTGCCAGCCAGCGAAACGAGGGGCTTGCCCGGCAGACGCGTGGAACCGAACCGCGCGGGAATGACGATGACGACCTCTGGATTGGCGGAACTCATGCTCCCGAGTCTCCCATATCATCAGGATTCCATAGGCAGAGAGTCTCGCACATTCGGGAATATTTGGGGACTGCTTGCAGTCCTTTTATCTATATTTTGAATCCTATCTGTGGATGAAAACCGAGCAATGTGCAATCTTGCATATTGATGGGATCTGATATGACGGAAAATTGGCATGGATTTGCGCGGACCTCGGGGTACCAAGTGAGAGCCGAAATAGGATTTGCCTTGTCTTCGCTTAGGCGAGTGGTAGAATCACACACAGTCCGAGCCGCGCGGCCGTTCTGGGTAACTGGAGCGTTGGGGGTGCCGTGAAACGCGATGGAACTAGGTTTCGCGTTTTTGTCTTTTCCGTTGCTGTGCTGGTACTTGCCTGCCTTGCCGTGTCCCGCACGGCAATTCTTGCTGCGCAACAATCCCAATCCCAGGCGCAATCTCCCGTAGAAGACACAAAGCAAAACGAAAACAAGCACAAGGATAACGTAAAGAAGGACACGCCCGGGCAAGTGCTAAAGCCGGGACGAACGTTGAAAATGGACGTGGACCTTGCGCTGGTCAACGTCACCGTCACGGATCCGTACAATCGATTGGTCACCGGCCTGGAAATGGAAAACTTTCGCGTCTTTGAGGACAACACCGAGCAGGAAGTGGTGACATTCTCTGCCGAAGACGTGCCTATTTCGATCGGCGTGGTTTTTGATTTCAGCGGCAGCATGTCCAACAAAGTCGGCAAGGCGCGTGAAGCCGCCGTTCAATTCTTCAAGACCGCCAACCCCTCTGATGAATTCTTTTTGGTAAGCTTCAACGAGCGGGCGGAACTGACCAGTGCCTTTACAAACAGCGTTGAAGATCTGCAAAGCAGCTTGATGCTGACCTCGGCAAAAGGGCGAACAGCTTTACTCGATGCCATCTACCTAGGCCTGAGCCAGATGAGAGGTGCACACAACGGCAAACGTGCCTTGCTCATTTTATCCGATGGAGGAGATAATCATAGTCGCTACAATGAAAGCGACATCAAGCGGTTGGTGAAGGAAGCGGACACCCAGCTCTATGCAATCGGCATCTTTGACGCGCTAGGATATCGTAACCGCACGCCGGAAGAACTGAACGGTCCGTCGTTGCTTTCAGAAATTACGGAGATGACGGGGGGCCGGGTATTTTCCGTCGAGAAGTTAGAAGACCTTCCTGACATTGCTTCAAAAATTGGCATGGAGCTGCGAAATCAATATGTCCTGGGATATCGGCCGAGCAATAAAGCGCACGACGCGCGCTGGCGAAAAATCAAGATCAGGCTGCGAGCTCCGAAGGGGCTTCCGCCGCTCAATGTATTTGCGAAGTCGGGATATTACGCGCCCAGCCACTGAGTTTGCGTTCTTGAAAATTTCGCCCTTCTCTAGTCTGCTGCTGCTTCTCTGCATGATGGTTGTGTTCGTCTCGCCGAGCCTTGCGCAGATTCCCATTCAGACGCCGCAGCCCCTTCCTCCGGGACAAGATCCAAATGCCGGAAAACAGGGCTCGACGATCAAGATCGACGTCGGTCTCGTCGTCCTTCACACCAGCGTGCTCGACGATCGCGGCAAGTTCGCCGACGGTCTGACCGCTGATAGCTTCCGTGTATTCGAAGATAAAGTGGAACAGAAACTCGCTACCTTTAAGCGCGAAGATGTTCCCGTCAGCATGGGCTTGGTGATCGACAATAGCGGCAGCATGCGCGACAAGCGGCCTCGCGTTAACGAGGCGGCCCTCACGCTCGTTGAATCCAGCAACAAGCAGGACGAAGCCTTCGTGGTCAACTTCAACGACGATTTTTATCTCGATCTCGACAAGGACTTCACCAACAGTATTCCGGAATTGAAAGAGGCGCTCGAGCGCATCGATTCGCGTGGCAGCACAGCGCTCTTTGACGCCATTATCGGCTCGCTCGATCATCTTAAAAAAGCCGGCAAGGACAAGCGCGTGCTCCTCGTGGTCACCGACGGCGAAGACAACGCCAGCCACAATTCACTCGAAAAAACGCTTCGCGAAATTCAGAAGACTGACACGGTGATTTACACCATCGGCTTGCTCGGCGACGAAAAAAGAAAAGACAAGAATCACGCTATGAAAGCGTTGAAGCAGATCGCCGAGGCCTCGGGAGGCCTGGCGTTCTTTCCGGAAAGCGTCGACGACGTGCACACCATCTGCGAGCAGGTCGCTCACGATATCCGCAACCAGTACACGCTGGCGTACTATCCTTCGAATACAAGGAAAGACGGCACTTTCCGCTCGGTGAGCGTGCAGGTGATTCCACCTCGTGGCCGTGGCAAGCTTGTGGCCCGCACGCGCAACGGCTATTACGCGCCGGGCAGTCCTTCGTCCGCATCCGGGAACTAACCTATCCTTTGAAAATTTGTCCGTCGCGCTGGCAGTGATTCTGTACGCGCAGCGGCGCCGGAATGCGATGTCCGGCCCGTTTAGGGGATTTCCGGGCGCGGTCTGGTGGAATTGGGCTTGGCGCTCGCTGAGACTCCTGGTCCCTTGATGTAGCGGCTGGCGAATGTCAGGAATGTTGGCCAATTTTGGGCGGGCGTGTGGCCGCCACTGTGCTGCCGGTAAGCAAGGTCGCCGTCGATGAGCGGAGTCTCGATCGGCGGAAATTCCACGGTGCCCAAATCTTTTTTCCCGAGAAGTATGTAGACCGGCCCTGCAGCGACCGTGGCCATAAACATTCCGCGGCCATCCACCCAGCCGTCGCCTTGCGTTGCGCCTGCACCGATGAATACAGGACGCGGCGCTGCGAGCGCGATCAGTTCATGCGAATCCACGGGTAAGTCGTTCGGTGTGAGCGGTCCAGCATATTTCAAGAAATTTCCGGCCATCCAGTGATATTCGCCGGTGCCCGCAACGTTGCCAATCTGTTCGCCGAAATTCCGGCGATAGAGAGCGGCTCCGGCTGCTCCGGAAGAACTCACGTAAGCAATCGCATAGCGCGGGTCGTAGGCCATGGTCACCAGCGCTGCTTTGCCGTAACGTGAGTGGCCCTCAATCCCGACTTGGCGCGCGTCCACGGATTTGTCCGACTCGAAATAGTCCATTGCGCGGCTCGCGCCCCAAGCCCATGCGCGGAGCGCGCCCCAATCGTCCAACTTCCGCGGCTGTCCTTTGTTCACTAGGCCGATGATTCCTTCGGTCAATCCATCGCCCTTATCGGCCTGCACGCTGGTCGGAATTAGCACGGCATAGCCCCAGCCTTTTGCCAAAACTTGCTGCTGCCATGTCGGGCCTTTACTGGCCGCCGCGGTCATTTCTGGAAAGCGCTTCGCGATGGCCGCCATAAATTCCGGACTAAAACTTAGCTCAATCATCACGGGCACGGGGCCGAGTGCGTTTGCTGGTGTGGACAAGGTGAGTTGAATATCAACGCTGACCGCGGGATAGGCGGAATTGTCGACGTGCCCGACCAGTTTTTTCGTGACGACTGGCACATCTCCATTCATCTCCCGGAGCGTGCTCGTCACTTCCCAAGTGACTTTCGGCGTCGCCTTCGGCGCTCGCCCGTATATTTCGCGGTCAAAGTCCTCGACAAGCTCTGGCCGTCGAATGTCCCACCATACCTTCGCTGTGGTCACCTTTTTTCCGTTGTTCAACGTCAGCGCGTCGGGAAGCTTGGGATCCGGCTTGGCCTTCTCCTCGTCGTAGTTCGCGGCATTGGGCGATTTTGGATCGCCGTCGGCGCCTCGCCGCAGCGAAGTGATGTGCAGCGAATCCATGATTCGCAGGTGATCTTGCTCAGCAGTTAGATGAACGGGGAGAGGCGCGGAATTGGCTCCCTGACGCGGGGCCCCAGCGGCGCTCCTTACGGGTTGCAGCAAAAACGCCAACACAACTACGCCGCCGAACCAACGCATTGACACACTCTTAGGCACGATCGCGTCCTCGAATCTTGTTATGGATTTGTAAAACGCAGCGATGTTAGCGCAGAGGATTTTGGATTGAAAGGCAATAGCAAAACGAAAAGTTCAGGCGGTCGCTGCTCGAGCCTTGCCGCGCACTCCTGATCCGCCTCGGAAGTTCCAGCGTTTATGATTTACGTTCACCGATGCCACTTCATCCGCCGCAAAGGGAATTTCCTTGAACCCGCGGACCTCGATGATGCAGCCCTCGCTGGTGACGACCTGATCGTACGATCTGCCGTCTCGGAGTTCCACAGAAACGACTTGATACCCTATACCGGTCTCTCCAGCGTGCTTAAGGTGGTCGGCAAGGCCACTAGGTATTGGAACTAAGCGTTTCATAACACTCCTTAGGGTTGGGGGAACAGCGGACAGGCACATCCTACCTCTTGGGTAGGCCGCTGTCCAATCCCCTTTGGTGAAATAAAGGCGAAATGGTCTGGGTGACCCATTGCCTTGGACGTGCAACGCCTTTATTATGAAAGAGATAGGCTTCCAGTCATAGCGTCCGCTGTTTTCCACAGGATTCGCATGAAAAGGCCTCCTTTGGCCCCGGGGAAGCCTGGCGCGAAATGCCTCTGACGGTTTCAACGGGAACCGCCCATGGACGTTCTCTTTATCTAAGGAATCCAGCGCCTGCTAAGCGACTTTTTAGAAACCACTGGGTTTGGGTCCGGCAACCGGGGGAGTTGCCTAGTGTGTCCACTTGGAAGCTTCTGGGCGTTTCCGTCGGCGGAAGCGGCTAGCTCGCCTGACCGCTTGTAGATAACTGCAACAAATCTGGAGGATGACATGAAACGACTCATCGGCATTTTGGTGAGTACGACGGCGCTACTGGTGTCGGCAACGGTGATCCGTGCTCAGGATCAACTGGTGCCGGCCGGTACGCTTTTGCAATGTACTTTGGACGAGCCGAATTTTTCTTCGGCCACAGCTGCAGTAGGTGACCCGGTGCTGTGCCACCTGAGAACCATGCAGGAGTTCGGCAAACCGATGTTCCCTAGAGGCAGCATGTTGGGCGGACACCTGGAGGCGGAGAAGGAGCCGGGACACTTCGTCGGAAAGGGCTACCTGAAGATTACGTTTGACCGGGTGGTTCTGCCGAACGGAGATCTCCCCTTGCCGGCGAAGGTGATCCAGGCCCGCGGGTACAAGGTGGACAAACAAGGCGACATCGATGGCAAAGGGCATGCCACTCGCGACGTCGTGGAGTGGATGATTCCGCCACTGTGGCCGTGGAAAGTGATCAGTCTGCCATTCCGCGGTCCGAGGCCGACGTTGAAGGGCGAGGAGCCGCTGGAATTGCGGTTGATGGACGACATCGTCCTGCCCCAAAGCGTGATGCATCCAGACCGCCCGCCGTACGCGTCTTCCTCACGGCCAGCCTCTTACAAAGCAAAGCCGCAGGCAAACGCGATGCAGTTGACGGTGGCGAAGAGCGTGAGTACCACGAGCGTAGCGACGGCGGCTGAGCCTACGGCCTCGGGCATAACCTCGGAAAACATGCAGGTCACTGTGCCGCAACCCGGCGAACGCCAAACGATTGAAAGAGTTACGATCCTGGTGCTGAAGTCCAGCGAGCGTTACGAAGTGACCAAGTACCAGAGGGACGGCGACTTGTTGATGTTCCAGGACACGCAAGGCCGAAAGGGCGGAGTCGACGTCAATGAAGTGGATTGGCGAAAGACCTCCGAGATGACAGGCGCAGCCCGGTCTGGCGACCAGACGTTGCTCTCTCGACAGACGAATTAGTTGAGCAACGCTGCGAGAGCATAGAGTATTTGGCCCTAACTGTCGCCATTGACGACGGTTCGTTGGGGGTGCGTTGAGGTGCGCGCAAAATCTGATGAGAGCGCCTACAGTATGCCGCCCCTCAGCGAGAGTCGCTGTCTAAAGAACTCACTAGGACAAGGAAAGATTGTCCGGCAACCTGCCAGTTTAGTTGACTCCGCTTCCCGAACTATTGCGGTTTCGGAAGCTGCAAGATCATCCCGCTGCCTTGTCCTGCCTCGACCGTCGGGAGCTGGCCGTTCCATTTATCGATCAACGCGCGGTTGTTTTCGATGCGGCGCAATTCCAGGAGTTGTGGCGTCAGGGAATTCTGACGGATACGGTTGGCATCGGCTTCGCCTTGCGCGCGTGTCACGAGAGACTTGGCGTCACCTTCCGCTTCGGCGATTTTCTTTGCGGCTTCGGCCTGCGTTGTCGCCAGTTCATTTCTGGCCTGCTCGGACTTTTGAATGGCTTGCGCCTTTGCCGTGATGGCCGCGGCAATCACCGCTGGCACCCGCGGCGCTCCGATAAACCCGAACTGTTGCACGCTCACACCTACAGGCGCCATTTTCTCCTCGATCTTCGACTGCACCTTCCGCAGAAACTCCGCTTTTTTCTCTCCGTAGATGTCTTCTACCGTGTATGTGGATGCCACCTCGTTCAGCGAATTGCGCACTACGTCCCGCAGAATGCCGTGCGTGAAAGTATCCATGTCCGAAACTCGGTACTTCACGTAGAAATCCGGCACCTTCGACGGCTCGATAGCGTAAGACAGCGAAACGTCAACGAAAATCTCCATGCCTTCCTTGGAGTTGAAACCCATCTCTTCATTGATGGGATGCCCTTCATTCACATCTTTAGTCGATTTCACGGTCTGCACGTAGGTAGGGAATTCAATGATTTCCGTGCTGAGGGGGGAATACACGACCCATCCCGTGCGCACCGGTATCTCAGAGGCTCCGCGCTGGTTTCCCGCCAAATTGATCTGTACACCCACGTGGCCTGGTTCAATGCGCGTCACGCGAAGTAGAAACAGTCCCATGACCAGCAACACCAAAATCACACCAATCGCAATGATGCCTAGCTTCAAAAACGGAGCGGCCCTCTTCATCTCGAACTCGGCGTCGCCCCGCCCGCTCCCTCTGAACATATCCATACCGTTGCTCCCTCCGCGAGAGACCACTTTCACTCTGCGCTGTTAGTTTGTCATGTACCGCGTTAGGAAGTCATGATGCGCTAACTGGCAGAAAATAGACAGTTTTGAGCTTTTCGGGCTTCGAGGCTCAGTCCCCAATCGTTACGATGAATGCTTCTCCGGCGCCTAACCTTCGTTCAACGGATATCGTTGAGGAAGCTTTTACCGTGGGGTATTTCTCCACCGAAGATTTGCGCGACAGTCTGGCCCATGTCGGCCAACGTTTGCCGGACGCCCAGATTCACGCTAGCGCCGCTCCTCGGCGAATACGCCAGGATTGGCACGTACTCCCGCGAATGGTCCGTTGTCGGCCAGCGCGGATCCGGATCGCAACCGTGATCCGCCGTAATCATAAGCAGATCCGAAGCAGTCAGCAGCTTCGCAAATGGCCCTAGCATTCGGTCGAACTCTTCGAGCGATTCGGCGAAGCCTTCCACATCTTTGCGGTGTCCATACAACATGTCGAAATCGACGAGGTTGCAAAAAATCAAGCCACTTTTTTTCTCATTCAAAGCTGCCGTGAGTTTTGCCATGCCATCCGCATTGCCCGTCGTCGTAACGTAGTTCGCCACGCCGCGCCCGTTGTAAATATCATGAATCTTCCCGATGCCAAACACCGGCACCCCGCGTTCCGCAAGCACGTCCAGCAGCATCGGTTTTGGCGGATCAACCGCATAGTCGTGCCGGCGCGTTGTTCTCACAAAATGTCCCGAAGTTCCGGCGAATGGACGGGCAATCACGCGTCCAACGCGGTTCGGCCCATCGAGCAATTTCCGCGCAATTTCGCACATGCGATAAAGCTCTGAAATCGGGATCACGTCTTCATGCGCTGCAATCTGAAAAACGCTGTCGCCGGAGGTGTAGACAATCGGCTTGCCCGTCCGCACATGTTCTTCGCCGAGTTCCTTGATTATCTCCGTGCCAGACGCAGGCTTGTTCCCGACCGTTCCTCGCCCAATCTCCTTTTCAAATTTCGCGATCAATTCTTGCGGAAATCCGTGCGGATACGTCGGGAATGCCTGGTCCAGCCAAACACCAGCCATTTCCCAATGTCCCGTAGTCGTATCTTTTCCAGGCGAGTGTGTTGCGCCTTTCCCATACGCGCCGATCGGCGATACTTCGGGAGGAAGGTGCGCAAGCGGCGCAATATTGGCTAGGCCGAGTCGCAGCAGATTCGGCACCTTCAGCGGCCGCGATTCAGCAATGTGCCCCAAGGTCGTTCTGCCCACGTCGCCATAATCCGCTGCGTCGGGCAATTCGCCGATGCCCACGCTATCCAGCACGATCCAGATGACCCGATCAAAATTCGCCATTGCCAGACCTCGTGCAACCGTTCAACCCAACTCCTTGCCTTTCGCCGCACTCTAGCACAAATGCAAGACGTCGCCGCAGCGTTCAGCGCGAAGGCCCGGTCCCGTTGACCAGCTCAAGCGGGGCCAGTATTCTTCAGAACCGACGGATTATTTCTCAATTGCTGAACTTTTTTCTTAACTCCTGCGTAGTAGAGAGTGAAGAGGTGTGTGATGGCTCAAGACGGCTCTCCCCGGCGCCCTTCTCTGGTTTTCCCGATCCTGCTGATAACGGTCGGCGCGATTATCCTCTACAGCAACTGGCGTCCCTCGTTTGATCCCTGGCCAATCATCTGGACGTATTGGCCGCTCATTCTCGTTTTCATCGGTGCAGGAAAAATCTGGGATAGCTGGCAACGGCGCCAGCATCCTGACGCGCCATCAAGCGGTGGCTCGCTCGGCGCGACCTTGGGAGCGTGCCTCTTCGTCGTTGTCTTGGTGGCTCTTCTGTGGCACGGGAAAAGGTTTAATCACTGGCGTGGCGGAACGGTCTACGCCATGCAACATCAATCGCACACTGTCGACCGCCTCAACGCCAAGACCGTCCGAGCAACTCTGGAGATGGGAGCCGGCGAGCTTAACTTGAGCGGTGGCTCCAGCCATCTACTCGAATCTGATTTTGATTATCGCTCTTCCTCTGGCGCGCCAAGGGTTGATTATTCTGTCTCCGGAACCGTCGGCGATCTGCGCATTTCTCAAGACGATTCTGACCGCCATATCCGCACGACCTCCGATAATCACTGGACTCTGCATTTCGCCAACGACATTCCGCTGGAAATCAAGATCGACATGGGCGCTGGCCGCGGCAATCTGCGCCTGCGCGACATTGATGTGACCCGCCTTAATCTGGACATGGGAGCCGGACAGGTGGACGTCGATCTCACGGGCGACCGCAAGTCCGATCTCACCGCCGACCTCGAAGGCGGAGTGGGCCAAGCCAACATCCGTCTGCCCAAAAACGTAGGCGTCATCGTCAACGCCAGTGGTGGCATCGGCACCATTAGCGCGCACGGCCTGAAGCACGATGGCGATGAGTACACCAACGACCTCTACGGCAAGTCTCCCGTAACTATTCACCTCAAGGTCGCAGGCGGAGTGGGCACCATCACGCTGACGCAAGAGCCATAGGCCCTGCGAGGTTTTCTGCAAAGACGCAGCGCGACTCACGGCAAGGACCTGGCAAACGCCGTGTTTGCTCCCCAATTCCCATGGTCGTATAATTAAAAGTTTAGGCAGCACGCTCGGAGCGCGCTGTCTGAGCTTCCCCTTGGCCACTAAAGAACTCACACCGGTGCTGAGCGAACAAGAGGCTATCCGCGTCCGCGGCGCCCGTGTTCACAATCTTCGCAACATTACCGTCGAGATTCCCCACAACGCCATCACTGTGGTTACAGGAGTCAGCGGCTCCGGCAAATCTTCCCTCGCCTTTGATACCGTTTACGCTGAAGGCCAGCGCCGCTACGTGGAATCTCTCTCCTCCTATGCGCGTCAATTCCTCGAGCGCATGGAGAAGCCCGACGTCGACGAAATCTCCGGCATCGCTCCGGCTGTAGCCATTCGCCAGAAGAATTCCACGCGCAACCCACGTTCCACAGTGGCTACGTCGACGGAAATTTACGACTATCTCCGGCTCCTCTTTGCGCGCTGCGGCCAAACTTTCTGCATCAAGTGCGGCGCGGAAGTCCGTCGTGACAGCCCAGAGGAAATCGCCTCACGCGTCCTCTCTTTCGCCCCGGGTCGGCGCTTCTACGTGATGTATCCGCTCCGAATCGCCCAGGCGCCGGCCGCGACCGGCGGAGCACGCCGCGTCCCCAAGAAAAAATCCCCCACGCCTCCTCAGGAGTCGCTCAAGCTAGCTCTCGGCGACATGCAAAAGCGCGGCTTCAATCGTCTCTATCAAGACGGCCGTGTGCACGAATTCTCCTCGCCGGAAACACTTCTCGATGTGGACTTCTCGAAACCGGTCTACGTTCTGGTCGATCGCCTCTCCGTAAATCCCGAATCGCGCTCGCGACTTACCGACTCCATCGAAATCTGCTATCGCGAAGGCGGCGGAGAAGCTATCCTCGAATTCATCGCCGATTCCGCGGGAAATCGCGCCGAGCGCCTCACGTTCAACGAGCGCTTCGAATGCAAAAACGACGGCACTCTGTATCAGGAACCTGAACCCCGGCTTTTTTCTTTCAATAATCCTTACGGCGCATGCCCGCGCTGCCAGGGTTTTGGAAACACCATCGACTTCGATTTGAATCTCGTCGTTCCCGATTCGAGCAAGTCGCTAGATGAAGGCGCTATCGAGCCTTGGACCAAACCGCGTTTCCGCGCGCTGCTCCAGGATGTAAAGAAATGGGCGCGCGGCCGCGGCATTCCTCTTAACGTCCCCTGGCGCCAGCTCACCGCTGAACAGCGGCGTCTTGTCCTCGAAGGCGACCCCGAAAACGATTTCGAAGGCGTAAAAGGGTTCTTCAACTGGCTCGAACGCAAAAAATATAAATTGCATGTCCGAGTTTTCCTGAGCCGCTACCGCGGCTACGCGACCTGCCCGGAGTGCAGTGGCACACGCCTCCGCCCAGAAGCCCGTGCCGTGCGTGTCGCCGGCCGGTCAATCACCGAAATCACCAAGCTCACGGTGAAAGAAGCGCGCGCTTTCTTCTCCACGCTGGTTCTTTCCGAATTGCAAGCCAAAGTCGCGGAAAAAATCCTCGAGGAAATCCGCAGCCGCTTGCAATTCTTGGATGAGGTCGGCCTCGACTACCTCACGCTCGATCGCCTCACTTCCACTCTCTCCGGCGGAGAATCGCAGCGCATCCAGCTCGCTACGTCGCTCGGCTCGCATCTTGTCGGCGCGCTCTACGTTCTCGATGAGCCCTCCATCGGCCTTCACCCGCGCGACACCCAGCGACTCATCGATATTCTTAAATCCCTCCGAGATCTCGGCAACACGGTTCTGGTCGTCGAGCACGACCCCGACACCATTCGCGCCGCCGATCACGTCATCGATCTCGGCCCCGGAGCTGGAGAACTTGGCGGCAAACTCCTTTTCGCGGGCAACTACGAGGGCATGCTTGCCGACCAGAAATCGATAACGGGCCGCTACCTCAGCGGCGAACTCGCCATTCCCATCCCCAATAATCGCCACAAACCCAACGGCAAATTTCTCCGCCTCTACGGCGCAACGCTCCACAATCTTCAAAATATTGACCTGATGATTCCGCTCGGCACGCTCACCGTCGTAACTGGCGTCAGTGGGTCAGGCAAATCCACGCTCGTTCACGATGTGCTCTATCGCGCGCTCGCCGCAAAACGCACCGGCGGCAGCGTCAAAGAATTCTGTGACCGTTTGGAGGGCGACGCGAACATCCGCGAAGTCGTTATCGTCGACCAATCACCCATCGGCCGAACACCGCGTTCGAATCCCGCCACGTATCTCAAAGCATTCGATGCCATCCGCGAAGTCTTCGCGGCCACGCCTGACGCCAAACGCCGCGGCTTCACCGCCGGCCACTTTTCCTTCAACGTACCCGGCGGGCGCTGTGAAACTTGCCAGGGAGATGGAACCGTCACGGTTGAAATGCAATTTCTGGCTGACGTCGAGTTGGTCTGCGAAGAGTGCCGCGGCACGCGCTTCAAAACCAGCGTCCTCGACGTCCGCTATCGCGGCAAAAATGTTCACGAAGTCCTGCAACTCACCGCTCGCGAAGCCCTCGCTTTCTTCACCGGCGTTCCCAAAGTCGTCTCCAAGCTTCGCATCCTGAATGAAATCGGCCTCGGCTACCTGCGCCTCGGCCAGTCCGCCACGACGCTTTCCGGCGGCGAAGCCCAGCGGCTGAAACTCGCCGCACATCTCGCCCGAACCGAAAACCAGGGCATCCTCTATATCCTCGACGAACCCACTACCGGGCTCCATTTCGACGACATCGCCAAACTTCTCTCCGCCTTCCGCAAACTCCTGGAATCCGGCGCTTCTCTCCTCGTCATCGAGCACAATCTAGACGTAATCAAGTCCGCCGACTGGCTGATCGATCTCGGGCCCGAAGGAGGCGACCAAGGCGGCAAAATTATCGCCACCGGCACGCCTGAGCAAGTTGCCCGCAATCAAAATTCTCAAACCGGACGATTCTTGGCCCGCGTGCTCAATGGAAATGGGCAGGCAAAGCGCCCAGCCAACGGCGCATCCAAGTCCACGATGCCTTCAGGTACAATCGCCAATGGCGCAGGCAATCCTCCGCCCGAACAATGATTCTCCCAAGTTTCGCCGGTCGCATAGCAATTGCGATCCTAATCGTAGGGGCACGGCATGCCGTGCCCGTCTTTGCCGGTGCCTCAACTTTCTCATTCCAATCCTCAATCCAACAAAAGTCCACCCCATCCCAAACCCGCACACAGAAGTTAGCCAATCCTCTAAACGATCTTCTCGAGGAAGCTCAACACGACATCGATACCAACCAATTCGAAGCCGCACTCATCCCTCTGCAAAAATTCCTGGCCGAGAAACCCGACATCGCCTGGGCCCACTTCCAACTCGCCTACGCCTACACTGCACTCAAACGCCCCGACGAAGCCCGCGCCGAATACGAACGCGCCACCACGCTAGACACAAAAATGTCTGAAGCGTTCCTGAATCTAGGCATTCTCCTATCCGAAAAAGATCCCGCCGCCGCCATCGCGCCTCTCCGCAGAGCCGTCGATCTTCTCCCCGCCCAAAGCCGCCCGCGCTTCCTTCTCGGCCACGCGCTCGAGCGCTCCGGCGATATTCCTGCCGCCGTCGAATCCTATGAAGCTGCGTTACGTCTCGACCCTCGCGACGCAGAAACGATTATTCACCTCGGCAATCTCTACATTGGCCTCAAGCGCTATTCTGACGCCGAGACAAAATTTCGGGCCGCGCTGGAACTTGAACCCAAATCCCCGCAAGCACTTCTCGGCCTCGCGCAATCGCTCGACGCGCAAAAAAAAACTGAAGCTGCCGCTGCTTATCGCGACTATCTCGCCGTACAACCGAATACTCCGGGCGCGGAGTCTCGCGCGATCCATCTTCTCATCGAGCAAAAACAATATGACGCGGCTCTCGCGGAACTCGATCGCGCCGACGCTGGCAAGCCTCCCACGCTCGATTCGCTGCGTTCCCGTGCCGACATTCAGATTGCCCAGAAAAAATGGGACGATTCCATCGTCACCCTTCGCAAAGCCATCGCGCTCACTCCCAACGACGCCGAACTTCACGGTGGGCTCGGACGCGTCTATCTTCAAAAGCGCGATTTCACCTCTGCCGAAAAGGAACTAAAGGCCGCGCTGCAGCTCGACAAAGATAATCTCGTCTATTGGAAAGACCTCAGAACCACGTACTACCTCGGGGGAAACTTTTCAGCTACTCTCGCCATGCAGGACTTGATCGCTAAGGTAGAAACACCTGGAGCCGGCGAATGGTTTATCCGCGCTCTCTGCTACGATAAACTGAACCAGCCGAAGCCTGCGCTCGAAGCCTACGAAAAGTTTATCGAGCTCGACCAGGACAAGAATCCCGACCAGGTCTGGCAAGCGCAGCAGCGCAGCAAGGTCTTGCGCCGCATGCTGGATCAGAAAAGGTAATCGCATGGGGCCCCGCGAGGCGCGACGCCTAGCTTTGTCGATCCTGTTGGCCGCGTTATGCGGCGTGGCAGGTGCCGCGGACAAGCTGAGCGAGCTTCAGGCGCGCTTCGACAGCGAAACGAATGGAGTGCACAAGGCGAAAATGCTGCAAAAGCTTGGGGACGCGCAATTCGAGGAGGCCAGCCGCGCGGAGAAGGCCGGTGATTACTCCACTGTTGACCTGATCCTGGAGAAATACAGAGACAACGTGCGCGCCGCATCACAAGTTTTGGAAAAGGAAAATCCGGATGGCGAACGTCATCCGGGCGGCTACAAGCAGCTCGAAATGCACGTCCAAAAGGGTTTGCGCCAAGTGGACGAGATTCTGCTCCTTGCGCCCGCCGAATATAAACCTCCTCTGCTGCTTGTTCGAACCGATCTTCTGACCTTCGACGACGAATTGCTCAGGTTTCTCTTTCCGAGGAAACACGAGAACAAACCGCCGACGCCCGCGGCTCCCGCAGCCGCTCCCCCCAATCCGGAAGTGCACTCATGAAACTTCGTCTCTGTATTCTGTTCCTGTCCGTTGGCTTCTTTCACGGCGCCACGGACGCCCACCCTGGAGCCCAGACCCAGAAAGATTATCTGTCCTCCATCGAGGCCGACAAAATCCGCGAAGCCGAAACGCCCAACGAGCGCATCACGCTTTTTCTGTCTTTCGCGGATGACCGCATCAAGAAGCTTCAGTACGAATTGGAACATCCATCCGACAATAGGCATGTGGAGATGGTCAATTCTCTCTTGAACGCCTACGTTGGCTGCGTCGATGATGCCGCGGACCTCATCCAGCTCGGCATCGAGAAGCAGCAGAACATTCGCAAAGGCATCGACCTGATGGCTTCGCGCACAAAAGAGTTCCTTGGCATTCTGCAAAAGATTCCGACGGATGCGCCCGACTCCGAACTCTATAAAGACAATCTGGACGACGCCATGGAAGGTACCCGCGACGCCTCCAGGGAAGCGGAAGCCGCCAAGAAAAATGTCGCTCCACCCCCCGTGCGGCGAAAGAAATGACGGCGGCGACCCAAACTCCGCCAGCGCAGCAATTGAGTTTGGTGATGGACGCAGCTCCGCCCATCAAATTAACCCACGCGAAGAAATCTGCCTCAAAAAGGAAGCGCCGGGCGCCGCGCGGCGCGAGTTCTCCAGTCCCTGGTGGCGCAGCGCTTTTTCAGCGTGTCTTCACGCGGCTCGGTTGCGACGGTCGCCCGCCTCGTTTCCGTGTTGAGTATTACCCCTATGCAAGCCTTGTCCTGACTATCCGGCGCCGCGAAGATGTAGTTTTCGTCCGTTTCTCGGATCTGCTGCAGCGCGCTTCACTACCCGTTCTTGAAGGCGCCGCCGCCTTGCTGCTCTCGCGCGTGTATCGTCGTAAAGCGCCTCGCGGATTGGTTGAGCCCTACTTGAGCTATGCGCGCTCCAACCGTACCCGCAGCCGCATCAGCCGCATGCGCCGCGGTCGCGTTCGCCTTGCCTCCACTGGCCCGCGCGGGCGGCACTTCGATCTCGAAAAAATGTTCGACGAGTTAAACGAAACGTATTTCGCCGGGACTCTGCGGCATCCGCACATCGGCTGGAGCACTCGAAGCTGGCGCCGCCAGTTCGGCTGTTACGACCCCGGCCCCAATCAAATCTTGCTAAATCGCCGCATGGATCATCCGGGCGTTCCGCAAGTTGCCGTCGAATACGTCCTCTACCACGAAATGCTGCATGTCAAACACCCCACACGCCGTTCCGGCTGCAGCCTCGTCTCCCATTCTCCCGAATTCCGCGCCGAAGAAAAGCTCTTCGCCGATTTCGTTCGCGCCCGCCGCATCCTCGATCACCTCGCTCGCTGAATTCCCGCTCGGCTATCTTCGTTTTTTTGATTTCTGGGCCGTTGCGGTCCGCCGTCCTGGGCGAACCGCTCTTAGTCCTCACGCCGCTAAACTGAATTCACCGTGTTTCTAGTTCATCCCAAGCCGACGATTTTCGGCAGCTCGTAGTTGTAATAAACGCCGCTTCCCTACGTCTTCGATGTGTGATCCTGCCCGAAACTCTATTTCAGGACGTGCGTTACGGCATCCGCACGTTGCGTTGCAATCTCGGCTTTACCGCCGTCTCCATTCTGGCGCTTGCGCTCGGTATCGGCGTGAATACCGGCACATTCACTGCCTACAAGGCGCTCGTGGGCCGGCCTCTCGATGCACGCGATCCCGGCAGAATGGTCAATCTTTTTTGTTCAGCTATCCGGACTACGAAGCTTATCGGGACCACCTCCACACCTGCAGCGGCCTCATCGCGTGGTCCAACGATCAACTCACGCTCTCGGACGCGGGCGGCATCATCAGCGAACGCACCGCCGCCGCCGGCACTCTGCTCGGGAGACTGGGGTTGCTGCCTCCGGCCGCGAGCAATGCCGAGTTTGCCGGCACTTTTATCGTTTCGGAGAACTACTTCTCGGTTCTCGGAGTCCCGCCACTGCGCGGCCGCGCCTTTGAATCAATTGTTTCGTCCGAGCTTGTAGCTTCGCCTTCAGTTCTCATCAGTGAGAACTACTGGCAAAAACGCTTTGCCGGCGATCCCGCGGTGCTAGGCAAAACTATCCGTCTCAACGGTACGCCATTTACCATCGTGGGCATTACGCCCCATGACTTCGTGGGCACCAGTCTTGCCGCGCCGGATTTCTGGCTTCCGCTCAGCCTTGAACCGCTTGTTCATCCCGACTCCAACCCGCTTCATGACCGCGAAAACCTGCGTTTGCGCGTTTTCGGCAGACTCGCAGGCGGCGCCGATATCCGCCAGGCGCAAGCGGAGATGACCCTGCTCACGTCTCGCCTCCGCAGCCTGCATAATCCCAACTCGGAATTGAGCCGACCTGCTACCGCAATGCTCACGCCCGGCTCTCCGTTGCCCGGCAAGTTGGCCGCCCCACTCAAGTACACCATTCTGCTCATCATGGTTGCCGCCGGCATGGTCCTCGTCATCGCTTGCGCTAATGTCGCCAGCCTTCAGCTCGCGCTTGCTACAACTCGTCAGAGCGAACTGAGCATGCGTTTATCGCTCGGTGCCAGCCGGGCGCGTCTCATGCGGCAATTGTTGACGGAGAGCGCCTTGCTCGGTCTGCTCGCCGGCCTCATCGCGATGCCTTGTACTTTGGCCATTCTGAAGGCAGGCGCGACCATGTTTAAGCAAGCTTTCCCAGTCGAGATTGGCACGATCGTGCTTCACGTAACCCCCGACCTCAAAGTCTTTGCTTACGTCCTGGCAATTTCCATATTCGCGGGTCTGCTGTTCGGCCTCGCACCGGCCCTGGAAAGCTCGCGGTCCGCGCTCTATTCTGCAATCAAGGGCAATGCAGGAAGCTCACCGGTTCGCAGCCGCCGTCTTCGCGACCTGCTCATCGCCTCCCAGGTCGCCGTCTCGCTAGTGCTTATGATTGCCGGTAGCATGTTGATTCGCAGCTCGCTTCATACCCTTGTGATGCCTACCGGCTACGACGGCAAACACGTCGTCGATCTGGATTTCCGCTTCCCCGAAGGCTCGAAATTTAGCCCGGACCGGAAGATTGCCCTAATGCGCGAAGTCCGCACCCGTGTCGCTGTCCTGCCCGGAGTTGCGGCCATCACCAGTGCTCGTGCCCCAGACGACAGCAACGTTCGAGCCGCCGCCGTCTCGCTCAACGGAGAAAAGCCCTCTTCCAAAAACTTGCAGGACAATCTCTATTACACCTGGGTTCAGCCAAATTACTTCCAGACCCTCGGCATTCCTTTTCTGTCCGGCAGTGAATTTCAACCGCAGACCGGCCAGCCTGAGCGCTCCGCAATTCTCAGCGAATCCGCGGCCAGACGTCTCTGGCCCGGCCGGAACCCAATCGGCCGCGCGCTTCGTTTGGGCACAGACGGGCAGTTCCACGCCAAGGGAGAACTTCTTCCTGACGGACCAACCTGGCAAGTCATCGGAGTGGCGAGCGACACACGCGGCGTTGAGATGGACGGAAGCGATTCGGCACAGGTCTACCTGCCATTGCCCGAAGATCGGCTGCAGGACTATCCAATTCTCATCCGCACACACTCCGAACCGATGCTGGTCAGCCGTGCCATCGACTCCGTGGTCTCGTCCGTCGATTCCAACCTGGTGTCATCCACTTCCACTCTGCAGGAGATGCTTCGCCAGACCCCGCCTTTCCTCGGTTCCGCATTAGCGGCCGCGATTGCCGTCACGGTGAGCCTGTTCGGGCTTCTGCTAGCCGCGATGGGGATCTGGGGTACCGTCAGCTACATAGTCGTTCTCCGCACGCGCGAAATCGGCATCCGCATGGCTGTCGGTGCCCAAAAGCGTGACGTGCTCGGACTGGTCCTGCGGGAAAGCACGTTCCCCGTGCTCTTTGGATTGCTTGTCGGAATGGTGCTCGCTGTTGGAGCCTCTTATTTGCTGCGCGGCATACTTTTTGGACTCCATACCGTCGATGGAATCTCCTTCGTCGGTGTCTCCCTCTTGTTTCTGGCCATCGCTCTGCTGGCCGCTTACCCGCCATCCCGGCGGGCCATGCGCGTCGACCCCATGGTGGCGCTCAGATACGAATGAAGCATCGCGAATATCGCTCTGGAAGGGGCGCCGCGTTCTCCATACTCTTGTGTACGGCTTGATTTGGGAAGACACTGCTGGAGGTTAGCGCGATTGATTAGTTCTTTTACTTCCGTTCTTTCTCTACGTCCTTATAAAGCTTGTCGATCTTTTTCTGGATCTTGTCCTTGTCCTCGGCCTTCGGATACAGGTCCAGATAGCGCTTAAAGGACTGGATGGCCTTTTTCTTCATCCCTTTTTTCTCTTGCGCTTCGCCCAAGTACCGGAAGGGAAGTGCATACCCGGGCTTAGCCAATGCGGCGTCTTCGAAGCGGTCGATGGCCGCGTCGATATCGCCTTTATGCATGTAGTATTCGCCCACCTGCATGTCTTTTTCTGCCCGCAATGGGTCCCAAGTAGGCTGATTCGGCGCATTTTGGGTGGCGGTATCCGTATTCGGCCTCGCTGGTTTCGGCTTGTCTGTCGGAGCTGGGGGGTTGTCCGGCGGATTTGGAGGCGGGTCCTGCGCCGCATTGCGCACAGGCGCGCCGAACATCAGGAAAACAAAAGCCGTTACGTAGAGAACGTTGCGCGAGACCTTTTTCATGTGGTCCGTAGGATGCAGCCACTCGCCCGGCATGTTGCTAACGCTCCTCTTCCGTCGATGATGACACCGGTCACCGCTGACCAGCCCTTCTTTACAATTCTAGTATGATGGAAGTTGGCGCTTAAGCATAAATTCTGCGCTGCACTCCCATGGAACCCAGAGAAATAGCGGCGCTGCTTCCTGAAAGCCCCGGCGTCTACCTGTTCAAAGATGCCGCCGGCAATGTGCTCTACGTCGGCAAAGCCGCGTCGCTCCGCAGCCGAGTGCGTTCCTATTTTCTCGAATCAAGCTGGGTAAACGCAAAAACCGGCTCACTCGCCCGCGAAATCGCCGATCTCGAAACCATCCTCGTTGGCAACGAACGCGAAGCCCTCGCCCTCGAACACAATCTCATCAAGCAGTATCGCCCGAAGTTCAACGTCATGCTTCGGGACGACAAAACCTACCCGTACATTAAATTCACCGCTGCGGAAAAATACCCCCGCGTCTATTTCACGCGCCGCATCAAGAAAGACGGCTCCCTCTACTTTGGCCCCTATTTTCCGGCTGGCCTGGCGCGCCGCATCCTCCATTTCGTTCACAAGCGTTTTCTGGTTCCGAGCTGTACGGTCGATCTCACGCGCAGTCATCCGCGGCCATGTTTGCAGTACTACATCAAGCGCTGCCTCGGCCCTTGCGTCGCTGGCCTGACCACCGACGAGCGCTACGCTGAAGCTGCTCGCGACGTCCGCCTGTTTCTCGAGGGCCGCCGCCACGATCTCATCAAAAGCCTTGACGCGCGCATGATGGCCGCCGCCGAAAAAGAGCAATTCGAGCAAGCCGCGGCCTATCGCGATCTCCTCCGCACGCTCGAAGATATCGAAGAGCGACAGCGCATTGCCTCCACTCAAGGCGATGATACGGATGTACTGGCGTACTACGCAGAACCTCCTCTGGTCGCGGCCAATCTTTTTCACCTGCGCGGCGGCCGCGTAGTCGACCGCCGCGAATTTTATTGGGAAGACCTCGAAGAGTTCGATCCGCAGGAGTTTGTTCCGTCACTTCTCAAGCAGCTTTATTTGGAAGCGGAATATCTGCCGAAAGCTATACACGTCCCCATTGATTTCGAAGACCGCGAACTTCTCGAGGAAACGCTTGCCGAGCGGGCCGGGCACAAAGTGGAAATCTTCACGCCCCAGCGGGGCAACAAGCGCTCGTTTCTGGACCTTGTCGAAAGCAACGCTAAGCACTCGTTCGAACAGCGCTTCCGCGTCCTGAAACCCAGTTCGAAAGCCATCGGCGAAGCGCTGCAAAACGCCTTGGATCTTCCCGAAGAACCGCACCGCATCGAAAGCTTCGATATTTCGCACATTCAGGGAACGGATACTGTCGCTTCGATGGTCGTCTGGGAAAATGGCCGCATGAAAAAATCCGACTACAGAAAATTCATCATCCGCGGAGACGAAGGCCGCGGCGCAGATTCGAACAACTCCTCGCCCATTTCCGTACTGCCCGCCGCCGCTTTGCCAATATGGAAGAACGACGACTTCGCCAGCATGCGCGAAGCGGTGACCCGCCGCTATCGCCGCTTACAGGAAGAGAAAAAACCTCTCCCGAGTCTCATTCTCATTGACGGCGGCATCGGTCAACTCCACGCAGCAGCGCAAGCGCTCGATTCGCTGCAAATCATCAATCAGCCTCTCGCCAGCATCGCAAAGAAAGAAGAAATTCTTTATGTTTTTGGCCAGGAAGACGAGCCAATTGTTCTCGAACATCACTCGCCGGTCCTTCATCTCATCCAGCAAATCCGCGACGAGACTCACCGCTTCGCTGTCACGTTCCACCGCCAGCGCCGCGCCGCGCGTCAGACCAAATCCGTGCTAACCGGCATTACCGGGATCGGCCCGCGCACCACGCAAAAACTCTTGCGCGAATTCGGAAGTGTCGCAAATGTGCGTCGCGCGGGTCTAGAAAAAGTGAGTGAGGTGATTCCTCGAAAAACCGCTGAGAAACTATTCGAACAGCTCGGCGCGCTGCAATCCAGCGATAGTCGCACCGATAACCGGATTGAGTAGCGCATACCGGTTAGCCCATATTGCGCGCTGCGTAGTGCTATGTTACGGTTTTTGTGGAGGTTCTCATGGCGGACAATGTTGGTTCCAAGGTCACTTATTTCCTGGTGGGTCTCGGCGTGGGCGCACTGGTCGGAATTTTGTTTGCACCTAAGTCCGGCGAAGAGACGCGTGAATTTCTTTCCCAAAAAGCCGATGAGGGCCGCGACTTCGCGCAGCGCAAAGCGAAAGAACTCCGCGAACGCGCTGACGACCTGATCGAACGAAGCAAAGATGCTGCGACACGCGGCAAGGATTCGATCTCCGCGGCAGTGGAAGGCGCGCGCGAGGCGTATCGTCGCGAAGCTTCAAAGTCTTGAAGCGGTGGTGTTTCGATGCTTCGAAGTCTCGGGGCATAGTGTTGCCAGAGCTGCGGCGCCCTAAAGGGGCGAAGGATCTTAGCGGTGAAGTCCGGCACGGCATGATTCCGTCCTCCTGAGGGACGCGTGGGGCGAGTATGGAAACCTGGCTGATGATTTTCAGCATCGTCGCGGCGATCGCTCTGGTGGTCCAGGGCGCAATGCTCATTGCGTTGTTTTTCGAAATTCGCCAGACCAATAAAAAAGTGAATGGGCTGGTCACCGACTTGCACACACGCGTAGGGCCGATTCTGACGCGCGCGCAAATCCTTCTCGACGATACGCAGCCGAAAATTTCGAATATGGTTGCCGATGCGGCGCACATCGTTTATCTGACACGCGGGCAGGCACAAAAAATGGACCGCGTGCTCACCGATGCCACAGATCGTCTGCGCGGGCAATTGAATCACGCTGACCGCATTTTGACTGGAGCTCTCGAAGCTGTCGAAGATGCCGGAACTCAATTCAAGAGCACGGTTTGGCGACCGATGCAGAAGGCTTCCGCGCTGGTGCAGGGAATTAAAGTTGGGCTCGATCTGTTGCGTTCGCGGCGCGAGCGCCGGCGGCCTGATGAACCGCTCGAACAAGAGGAAGAGCTCTTCATATAGGAAGTTCACAGCCGGCTGTTCAAAGTTGAGAGTCAAAATCTGCTGAGCTTGTGTTTTTTTTCTTTCCTTCCGCGTCGCTTACGTTTTTCTTTCAGCTCGTATCTGATAACTGATTTCTTTAAACCTCTCTCAGTGAATCTTTCTTAGCGAATCCATGCGCCGCCGAGGACGCGGTCGCCGTCGTAGAAGACGGCGCCCTGGCCAGGCGTGATGGCTCGCTGGGGCGCATCAAAAGTGATGCGCGCGCGCGTATCACCGAGAGCTTCGACCACGGCTGACGCGGGCTCGTGCTTGTGCCGGATTTTGACGGTGGCGCGAATGGAGCCTGAGGGTTGCCCGATCGAAACCCAGTTCACATCGTTCACTTCAAACGACGTCGTGCGCAAGGAATCGTCATCCCCAACGACGACGCGGTTGTTTTCCGGATCAATGGAGAGGACGTAGAGCGGCTTGCCTGCGGAAAAACCAAGCCCTTTGCGCTGTCCGATCGTGAAATTGTGGATGCCGTCGTGATGGCCGACAACGGCGCCATCCTCCGTGACAATTTCGCCCTCGGCTTGCGACAAGGAAATTCCCACATCTTTTGAATAGGCCTGGATGAACTGGACGTAGTTGCCAGCGGGAACAAAGCAGAGTTCCATGCTTTCCGGTTTTTCGGCAACAGGAAGATTGGTGCGGCGCGCGAGTGCGCGAACTTCTTCCTTGGTCAATTCGCCGAGCGGAAATTCGCTACTGGAAAGCTGGTCTTGCGAAAGTCCCCAGAGAAAATACGACTGGTCCTTGCTTTCATCGCGCGCGCGCAAAAGTTCCCAGCGGCCGCTCTGCTCGTTCTTGCGGATACGGGCGTAGTGGCCTGTGGCCAAACGTTCCGCGCCGATCTGTCGGGCCATGCGGAGTAGCGGCTCGAACTTCACGTCGGTGTTGCAGTTGGTGCAGGCGATCGGCGTTCGGCCGGCGAGATATTGGTCGACGAACGGGCGCACGACGCGCTGCTCAAACTGCTCCTCGAAGTTCACTACATAATGCGGAAAATTCAGATGCTGTGCGACGCGCTTGGCGTCGTAGACATCGTCGAGCGAGCAGCAGCGGTGCTGCTTGGGGCCGTCGCCCTGCAATTCCGGCAGGCGGCGCTGATTCCACAGCTGCATGGTGAGGCCGACGATCGGGTGGCCTTGTTCCTGAAGAACGGCGGCGACCGTGGAGGAATCGACACCACCAGACATGGCGATAACGACCAAGCCGCGCTGCGTTTCTTCGCGGGTGGGGAGAGTGTCGAATTGGGTTGTGGCGCTCATGCTGACTATTTTATTTTAGCGGATTCAGGGTCGGCGCGCTTGGAATCGGGGAAGACAAGAGATAACGCGGAGACGCAGAGCTTTCGCAGAGAAGAGAGACGGAGTTAGACATGAGGGGCGGCATTTTGATAGGTCGGGGAGAGCGCGCGCAATTGAGCTACGGCGGCAGGGATGACTTCGAGAGCGAAATCGATTTCAGATTCGGTGGTGTGGCGGCCTAGGCTGAAGCGCAGGCTGGACTTGGCTTCTTCTTGCGATAGGCCGATAGCGGTCAGGACGTGCGATGGCTCGACGGCTCCGGAGGAACAAGCGGCGCCGACAGAGCACGCTAGTCCTTTCAGGTCTAGCGCGATGACCAGAGCTTCGCCTTCGATGCCTGCAAACATGACGTTTGTGGTGTTGGGAGTGCGTGGAGCGCTGCCTCCGTTCACATGGACTTGCTGGATTCGTTCGACCAGGCCGCACTCAAGTTTGTCTCGAAGTGTTGAGACTTGCTGCGCATCGCTCGGAAGGGCGTCGCGTGCGATTTCCGCAGCTTTGCCGAGGCCGACAATTCCGGCAACGTTTTCCGTTCCAGGACGGAATCCGCGCTGATGATGGCCGCCGTACAGGAGTTGGCGCAGGCGGGTTCCGCTTCGGACGTAGAGAGCGCCGACGCCCTTGGGGGCGTACAGCTTGTGGCCGGAAATCGAAAGCAAGTCCACATTTAGCGCGTTGACGTCGATGGGAATTTTTCCGGCGGATTGGACTGCATCGGTGTGGAAATAAACTTTGTGTTCCTTGGCGATGCGGCCCATTTGTTCGAGGGGCTGGAGGGTGCCTAGCTCGTTGTTGGCATGCATTATGGTGATTAGAAAAGTTTCGGGGCGAATAGCACGGCGGACAGACTCGGGATCGACGAGACCCTGGCGGTCCACTGGGAGATACGTGACGCTCACACCTTGGGTCTCAAGGGCTTGGCATGCGTTGAAAACCGCTTCGTGCTCGATCGCGGTCGTGATGATGTGCGGGGCTGTGGCTTTTGCAGGGGAAGAGCGCACAGCCAGGATTGGCTGTGCCACTCCGAATATGGCGTGATTGTCAGATTCGGTGCCGCCGCTGGTGAAGACGATTTCTTGCGGGCGAGCGCCGATTAGGGCGCCGACTTGTTCGCGCGCGGTTTCGACGGCGGAGCGGGCGCGCTGGCCGGGCGTGTGGATGGAGGAGGCGTTCGCAAAATCGGCAGAGAAATAGGGAAGCATCGAGTTGAGGACTTGGGGCTCGACGGGTGTCGTGGCGTTGTAATCGAGGTAGACGCGGATCATGGGGCTGCTCTCAGGATACTACTAGAGGACGGACAGTGAACGGCAGAGGATCGAGAGAGAGGAGGGGCCCCCCCGGGTTTTTTCGTAAGTGCGGATTCTAAAGGGCTTTAAGTCTCGTGTTTTGAAACTGCAGATTCTAAAGGAGAAATTGGGCCATTTTTTGGAAATGCGGATTCTAAAGGGGTTAGTGTCGAAATTGGCCCCGTGATTCGCGGCAGCAATTGGTCGTAGAAATTCGGATGGCGGGCAGGCGACGACCGCCTTGGATTTGCGGGATTGCCTAAAAGTGCCGAAGGAACGAGCGACCGGCCTTAGCCCTTGGGCTTCACTCGCAATAAAAATGTGGGCGCCGATATGCGCGGACGGAAGTGTGCGGCGTGTCCTTGGTTGCTTAGGGTAAGCCCTGCGTAGCTCTGGGTAGAGAGGAAACATGGAGAATGGTAGCAGGAAAAACGATGCGCTGTCTACTACTTATTTAGGTCATTTAATCGGCATTCGAATCAAGGCCGAAAATTCGAATGAGACTGGGGAAGTGGCGAGGGCAGAAGGAGTTGGCGGAAGTTGCCTGGTTTGATATGACTGTGGAAAAGTGAGGAAAGCGCGAAAAGCCAGCGTCAAAGACCGGGAATGGGACGGCCAGATAGTGCTGAGTTTCCGATAAGCCGGCTGAAG
>Ga0210397_10000380_pt1 | contig 30242 bp, 32 predicted proteins | sample IncBWH2OmetaG_FD_160126 | JGI IMG/M metagenome (GOLD analysis project Ga0210397, IMG submission 160126) | Forest soil microbial communities from Barre Woods Harvard Forest LTER site, Petersham, Massachusetts, United States - Inc-BW-H-2-O ...
GCCGGGGTTGCGGGCGGCGGTGCTGCTGGCGCAGGCGAGCACCCATCTGTGGCACGGCAGGCACGAGGACGTCGGCTCGCTGCTGGACGAGGCGCGAGCGGAAGCCGAACGCGACGGACTGCCCGGTCTCGAGCTCGAGGCGCTCAGCATGACGGCGTTCGTCGAGAGCTACTGGTCGCGGATGAACCGCGCGGAGGACGCGGCGCAGCGAGCCCATGCCCTCGCCAAGCAGAAGGGCCTGGCCGGGCCGGCGGTCCTGGAACTCGCGGCCGCGCTGCGCTCCCTGATAGCGGGCGACCTCAGCGGCCGGGGCCGGGCACTGCAGCGGATCTTGCTGCCCGACACGGTCGGCTCCGACCCCGGCCTGGCGCCGGCCGTGATGCTCGGGCAGGCCAGCATCCTGCTGGCCTGCGGCCAGGCGGACGAGGCCCGGATCATGCTGCACGAGGCTGGCCGCCGTATCCCGCCGGTGCTCGCCGTTCAGCGTGACGTCATGCTGGCGGATATCGAAATCTCCCTGGGTCGGCCGCATGCGGCCCTCCGGCTGCTGCGCGGCTACCGGGCCAGCGACTTCGCCACCGTGACCGCGATGCCGCGGGCGCGCGCCCACCTTGCGCTGAAGGACCTGCGCAGCGCACAGGACTGCGTCCGCAACGTGCTGGCCACCGCCAGCCCGCAGACGGGGCGCTTCACTCTCGTGGAGGCGCTGCTCTGCGGTGCCCGGATCGCGCAGCTGAGCGAGGATCCCGGGCGCACCCTGGAGATGCTCATCTGGGCCATCGAGATCGCCCGGGAAGAGATCATCCTGCCCTTCCTGCAGACGCAGGACGTGTTCGCCGACCTGCTGGCCCGGCACCCAGTCGTCGCGGCCCAGTGGTCCGCGCCCCGCATGGATCCGCAGCCGGGACCGGCCGCGGCGTCCGCGCCGGTGATCCCGGCCGGCTTGCCGGACCCGCTCACCCAGCGCGAGCTGACGATCCTGCGTTTCCTCGCCACCAGCATGTCGACCATGGAGATCGCCGACGAGCTGTGCCTGTCGGTGAACACGGTCAAGACCCACCTGGCCGCCATCTACCGCAAGCTTCCTGCCAGCCGTCGCCGCGACGCGGTGCTGCGCGCCCGCGAGCTCGAGCTGATCTGAGGCACGGTCCGGGTCACCCGCGGTCGGGTGATGACGGAGACTCAGTTGGCCGCCACGCTGGCGAGATGGGTGAACCAGCCGTTCAGGCCACCGGCGCTCCGGAGACCACCAAGAGCAACCAGCGGCTCGCCATCCTGCTGGCGATGGCGATGTTCGTGCTCGTGGTCGACACGTCACTGATGAACGTGTCGATCTCAGCGGTCGTCCGGGATATCGGCACGACCGTCAGCGGGGTCCAGTCGGCCATTGCGCTCGAGGCGCTGGTCTCCGCCGCGTTCATCTTGATCGGCAGCAAAGTCGGTGACCTGATCGGGCGGAAGCTGGCATACGTGCTGGGCTTGCTGGGTTATGCCGTCGGCGCCCTGGCGATGGCGTTCGCCCAGAGCCTGACCGCGATCATCGTGTTCTGGGCCGTAGTGGGTGGGCTCGGCGCGTCACTCCTGCTGCCCGCCATGCAGTCGCTGATCCACGGCAACTTCGAGGGCGCGGCGCAGAAGAAGGCCTACGCTCTCGTCGGGGCGTCTGCCGCCATTGCCGCCGCGGTCGGGCCGCTGTTCGGCGGCTTTGTCACCACCTATTTGTCCTGGCGCGTCGGATTTCTCTTCGAGGTCGCCGTTATCGCGGTCGTGCTGTCCGGCATCAGGCTCGTGCACGACGTCCCCTATACCGGTTCCCGGCACGTTGACGTGGTCGGCGCCATCCTGTCCGTCCTGGCCATGGGCGGCATCGTGCTGGGCATCCTGGTCTGGCAGGAAGGCGGCGAATCCGTTCTCGCCGTTCTCGCCGTCGGCGTGGTCGCGCTGGTCGTGCTGGTCTATTGGCTCAGGCTCCGCAAACGCCAGGGGAAGCCCACGCTCCTCGACCCGGATCTGTTCAAGTCCAAGGTCTTCGAGGCGGGCGTTACCGGGCAGATGCTCCAGCAGATCGCCCTGGGCGGCACGATGATCGTTCTGCCGCTCTACCTGCAAATGGTGCTGGAATACAACGCGCTGAAGGCGGGCCTGTCTCTCGCGCCGCTCTCGCTCACCATGTTCGCGGTGGCGGTAATGGCCGGCCGGCGGACCGCGAAACGGCGCCCGGGCGCGATCATCCGGCTGGGGTTCGCCACCTTGACGATCGGGCTGATCCTGCTGATCCCGATCGTGCCCAGGGCGGACTCCGGCTGGTGGCTGGCGGTTCCGCTGATAATTGCCGGGTGCGGGCTGGGCCTGCTGGTGTCGCAGCTGAACAACTACACGCTCTCCCCGATCTCGGATGAACGGGTGAGCGAGGCCGCGGGAGTGAATTCGGCCGCGGGATCGTTCGGGCTGTCGTTCGGGCTGGCGTTCGCCGGCGCCATCATGCTGGCCACGCTCTCTCTCGGCTTTACCAACCTGGCCAATTCGAGCACCGTGCTTTCCCCGGCCGAGCAGCAGCAGGTCTCTCACGCGCTGGAGGATGATGCCCAGATAATGAGTAATACGCAGCTTGAAAAGCAGCTCGCCAGCCATCCGGAAAAGACGCAGAATGAGATTATCCGGATCAATACGGATGCCAGGCATATTGCCCTTCAGGTGGCACTTCTCATTCCGATCCTCGCCGGCGGCCTGGGGCTACTCAATTCGTTCCGCATGATGCGCCTTCCGGATCCCGAGCCTTCCGGGTCCGCCGAGGATATGGTCTTGGGCTGAGCATCTGCCCGGATTCCAGGGCGGCGGCCCTCGCCGGGCGGCCGGGCACTATCTGTATCGCGATGCTCGCGCCCACCAGCAGCGCGGCCCCCAGCAGCTGCGAGGGTGCCGGCATCTGACGTAGCATTACGGCGGCGAGCAGCGTGGCGGTGAGGGGTTCGCACAGCGAAAGCACGGCGGTCTGGGTCGCTCCGATACGCCGCAGGCCAGCCAGGAACAGCAGGGGGGCGGCCGCGCCGGCCAGGGCGCCCTCGAACAGGAGCAGCCCGGTGAGACCGAAATCGGTGACCGGCGCCAGCACGGTCGACGGCCGGGTCGCAGCGGTCAGCGCGCCGAGCCCGGCCGCGCCGGTCGCGACGATCAGGAATGCTGCCGCGCTGTCGCCGACCTCACCCCACCCGCCGCGGCCGAGCAGAATGTAGGTGGCGTGCAGGACGGCCGCCAGCAGAGCCAGGAGAAGCCCGGCCGCGGGGGCGGAGACCGACGGATCCGGCCGCATCAGCAACGCCAGCCCGATGATGGCCACCACCGCCACGCCCAGCCCGGCGACGCCTGCTCGGGATCGTCCGCAAGCAGCCTCCCAGACCGCGACGAACAGCGGATAGCAGCCGAAGGCGGCCACCGCGACGGCCACCGGCAGCCGGGCGAACGCCTCGAACAACGCCAGGTTCAGGCCGAGCCCGGCCACCGCCGCCAGCGCCAGCCGCACGGCGGCCGCCCGGCGCATCTGCCGGACCGCGGTAAAGGTGCCAGGCCGCATCCTGGTGACCAGCCAGCCGCCGAGTACCACCATCCCGGCCGAGGCCCGCCAGAATCCGAACGTGGCCGGATCTAGGCCTTGCTGGTATGCGGCCCGCGCCACCGGCCCGTCCAGCGCGAACGCAGTGGCCGACCCCACGATCAGGGCAGTTCCGACTGCTGCCGGCGGCCATTTCCCTCCTGCTCGCCGGAATCGCCGGCCGTGCGATGCTGGCCGCTGCATGCTGATGATCCCCCGTCACTCCGGCGCAGGAGCCCGGCATCCACCCCGGCCGGCCACCAATCCTGTCCGCTCATCGCATCCCGTTCCCTGGCTCGCCCCGTTACGGATAGGCAGGCCAGCTCAACAGGCTGTGCTAGGTCGGAGGCCGCCGGCGCGACCCTGATACGTACGAGCCGCCCTTGGTTGCTGTGCACGGCTATGTGGATTGCTTGTGCAAAAAGCCGCATAGCCTGTGTGCGCCGTGTGGAAATGCTGGGGATCGTGCGGCAGGGCGATGCGCACAACAACGCCTTCACCTGGGAGAACGCAGTCAACACCCTGTGCATAAAGGAAAAGGCTGTAATTGTCCACACGCCACTCCGTGATGGTTAAGAAATAAGCCGAACATTTATCATAAGTAAATCCAGCTGTTATTCTTAATCGAGACCGTCGATTAAGGAAATCTCCAGACGGTGAGCCCGGGGCACTTTGACAAGGGGAGGCACGCCGCAACGGCGGCACGCGTGCACCGGGGCGAACAGGCGCTTGCTGAGGGCAGGCCGCGATCCCTGTGCCTGCCAGTACAGCCTGGCATGACCACGTATGCCGAATTAGACAGCGCCCTAGCCTGCACGTCCGGAGCGCGTAGCGCATCCGGCATCTCACCCCCGTGTACGTGCCTGACCTCAAATAGGTCATCCGCCGCTACACGGAGCTCACCGCTGGCTCGACGGGAGGCCCGATATGAAGATCAAGCTCCGGCCGGACGACCCTGACATGCTCCAAGAGCCTGACTGGCGTCAGATGAACGGCTGGCTTGCCGAAATCCGGGATGATGGTCACGCCCGGCCGGCCAGCGATGACCAGGCCCGGCGCGCTCCCGGCGGTGATCCCCGGCCGGAAGCAGTGGCCGAACCCGAAGCCGCGGCCGAACCGGAATCCGCGGCCGAGCTTGCCCCCGCTGAGGCTCCTGCCTGCGATGCAACTACCGTGCGGGCTGTGATCGGCGATGAGTTGCGGATGCCGATCATGTGGTGCGAGATGGGCTCGTGCATCTCCTGGCGTACCGATCCCTCGGCGCTCGGCGAGGCCGACGCGCGCGCCCGCGCGATCAGCGCCGGCTGGCGCATCGACGCCTTGGGCCGGCTGGCCTGTCCGCAATGCCAGCAGACCGATCCGGGCTTCTGGGCGACCAGCCGGGTCGTCCGATGGTACCGGTACACGGCCGTCGCCCGGACCGCCGCCGTGTGCGGCGACAGTACCGTCCGCCCGCCCGCACCTCCGTACCCGAGGCGGTGGTCTTGACGGCCGTTCGGGCCGGGCGAGCTGTCCGCGGTCCGAGCACGGCACTCGCCGTTCCAGCTGGGCAGCTGGAACCTGACGGCCCGGGACCGTCCATCGACATCATCGGTGACCGCTGGCTGATTCGCGCTGCGGAGATGGCCGGCCTGGTGAACGACAACTGGCGGCCAGCGCCGCATCCTGCCCGGACAGCCCGTGATCGCCCGCTGCGTATTACCACCTGCGCGCTCAGCGGACAGGCCCGTTCGGTCCGTATCGCGCGGGACTTCACCTTCGCTACCCTGCGCCGGTGGCGTACCGCGCACAGCAGCCAGGACATCACGCTCGTCGTGTCTGAGCTGGTGACTAACGCGCTGCGGCACGCTCTGCGAGAGCCTGGCGCCATCGGCCCGCCAGGACAGGTCCGGCTCGGCCTGCTGGAGTACGGGCCCTGGCTGCTGTGCGCGGTCGACGACCCCGGCCAGGCGGCGCCGGTGCCGCGCCCCTCCGCTTCGCTCGCCGAGACCGGGCGCGGGCTGCAGATGATCTGCGCGCTCAGCGACCAGTGGGGCTACACAAGCCCAGCGATGCCGGGAAGACCGTATGGGCCACCTTCACCGCGCGGCGCGTAGCGTCTTCTCAGGCCCGGTTCTAGCCGCCCGCGCCCGGCCAGACGTGCGCTCACGCGTCTGGTCAGTGCTTCCACGCACTGGTTGTCTCACACCCCCGTGTAGTGCACAAAGGCCATGGACGGTTGACTGGCCCGCGCGGCGCCGGGGGGGTGACGCGGCGCGGGCCGTGTCCGTCTGGATATCACTGGGGCATGAATCCAGGCGGACACCAGCTAGAGGTAGGGCGCGCCTGCGTTAGGGCAGCTCGTGTTTGGGGGGGTTGAGAACACGAGCCGGGCACACGGAAACCTCCGGCTGGTTCGTCAACCGCAACAAAATATTACTCCGGGGAGATCAAGGGAGTCCAGGCTCAGACCGCGATTACATGATCGTTACCGGCGTCACTCGAAACCGGATGTGTCGCCTGCCCCGCGGCGTATGATCTCGGGCTCGGGCTGGGAGAAGTCGATCACCGTGGTCGGCTCGGTGCCGCAGTCGCCCGAGTCGACCACCGCGTCCACCACGTGGTCGAGCTCCTCGGCGATCTCCCACCCCTGGGTCATGGGCTCGTCGTGGCCAGGCAGCAGCAGAGTGCTCGAGACGAGCGGCTCGCCGAGTTCGGCGAGCAGCGCCTGGGGCACCACGTGCCGCGGGATCCGCACCCCGACGGTCTTCTTCCTCGGGTGCTGCAAGATACGCGGCACCTCCTTGGTCGCGGGCAGGATGAAGGTGTAGCTGCCGGGGGTCGCCGCCTTGATCGCGCGGAACACGGGGTTGGGGACGTGGATGAACTGGCCTAGCTGGGCGAAGTCCTGGCACACCAGCGTGAGGTGATGCCGGTCGCCGAGACCGCGGATCGCCCTGATCCTGGCCATGCCGTCCCGGTTGCCGAGCTGGCACCCCAGCGCATAGCAGGAGTCCGTCGGGTAGGCGATCACGCCGCCTGCGCGCACGATATCGGCGATCTGGACGATCGTGCGCCGCTGCGGGTTGGCCGGATGGATGTCGTAGTACCTGGCCATGCGATGAGCTTAGAGGTATCGCCGCGAGTGAGTAGGGATCCGCGCCGTGTGCCCCACCGCGACAACACGCAAAACGGCATGCCTATTGTGGGGGTGTGCTGACCGGACCGCGCCTGCGCCAGGTGGCCTTGGTGGCGCGTGACTGTGCTCAGGTGGCTGGCGAGCTGCACCGGGCGTTCGGCTGGCCGGCGCCCTTTCACGATCCGGGCGTGGGACAGTTCGGCCTGACCAATGCGGTATTCGCGGCGGGCGACACGTTCGTTGAGGTGGTGGCTCCGGCGCAGCCGGGCACGACCGCCGGCCGGTACCTCGAACGGCGGGGCGGTGACGGCGGGTACATGGCGATATTCCAGGTCCCGGACCTGGCGGCGGCCCGCCGCAGGGTCGCCAGCCTGGGAGTGCGGGTGGTCTGGACCGCCGACCTGCCCGACATCGCCGCGACCCACCTTCATCCCGGCGACGTCCCCGGCGCCATCGTGTCCTTGGACTGGGCGGTCCCGGAGCAATCGTGGAGGTGGGCGGGCCCGTCGTGGACGGGACGGGTTCCCGACCATGCCCCCGGTGGAGTGACCGGGCTGACGATTGAGGTTAACGACCCGGCCGCCGCGGCGCGGCGCTGGGCGGCGACGCTCGGGATCTCCGCCGCCGACAGCGGGGACACCATAGTGGTAGAGCTGCCCGGCCAGGGCCAGCGGCTGCGGTTCGTGCCTGCCCAGGGCGGTCGAGGCGAGGGGATCACCGAGGTGACCATCGCCGGACTGCCAGTGAAGGGGCAAGGGGAGGTGGGTGGGGGGCCGTGGGTGATCGGCGGGGTCCGCTTCGCCAGCGAGGAGAGATGACATGACCGTGCTGGATACGGGAACCGAGGATCTGCGCGCCGAGATCGACGACGGCGTCGCGGTGATCACCATGAACCGGCCGGATCGGCGGAACGCCTTCTCCCAGGCCATGGTGTCAGCCCTGGGGGCGGTCCTCGCTCAGGTGGAGACCGACGAAGCGGTCGGCTGCGTCGTGCTCACCGGCGCAGGCGGCGCCTTCTGCGCCGGCGGTGACGTCAAGAGCATGGCCGCCCCGCCTGCGGATCGCGGGAACGGTGCCGGCCCGTCGCTCGATGCCCGCATCCACCGCCAGCGGCTGAACCAGCGGGCCACCAGCGGTCGCCTGTGGAGCATGCCCAAGCCGACGATCGCCGCCATCGGCGGGCCCGCGGCCGGCGCTGGCCTGTCACTCGCGCTGGCCTGCGATCTGCGCTACGCGGTGCCGGGGGCGGTGCTGACCACCGCCTTCGCCAAGGTCGGGTTCGCCGGAGACTATGGCGGGACATGGTTCCTCACCCGGCTGGTGGGCAGCAGCAAGGCTAAGGAGCTCTACTACTTCTCGGAGCGGCTGAGCGCCGAGGAAGCCCAGCGGCTCGGGATCATCAATGCCATCTTCCCGGTGGCCGACTTTGAGCAGGAGGTAATGGAACGTGCTCGCCGGCTGGCGCAAGGGCCGTCGATCGCCTATCGCTACATGAAGGAGAACCTGAACCGGGCCGTATCCGGTGAACTGGGTGAATGCATGGACCTGGAAGTGACCCACCATGCGCACACCGGGCTCACCGAGGATCATCGCGAAGCCGCCCGAGCCTTCACGGAAAAGCGCGAACCGCATTTCCACGGCCGGTAGCCCGGCCCGGCCGGTAGCCCGGCCCGGCAGGCCGCCCTACCGGGGTGATGACCTGCCAGGGCGGTGCCGGGCAGGCTTGGCTCATGAGCCTGGAAGGTTTGAGTGGCCTGGTGAACCGGATCATCGCGTGGGCGGACCGCCTCCAGCGCAAGCACGGCGTGCTCGGGTTTCCCTATGCGGTGGTGAAGAAGTACGGCGACGACGAGGGCGGGCGCCAGGCGGCGCTCATCACCTATTACGGGTTCCTGAGCATCTTCCCGCTGCTGCTGCTCGGGGTGGCGGTCCTGTCCCGGGTGCTGGCCGACCATCCGGACCTGCGTCGGCGGCTGATTGCCGCGATCGTGCCGAAGGCGCTGCGATCCACGGTCGAGCACTCGCTGGCCACCTTGCCGACGTCGGCCGTCCCGTTCGTGATCGGCCTGATCGGTCTGTTGTTCTCCGGCACTGGTGTTGTGTTCTCCGCCTATCAGACGCTGAACAACGTCGCGGCGGTCCGGTACCGCTGCCGAGCCGGTTTCTTCTCGCGGTACGTCCGAGTGTTCGTGGTGCTGGTGATCCTGATGCTCGGGGCGCTGGCCGCCGGCGCGCTGACGGTGGTAGCCACCGCGCTGCCCGGCCAGCCCGGAGTGCAGCGGGCGGCCGCGGTGCTGGGAACGGCCTTGGTCGTTTTCGCCGTGCTCTTGCTGGGCGCCAAGCTGCTGCTGGCCCGGCACGCGCCGGTCCGGGCCTTGTGGCCCGGAGCCATTCTGGGCGCGGTGGCGGTAACGGTCGTGCTCAACGTCGGGCCGCCGTTGCTGGCCAGGCTGGTGGCCAAGGCCGGTCCTGTCTACGGCAGCTTCGCCACCGTGGCAGGCATGTTCGCCCTGCTGTACCTAGTCGGCCAGGCGCTGGTGTATGCGGCCGAAGTCGCGGCCGTCCGCTACGCCCGGCTGTGGCCGCGCGCCCTGGACCTGAACCGCCCCACCGCGGCCGATTCCCGAGCGCTGGCCCTGCTGGCCCGCGAGCAGGAACGCATTCCCGCCGCTCGCATCGAGTTCCACCTCGCCGAACGGGATTCCCCGCCGGTACCGGGCGGTTCCCCGCCGTCCAGTGACGGTTCGGGGTAGACGTCTCAGGCGTTCAGGGTGAGCACGATCCGGCCCCGGAGCCCGCCGTCGGCGACTCGCTGGTGTGCCTCGGCAACCTGTTCCAGAGGGAGGGTGCCTGCCACCCGCGGAGTCAGCTGGCCAGCGTCGACGAGGGCGGAGAGCTCAGCCAGCCGCGGCCCGTCGCTGTGAATCCAGACGTTGTGCACGCGCGTGCCGCGCAAGGGGACGGGCCCGGCGCCGGCGGCGACGGCCACGAAGGCGCCCTGGTCCCTGACGGCATCCAGGGCGGGCATGCCGGCGAGTCCGGCGTCGAGCGCACCGTGCACCCCGCCGGGGACGAGCCGGCGGACCGCTCCGCCCAGGTCCTGGGTGCGGGCGACGAACTCGTCGGCGCCGAGCTCACGGACCAGTTCCTCGTCCCGGGGAGCCGCGACGGCGACGGTGCGGAGTCCGCGGAGCGTGGCGAGCTCCAGCGCGAACCCGCCCACCGCGCCGGCCGCGCCTGTGACCAGTAGCCACTGGCCTGGTCGCAGCGCGAGCAGATCCAGTGCCTGGTCTGCCGTCAGGCTGTTGAGCGGAATGGTTGACGCCTCAACGGGTCCCACGCTGCGAGGCGCGGGCGCGACCGCGTCGGTGTCCAGGACTACCTGTTCGGCCTGCGCGCCGGCCGGCGCGGTCAGCAGATCGCGCATCCCGATCACGGTGTCGCCGGCCTTGAACCGGCTCACTCCGGGACCAAGGGCATCGACGACGCCAGCCAGGTCCCACCCCATGCCGACGTCACCGCTGGCTGCCATCAGGCCGTGCTCGGCGAGCCGGCCGGCGCGGGTGGCGATGTCCACCGGGTGGACCGGGGCCGCGTGCACCCGGATTCGCACCTGCCCGCTGCTGGGCTGCGGGGTCGGAACGTCGGCTAGCTCGAGTACATCGGGGCCGCCGTAGCCGCGGATGATGATCGCTCTCACGTGATCTCCCTCGTCGCGGTGCATCGGATGTGCGCCAGTACCGCCCAACGCTAGGTGTGTTACTCTCTTTTAGGAAGAAGGCACCTGAAAGTGCGTAACATGTGTCTAGGAGTGCGATGGCCACGCTGACCGCAGCGCAGCGACGCGAGCAGGACCGCGCCGTGTACAACGCCTACGTCGCCGAATGCCCGTCTCGCCAGGTACTCGACGCGCTCAGCGACAAGTGGGTGACGCTGGTCCTGACCGCGCTCGCGGACTCACCGCGGCGGTACAGCGAGCTGTCACGCACGATCGCGGGTGTCAGCCAGAAGATGCTCACCCAGACGCTTCGCACGCTCGAGCGTGACGGCCTGGTCAGCCGCGCCATCACCGTGTCCGTCCCGGTCCGGGTGGATTATGAGCTCACGCCCCTCGGCCGAACCCTCCTGCCAGTTGTCCGCGCGATCAAGGACTGGTCAGAAACGCACATCGCAGCAGTGCACGCCGCCCGCGCCGCCTACGACCAGGCCACCCCGGGGACGTAGCCAGCGGGCTCAGGTGTCCTGGTCGGGGTCTGCGTCCGTGACCTCGGGTTCGGGATCCACCCCGCCTTCCCGGTGCTTTTCCGACGCGCGCATCACGGCCCGCATCTTGGCGAACTCGGTGGTGTGCGACATGTCAGGCTCGTTGCCACGATAGTCGTCGGCGTCTCCCGGCGCCGGTATGTGGTCGCTCATGACCAGATCCTCCTCCAGAAGCCGAATTCCGGGCCCAGCCCGCCCTGTTTCGGCGGCCCGGCGCGTCGCCCAGTCTAGTGGCGAAACCGGAACCGCGCTGGTCACCGGCGCCGGTCGGCGGCGCTCTCACCACCGGGCGGCCACCGGATGTATCAGCCGCCATCGGACGGCCTCCACCATGTATATGCATTCACGGGGTTGGCACGGGGGCTGACTTCCTGGTCATGCGGGGTGGTGGAGACAAATGAACGGAAGCCAGCAGAAGGCCGATCCTAAGCTGTGCTGGAATTGCGGCAAGCGGGGAGTTCCCGGTATCGGCAGCCAGATGACGTGCCCTACCTGCGAGGTGACGTGGATGCCCTGGTCGTCAGCGCTCGCGGTATCCCAGGTCAGGGCGATTGACGTGCATGCGTGAGGACTCCACCGGCGGCGCGTGCGCCGGAGCGCAGTGGCCCTTCCGTTAGCGGTTCCCGGCCGGCGTTCAGGGCCGGCTGGCTAAGATCAGCGTTGATGCTCACCTTGAACCATCTCGTCACGTCCGGCACGTTCTCCCTCGACGGCGGTACCTGGGACGTGGACAACAACGTCTGGGTACTCGGCGACGACGCCGAATGCGTGGTCATCGACGCCCCGCACGACGCTGACGCGATCCTGGCTGCCGTCGCGCCGCGTCGGCTCACCGCCATCTTGTGCACCCGCGCCCACGACGACCACATCGACGCTGCCGCTGCGCTGGCCGAGGCCACCCACGCGCCGATCTGGCTGCACCCCGCCGACCGCGAGCTCTGGGATCGGACCTACCCCGACCGCGCTCCCGACCAGGACCTGGCCGACGGGCAGCGGATTGCCGTCGCCGGCGCCGAGCTCACGGTGCTGCACACGCCGGGGCATTCGCGCGGCGCCGTGTGCTTCTACCTGCCCGGCCAGGGCTGGCTGTTCAGCGGCGACACGCTGTTCGCCGGCGGCCCGGGGGCGACCGGGCGTTCGTTTTCCGACTTCGGCACGATCATCGACTCGATCCGCGACCGCTTGCTGGTCCTCGACCCGGACACGATCGTCCACACCGGCCACGGGCCGGACACCACCATCGAAGCCGAACGGCCCCACCTGCAGGAATGGATCGCCCGCGGGCACTGACCAGCGCAGAGCGGACCGTGCGGCTCGACCTGCCAGCCCGGGCTCAGCGCCGGGATCCCGGCCCTCGGGAGGGCGGGCCCTCTATACGACGAGGATGCCGCGTTCATGCTGCTCAAACAGCATGAACGCGGCATCCATGCTGTATGGCCCGGCGCTGGGGAAGTGGGGTGAGGGAAGTCTGTTGCCGGTGCGCTGCTCAACGGGATGTCAGCCGGCGATCATCCGCGAGCTTCCGCGTAGCGTTGCAGGAACAGTGCCTCGGTCAGGGCCATCGCCGCTATCTCGGCCGGATCCACGCTCTCGTTGGGGGCGTGGATGAGAGCCAGCGGCTCCTCGACGCCCATCAAGATGAGCTCAGCGTCGGGGTAGGTGCCGGCGAGCACGTTGCACAGCGGAATTCCGCCGCCTTCGCCGAGCGTCACCATCGGCCGGCCGTAGGCCTCGTGCATGGCCGCTGCGATGGCCTGGTACGCGGGCCCGCCGGTCCTGGCCTGGAACCCAGATCCTGGTGCTTCGATGTCAGCCGTCACGTGCACTCCCCAGGGGGCAACGGCATGCAGGTGGCTGACCAGCGCCTGGGCCGCGTCGCTGGCCGGCATCCCAGGCGGGACACGCAGGTTCAGGCGGGCGCTGGCGCGCGCCGCTATCGCGGCCGCCGACCCGAGCACCGGCGGGCAGTCGATGCCGCAGATCGTGACCGCCGGGCGCGCCCAGACCATGTCCGCCACCGTTCCGTCGCCGAGCAGCGACACGCCATCGAGCAGGCCCGCGTCCGCCCGGAACGTTTCGGGCGACCATGGTTCGCCCGGCCACACCGAGGTGTTGTCCAGCCCGCGGATCGTCGTGTTACCGTCAGCGTCCCGCAGCGTGGCCAGCATCGCGACCAGTGCCGCCAGGGCGTCGGGAGCCGCTCCTCCGAACGTTCCCGAGTGCAGCTCCGACGCCAGTGCCTCTACGTGGACGACGACGTTGGCGACGCCGCGCAGGCTCACCGTCACGGCGGGGTGGCCGACGGCCGCGTTTCCGGCGTCGCCGACCAGGATGGCATCGGCGCGCAGCAGGTCGGCGTGTCCAGGCACGAAGCCCGCCAGGGCTCCGGTGGTTTCCTCGGACCCCTCTACCACCAGCTTCAGGTTGACCGGCACGTCGTCGCCTAGCGCGCGCAGGGCGGTCAGGTGCATCAGGATGTTGCCCTTGCAATCGGCGGCGCCGCGGCCGTACCAGCGCCCGTCCACCTCGGTCAGCTCGAACGGCGGGGTCCGCCAGCTGGCCTCGTTCAGCGGCGGCTGGACGTCGTAGTGGGCATAGAGCAGCACGGTCGGCGCGTCGGGGTCCGGGCCCGGCCGGGTGCCGAGCACGGCCTGGCTCCCGTCCGCCATCTCCGCTAGCCGGGCGTCGGAAAATCCCGCCCCGGCGAAGGCGTCCAGCACCCACTGCGCCGCGCGGGCGCATTCTTCCGGCGGGAACTGGCGGGGGTCGGCCACCGAACGGATGGCCACGAGCTCCGCCAACTCGGGCCGCACCTGGCTCATCAGGCGCGCGATGCGTTCACGAAGGTCCATGGCTCCTCACCGGCGAAAGTGTTTCACAGCCAGGCGGGCGATGAAGACGAGCTCGCGGCCGGGACGGTCCGGAGCGTCCCGGACCTCGTCAACGACCAGGCCCGCCGCCCTCAGTGACCTCGCCAGCTCATCGCGGCCGCGGAACCTCAGCGTGGAGTCGGAGGTCAGGACCGCGCCGTCGCGGCCGAATGCGAAGGTAGTGCGGAACGAGACCAGGTTTCCCGCGACCTTTGTCAGGTCCGTCCAGGTCTCGACCAAGCCGACGCCCGGGACGCTGACGCGGCGGTAGGTCTGGTCGCGGTTCCATTCCCGCCAGGCCTCCCGGGCCGGATCGCGGCTTTCGAACACCAGCCGCCCTCCTCGCCGCAGGGCCTGGCGGGCGGCCCGGAGCGCGGCCGCCCATTCCCGGCCGGTCAGGAAGACCTGGGCCACGTTCCCGGTCATGGTGACGAGATCGACCTGCAACGGAGGCAGGCTCGCGGCGTCGGCGTGCAGCCATCGGACGTGGTCGGCGCCCGGCTTGCGCCGGGCGACCGCCAGGGAGGCGGCGGCCGGGTCGGCCGCGATTACCTGCGTGCCGCGCCCGGCCAGCAGGCAAGCCAGGGTGCCGGTGCCGCAGCCGATGTCCAGGACCGCACGACGCCGAACTCGGCGGCCAGGGCGATGTAGGCATCCAGATCGGAACGGTCCGGATCCAGCGCATCGTAGATTTCCGCGAGCCGCGGTTCCTCGAAGTGGGCATCAGCCACACGAACAAGGCCCGGGCCTACCCGGCCGGGTGGTCGAGGCTAGTCGGCGGCAGGTCGCGGACCTGCTGCCTGGTGATGCCGAGGCGGATGCCGTCGTCGAACCCGGTCACCTGGGCGGCCGGGATGGCGACGTCCTTGCGGTTCCACGCCGGCCCCTCCTTGATCACCACCTGGGTCACCTGGCGGCTGACCGGGTCGATGCGCAGGGCGCGGAGGTGCCCGATGGCGCCGTCGCTGGCGTGCACGTGTTCGCCGCGGCGCTCCTCCACCTCGCCCGGCGGGACGACGTCGATGGTCTCCTGTTCCGGGATCCTCGGGATCGTGCCGCCGTCCACGGTCGGCTCGTCCGCGCCGCGCCAGCCGGGGGATAGCAACTGGACCGGATCCGGGTAGCCGGGCACGAACTCCGCCAGGGTCTCCTCGGCGGCCGCCAGGTTCTTGAACTCCGCCTCGGTGCAGCCGAGCCGGACCAGGCCCGGGCCCGCTTCGACGAGGTCGAGCGGGACCAGCCGGGCCAGCCCCTGCCGCCCCTCCGGCTCGACCACGAGATGGGTCACCGTGCGCGCGGCGGGGTCGACGACCGCGGCCAGCACCACGCCGCGGTACCCGTCGCTACCTACAGCGTCACTTCCTATTACGAGCGTTATCACCGGCAGCCCTCCTCGTACCCAGGACCTTACCGCCGACGGCGAGATCCGCCTGGTGCGGGAGGCCTGCACTGGTTGACATACTGGATGGCCCTGGATCCATCACCCGCCAGCCGCCCGCCGGGCCTGCACGGGCCGTTCGCCCAGGGCAAGGCGGCGCCGTTTCCGGCCGGCCATGCGCCGTGCGCCGCCCTGGACCGACGGTAGTCAAACCCGCGCGCTGGGATCCCAGACGTAGGGGGTGGTGCGGGCGAGGCGGCTGAACCCGAGGCGGGTCAGGATCGGCTGGCTATCAGGGGAGGCATCGACGTAGAGGTAGCGATAGCCCCGGGCGGCGGCCAGTTGGGCGCGGTAGGCGATCAGGGCGCGGTAGATGCCCTGCCCGCGCCAGCCGGGCAGTGTTCCCCCGCCCCATAGGCTGGCGAAGCTGGTGCCGGGGAGGAACTCGATCCGTGCCGAGCAGACCGGCTGATCCCCGGCCATCGCCACCACCAAGGCCATGTCTTCGGGGCATTGATGCAACTGGGCCGCCAGCGACCGGCGCAGCCGGGAACTACCGGTCCCGAACACCCGCTCGTGCACGTCGGCCAGCAGGCCGATGCCGGCCTCGTCGGTCACCGGCAGCAGCCGCACCCCGGGCGGCAGCGTCACCTGCGTCGGCACCGTGGCGACCTCCGTCACCATCAGCGACTCTTCCCCTTCGGCGGCAAAACCGGCCGCCAGCAGCCGCCTGCTCAGGTCGGGCGGCTGATCGTAGTCGTAGAGCTTCCATTCGAACTTCTCGCCGCGGGCCGCGAAATAGGCCATCTGGTCAGCGATCACCGCATCCGCGTCCGCGGCGCCCAGGCCCGACCAGGCGATCCCGGACCAGCCCTGGTCAGCTGCGCCCACCCACCGCACCACGAAGCGGTCGGCCTCGATCCGCGCCCCCGACCCGTCCGGCCGGACACTGCGGCGGACCTCGGCATCGAAGGCGGCCAGCACCAGGTCAGGCTCCACCCGCCCAGCCCACCACCGGTTGCTCCCCGGCGCAACCCTGGCGATAAGGCGTACCAGCGAATCGTCAGCGGCTGACGTCAGGGTCGTTGACGTAACGCTGGTAGGCCTCTTTCAGCTCGGGCGAACCCGGCGGCTCCATGTAGTCACGGACCGTCCCGAGCTGGAACATGCAGAAATCCACCGCTTCCTGCTCCCTAGCGCGCAGTATCCGGCGGTGCGGCGCCATGGCGTTGCAGGCCATGTCCGCGTGGCGTAGCGCCTCGTGTACGGCGCGACGGATCGTGACGTTCAGCGCTCGCATCTGCCCGTCGCTGATGAATCCTTCGCCGCTGCCCGGGTTGTCCGGGTCCAGGCCCCAGCAACCGTGGAACGTCTGCAACGCATTACGGATGGCCTGCGCCACGACCCAGGTCCGGAACTGGTCATAGCCGGGTTTCGCGTGGTCACTCTCGATGAGGGCCAGCAGGTCGGCGGTTGTCACGGACGCGCTCGTTTCTCCGGGTGAAGAGCCTCGGCCTGCCGCCGTGCCCATAGCAGCTTGGCGAGAGACCCCGCCGACACGGGGGAGAGGGTTTTCGGCGGGGTGCTCTCGGGCGCATACCCGGTGCCGCCAAGACGGCAAGGCACCGGAGGTAACCAGTCAGAATAATCGGCCACGAACCTGGACCTTAACTGAAAGCTACCTACAAGTAACATCCTTATCGACTGCAGTGAATCCGAGCATTTACTGGAGGCAGGGTCCGGTCGGCGCCTTAGTCCAGTCCGTCGCGGTCGGCCCAGTCCAGCAGGGTGTCCAGCCGGTAGACCGAGTCGTCGATGCCCTGGTGTAGGTCGCCGAGCCGGGCGAACCGGTCCGGCACGGTGGCGATGGTGAACTCACGCGGGTCCACGTCGTCGATCTCATCCCAGCTGATGGGGGTGGAGACAGTCGCCTCCGGCACCCCGCGTACCGAGTACGCGCTGGCGATGGTGTGATCGCGCGCGTTCTGGTTGTAGTCGACGAACAGCATGGCTGGGTCGCGGTCCTTACGCCACCAGGTGGTCGTGACGGCATCCGGCGCGCGGCGTTCGACCTCGCGGGCGAAGGCCTGCGCGGCCCGCCGCACTTCGGCAAACCCCCACCGCGGCTCGATCCGGACGTAGACGTGCAGGCCGTTGCCGCCCGAGGTCTTGGGCCAGCCGGTCGCGCCAAGCTCGCCGAGGACTTCCTGCACGATGCGGGCGACCCGGCGCACGGTGCCGAACTCGCAGCGCGGCATGGGGTCCAGGTCGATGCGCCACTCATCGGGCCGTTCGGTATCGGCCCTGCGGGAGTTCCACGGATGGAACTCCACGGTAGACATCTGCACCGCCCAGATCACGGCGGCCAGCTCGGTCACGCATAGCTCGTCGGCGTGCCGGCCGTAGCGGGGGAAGTGCACCCGCACCGTCTCCAGCCACGGCGGCGCACCGTGCGGGACCCGCTTCTGGTGCACCTTCTCCCCGGCGACCCCGGACGGGAACCGGTGCATCATGCACGGCCGCTCCCGCAGCGCGCGCACGATGCCGTCCCCGACCGACAGGTAGTAACGGACCAGGTCTAGCTTGGTCTCGCCGCGGGCCGGGAAGTACACCCGGCCCGGATTGGAGATCCGCACCGACCGGCCCCCGACCTCAACCTCCACCCCATCTGCGGCCATGACAGAAAGCTAACTCCTCGGCCGGGGCGGCACGCACCCCCGCCCGGCCGTCACCGGCCGATAAAGCGGCCATGGTGAATGCTTATTTGCCGCCGGGAAAGATTCGGTCCAGCTAATTGCTCGGGTGCCGTACCGTGCACTTGATATTCGGGTTCACGCCCGTGTAGTTGAGCGGGCCGGCGAGAATTGTCACCGCGATCGTACCCGCGCTGCTGCAGCCGAACGATCCCGTGAAATCCCCGCGCTGCCCGGCGGCGATACCGCCGATGACCAGCCAGATGGCAACAAGCACCGATCCGATGTGCATCTGGGCCTCCATTGTATTAAACGTAAAGAAGGCAGTCGCGATTGCCGGCCATTGCCGTGGCCTGGTACCCCGCGAGGAAGCATACCCGGGTAAGGAGATAGCCAGCCCTGGGCCAGCCGATCCCGGCACCTTTTCCAGGAATCTGGAAGAAGCCCGGGCGGTCAGTGGCCGGAGAAGATGTCCGCGGATTGGTAGACGGGAGTTCCGCCGACGACGGTGGCCAGGACGCCGATGTCCGGGATCCGCTCGGGTTCTGCCTCGAGCGGGCTGGCGTCCAGGACGACGAAGTCGGCGAGCTTGCCCGGCTCGAGCGAGCCGATCTCGCTCTCCCGGTGACAGGCGAAGGCGGCCTTGGTGGTGTACAGCGCCAGCGCGTCGCGGGCGGGCAGGCGCTCGGCCGGGCCGAGCAGGCGGCCGTCGCCGGTGCGGCGCAGGATGGCGTCGCGGATGCCGATGAGGGGATCGGCGGTGATGACGGGTGCGTCGGAGGATCCCGCGACGGTGATGCCGGCCCGCTGCCAGGAGGCGAATGAGTAGAGCTGGTCGCTGCGATCGCCGAACGCCGCGGCGAACCCGTCGCCCAGGATGGACAGGAATCCGGGCTGGCTGGCTACGACGATCCCCAGCGCGGCGGCCCGCGCCGCCAGCGGCGGATACATCGCGCCGCCGTGCTCGATCCGGTGCCGGCGCGGGTTGCCCGCGCCGGGAGCCAGCACCGCGGCGTAGGCGTCCAGGACGGTCTCGATCGCCCGGTCCCCCTGAGCGTGGATGCAGACCTGGAAGCCGCGGGCGTCGAAGTCACGGACCATCTCGGTCAGCTCGTCGCGCTCGAAGTACAAGATGCCAGAGCCGTGCGGCGGTACCGGGTAGGTTCCGTGGATGGCCGCGGTGCGGCTGCTCATCCCGCCGTCGGCCCAGATCTTCACCGCCTCGGTGGCCAGCCGGCCAGAATGACGGCCCTGCCGGACGGCGCCGACTTGGTCGTGCACGACCAGGCCGTAGATCCGCTGGCTGAGCAGGCCACCCGCATCCGCCTCGGCGAACGCGGCGAAGGTATCGCGGCGCATGTCGGCGTCGCACGCCGCCGTCAGGCCGAACGCCGCCAGCCGCTGGCCCGCCGCCTGGACCAGCCCGCCGTCCGCGCCGCCGCCCATCCGGGCGATGTCCCGGCGGAGGTTCTGCTCGAACAACGCGAACATCGGAGCCTCGTACACCACGCCGTCGAGCCGGCCCTGGCTGTCCCGGCCGAACGCGCCGCCCGGAGGATCGGGCTGCCCGTCGGCGAACCCCGCCTCCCGCAGCGCGGCCGTGTTCAGCACGCAGGCGTGCAGCGACGTGTGGTACAGCACGGCCGGGCGGCCGGGCACGGCCTGGTCCAGCTCGGCTCGGGTCGGGTGCCGGTCCTCGCGGAGCTTGTACTCCGCATACCCGCTTCCGGTGACCCAGGAGCCCTCCGGTGTCCGGCCGGCGGCGTCCTTGAGCCGCGCCTGGATCGCCGCGATGTCGGGCGCGGCCGGCTGGCTGCAGTCGGCCGCCGCCGCGAGGTAGCCGATATCAGCGACATGGCAGTGCGCGTCTATCAGGCCCGGGATGACCGTCGCCCCGCCGAGCCGAACCACCTCGGCGCCGGGCGCGGCCGCACGGACCGTCTCGGCCCGCCCGATGTCCGCGATCCGGCCGTCGCGGATCAGCATGCCGCCGGCCGGCCCGGCGTCCTCGGCCATCGTGACGAAAACGGCGTCCTCAACCACCAGCTCCATCGCTGCGCCTCCCGACCCGAGAGTACAGCGGGGGAACCGGTCAGCCGCCGATCATCTGGCCGACGTTGAAGTCCGGGAAGCCGAGAAACTGGTGCATGACGTCGGCCACGCGCTGCAGCCGGGTCACGTCGATGGCGCCGAGCGGGTAAGAATCGAGCGCCATGACGGCGGCCTGCACCTTGGTCAGGCCGAACGGGGCCGGCAGCGCCTCCATGGCCTGCTCCACGGCCGAACGGCTCGTGTTCGCGATCTGCTGGCCCTGCTCGAACGCGGCGCGGAATTCCGCGAGCGTGTTCGGATGCAACCCCGCCCACTGCCGGGTGACGGCGCAGCCTTGTACCGGGAACGCGTCGGTCGCGCCCTGATCCAGGTCCGCGAGCCGGGTGACGCCCATCGACAGCTCGGCCTGGCTGGCGAACGGCTCGGGCAGCACCGCCGCCGTGATCTTCCCGGCCTTGAGCATCGCGGCCATCTTGGGCAGCGGGTAGTACTCGAAGTGCGCTCCGGCCACGTTCAGCCCGTTGTCGGCCAGCACGGAGGCGGCCAGCAGGTACAGGATGTTTCCCGGCGCGTTGACGCCGATGGTCTTGCCCTCCAGGCTGGCCAGCGTCCGGACGGGCGAGCCCGGCATCACATACAGGCCCTGGGCCCCCGGTTGCATCACCGAGCCCTCGGCGAAGATGTCCAGGTTGGCGGCGACCATGGGATCGCCGGCTGAAGGCCTCTTGCCCTGGTCGTAGTTCTCCTGCGCCTGGATGTAGCTGACGTAGTTGCCGCAGGAGATGTCGACCCGGTTCCCCGGCTTGCGCAGCACCTGGGCGTTGATGACCGTCGCGGAGCTGACGGCCGGGACGAAGGTGACGTGCAGGCCGTGCGCCGTGAACAGGCCCTCGTGCAAGGCGACGAAGAAACCGGCGGAATCGACCGCGGGCACCACCGCGACGTTGAGGTCCGGCTGCTCGATGCCGGGCGTCGCGGCGTTCCCGCCGCTGGAGAGCCTGGGCACGAACAGGATCGCCAGGACGACGACCGCCGCGACGGCGCCGAGTATCTCGGCGGCCCGGACTGCCCGCGTGAACCTGCGTGGCATCGCCGGTTCCTTTCTTCCGCATGCCGGTTCTTCTCAGCCGCAGGCGGCACCGGTGCGGTCCCGGTCGGACGGGCCTCTGCCAGCGATCATCGGATTGACTGGTGGCCGCCTGGCGCTGGTCCTGGAGAGCGCGGGTACTCTGCGCGCCTGCTCCCGGGGCCCGGGCCACGTGATGAACCGCCCGGTGCCGCTTGCGAGAGAAATCGTGCTGCAAGTTGCAGTGAAAGACATCGGTCAGCTGACCGATATTTGAACGGCCGCCCGCTCCCGTGACCGCCGGTACCGCCCGGCCGTCCCTTCATGCGACGTGAATGCCGCGTTCAGGCCGTTCCAGCCGCATGAGAGCGGCATTCATGCGGTATGGCCCGCGCTCAGGTCCCCAGGTGGTCGCGGTAGAGCCGGCTGAGCGCGTCCCAGTGCCGGGCCTCGGCTCCAGCGTCATAGGTCGGGTTGTCGCGCACCGCGAACCCGTGCCGGGCGGGGTAGAACTCGATGGTGTGCTCGACTCCGGCGGCGGCGAGCGCGCTGTCCAGCAGCGCGGCCTGCTCGGCGGTGAACGAGCCGTCGCCGGTGGCGCCGGCCACGTAGACCGTGGCGGTGATCCGGCCCGCCGCCAGGTGCGGGCTCGACGGATCGCCGGCCACGGCCAGCCGGCCGCCGTGGAACGAGGCCGCCGCGGCGATCTTGCGGCCGAGCCCTGCCGCCGCGACCAGCGACATGCGTCCGCCCAGGCAGTACCCGGTGGTGCCGATCGCCGGTCCGCTCACTTCGGACCGGGCCAGCAGGAAGTCCGCGTAGGCATCGGCGTCGGCGACGATCGCGTCGTTGGTGAGCGGGCTGACCAGGCCGCCCATCCGGGCCCGTTCCGCAGGGTCGGTGAACAGGGTGGCCACGTCGAACGGGGCCCACTCACCCGCTCGGTAGTAGATGTCCGGAACCAGCACGGCGTAGCCCAGGCCGGCCAGCTGGTCGCCCATCTGGCCGAACGTCTCCCGCACTCCGCCCGCGTCCGGGAAGACCAGCACGCCCGGCCACGGGCCGTCCCCGTCCGGGACGTGCAGCGTCCCCGGGCTGTGACCATCGGCCGCGGGAACCCGGACCTCGAGGCGTCTTGCCATGGGCGCACTTTATCCCGAAGATCGGCTGGTGACCGTGTGGCGCGATGATCTCGGGCATCCGGTGGAGCTGACCGGCCCGGCCCGGCGGGTCGTCTCTCTTGTGCCCTCCCTGACCGAGGCCGTGGCGGTGTCGGCACCGGGCCTGCTGGTGGGAGCCACCGACTGGTGCACCCACCCGGCCGATTTGGCCGTGACCCGGGTCAGGGGTACGAAGAATCCCGAACGGGCCGCGGTCACCGCCCTGGCACCCGACCTCGTCATCGCCAACCGAGAGGAGAACCGGAAGCTGGACGTCACCCGGCTGCGGGAGGCTGGCCTGGCCGTATGGGTAACCGTGATCGAGTCGGTGCCCGAGGCGCTGGCCTCGTTGCGCCGGCTGCTCACGGGCCCGCTGGGCCTCGAAGTGCCAGCCTGGCTGACAGCCGCCGAGCAGGCCTGGGCCGACCCCGTGCCCCGGTCCTGGCTGGCCCGGCCTACGCGCCGGGTCGCGGTCCCGGTCTGGCGCGACCCGTGGATGGTCGTCGGCGCGCGCACGTTCACCGGTGACGTGCTGGCGCGGCTCGGCCTGGACAACGTCTTCGGCCCGGGCCCGGACCGCTACCCGCACGTCGAAGCCGGGCAGATCCGGACGGCAGCGCCCGACCTGGTCCTGCTGCCCGACGAGCCCTACCCCTTCACCGCGGCCGACGGCCCGGAGGAGTTCCCCGCCCAGCGCGTCGTCCTCCTCTCCGGCCGGCTGCTGACCTGGTACGGCCCCACGCTCGCCACCGCCCGCGCCGACCTGCTCCGCACCATCCGGTAACCCGCTCAGCTCCCTCCCGGCGTCCAGCCCGGATCTCGCCCGAACCACCCCGCGAGCCGTGAGCTACCTGGCGGGGGTCCCGCCCCACGGGCGCTCGTTCTCGAGCCGAGTGTTCTCGAGCAGGGCGCAGCGCATCTCGTCGAGGTCGGGGGTGATGACGACGCACACGCCGGGCCGGTCGCAGCCGTCCTGACGCACGGCAATCAGCGAGACGCCCTCCCATGTCGGCTGCGTGCCGAACTCATAGCCGGGGAACTCGGCGGCGAGCTCGCTCAGCATCGCGGATTCGCTGATCATGGTCATCAGCTAAAGTACGGATCCGTACTTTAGGGTCATGCCGGATACTGTAACCCTGTGGCCGAAACCAGGCAAGCAGGGACGCTCGCCCGCACGCACGAGGGCAAACCCGGCCTGCCCCGCGGCCGGAGCCGCCTGCCAGCCTCAGCCGTCAGCGCGTCGCAGCGGGAGCGGCTGCTGCGGTCGGTGATCGCCGCCGTGTCCGAGTGCGGCTATGCGGCCGCCACGGTTGCCGACATCGTGCAGCGGGCCCGGGTATCCCGGAAGGCCTTCTACGCCCACTTCGCGAACAAGGAGGAGTGCTTCCTGACCGCGACCGGCGAGGGCCGCGAGCTCATGATCGAGCGCGCGGTGACCGCGACCCGCGCCCTGCCCGCCGGGGCCAGCGACGAGGACCTGCTCCGCGCCGCATGCCGCGGGTACCTCGGGTTCCTCGCCGACGAGCCCGCGTTCGCCCGGGTCTTCTACATCCATATGCCGGCCGCGGGCGCGCGGGCGGTCAGCCGGCTCGACGCCGGTACCCGCAATTTCGCCGAGCTGAACCACAGGTGGCACGAGCACGCGCGCGGGCGGCACCCGGACTGGCCGACCGTCCCGCCCGAGGCCTACCTGGCGCTCGCCGGGGCCACCACGGAACTGGCCCGGTCCATGGTCTACGCGAACCGGATCGATGACCTGCCGGAACTCGAGGACACCCTCGTGGCGCTGCACCTTTCGGTCCTGGCCGGCCGCCCCTGGCCGCCGGCCACCTGATGACGGGCTCCTGCCCGAAGCACATGCTGCTTGGCCCGTGCGGCGGGGTGCGAGCCGACGGCAGCTGCGAGGTGGTCCCGGATCCGTGCGTGTTCCCGGTGCCCGTGCAGTGGGCCGGCTCGCCCGTGCCGCCGGTGCCGCTGCGCGCGGTGCCGCTGATCCTGACCGACTTCAGCTCCGAGTCGTACTCGGTGCGGATGCTGAGGACAGTGGCGACGACGCTGGCGCCCTCCTGCGACGCGGTTCTGGTCGGGGAGCATCAGGACCGGCCCGACTTCCCGCCCGCGCTGCTGGCGTCGATGCTGCAGGAGGCCGGGGTCCGGCCGTGGATGACGCTCGCCTGCCGGGACAGGAACCGGATCGTGCTGGAGGAGGAGCTGTTTGGCCTGCGCCACCAGGGGGTCGACGCCGTCCTGTGCGTCACCGGTGACGCGCGGGCCTACGACGTCCGGCCGGACGTGACGCAGGTCTTCGACCTCGACGGGCCGCGGCTGGCCGCGCTCGCCGCGTCCACCGGGATCTCCGCGGCCGTTCCGGAGACCCCGGCCGCGCCGCCCCGGCGGCTGCGGGCGTTCCGGCTGGCCCAGAAGCAGCGCGCCGGGGCGGCGGTCGCGGTGCTCAACCACGGCACGGTGACGTCGGTGACCGGGTTCATGGCCGACGCCGAACGGGCCGGGGTGACCATCCCGGTCATCGCGTCGGTCGCCGTCTTCACCGACGAGCCGTCGGCAGCCGTGCTCAGCGGGCTGCCCGGCCTGGAACTCGACCCGGACGCCGTACGCCGCGTGCTCGACGATCCCGATCCGGTCGCGGCCGGCATCGCCGCGGCGGCCCGCGAGGCCCGCGCGCTCCTGGGCATCCCCGGCGTGGCCGGCGTGAACATCTCCGGGGCGGCGTCGACCCGGGGCTACGAATTCGCCGCGCGGGTCAAGGCCGAATTGGCGGCGCGTATCCGGGAAGAACGCGATCATGACCGGGGCGAGGCCCTGCCCACCGGCCACTTCCCGCCCGAGGAAGACCCGGACCTGGTCACCGCCGCCCTGCGCGACTTCCTCAGCTAGCAGAGGCACAGGCGGCCCTCCGGACGCTACCAGCGGTCGGATATCCCCGGATGCATGGGTATCGGGGGATCGGGCGGGACCTCGTCGTAACCGTGCCTGCGGGTCCTGGGGATCAGCTTGCCGCCCGGCGGCGGATCGGGGGCTTCGAATACGCCGCGGAGCTGGCCGGCTGCCTGCCCGGCGCCGAGGTCGTCGTGCTGGACGGCGTCGGTCACCTGCCCAACCTCGAGCGACCGGACGCCTTCAACGAGCACCTGCTGCGCTTCCTCACCCGCGCCCTCCCGTAGCCTGGCCTCATGTGGCCCGCGGTGAACTACGAGCAATGGCGCGAGACGTGTGACACGCTGCACGCCCATACCCAGGTACTAGGCAAGCTCGCGGCGAATCTCGCCCCGCCCGAGCCGCAGCTCCAGCACGCCGCGCTGCGCCTGACCGCGCGGGGCTGGGAGACGCTGCCGCTGCCCGCACCCGACCGTTCGGGATCACTAGTCGTCGTCCTTGACCTGCGGATCCACGAGGCCGTGGTCGAGCACAGCGGCGGCCGGACCGCCCGCGTGCCGCTCACCCCGCACCGGCCGGTCGGCGCGGTAACCCGGGACGTGCTGGCCGCGGTGCGCGACCTGGGCGGCCCGGTGCGGATCGACCCGACGCCGCAGGAGGTCCCCTGGCAGGTGCCGCTGGACGCCGACGAGGAGCACGCGTACTACGACCCGGAGCAGGTGGCCGGGTACTTCGCCGCGGCGACCATGGCCGCGCAGGTGCTGGCTGCCCACCGGGCGCCATACCGCGGGCGTTCCACCCCGGTCAACGCCTGGTGGGGATCCTTCGACCTGGCGGTCAGCCTGTTCTCCGGGCTGCCGGCCGAGCCGCCTTCGAAAGACTTCATCATGCGCAACGCGGGCGACGCCCAGCAGATTGAGGTCGGCTGGTGGCCGGGCGACGGGCGGTACGGCCGGGCGGCCTTCTTCGCGTACGCGTACCCAGCCCCGCCCGGCTTCGACCGCGCGAACCTGTCCCCGCCCGCCGCGCGCTGGGACAGCGCGCTGGGGGAGTACATCCTGGACTGGGACGACGTCCGCGCCGCGGCTGATCCGCACGCGACCGCGCTCGAGTTCGCCCGTTCGGCCTTCCGGCACGCGTGTGTCGTCTGCGGATGGGACCCGGCGCTGGCGGCCAGCGCCGAAGGGACCCCGCCCCCAGTCAGCTAGCCCGGCTCAGCTGGACACGTCGACGCCGTAGCGCGCCGCGAGCGCCTTGACGGTCAGCGCCTGGCCGGTCAGGCCCATCACCTCCGGGTCGCCGGCCAGTGCGGCGATGGCCCGCCCGACCCCCTCCGGCGATTGCGACGAGGACAAGTCCACCTGGTCCGCGAACTGCAGCACGCCCTCGGTGCGCACCCAGTCCGGGTGCACCGCCACCGAGGCCACGCCGTGCTCACCCAGCTGGATCGCGGCGGCCAGCGCGAGCCGGTCGTCCGCCGTCTTGGCCATCGCATAGGCGGCACCGAACGCGTGCTGCTCGGTCTCGGGCACCGCCACGGAGACCGTCACCACCAGGCTCTGCGGGGTCGCGATGAGCAGCGGTGCGGACACCGCCGCCGCGACGTAGTGCGTCCGCACCCCACCGCCGAACATCGCGTCGAACAGCTCGAGCGGCTGCTCCCAGAACGGCGCGTTCCATTCCTGCCAGCCGCCGGCGTTGAGCCGTTCGTAACCGGCCCACGCGTTGTTGACGAGCAGGTCCAGCCGACCGTGATCCGCCGCGATCCTGGCCGCGGCCGCCCTGACCGCCGTGTCGTCCCGGTGATCGCACGGCACCGCGACGCCGAGGCCGCCGGCCGCGGTCACCGCCTCCGCGGTCTGCTCCACCGTGCCGGGCAGGTGCCCGGTCCGGCGGTCCGCCGACGACCGCGCGGTCACGTACACCACCCAGCCCGCCTGCCCAAGGGCCATCGCCACGCCACGGCCGACACCGCGGCTGGCCCCGGTCACCCAGGCGACCCGCCGCGGCGGAGCACCGTCCGCATCCGCCATGCGCCCACCCTAGCGCCGCGGAATGTCGCCCCTGCCGATTGGGCGGTTTGGACCTGTTTCGTCCCGGTGTCCGCCGGGCAAGGCACTATCGACGTGTGGCAGCCGGATCTGTGGCAGCAGGGCGGCTGGGCCGATATCCGCGATCCCGGGAGCATCACGATGACGCGACGTCACGTGGAAATCAGGCATGGCGGCCGGGTCGTCGCGGCGGCCGAGGTGACCATGCCCGCCGCGGGCACCGCCCGGACCTCGCTACGTGCGGCGCCCGGCCACGTCGCCCCTGGCTGGCGCACGGAGCTGGTCGACGCCATCATGGACCTGCCCGAGGTGCAGGCCAGCCACCGCCTGGAGGCCACCGTGCCGCTCGGCGACAGCGAGTTCCTCGAGCGCCTGCGCGAGTGGACCACCGGTGTGGTGACCCGCCCGGCGGGCTCGACCCTGCTCCTGGACGCCACGATCCCGGCCGGGGCACGGCCCGCCCATCCTCAGGCCCTGCCTGACTAGGACAGCACGTCCAGCACCGCCACCACCGTGATGTTCCTGCGCTCCTAACCAACTCCCGTGACCGCTGATACGAGCCGCCCGCCGTGCTCATACGACGTGAATGCCGCGTTCATGTCGTCCCAGCCGCATGAGAGCGGCATTCATGCGGTATGGCCAGATGCTGGCGAGGTCAGTGTTATGGAAGTCCGTTTCCGGTGCGCACCGCGGGCGGTAGGGGCATCCACGTCGTAATCGGAGCCGGACCGGGGCCGGGAACACTCGCCGCTTCCCTCTTGACAAAGTAGTGAGTGATTACTAACTTAGTCCTCATGACCGTAGTGACCAGGCAGCGGATGCCGGCCGCCGAGCGCCGCGAGCTGGTGCTCGAGGCGGCTATGGCCGAGTTCGGCGTCCACGGGCTGGCGGGCACCTCGACCGAGGAAGTCGCCCGGCAGGCCGGGATCAGCCAGCCGTACCTGTTCCGCCTCTTCCCGACCAAGAAGGCACTGTTCCTCGCGCTGGTTGGGCGGTGCTTCCAGCGGGTGCAGGACACCTTCGTCGCGGCGGCCGGCGAGCTGACCGGCGATGAGGCGCTGACCGCGATGGCCGACTCCTACACGCGCTTGCTCGATGACCGGACCCTGCTCCTGCTGCAGATGCAGATCTACGCCGCCTGCAGCGATCCCGAGATTCGCGACGCCACCCGGGCCGCCTACAAGAGCCTGTGGGAAATGATCGAGCGGGTCACCGGCCTGCCCTTCCAGACGGTTGTGGACTTCTTCGCCGTCGGAATGCTGATGAACGTCGCCGCCGCCATGGATCTGCCGTCCGTCGACGAGCGCTGGACGAGCTGGTGCCCGAAGGACTGAGTCCCGACCCGGGCGTAAAAAAATTTAATCATCAAAGTTAGTGACTACTCACTACTAAGGAGACTAGCGATGACCGCCAGGCACCGCACCGCGTGGACCTTCGCCGTGACCTCGGCCGCGCTGTTCATGGCCTCGCTCGACAACCTCGTGGTGACCACCGCGCTGCCGTCGATCCGGGAGCACCTGCACGCCTCGCTGGAAGGCCTGCAATGGACGGTGAACGCCTACACGCTCACCTTCGCCGTCCTGCTGCTCACCGGGGCTACGCTGGGCGAGCGGTACGGTCGCCGCCGCCTGTTCACCATCGGCCTCGGCTTGTTCACCGCTGGGTCAGCGGCCGCCGCCCTGGCGCCCAGCATCGGCACGCTGGTGGTCGCCCGGGCGGTGCAGGGAGTAGGCGCCGCCATCGTGATCCCGCTGACCCTCACGCTGCTGTCGGCAGCGGTGTCCCCGCAGCGCCGCGGCTTGGCCCTGGGCGCCTGGGGTGCCGTCGGCGGCCTGGCCATCGCGATCGGCCCGCTGGTCGGCGGGGCCGTGGTGGAAGGCGCTTCCTGGCAGTGGATCTTCTGGCTGAACGTTCCGATCGGCGTCGCACTGCTGCCGGTCGCCCGCCTCCGGCTGACCGAGAGCCGCGGGTCCTCGACCCGCCTGGACCTGCCGGGCCTGGTCCTGGCCAGTATCGGCCTGTTCGGCATCGTGCTCGGCGTTGTCCGCGGCAACGACCATGGCTGGACCAGCGTCACCGTCCTGCTGCCCATGGTGATCGGCGCGCTGCTCGTGGCCGCGTTCATCGGCTGGGAGTTGCGGGCGCGCGAGCCGATGCTGCCGATGCACCTGTTCCGCAGTCGCGGCTTCAGCGTGACCAACGCGGCCTCCCTGCTGATGTTCTTCGGGATGTTCGGCTCGATCTTCCTGCTCGCGCAGTTCCTCCAGGTCGTTCAGCACTACAGCCCGCTGCAAGCCGGACTGCGGACGCTGCCCTGGACCGCCATGCCGGTGTTCATCGCCCCGGTCGCCGGCGCCCTGTCCGACCGCATCGGCGGGCGGCCGCTGCTGGTCACCGGGCTCGGCCTGCAGGCCATCGGACTCGGCTGGCTGGCCGCGGTGATCAGCCCCACCGTCTCCTACCTGACCCTGGTCCCGGCGTTCGTCGTCTCCGGCGTCGGCATGTCCTTGTTCTTCGCCCCCGTCGCCAACGTCGTGCTCGGTTCGGTGCGGCGGGACCAGGAAGGCATCGCCTCCGGTGCGAGCAACGCGATCAGGGAGCTGGGCGGCGTGTTCGGGATCGCCGTGCTCGGCGCGGTGTTTTCCGCCCGCGGCGGCTACGCCAGCGGTACGGCGTTCGTCTCCGGGCTGGTGCCGGCGGTCTGGGTCGGCGCGGCGGCGGTGGCCGTTGCCGCGGCGGCCGCGCTGTTCCTTCCCCGGCTGAAGAGGGCGGAGGCGCCCAGCCCCGCCGCCGGGCCGGCCCGCGAACTCGAAGCCGTCCGCTAACCCCGGCCAGGCCAGGGCCCGGATCCCGCCGCGGGATCCGGGCCCTCACGCCTACCGGTCGGCGACCTCGCCAAGCACCGCCTTCACGTCGATCACCGGCGTCCCGTCGACGGCCTCGAGGTGATCCACCTGAACCTGCAGCCCGTCGACCGCGATTACCCGGACCCGGTGCAGGCCGATCGGATTGGGCCGGTCCGGGGACCGGGTGCTGAACACTCCCGTCATCGGGTTGCCCGGATCACCGCGCGGGATGGTGAGGAGCACGCTGCGGTCCGCCCGGTC
>Ga0210397_10000381_pt1 | contig 30193 bp, 59 predicted proteins | sample IncBWH2OmetaG_FD_160126 | JGI IMG/M metagenome (GOLD analysis project Ga0210397, IMG submission 160126) | Forest soil microbial communities from Barre Woods Harvard Forest LTER site, Petersham, Massachusetts, United States - Inc-BW-H-2-O ...
ATCGTGGTGTCGGTCGGGACGGGTGTCGGCTACTGGGTGGTGTGGGTGCTGCTCGTTGCCGCGTTGACGGTGGCGATCCGGGTGCAGGTGGGGCGGCCGGCGCGGTGGATCCTGGCGCTGTACGAGTTGCTGGGGCCGGTGGCGGTGCTGGGGGTGACGGCGGTCGGTGGCCTGTCGTGGGCCTGGGGGATCGTGTTGGCCGGGGTGTCGTGCGTGGCCGGGCCGTGGTTGCTGCGGCCGTCGTGGGGGTCGCGGTGACCGATACGCAGTATGCGTTGCTGGCCGGGATCTGCCTGGCGGTGGGCGGGTTTGCGGGGCTCGGTGTGGCTGCTCGGCTCGGCGGCCGGCGGGACAGGTTCCGGCAGTGCATGATCCTGGCCGGGTTGGCGGCTGCGATGGTGGCCGGGATCGTGTTGTGGATCTGGGCCGGTGGGGTGGCCGACGACACCGGGTCGGGTGATGTTCGGCCGGGCCGGTCGGATGCGGTGGGTAGGGTGCCGGTCATGGTGAGGTATCGGGTCGAGCCGGGGTCTGATGTGGATCGTGCGTTGGACGGGACGGTGCGTGAGGCGATGGGGTTGGAGCCGCTCGATCGGGAGCGGTTCGCGTTGTTGGACAACGGGGACGAGGCGCACATGATCGCGTTGGGGGCGCGGCATTTTCTGGCGGTGCGCGGGGTGTTCGAGGCGCCGGAGGTCGAGGGGCGGGAGCGGGCGGCGTGGTACGGCGGCCTGGCGCCCGATGGGTCGTGATTCGGCCGGGTCTGCCGGGATTGCCGGGTAGTTGTGTGGGAGGCGTTCTCTCACGGTTTACGCGGGCGCGGTTTCCGAGGATGGGCCGGCGGGCAGCGGCGTGGCTGGTGCTGGCGACGGTGGTGTGGCGGATCGTAGGTGTGGTTGTCGCGGTCGAGTACACGACACCGGTGCAGGGCGCGCCGGTGGAGTCGGGGGTCTCGACCCGCTTCTACCGCTAGGGTCCGGGATTGGGTTGCAGAACCTTGCCGCCCCGGCCCTCACCGGCCGGGGCGGTTTCCTTGTCGTCCGGGGGTCGGGGTGCGGGTGAGGTCGGTCGAGTTGTGTCGTACGGTGCCGGGGCCGCACGGGCCGCATCCGGGCCGGATCGGGTTGCTCGACATCGACTGTCCGGGCCGGCCGGCACCGGACACGGTCGCCGGCCGGGCGTGGGAGGTCATCGCCGACGAGGTCGCAGACGGCCTGCACGGCGATCTGTCGGGGTTCGAGACGGGGGTGGCACGGGCGGTTGCCCGACTGGCCGCGGCGGGCCTGCTGGCCGATGAGTGCCGGCCTGCAGAGCAATGCCCTCCGGAATGATCCATGCCGTCCTGGTCGACGCCTACCCCGGCGAGGCCGCAGCCCGGGCCGCGCTGGGCGACGAGAGCAACTACGCGCCCGGCCGGTATGCCGGTGCTGCCGCGGCCGCTGCCCCCTATCTGGGTATCTGGCGGATGCCGAAGCCGTACGACGACACCGTCGTGCATGTCTTCAGCGCCGACCTGAGCGCCGGCGTTCTCGAGGAGATGGGTTGGACCCGCCCGGAACCGGGTGCTGTCGACCCCGGGTGAGTGAATCGCCGTGAGCCGTGTTCGGCTTCCTATGATGGTCGGTAGCGGAACGCGCTCCGACCGTCCCCAGCACCGCCGAACACCGCCGCTCGGGGGGACGTACCCCGGCCGGTGATTTCCTCTGCCTCCCGTGCCGTTTGTCGCTGGGCGTTCCGCGCCATCGCCTATGTTGCGGGTGTGGCGGATGTGGTGTTGGAGCAGCCCTGGCTGGCGCGCAAGCTGCGCCGGCTCGAGGAGCTCGGCAGGCTGGAGGCCGGCTGGGACGGAGCCGGGTCGCGGCCGCCGGATCCGCCGGCGCTCGTGGCCGCCGTGGCGCTGGTGCGGTTGTTCTCGGCGTGGGCGACGCTGCGGCCGGTGTGTCCGCCGCAGATCGTCCCGGTCGCCGGCGGTGGTCTGCAGCTCGAGTGGCACGAGCAGGGATTGGACCTCGAGGTCGTCGTCGGCCTGGACGGCGGGATCAGCGGGAGCCTGGCCCGGGCCGGCGGCGGGTCGGCTGAGGCTGTCTGGTAGGCCGGGCGGTTTGTGCGCCGGCCGGCGGCCGGGTGCGCGGTACGGTGGCCGGCATGATCAAGGCGTTGGGGATGCACAACGGGAAGCCGCTGCTGGTGCTCGGGTTGTCCAGGCTGAACACCGAACGGCTGCTCGCCGGGCAGCCCATCCCGATCGACACGGCCGAGGTCGGCATCCCCGGCTTCTCGATCCTGCTGGTCGCCGGGGAGACCGAGGACGTGATCGTCGCCGAGCTGGCCACGGTGTGGAAGATCGACCAGGTCGTCGACACCCGGTCCCCGCAGCAGCGGCAGCCGTCGTGACCTGGGAGCTGGCCACGGTCGAGCAGGTCGTCGACCGCAACCGGTACGCCGGGTGCACCCTGGCCGCTGCCCAGACGGTGCTGCCGGCGGTCGCCGCGGCGATCGGGTTCGCCGAGACCGGCCCGGCCGGGCTGCACGAGGCGCTGATGGCGTTGAGTATGCCGCTGTTCGCCTTCACCCCGATCTCGGACATACTGTGCTGGTTCAACCCGCCGATGATCAACCAGGGGTTGCACCAGTTGGCGGGCGGGAACCTGTGCCCGCTGGGCGAGTACCTGGACACGATGGGGTTGCTGCCGCAGGTCGGGGTCGCGTACGCGCGGGCGCGCGAGGTGCGCGAGCGGGTCCGGGCCGGGCTGTAGGGTGCCGGCCATGAGCAGCAGCAGCGGAGACGGGCTCGCCCCGGATCTGGTCGCGTATGTGGCGACGCTGATCGAGGCCGAACGCGGCGGCGAACGCGCGACGTTGCAGGTCGGCCCGTTCGCGGCGTTCCTGCTGATCGGTGTCCTGCAGGGTGCCACCCGCGGCCCGAACCTGACCGGCTATCAGCGGGAGGTGCTGCGCGGCCTGGCCCGGCAGTTGGAGCCGATCTTCGCCGGCACACCGGTCGAGGAGACGATCCGGCAGGGCTACCATCCCGAGTTCGACGTACCGCCCGGCGGCGAGCCGATAGGGGGCGGGCCGGTCGACTCGCCGGTCGGGCCGTAGGGCAGGCCATCGAGCAGGCGGGGGCTGTAGGGTTGCCGGCCATGAGCAACGGGATGGACGAGGCCGAGGAGCTGGCCGCGTTGCGGCGACTATTGCAGCGCGACAGCACGTGGCACCTGTGGGTCTTCCGGGCCGCGGCCGCGGTGCAGCGGTTGGTGCGGCCGTCGGTGGCTCGTGACGAGGGGTGGTGCCGGCGGGTCGCCTTGGTCCGTCAGGTGCTGCGCGAACGGGCCTGCTGAGCGATCCGGGCGCCGTCGGCGGTATACCGGCAGGTCTCGCACCACGGCGGCCGGCCGTCGCGGTGCTGCCGGTAGGTGTGCGGGCCGGGACAGTTCACGGCGAGCAGCTCGGCCAGGCAAGTACGGGCGGCCTCGGCGTGACGGACGGCATTGGCGATCGTCAGGGCGCGGATGCGGTCGGTGGCCGCTCTGAGGGTGAGCAGAGCAGGATCCAGCAGCTCGTCGTCGGTCCGGTCCATGCGGTCCATCGTGCGCCGGCCCGGCCGGGCCTAGTGTCGATCTTGTGGAGGGTGTCCCCCGGGTGTGCCCGGCCTGCGGTGCGCCGGTGTCGGCCGGGTTCGTGCTGGCCGGCCGGCCCGGCCCGGCCCCGGCAGGGCGGCGGGCCGGGCTGCCGATCGAGCTGTCCGCTTCCGGGCGGCTGTACTGCGCGTGGTTGTGCGGCTGGCAGCAGGTCGGGGTGCGTGAGGGGTTCACGGTCACCAAGACCGGCCTGTCGGGCGGCCGATTCGTTCCCGCCGACTGTGGGCAGGCCGGCGGGTAGGGTCCAGATCGTCGGGACTGTGACGGTTTGCGGGGGGCTGTGGGGGGTTATGGGAACACAGGTGAGCTGGCGGGTCCTGGCGGTCGGCGCCGCCCTCGCCGAGGGCGGCGACTGGATGACCGCGACGCAGATCTGGAAGGCCGTCCGGCCGGAGATCTCCTACTCGGGGGTACGCAACGTCCTGGACAAGCTCGCCGCCCAGGGCCTGGTCGAGCGGCAGTACGTGAACCCGCACGTGCCGCACCGCGGCTACCACTGGCGGGTCACCCCGGCCGGGCTGCGCTGGGGCCGGGAGGTCCGCGAGCACGCCGACCGGGAGGCTATTGCGGCCGGTAAGGCCGCCGCCGAGATCCTGTCGCCCCGGTGACGTGCGTACGGGTCGGCCGCGGCCGGTCCCGGGGCTGGCTGTGCATCCCCGACACGACGACCTTGGTGGACCCGAACCCGAGCTGCCCGAACGCCGCCGCGCACGAGCCGTTCCCGGCCAGCTATGTCGCCGCGAGCGAGCACGCCGAGAAGCTGATGGAGACGCACACGCAGCGGGCACCGTGCCCGGGGTGCGGCCGATGGCTGATCTGGACACCCCGGTAAAGACGGGGCGCGGCCGGCCGTTGCGGGGTTAGGCTCGAGGGGCGAGGCCATCTCGGTCTGCTGTATGGCACTGCTGGTTGCACCGCAAAGATTTGCTCGGCTGGTTTGCCCGTTGGTCCGGCGGCGGGCACGGCACCTCGGATCGTCTGGCGACTTCGGGGACCGTGCCCGCCTTTGCGCATCCGGGGCCGCGTTTCACTCAGCCGGTCCGGCACGGTCGAGGGCTTCGAGGGCGACGATCGCGGCCCGTTCCTCGCGGGACAGGTTCGCGTACAAGGCATCGATGGTATCGGGGTCCTCGTTTGCGGCTTTGCGCAGGCCGGCACGCTCGATCCAACGAGACACGTCCATTCCGGCGGCGGCAGCACGGGCGCGGAAGATCGGCATGCTGAGTTCGTCGAATGTCAGGGACGTCTTCACTCGCGGCATATCGCCGACCATATCGGACCGGTTACCGTCCGGCGCGGCGGTGAAGGGTGTGGCCCCGGGTATGGCCGGGACCAGGCTACCCGCGCCGCCACAGGCCCGGCCGGGTACGCCACTCGGCGACGATCCTCGCCTCGAACTCCGGATCGACCGGCCCGGCGAATCGGCGCATCATCAGCACGCCGATGTAGAGCGACCAGAGCACCATCCGGTCGAGCAGCCGCGCGATCCAGGTCATGCACGGCCGCCGTGGCGGGTGAAGGTACCGGTCGGGGTGAGCTGCCATGCGGCCAGGACCGCGAGGGCGTCGGTGTCGGCCTCGGGCGGGTCGGTGAACCGGTCGACCTCGGCCGGATCGACCAGCTGGACCCAGCCGGGGCTGACCGCCACCGGTACCGGCTCGTTGTCGAGCTCGACGATCATCCGGTGCCGGGCGGCCTTCACCAGCCGGCCGGTGCTGCCCGCGTCGGGGCCTTTGATCAGCCGCATCACCGGTGGCCGGGGCATGCGCAGGGGCAGGTGCCCCATTTGCAGGTGTGGGGGGTCTTGGCGCCTACGCGGCCGTGTTCGGCAGCGCAGTAGGCGTGCAGGGCTTCGGCCTGGTCCGGGTCGTCGGTGAGGGCCTCGTGCAGGCAGGCGGTGGACAGGTAGTGGTGCACCCCGGCCTGGATGGTGCCGTGCACGACGCTGTCGGGGCCGTCGACGGTCGTGCGCGTGATGTCGAGGCCGGGCAGCGTACGCAGCAGGACCGCGAGGTCGTAGGAGTCGCCGGACAGTTGCACCCGGACCGGGCCTTGCCGCCCCGCCGCCGGGGTGCCCGTGCCGGGGGCAGCGGCATCGGGTACGGCAGGCGTTGCGGTGGCGGCGGGAGCGGCAAGGGGATATTGGGCGTCGAGGCGTGCGTGGGAGCCGCGGATCCCGGGCCGGCGCCGTTCGGGTTCGGTCACACCGGGCACCCTACGCCCGGCCGGGGTAGGCGGGTCAGATGGTGTCCCAGGGGTGGGGGCCGGCGGTGGCGTAGCCGGCGAGCTCGGTCAGGGCGTCGGTGCGGATGGTGCCGGCCTGGTGCAGCACGTCGGCGACACAGACGCCGAGGACGCGGACAGGGACGACCTGGGAGCGGATCGCCTCGAGGGCGACGGCGGCGCCGGTACGGTGGTCGCCCGTACGGGTGAGCGCGCCCGCGTAGGCCAGGCGGGCGTCGACGCGCCACAGCGGCACCTTCGCCAGGACGGTCTCGGCGTGCTCGTAGGCGCGGGTGGCGTCGTGCATGGTACCCAGCCGGCACTCGAGGTAGCAGGCGAAGTCGGCGGTGCGCTGGTGGCCTGCGGGTTCGGGCATGGTGTCGGCGATCCGGTTCATCGCGGCCACGGCGGTACGGCCGGCGGCCAGGTCGCCGGTCAGGGCGGCCAGGTGCACCCGGGCGGCGTGGGCCTCGAGGCCGGCGGCCTCGCGCGGGTACAGGTGCAGGGCTTCGGTGATGGTGTCGTCGGTGCGGATCGCGGACCAGCCCTCGTAGATGCCGCGGTTGGCGGCGCGGGCGCGCACCAGGGCTCGGGTGGCGGTGTCGGCGCCGGCGTCGGCGATCTTCGCGGCGACGGTGTAGAGGGTGTGCGCCGAGGGCAGCCGGCCGAGGTCGCCGAGCCACAGTCCGTAGATCAGGGCGAGGCGGGCGGCTGCCCGGCCGGCGTCCTGGTCGCCGCCGGTGGCGGCGTGCTGGGCAATCTTGATTCCGGCGGCGATCTCGGGGCCGAACTGGGGGCCGGGGCCGAGCAGGTGCCGGCGGGTGAAGTCGGCGACGGTGCCGTCCCAGTCCTGGCCGCCGGGGGTGCTGGAGTAGGCGAGGGCCTGGGCCAGGGCGGCGGTCGAGTCGGCGGCCAGCAGCGCCGCGGCGAAACCGCCGGCCAGCAGTGCGCGACGTAGCATCGGGTCTCCTCGTTCTATGGACAGCAGGGTCTGTAGCAGCGGTGCCGTCCCCAATGCTGTGTCGCAGGCCTGTGCGATCGGGTCGGTGGGTGCCCGGAGCCCGGCCTCGATCTTCTTGAGGTAGGGCGCGGAGTAGCCGATGCGGGTTGCGAGTTGCGCGACGGTGAGCTGGTGCTGCTTGCGTAAGGCTTTCAGCTCGTCGCCGAACGAGGCGAGCACGGTGGCTCCTTTGGGTCCTTTTTGGGTACCTGCCCGCCCCTGTTGATCACGGGCTGTCAGCGGAAGGCTACCGGGTTGAGTCCCCGGGGGGCGGGCCGTGACCTGCTCCGTCCCGCTCCCCGGGCAGTCCACAGTGTGTGACGGGCCGGCTGGAGGGGTCAAATGGTCACAGGCGACAGTGCGACGGGATGGCTGTCCGGGTCGGCCGGGATGTCCGGGTCGGCGGCGATGGCCGCCCGGCACGTGTATGCGCGGCCGGAGTTCGTGTGCCAGTGGTGCGCCCAGCCGTGGCCGTGCTCGTGGGCGCGGGCGGCGTTGCTCGAGCAGAACCCGGACCTGGTGTATCTGTCGCGGCGGATGGGGCAGGTGATGCACCAGGCGGCCTGCGACCTGGAGGGGCGCATCAGCGCGCAGCAGTTGTGGGAGCGGTTCCTGGGTTGGATCGACGTGGCCCGGCAGCAACAGGTGTGGCAGTTGCCCGCCGAGCCGCCCGCGCAGCCGTGGTGGCGCCAGTCATGATCGGGGTATGCAGCAGCGGCGGGACCTCGAGGAGACGGCGCATCGGCGGACCGTCGAGACGGCGCAGGCGGTCGCCTCGGCGGTTCGCGCTGCCCGGCACCGGTATGCGCAGGCCAACCCCGGCCGGGAGCACCCCTCCGATCAGGTCCTGGCTGTGGCGATCGGCCGGCTGCTGGCGATGCGGCTGGCCGCCGAACAGCACCTGGTGGGCTGGACGGTCGGCAGCGACGGAGCGTTGCGGGTGATGGGCACCCCGACGCTGGTCGCCGTCTGGCTGCATCCCTATGCGTGGCGGGTGATGCTGCGCCAGGGCAGTGCGTGGGAGGAGACGGCCGTCGGGTACCTGCCCGGCCCGTACCCGATCCTCGCCGCGGCGTCCCCGGCGGCGGCCGTACGGCGGGCGGCGTGCCGGCCGGCGCCGCCGATGGGGCCGCTGTTGGGGCCGTCCCGGCAGGGCCGGGGACAGGCTCGGTGGCCGCGCGGCTTCGGCTAGACGGGGTCAGGTGTCGGCGACGACGATGTCGGCATGGATCGGCGGCCGGGCGATATCGACGCGGGCCGTGCACCGGCAGGGTTGCGCGCGGTCGTTGTTGTCGTGCGGGCAGCCGGTGTCCTTGCGGTGCGGGGCGTCGTGGCCGCACGCGCTACAGATGCTCAAGGCGAGGGTGGCGCGGTGGGCGCCGAACAGGATCGCCGCGGTCTGGTTGGTGTGCCGGAACCGGGGATGTTGCCGGGTGGGCTCGTCGGGATCCCAGACGATCTCCTGGCTGCATATCGCACATGCCTGCACAGCTTGCGACACTAGTCGTCGCGGGCCGGTCACGGACGGTCGGGGGCTCGGATGTTAGGTTCCGGGACGTGAATGCGACGGCGACCTTCCGGGTGGAGACCGGTTTCAACCGGGTACCCGATTACGACCCGGTCGGCAGCGAGCACGTGTGGACGATCTCGGCGGTGTTCCGGCTGCTCGACCCGCCGGCCGCGGCCGAGATCGGGGTGCTGCTCGACAGCGAGAACCTGGTCGCGATGACGCCGGTGTTCTGCATCCACTGCGAGCAGCCCTGGACCGTGCTGCTGGCCGATGCCCCGTGCGACGGGGAGCCCGCCCGATGACCGGCGACGATGCCGCCGATGCGGGCTTGTTCGCCGGGTTCGCGGACTGGCCGGTCAGCGAGCCGCGCACCGACGTCGGGGCGGTCGACCTGGAGGCGTTGATGCGGGTCCTGGCCCGGGTGGAGGCCGACGGGCACCGGCGCGGCTGGGACGGCACCCCGATGACCCTGTTCTGCGTGTACGCGCACGACGACGAGTACACGCACGGGGTGTTGCGGAAGCTGTGCGGGGCGAACCCGCGGATGTTGGCCGGGGCCCGGGTCGGCCCGTACACGGCGCAGCCGGTGTTCCCGGGGCACCTGCTCGGCAGTGCCGGCGGGCAGCAGCCGTACGAGGCGCTGCGGACGTTCGCGATCAACATCGCCTACTGCGCGCCGCACGTGCCGGCATTCGCGGGGGTGAACGTGATCCGGCACGTGCTGCGGCTGCCCGGGGTGGTCGCGGTCGGGGTCACCTACGAGGCGCTGCGGCGGCCGTTGACGACGCGGGAGCAGGTCGACGACGAGCTGGCCGGGACGGCGCCGGACTACCGGACGGTGCCGGACGCGGTGGAGCTGCGGGTGGTGATGGCCTGCGACCTGGCCGGCCGCATCCACCAAGTCACCCGCACGCGCGGTGACCGGCCAGTCACTGTGGGCGGGTATCGGATGTTGGTGCCCGGCGAGAGCCGGGTCGAGGAGAGCCCCGACGTCGAGAGCTTCGGCGACCAGTCGAACAGCCTGCGCATCCTCGCCGACATGATCGTCGGCCGCAACCCCGACACCACCGAGGGGTTCGCCGCCCGGTACCCGTCGTACACGGCCGGCATGCGCTCGGCCATGACCGGCGGCGCCGCCGGCTGACCCCTGACGGGTGAATGCGGGTGTCCGGCCGGACACGGTGTGCGTTGATCACCTCGAGGGACCGCCGGGCCGGCAGCCGGACATCTCCAAGGCGGCCGAGCACGCCGGCCCGGCACCCCGCTCCCCCCGCCCGTGTCCACCCGAACCCCCTGGAGAAGCCCGCGGTGGACAAGGTGTGCGGGCTGCCGGACGCGGTCCTGCTCGGCGGATACTGCCCCATCTGCGACGGCCCGTTCGACGCCGGTACCCGCGCCTCGGTCCGCAGGCACCTGGAAACCCACTGGACCTGGCAGATGCGCCTTGCGCTGCGCTGGCATGCCCGCCTGGTACGCACCGGCTCCCGGCCCGGCCGGCCCGTGCAACATGGGCCGCGACTGCTGCACTGATCAGGAGGCTTGCACCCGTGCAATATCCGCTCCACTACGAGGACGTCCCCGACTTCGACCCCGACACCATCCGCACCCTGTGGGTCGACTCGTTCCCCGTCGGGCAGCCGCCCGACGAGACGTACACGACGGCGATCGTCGCCGGCCTCACCGACCCCGCCGAGAACGCCCCCGGCCCGGTCGCCGGCGACCTGCTGCTGTGCTGGCTGCGCGGCTACCAGCCGATGCGGTACGCGACCGCGGTCCTGACCGTATGGGCCCGCGCCCGGCACGAACAATCCGTGTGGACCCAGTTGCACGCGACCGGCATGAACCTCGACACCGCCCAGTTCGTCGTCGCCCGCTGCCGCAAGGCCTGGGAACCGCTGAACCCCGCGCACACCGCGCCGATGTCCTTCGAGCCGATCCTGTCCTCGAGCACGATGCAGGGCATGGTGAACGTGTCGGTCTGCGGCCGGGAGATCGGCACGTGGACCCTCGACGACACCCTCGGGCACGCGACGGCCGTCCTGCAGAACAACGCCATGGCGCCGCTCGACCAGGCGTTCTTCGAGGCGCTCACCCGCCACGAGGACGTCGAACCGCGCGACGACCCGGAGTTCCTGCAGGTCGCCCGCGCCGCGGTGTCGCAGCTGTCCGACTACATGCAGCGCGCCGACGGCGCACCCCCCGTGGACGCCTGGCCTCGGTCGAAGCCCGGCCGGCCGGGCACCACCGCCGCCGGCTGACGGCGGCACTGCACCACCTATCGCGGACGGCCCTGCATGCGTGCTTGCAGGGCCGTCCGCGTTCGTGTCTGCGGTAGTCGTCGCCGTCCGCCCTGCCGGTCCGACCGCAGACCGGTCCGCGACATCTCCCGCAGTCGATCCGGCAACCTCGTCCGCAGACCTACCCGCACTTGTCATTGCATGTGCTATTGCATGTGTCACTGCAATGGTGGTAGCAGGTGTCAGTGCGTTCGGGACTGCCGTCGTGCCTGCCCTGGGTCTTGCCGTACCAACGGCGGTCGTGTCGGCGTTGCGGTCTGCGGTCGCGGCTGCGGTGGTGTCCGCCGGGACGATCGCCGGTACGGCGGTGGTGGTGTCTGCGGTCGGTCCGGCGGTGGCGGCGGCGGTGACACGTACGTGTGCTGTTGCCGTCGACACGGCATGTCGCATCGCGGTCGATCCGGCAGTGGTGGCAGCATTCGGTCCGGCAGTGACGACGGCACAGCTAGACCCGTTCGGGATCGCATCGCGATCTGCCGTCGCCACACCGACTGTTACCGCCGGTGTCGATACCGTCGTGCCTGCACGACGTACCGCAGGTGACACCGCCGACATGCCTGCGCCACGACCGGCAGAATCAGGTGCGGGCATGTCGGCGGATCGGCTTGCAGGTGCCACCGTTTACTCGACGGCGGTGGTACCTGCGATCCCGGCCGCAGCCACGATCGCCGGTCCGATCGCCTGCACTGTCGCGGTCGGGTGTGCGGTGCGGACGGCGTTGGCGGCTGCCGGTGCGGTCGCGGTCGGACGTGCCGTCGGCCCGGCGGTCGGCACGGCACCCGGGCCTGCGGCCGGTATCGCCCTCGCAGCGGCGGTCGGCACGGCGCGGCCGGTTGCCGTGCAGGTTGCGGCCGGTACCGCAGACACGCGTGCGGCCGGTTCGGCAGGTCCTTTTGCGAGGATGCCTGCAACCGGGTTGGCGGGTGCCGGTGCGCTCTGGTATGCATGTGCCTTCGCAGTGACATCGGCGTTGGGGGACGCATGGACTACGGCAACGCCGGCGGCAGGTCCGACGGCCATCTACTTCGCATCGGCAATGTTGTTGTCGATCGCCGCTTTCTGACCCGTGTACTGGCCGTCAACAACGGCAAGGGCGGCGTCGGGAAGACCACCGTGAGCGTGCACATGGGCGGCCTGGCTGCGGCCGCCGGCTACCGGGTATGCATCGTCGACTTCGACGTGCAGGGCAACGTCGCGCTGGATCTGGGCGTCGAGCACCTGTCCGACGACGGCGCCGCGTTGCTGACCGCGGTCATCACCGGCGGCGCGCCGGCTGTCGTCGAGAACGTGCGGCCGAACCTCGACATCGTGTGCGGCGGGCCGATGCTCGCCGGGCTCGAGTCGGCGCTGACCGGTGTCGCCGAGCAGGCCCGCGAGCGGCTCGCCGGGCAGATGCGCATCGCACAGGTGTTGCAGCAGATCGCCCCCCGGTACGACCTGGTCGTGCTGGACTGCCCGCCGAACAAGCGCGGCGTGCCGATCCTGTCGGCGGCGCAGTTCGTGCTCGCGCCGACGCACAGCGACGCCGCGTCGATCAAAGGGCTGTCGTTGCTGGCCAAGGACTTCACCGAGGCACGGGAGGTCAACCCGGGCCTGGAGCTGCTGGGCGTGGTGCTCTACGGCACGACCCCGGGCGCGACGGTCATCGCCGCCGAGGCCGCTGCCGACATCAACGCGGCCCTGGAAGGGGCGGCGCCGTTGATGGGTACGACGGTGCGGCACGTGGAGTCGGTGGCACGCAAAATCCGGCAGACCGGCAAGCTGGCGCACGAGCTGGAGGCGTCGATCCTGGACGTCGCGCAACTGCGCGGGACCAAGCCGCGGGCCGGGTCGACCGCGACCCTGGCCGGGGATCTGCAGGCGTTGACCGGTGAGGTGCTGGGCCGGTTCAACGCCCGGGTGCTCGAGCTCGAGGCGGTCGCATGAGCGCGGCGGCAGGAGAGCGGGCGGCCGGGCGCGGGAGCCGGCGCGGGTCGGGTGCAGGTGAGGGGGCGGCGGCCGGTGGGTCGCCGCGAGTGCAGGACGGTGCGACCGGCACCGGGGACGGGAGGACACCGATGACCGACATGAAGCTCGGGGGGGCGTTCGCGCCGCCGGATCGGACGGCCGGGATCGCGCCGCCGCCGCCGCGTACCGTGCCCGATCCGGCGCCGCAGCAGCAGTGGGCGGCACCGCAGCAGCCGGTGCAGCAGCCGGTGCAGCAGCCGGCGGCCGGCTCTGCGGTGCCGGCTGCGGGCGGGCCGGTGGACGCCCGGTTCGCCGGGGACGCGCCGCAGCGGTTGTCGCCGGACACGGCTGTCGTCTACCTGACGCAGGACGTGCACGCCCGGTTGAAGCGGTACGTGGAGGCGGCCAGGCGGCGCCCGGCGGTGCGGGACGCGGCCGGGCGGGTGCTGCCGCGGCCGTCGTTCACGTCGGTCGTCCTCGAGGCAGTCCAGGCGGAACACGCCCGACTTGAGCAGATTGTCGGGCCTGCGGAGGTGCCCGCGACCTCGCTGTTCACCCCCAGAAGGCCGCAGAGGCGCGTTCTGGCGGGTTTGCAGGTCCAGGTAACCCTGACGCCCGGCAGGGACAACGTGGAGGTCCTGGACGGCCTGGCGACCGGTTGTGACGTGTCCCGGTCGGCACTGGTCGACGCGGTGCTGGACGTGTGGCTGCCTCAATCCCGCCGGAAGCCGGGCAAGGTCGGCATACTGGACGCGGACGCGGCGACCTCGTAGCAGTCCCCACCGGGGGGTTCGGGAGTTCTACACCTGCCGCGGCCGTCGAAGGCCGGCGGGGCCGCTGTCACGAGATGGTCACGCCGGCCGGACGCGGGCCGGGCCGGGCCGTCTCAGGGGATGTGGTGGACCCGGCCCGGCCCGCCCTCGCGTTCAGCGGTGGTCGACCACCGGGACGTCGGGCAGGTCCCCCGAGCGTCCGGCTCAGACAGTCCATCAGTCGTCACCCCACTTGGCGACGACCTTCCGAGCCAGCGCCACCAGCTCGGCCGGGCTGCCGTAAATCGCGCCCAGGCCGGAGACGATGGCCACCTCGCCCGGGGCGAGTGCTGCCACGGCGGCATCCTCGATTTCCTCGGCGTCGCTGTGCTCGATCAGGTCAGCCTGCTTGGCCTGACCCCAGCCCATGCTCATGGTTGTACCTTTCGTTGGGATTGCAGGGCCGCCCGTTCCCCGGCCTCGGTGTCGGCGGGACCACGATCGGCACGACCGGCCTACCAGCGCGGGGGGGGTGGCCTCGCCCCCCTGGGGGGTCGGTCAGTTGACGATCAGATCTCCCGGTACGGGTCGCTGTCGACCCATGCCTTGACGGACACGTCGATACCGTCCCAGAAGACGGCGGACGGGTCGGCTCCGTGGGTTTCGAGGATGAGTTCTCCGTCGGGTTCGCCGTCGGTGAAGTAGCTGAACACCACATCAGGCATGTCGGGATCGGTGAACGGCGGTTCGTCCTCGCCGTCGGTGATCGACAGGATCCGCCCGTCCGGGGCGGTGATGCGGCAGCCCCCGGCGGGCGAGTCCGGATCGAACGAGAACCCTTCGGGCAGCAGGGACGCTATGCGGTCGGTGAGTTTCTTCTGGAGCAGATGCAAGATCATTGACGGTTGCCTCTCGATTCGGGCAGGGGCTCCAGCCCCCCGCGCTCACAAGAACTAGTAAACACCATCCACCATATGATGTCAACAGTTTTTGGCGGGGGATTCCGGCCGGTTCGGGAAGACATGCCCCAGCCGGCGCCACAACTCGTCCGCTGCCGCCTTCGACGCCGGCCACCCGGTGTGCCGGCACACCCCGTTGGCGTGCCCGACGATCCGCAACGCCTCGCACTGTGCGTGCATCGCCCGGATCCGCGCCGACCACGCCCCTGCCCCGTCCAGGACGACGACCTCCCGGAAGAAGCCCATGTCGTCGCGCTCGATCGGGGTGGTGCACAGCCCGCACGGCCAGCCGACCGGCGTCGACACCAGCGCCGCCCCGGCGCGGGCCAGCCAGGCATCGGGCCGCGGCGAGAACCCGAACACCTCGACACCCTCGGCCGCGTACTGCCGCGTCCAGGCATGACAACGCCCGCAATACCCCTGTTGCTCGTCGACGGGGTGATGGGAGGTCATCCCGCAGGCCGGGCAGGTGTAGCTCACCGCGGCGGCTCCTGCTCCCGTAGGCCCGAGCCCTCAAGGCCGTGGACCGGGTCGTCCCACGGCAGCCCGCACAACCGCCCGTCGAACAGGTACAGGCACCAGGTCGTCGACCCCGGCCAGTAACCGTGCGGCGGCGGCCGGTGCGGTTTGTCGGCGGGGTCGGCCGGATTCTCGACCGGCTCGACTGCGAGGCCGGAGGTGTGGAAGTGGACGAGCGCGTCCGGCGGCAGCCCGCAGGCCCGCCCGCCGGCATCGGCTATACAGGTGCCGGCGGCACTGGCCAAGTACCGGTGCCGTCCGGCCGGCACGCGGTCGCCGTCGTCGTCGTCGTAGATCTCGGCGGCCGACCGCAGAGTACGGGCGAGCTCCGGCCCGGTCAGGTAGACCGGCCCGTGCTGCGCGACCTCGAGCAGTACCTGCCCCGGGGTGCCGGCCGGGTATACCCGGACCTCGAGCACCACGGTTGATTGTTGTGTCATCCACGCCCCTTGCGCCACGAGCCGATCGCCGAGTTCAACGCCTGGGCGAGCAGTTCGATCTCGTCGCCGCGGGTGAGGGTATGGTCGCGGCCGATGTCGGCCAGGGCCTGCGCCAGGGCGCGGCGGGCGGGCTCGAGGCGGACCTGACGGCCTGCCGCCGGCATCGGGCCGGCCTGGTCGCGGTGCCGGTCGGCGTAGGTCACCGGTAGGCGACCTTGTCGCCCTTGCCGTGGGCGTCGCCCAGGCCCCACACGAACGGCAGGACCGCGAAGCCGGGCAGCTCGAGTCGGTCGCCGGCCACCTCGATCGTGTAGGAGGCGCCGTCGTGGCCGGCGGCGAGGAACGTCAGCCAGCCGAGGCCCTCGGCCAGGTTCAGCGCCAGGTTGTTGCGGGCGCCGACGTGGTCGGCGGCGATCGGGTAGACCGGCAGCGGCCTGCGCGGCCGGTCCTGCCGGAACGTGATCTCGTCGATCCGGGTCGTGGCGGGCAACCCGACCTGCAGTTCGTCCCACCGTGCGGCCGCGGCGGTGTCGCCGTTCATGGCGTCGATCTGGTCGGCGAAGTAGTGCCGGCGGCGGCGGGCGTGGAACAGCGGTTGCAGCCGGCCCGAGCGGGTGTGGGCGTTGATCGTGGGTTCGGCCACGCCCAGCCGCCGGGCGGTCTCGGCCCGGTCGTAGACGGCCGGCAGCGCGCCGATCCGCTCGAGCAGGTCCTGCCGGCCGTGGCCGTAGGCCTGCCCGACGATCCAGGCCGTCGGCTCGTCCCGGCGCGCCTCGCAGGCCCCGGAGCGCAGCAGCGTGTCGCGGGTCAGGACCCGCACGACACCGTCGGGCAGCCGCAGCACGAACCGGCCGGCCAGGGCGTCCCCGGCGAGGTACGTGTACCAGCCGGCGTCCTCCCCGAGCCGTAGCAGCCGTTGCCGCTGCCAGGACCGCTCGAGGTCGTCCGGGCGGGGGGTGAGCAGTTGCGTCGCGGTCGCGGTGGCGGCGGTCTGCGTGGTCGTCACAAGGATTCCTTCCGGAGTCGGTCCGCTCCACCCCACAAAATACGAGTAAAACCACGATCATGTCAACGGTATTTTGTCAGGTGGCAGCCCCGATCGGGTAGACCCGGACATGGGCGACCAGCTCGTCGAAGTCCCGGGGCGGATCGACCTTGAGGTTGCTCGAGGCCTCGCGGTAGCGCTCGAGCTGGGCCGCGTGCTGCTGCTGTCGGCAGATCGGGCAGTACAGGGCAGCGACTCGGTCGCCGACGTCGATACGGACCATGCCGCCGCGGCAACCGGCTACCTGGCAGGACTCGCTCCGCGACTGGGGCAGGCTGGACCTGGGACGGATCCTGGCCTCTGCGTCGGCCCACCACGGGCCCGCGAACGGCAGGCGCGTCGGCGATCGGGTGTGGTCGTAGGCGCGGCCGTCGACGTCCTCTGCCAGCAGGATCAGGGCGGCCTGGGCGCGGCCGAGCCCGTCGAGGTCGCGTTCGCGGACGTCGGGGTGTTCGAGGGCAGCGAGGATCTCCCTCACCAACCACCCGGGCCGCAAGGCCCGCACCGTGTCGACCGTCTCGCGGTAGCGGTCAGGCACGGCCAGGGGGGTGGTAGTGGTTGGTTTTTTTTCTATAGAGGTTCTTTCTATAGGGGGCGGATTACCGGGCGACGGTTTTCCAGTCGATGGGCTGACCTGCGGTTTTGCTGTGTTTCCGCAGGTCGGACCATGGGCGGCTAACCCGTCGACGGTCCGCCCATGGTCGGGTAACCCGTCCATGGGCTGACCTGCGGTTTCCTGGTTATCCACAGGACCAAGGGCGGCTAACCCGTCCATGGGCTGACCTGCAGTTTTGCTCGAGCCTGTGTCGCCGTCGCCGGGCGCCGGGGCGGGGGACATCCTGACTTCCCACCGCCACCGGAACCGGCCGGTGCTCGGATCGTTGACCCGCCAGGTGGTGATGTAGCCGGCCTCGCGCAGCTCGCGCAGGACGGTGTTCAGGGCCTCCCGGCCGAGCTCGGGGCAGATGTCGCGGTTGATCTTTGCCCGGGTAGTGCGCCAGCCCGAGCGCATCGACAACAGTGCGGCCAGCAAGCCGCGGGATCGGACAGTCAGGGTGGCATCGCGCAGCAGCGCGTTCGGGAGCATGGTGTAGCGGTCGGAGAGAGTCTCGCGGACGATCTCGATTTCGACGTCGGCGCCGTTCACCGGTCGCTGCTTTGCTGCTCGAGCTCGTCGAGGCTCAACCGCGGTGCAGGCACAGTCGGGCCGGGCATCATTCGATATGTCGTTGCAGTCCGGCCGCCGGTGCCCGGGTCGTAGGTCGCCTGGGACGTGATCGCGCCGAGGGCTTCCAGCTCTTGCAGGGCTCGCCTGATGGTCGGTATGCCGAAGCCGATGCTGTCGGCGAGAGCTTTCAGGGAGATCCGGCACTCGTAGGTGCCGGCTTCGTCTGGCGTGCTGTGCCAAGTGAGGTGTACGTAGACCGTTGTCGCGTTGGGGCTGGGCCGCTTGGCCAGGAGCCAGTCCGGCATTATTCCGTGCGTTTGTCTCATATCGGACATCTCGATTTCCGTCAATGCCCCCCGTGCGCAAAAACACACTGTCGGCACGCCGAATGTCGCCATCCGCTGCATGTCGCGGATCAGCTACACTTGGGCGCAAGCGCCGACCCGGTTTCACGTACTAGCCGGGAGCGATCGTTCTCAACTGAAAAAAGGCAGTGGGCTTCGAAGCCCGGGTGCAGTTACTTCCTCTCGCTTGTCGGGACGATTGAGTTGTGTCATTTCTCCTGCGCCACGGGACGCCCGCGAACTGCCGCTTGCGGAAGCAGTCGAGAACGACGTGACCGGCCTTTGTAGATCGGCCCCCCTTCGCCAAAGGGGGGCCGGTTCCATTTCAGAGACCGGCTGTGACGCTTCGTGCACCGTCCGTGATCAAGCATGATGCCTGCTCCGGGCGGTTTGGTGCCGCGCTGATAATACCTGCGCCGATGAGGTCGTTTCCGCTTTGGCCCCCCGGCGTGTCCGCTTATTGAAGCAGGCATACCGGGACGCAGGCGGATGTATGCGTCGATATTAATGGGCTCGGCCGGCCCCGTCAGCACCGTCCAACATGACCGAATCGCTAATTCGGTAATAGTTGATGCCCATTTCAGAAAGGGCAGGAGCGGGCGATCGCCGTCCACCCGGCGCACAGCAGTCCGGGCCGGCCGTCGGCACGGAACGGCACCCCGTCGACGATCGGCGGCCGGTAGTCGTCCGGGTCGCCCGGCACGGTGCGCCCGTCCGGATGCACCCACGCGATCGGCTTGCGCATTCCTTCGTGGCACCAGAACACCGACCCGCTGCGCGGCAGCGCCATCAGCGTCTCCTCGCTGTACGCCTCGGCCCGCTCAGGGGAGCGCGGCCGGTAGGCGCAGTCGCCGCACATGCCGCCCTCGCGGGCCTCGATCCGCGAGTCGGGGCCGACCGGCTGCGGATCGGCCTGGACGACATCGTCGGCATAGACCGGGGTCCAGCAGTTGCAGTAGGCCGGGCCGGAGATCACCTCGGCCCAGCAGCAGCCGCGGAACTCGTCGTCGTCGGGATGGGCCTTGACCCACTGCAGGGCGCCGCCGTTGCCGGCGCCGTGGTCGGCGTACCTCTGCACGGCCGGCGGGACGGCCAGGCCGGCCTGCTGGGCCTGCTCGATCAGGCGGGTGATCGCGAGCTGCTCGAAGTCCCCTGGCATTCCATCCACGTTAGGGCAGGCCAGGACCGGTCCGCGGGGGCGCCGGCCGCGGCCGGGCCAGGGTTCACCCGGTCAGGGTTCGACGGCCGCGGTCAGGGCCGCGACGACCCGGGCCAGGGTGTCGGCGTCGACCGTGTCGATCGGCCTGCCGAGCCGGTCGGCGCGCATGTAGTTGACCCGCCAGGCCAGGGCGCACCGGTCGCTGCCGCCGAACGGCACCACAAGCAAGTTCCGGTAGTCCGACCAGGCCCGCGCGTCGCCGACCTCGACGACGATCGCCGTGCCGGAGTCGTTCAGGGTGTCGATGCTGATCACCAGGAACTCCCGTGCGACGGGCTGGACCCGGTGGACGCCGCCGCGCCGGACCCGGTCGCTCATACGCGGCCCTCGAGCCGTGCCACCTCGTAGACGGGGTCGTCCTTCTCCGCGTCGTAGGCGCCGGCCGCCTGGCAGGCGTCGGCGAGGAGCTGCTGCTTCACGACGCCGGCGATCCAGCCGGACATCTTGCCGTCGCCGCCGGCCAGGTACCGGACCGCGGCCGCGGTCTGCTCGTCGAAGGTGACCGAGATCCTCATACTGCTGCACCGTAGTGCATCACCGATGTGCCGCGCCAGGCTGCTGCACGCCGGGCGTTGGTGGCGGCAGCAGGAACGATCGCACCAACGACCGCAGTCACGACAGCAAGACCACCAGCCGACCGACCGGCAGACCGACCGGCAGTCCGACCGGCGGACGTACATGCACTGCTACCGGCACTCTCGACCGCAGTGACACATGCAATCACACATGCAAAGGGACCTGCCGTCGGCACGGCAGGTCCCTTTGCGATGGTGCATGCGGTCGGTCCAGCGGATGCACAGGCGATCGGTACAGCAGTGAGGCATGGCCGCCCGGGCCGAGCGCGGCGGGTCAGGCGATCGAGTCCAGGTGCTCGTCGGCGGGCTGCTGCTCGTCGACCAACGGCGGCCCCAGCTCGGCGGCCTTGCGGCGCCGCGCCGCGGCCCGGACCCGGGACACCCGCAGGTACCGGTCGACGCGGGTCTCGGGCCGGGCGACCACCTCGTACGGGGGGCGGTGATCCGGGTCGAGTTCCCAGTAGCCCAGGTTCCGGGCGTGGGTCGCCTTGTACTCGGGCATCCGCCGCTCGACGTTGGCGATCTCGTACTCCCCGTACTTGCCGGTCGGCACGCCTTCGAGGAGTTTCTTGGCCTGGTCGTAGGCGGCTTTGGCGCCGGAGTGGGAGCGTTGCAGCTCCCACACGGTGGCCGCGGCCCAGCCGACCGACTCGTCGTCCGGGGCGTCGCCGAGCGCCACCCACGACTCGGGGGAGCGGCCGGCGAGCTCGGCGGCGTCGACCTGCCAGCAGTGCGAGACGGCCGGGCAGTACCGGCAGGGGAACCCGGCCGGGCCGTTGCCGTCGCGCGGCGGGGTGATCCCGAGTTCGATCGAGTCGGCCAGGGCCAGCAGTCCGTCCAACGCACGGGTGGCGCGTTCGGGGTCGTACAGGTACCAGAACGGTTCCTCCTCGCCGGTGGCCCGGCGCACGGCGAGGATCACGATCCGGTTGACCGGCCAGCCGGCCTGCTCGAGGGCGAGGCCGTAGATCATCGCCTGGTCGACCTGCTCGTCGGCCGGCCCGAGGTCGCCGACCTGCTCCCACTTCCACTCGCCGCAGGTCTTGAATTCGACGACGGTGCCGGTGATCGGGTCGTACTCGTCGAGGTAGGCGCCGCCGTCGAGGCCGGGGACGGTCAGGTACATGTCGTAGCGGCGCCACGGGTAGCGCCAGGCGCGGGCACGGGCGGCCTTGTCGTGGAAGGCGGTGCCCATGCTCGCGGCGCGCCGGTCGAGATCCTGGCGGGGGGTGTAGTCGTCGGGCGGGGTCTCGCGGTACCAGACCTGCCGGCGGCACTTGCCGACGTCGGACACCCGGGGGCCGACCGCGCGCGGGTTGGCCGGGTCGGTGTGCCGGGCCGCGTACAGGTGGTCGTCGTAGGCGGCCATGTCTACGAGCACCGAGGCGGTGTCGGCTTCGGCGGCGGCCTGGGCGAGGGCGTCGGCGGGGTCGTGCTCGTACCCGGTGCATCCCTCGAGTTCGGCGGTGTGCTCGTGGCGGGGCCGGCCGCAGGTGCACGGGTTCTCGCGGGGGCCGATCGGCCAGCCGGCCGCGGCGATGTTCGCCGCGGCCACCTGCATGTCGTCGAGGTCCGGGCCGATCACCGCTGCTCCCCGGCGGCGGGGGGCTCGAGCAGCTCGTCGAGGGAGGCGATCCGGTCTCCGGCCGTGGCGTACCGGTCGGCGCGCTCGTGGTCGCCTTGGCTGTGCAGGGCCTCGGCGACGACCGGCCGGTACCGCAGCATCAGCTCTACCGTCTCCTGTGCGGTGGCGGTGGCGAAGTCGCGGCCGTCGCGGGCGGCCCGCCACCGGCGGGTGATCCAGTCCAGGTCCCGGCCCAGCACCGACGCCTGCCAGGCCAGCTCGGTCCGGGCCAGCCCGGCCCGCTGCTCGGTGTCGGTGTCGGGGACGGTTTCGCCGTCGATGACCTTCTCGCGGGCGGCCGGCGGGTTGGCCTTGGCGAACGCGGCCCGGCGCCGTTCGGTAGCGGCGTCCCGGTCGGCCTCGGCCTGCTTGTCGTCGGCGGCGGCCTGTTCGGCGTCGACACGCATTTTCGCCGTCTCCTCGGGCACGTAGTAGCCGGAGAAGGTATTCGGCCAGGCCGCGCGCAGGGCGGCGGCTTCGGCGACCTTCACGAGCATCACCAGGGGTTTGCCGCCCTTGGACGCCGGTTTCCAGTTCGCGATCGGTATCCGCTTGCCGGTCTTGTGCCAGCGGCCGGTGCGCTCGTCCTGGACCGACTCGGCCTGCATCGGGCAGTACTCGTCCCAGAACACCGGCCGGGCGACGGCCTCGACGAAGCCGGCCCGGTAGACGCCGACCTTCGCGGCCAGGGGTGGTTCGTCGCCGGTCCAGACGTCCTTCCAGATGCCGTCGGGGCCGCAGAACAGCGGCGGGGCCTGGCCGCGGTACTCGCGGGTTTCCTCGGCCTTGCGGCGCAGGCCCTCGATGCCGACGTGGCGGATGTACTTCCCGGCGATGCGGTAGAGCATCGCTTCTTTGGCGTAGGGGTCGAAGCCGCGTTTGCGGCAGTCCATGAGGAAGGCGATGACTTCGCCGATGTCGTAGTCGGCCTCGATGCCGAGCGGGGACAGCAGCCGCATCTGGTCGGGGGTGAGTTGCTTCTGGGTGCGGTCGAAGCGCAGCGGGAGGCCGTCGATGTGGGTGGGGATGACGATGGTGTCGCCGTCGAGGTGGGCGGCGGGGATCCGGGCGACGGCGGTGGTGGTCTCCACCTTGACAGTGTCGGGGGTTATGGCGTGATCAGGCATGACATGTCCATAAAGGTCTATGTCTCGTGATAGACCTTGCCGAGCGCACGGTGATACCCTCGCGCACGGCGAGGCACGTCTCACGTGACTCGTCGGGCAACACATTTCAGTGCCCCGTCGGGCGCCGGCACGCGAGATCCTGGGGTAGGACGCGTTTGCCGGGGCCGGGCGGGGCATCGTTCTTCGGTCAGGCGGCCTTGCCGATGCGGTCCTTGTTGCCTTCGCGGTAGTAGCGGACGGTCACCCCGTCGGGCTCGAGCTTGCCGGTCCGCATCGCCCACTTCACGGCGGTGTTGCGGTGCCACCAGGGTTCGCGCAGCACCGTCTTCTTCTTCGAGCCCTGGCCGGCCTCGCCGCGGCGTTCGCGGGTGCTGCGGTAACCGGCGGGTTCCGGGATGTCGCGGGGCCGGGCCTTGCCGTGTTCCTTGACGTGCTTGTTGCGGCGGGTCAGCGCGGTGCGCAGCGACTGCGGATCCCGGTCGATCATCCGGGCGAACTCGCGGTAGTCGATCGGGGTCCGGTCGGCGAGCAGTTCGGCCAGCCGCGTCTCCGCGCCTGGTGCAACGGTCATCGGGGTGTCCTCTCGGGTGGGCGTGAACGACCCCCCAACCCTATGACATTTCATACATACATGTCAACAGACTTGACCGTTCGGACGGACCCCGGAACGACGACGACGCCCCGTCCCGCAAGGGGTGCGGGACGGGGCGTCGGAAGGGGTGCGGGTGGTAAATCTTGACCGGTCAAGATTTACCGGTCGCGGTAGGCGGCCCCGTAGCGGCGCAGGTGGGCCACCACGACGTCGGTCAGGGTCCTGCCCTCCGCATCGGCCCGCGCCTTGGCGGCCTTCTTCACGTCCTCGGGGATACGGATCGACGAGGCGGGGGTGTGGGTGTCCTTCGCGGTCGGCACGGTCTCACGCCTCGAGGGCGGCATGCACGGCCGCACGATCGGCCTCGGACATGTCGACGTAGAGCTTCGTGTTCTCCAGCGGGCAGCCGCTCTTTGCGAGGGCGATCACCATGTCGACCGCGGAGACCTTGCCGTTCGCACCGGTCGCGACCCGGACCACCTTGTTGTTCGTCATGCCACAACCATAGCGGTGTCCATACACCGTGTCCATACACGGGGGGGACTTTTCCCTCGAATCATCCCTGGCCTTCGACCGGGCCGGCCGCCGCCTCGGCCGGGGCCGGCCCATCGGGCTCGAGGCCGGGCAGCATCCGGCACGCCGCCTCGTCCGGCAGGTGCCGCCAAGTCGGGTGCATCGCCCCGTCCAGCGCGACCGTCGAGTACCGCGACCCCGGATCGTTGCCCGGGTAGTGCTCCACCACCACCAGTTGATCGGCCGGGTACTCCCGCTCGAGCTGCATGCAGATCGCCTGGGCGGCGTTGGTGATCGACGTACCGGTATCGGACGGCCGTTCGGTCAGTACCGCCACCATGCCCCGGTCCTCGATCTGCCACACCCGCAGCCGGCGCCGGGCCAGCCCCGACATTCCCGGATACGTCCACACCTCGTCACGGACCAGTTCCCTCACAACCTGCCCCCTCCTCGAGAATCGCCGATTCGCAGCTTGTGAATATGCCGCGTCATTCACGGCCGCCGTGCCGCCACCGGCCCGGCTTCGGGGTCCGGCGCGGCCAGTGCCGCAGGTACCGGCGCAACCGGACCAGGTACAGGTGGTCGCCGAGCGTCCAGGGCTGCCACACACCGCGCCGGCCCTGCTCGCGCCACACCCACCACCAGGTACGCAGCACATGATGCCCCCGATGCCCGACCGCGAACACGACTGCCTCGGCCAGGCCGCGGCACTCGCCCCACGACCACCGGACAACGATCGGCGCCCGCTGCCGGCCACGCACGGACATCCCGCCCCCAAACCCCGCGTACTGTTGACATGTATGTATAGTATATGTGTCTGTGCGGGGGGCTGGAGCCCCGCCGTCCCGAGAGAGGCAAACCCTATGACCGACACCCGCATCACGTCCTGCCGTCACGTATGGGTCGCCGGGATGATGTACGTCCACGACGAGGACCTGGCCGGCTGCGCCGCCGCCCGCACCGTCGAGTGCGAGCGCTGCGAACTGACCGTCGGCCCCGACACCCCCGCCGACGTCATCGACGCCCTGATCGACGCCGCCCACAACCGCTGAGGAACCCCGACATGACCGACCCCGCCCCGGGCACCCGCTACGCCGTGTTCGTCGACGAGACCATGGCCGTCGACGGCGGCTACGTCCCGGCCGTCGCCTACCAGGACATCCCCGGCTACCGCAGCCTGGGCGGCAGCGGCCTGGACTCCGCCGCCCCCTGGATCTGGGGGCCGTCGCTCGAGCAGGCCAAGCAGCAGTGCCGCGACTACAACCGGGACCTGGGCCTTTCCGACGAGCAGGCCCGCGATATCCGGCTCTCCAGCATGCGCGCCTCCGGGATCCTCGAGGTCGACCGGTGGCCCGAGTGATACCGCCGCTGCTGCGGCCCGCGCCGCGCCCGTGCGAGTCCTGCCCCTACCGGCGCGACGTCGAACCCGGGATCTGGGCCCGCTCCGAGTACGAGAAACTGCCCCCGTACGACGGCCCGACCGGCGAGCAGCCCGGCAGGCTGTTCCCCTGCCACCAGGTACGCACGCCGGGCCGGATCAGGGTGTGCGCCGGCTGGGCCGCCGTGCATCGGGCCAACCCGTCCGGGCACGAACTGCTCGCCCTGCGCCTGGCCGCCGCCTTCGACAGCATGGACCCGGCCGAGCTCGACGCGACACACGACTACTCGACCCCGGTGCCGTTGTTCGCCTCCGGGCAGCAAGCGGCCGAACACGGCCTCGCCGGGATCGACGCGCCCAGCAAACGGGCCGCGAAGATCATCGGCAAGGTGCTGCGCAAGCGGCCCGACGCCCTCGCCAAACTGCTCGCCGACCGCCGCGCCGCCGAAACGCACAAAGGGGAAACACCATGACCGACAGCTACGAGGCCCCGCGGGCGGTGCCGGCAACCAGGCACGAGGCGGTGTTCGCCGAGGCCTGCGACGGCGAGGACGGGCACGCCTACCTGGTCGTCGGCGGGGTCGAGGTCCGCGCCTACCTGGCCGACGGGATGGTCAATGTCGACATCGACCTGATCGGCGGCGAGAATCCCGAGGCGATGTACGCGGTACACGTCCAGCAATCGCCGAATCGGATTTGGTCGCAACGTGCCGGGGTACCCCGGTTGCTGCTGGCCGAACCGACACGAGAGTCGTTGTAGCAGGGGTGACCCCCGGGAGGTTCGCATGGCCGTCGACGAATCGGGGGACGGCCAGGCCGTCCCGGGACACCTGGCCGAGTTCCAGGTGATCGCCGACATCGTGAATCGGGCGTCGGCCGACGACGACCACGGCGACCAGGACTGTCCCGGCCTCTACGGGTGCCCGGTGATGCAGCGGATGTGGCGCGAGCTGGCCGGCCGGGCCGGTACCTGCGCCGTGTGCAAGGTGAAGCACTGGCCGTGGGAGCCGTGCCGGTGAAGGACGCACTATGGCTGGCCCGGCTGACCGCCGAGCTCGAGGGCTGGTTCGTGTGGACGGCCGCCACCGGGTATCGGTGGCGGGCGGTGCCGGCGCCGGCCGGGACGATCCTGCTCGAGGCGCTGCTGCTGCCCGGCCAGATCGGCACCACCACCCCGGCCCGGCTGCGCAGCCTGGCCCGGTACGGGTACGGCTGGTACGACCAGTGCTCCACCTGCGGGCGGCCGGCCCGCGAATGCCGGCACGGGGTCGCCGGTTCCGGCCCGGCCCGGCCGTAGCCGGCCTTACGATCGGCCGAGTGCACGGTGATCTTGCGGTACTGGTGCCCTCGCGGGGGCGGCCGGACGCGATAGCGGCCCTCGCCCGCGCCGTCGAGGCGACGGCGACCGCGGCGACGGCGCTGATCGTGGCCGTCGACCTGGACGACCCGACCGCGACCGACTACCCGATCGTGGCCGCCGACTGCCCGAACCTGCCCGGCCTGCTGGCGCTCGAGCGCACCACCGGCGCCGCCGAGGCGCTGAACCTGGTCGCCCGCCGGTACGCGCCGGGGGTACGGCACCTGGCGTTCCTGCCGGACGCGTGGCGGCCGATCCGGCCGGGCTGGGACACGGCCCTGGTGCAGGCCCTCGACTCCGGGTACGGGTTCGCCCGCGGCCGCGAGACCGGGCCGCGGATGCAGCCGCGGCACATCGCGGTGCGCTCGGAGCTGGTCGGGGCGCTCGGGTACCTGGTGCCGCCGGGGATGCCGCCGGCCACCTGGTCGGGAGTGTGGGCCCGCTGGGGCCGTACCGCCGGTACGGCGGCCCTCGAGACGGTGATGTTCGACCGCGACCCGGACGTGCCGCACCGGCCGGCGCCGGGCGGGCCGGCCGGCGCGCAGGCCTGGCAGCAGTACCTGACGTCGGGGCAGGCTCGCCGGGACGGCCAGACAATCGCGCTGACTGCCAGGTGGCGGCTGTCACAGGTTTGACAGGTAGGCCTCGATCTGGCGGATCAGCCGGAGGGCCTGCAGTTTTATGTCGAGCTCGAGCGGGTGGCTCTGCGCGTCGATCCACTGTGCGGTCGGGATGCGGCCGGTGCAGACCCCGCAGCCGCAGTCGGGGGAGTCGTCGGGGAGGTCGTCGTCGGCGCGGTCGTCGTCGGGGCTCACATACCTAAGGTCCGGTTGGAGGGCCTGGCGTGAGGTCCCCGAGCAGAATGTGAGCCAGGTCACAGCATTGGGTTGGGGGGTGATCGGGGCCGGCGCACATATGACGCTTGCGTATAACCGCTGGCCAGGCCGAGCCGCACCCGATGTACTGTTGACATGATATGGGGTTTGGTGTTTACTAATGGATGTGAGCGGGGGGCTGGAGCCCCCGCCCCACCCGAGAGGCACCACCGTGACCGTCACCACCCGCGGCCTGCCGCCGATCACCGTCACCGAACGCCAGCGCAACCTGCGCACCGGCCGCCTCGAGGTCTGGCAGGCCCGCACCCCCGGCTGGATGTTCGTACGGACCGAGGAACCCGGCACCCCCTGGTATGCCCAAGCCACCGACACCCGCCTGGTCGCGACCTTCACGAGCCTGCTGGCGGCCCGCCGCGCCGCCGCCTACGACCTGCGCAAGGTCCTGCACTTCAACGCCCGCCGCGCCGCCATCCGCAGCGGCACCCTCGCCTCGCACCGCACGGCCGCCCGCTACCGGTGCGCCTGCGGAGGCCTGCTCACCGACACCCCCGACCGCCACGGCTACGCACACATCGACGGCTGCATCGAATGCGTCACCGCCGACCACCGCTTCGAGGCCGCCGCCGTCGACGACGAACCGGCCTGCGACCTCGAGCACCTGCTGTGCGACAACCCGACCCCGCTGCCCTGCATCCGCTGCAACGGCCCGGCCCGGATCGACCCTGACTGCCACCACGACAACTGCTGCGGCACCTGCTGCTGCGACGAGTGAGGAAACACGGCCCATGACCGATGCGCCTAAGAAGACCGATGCGCCTAAGAAGATCGCCGACCTGAAGATCGGCGATGCGGTGTGTATTCGCGGCTACGGCACCGCGAACATAGTCCACGAGCACGGCATCGTCACCTCACTGTCCAAGCTGTACCTGACGGCGGCGATCACCTCGAGCAACCTGAACCAGGGCGGCGGCACGCGCCGATTCCGCCGCGACGGCGGTTACTCCGTTCCCCGGGGTGACGGCTACGGCGGCACCACCGTCAGATCGACCTGCACGAAGAAGAAGGAAGCCCAGAAATGACGCTGCGACACCGAGTGAGAGAGGACCCGTACCGATGTATCGCATGAGTTTCGCGGTCGACGCCGGCTACCTGGCCGGACGCCTGGCCGAACAGGGCGTGCCCGTCGACGACGACGGCAACGCCACGATCACGCCCGAGATCGAACCGGCCGCCCTGCAGGTGCTGCGCGAGGCCGCCGAAGGCGGCTGGATGGTCGAGCTGCTCGACGACGACGACGTCCCGGGCGCGGGCGACCTCATCGTCGTGCGCAAGGTCGCGGACGGCCAGATCGGCGGCGACGTCGTCGACCACGAGACCGTCTACCCCACCGGCCGATACCTTCGCCTGGACCTGGCCAAGGTCGACCGGATACACGTCTACTGATGGCCGACGACGACATGCGCGCGCTGCGGCGGCTGGTCCGCAAACGGTTCACCGGGGCCGATGCCCTGCGCTATTCCCACACCGCTGCCGATCCGGCCGACACGATCCTGTGGCAGGTGCTGCGCGGCGACCGGGTCGTCTGGGACGCGGGTCCCGCCGTCGAGCGGCAGATCCCCGACTGGCCGGACCTGGCCGAGGCCGCTGTGCTGCTGCACAAGGTGGTGACGGCCGCCGGGCCGGCGGGTGACTGGCTGGTGCAACCGCTGCGCGACCGGCGCCGATGTCTGCGGTGCGGGCACCCGATCGAGTGCATCGGCGGCGCCTGGGTCGTTGTCGGTACGGCCGACGCCGCCGACGGGCTCTCCTACTGCCCGCCGGATCCCGACGCCGACCGGGTCGGCAACCACGTACCGGCCAGGGCCGGCCGATGAGCCGGCACTGCCATCGGCACGAGCCGAGGTTCCCGCTGCTGTGGGCGCTGCTGGTGCTCGGGCTGCTGCTGGTCGCGCTCCCGGCCTGGTGCGCGGTGCTGCTGCTCGTGGTCGCCGTGGTCGCCCTGGTTACCGGGGTCCGGCGGGCTTGGCGGCGGGCCGCGACTGCTGCTGCTCGAGGTAGATGACGGCGTCGGACATGGACATGCGCCGCCCGGTTCGCGCCGACAGGGCGAGGGCGAGGCGCTTGAGCGCGTCGCGGGCGGCGGGGGTGAGGCTGACGCCGACGAAGTCGGTGTTGCGGTGCTGTGCCATCAGATACCCGCCGCCCACTTCTGGATCTGCGCGACGGCGGCGGCGTCGAGGGTGACGTCGTGCTCCGGCAGGTCCAGTTCGCCGGTGAGGCCGGCGAAGGCCTTGAGGCCGAAGCGGCGGATCGGCGTGTTGTCGCCGTCGAGCAGGCGGATCTCGCGCCGGCGGATCAGGACCCCGACGGTGCTGCCGGTGGTGCTCTCGACGCATGCGGTGATGTTCATGTCGGGGGCCTTTCGCTCGGTGCTGCTCACACCATGAATAGTACCGGACAGTACCGGACTATGGCCAGTTCGGGCCGTGTGATGCGGGCAACGGACAAGCCAGGGCCGCAACCGGCCGGCAACCGACCCGCAACTGTTGAACTGTTGACATGATATCGCAAATGCCGTTTACTAGTTCTTGTGAGCGCGGGGGGCTGGAGCCCTCGCCCGACCGAGAGGCAACACCATGACCACCATGTACGAGTCCGCCCGCTTCGACTGCCCCTGGCCCGTCGAGGACGCCGACGAGGACGGCAAGTTCACCGCCGACTGCGGCGCCCTCGCCCGCACGGTCGGCACCGGCTGGACCTGCACCGAGGGCCACGGCGACTGCGACGAGTCGTACCTGATCGAGGAGCCCGTGCAGAACTTCCGCGAGCGCTGGACCGAGCGCCGGTACGCACAGGCCTGAACTTCCCCGCGGGGCCTTGCCGGACTTCCCTCCGGCAAGGCCCCACCCCCTTGTTTTGCAACACGGAACGGAGAGACGACATGGACGGTTTCTGGGACGCGATCGACGCCCAGCTCAAGCGGCTCAAGACGGCCAGGACCTCGGCCGAGGTGATCGAGATCCTCGGCGGCAAGGCTGCCGCCTCGGTCGGCGACGCGTTCTTCGGCGGAGACGGCGACGACATGTGGGGGGTGCTGTCGGATGCCGGCTGGTCGGTTGCCTGGTCG
>Ga0210397_10000382_pt1 | contig 30055 bp, 46 predicted proteins | sample IncBWH2OmetaG_FD_160126 | JGI IMG/M metagenome (GOLD analysis project Ga0210397, IMG submission 160126) | Forest soil microbial communities from Barre Woods Harvard Forest LTER site, Petersham, Massachusetts, United States - Inc-BW-H-2-O ...
CGTCACGATTTAGACGCTCCTGCTCCAGCTCCCGCTCCTGCTCCAGCTCCCGCTCCCGCTCCAGCTCCCGCTCCCGCTACTGCTCCAGCTGCTGCGCCCGCCCCCGCTCCTGCTCCCGCTCCCGCTCCCGCTCCCGCTACTGCTCCAGCTTCCGCTCCCGCTCCTGCTCCAGCTCCAGCGCCCGCTCCCGCTCCCGCTCCAGCTCCCGCTCCCGCTCCCGCTCCAGCTACTGCTCCAACTCCCGCTCTGATCAAAGCCAGCTCGAAGAACACTCGCCGTCACTTTTGCGATCTCGGAGAAATAGTGATTTTAACGGCGTCCACGACCGCGCCGCGTCCCACTATCACGCGCCCGTCAGGAAATGGCTCCACTTCGCCAAACTCGGCCTTCTTCAGCGCGTCTGAGAATCGGCCAGTATCCGCAATCCAGGCCGCATCTTCGATCACGAGCTCATGTTCAGTCACGGCCACGAGTCGGCCGGTGTCAATCATGGTCACGGTGCGAATGAGGTAAACCGCTCCGATCTCCCATGAGGCGTTCTGACACGACGGCACCGATGCACCGCCAAACATCTGTTGAATCGTGCGAATCTCTCCGAGTGTCAACTTATCGAGTTCCAATGCGATCTCCTTAGGTGACTTTAGTTAACGAGCGCGTGCCATCGGACGCGCCATTGAGAATCTGTCGGTGGCGATGCGCGGCCCGTGCGTAGAACTCCTCGCGGGAGAGATTCGGCGTGGCCCACCACGAATCCATCTTCGGCGCATCTCGCATCGCGGCTTTCTTTGCTTGCGCTAGGCGGTTAAAGTTCGTGTTGTCCTGATTCCACTTGGAGGGCTTTACGGAGCCCTTCGCGTGCTTCGGTGGCTTCAGGTTAGGAACGATGCTCATCAAATACGCCGATGCGCTGACACTTCCTGAAGCGCCCGATATGGACTAAAGGCCTTGATATCTCCAGCACGAATGCGACCGCGCACGCGAAATTCGCAGACCTTCCCGCGCGTGCGATTCTCAAAGTGGTCAATGAACACAGTCCCGTCCTTCAACTCAACGCGAACCTTCTTGCCACGCTGAATCTCGGTGTGCGGCGTCTTCATTGTTAGTGAATCCCCGTGTCATCATCATTAACAAGCAATGCGCGGATATTTGCGATCAATGTCGCACTGCGCGCAGTTTCATTAGCGATGCTCTTCGTGAACTGTGAATGCCGTATTTTCTCTGCGTCCCAATGCTGCTGAATCAGTGACGTGCCTTTGTCGAATCCAGCCAGAAAGCCTCGCACGTAGCACATCCGACAGAGACAGCCATAGCCTAGAACAACAACTGCGCCTATTACATAAATCTCAGCGCTCATCGCGGCGTCTCTCCCCCTCCGACCGAGGCAAGTCTTTCTGCGATACGCGCATCAAGATACGCTGCGATAAGATCACCGACCATCTGGTCTGGATATTCGACGAGCCACTGTTTCAACTCACCCACACTCACCACCAGCACATCATCGCCGCCGCAGTAGGGTTCATCGCATGAGCCGCAGCGCTCACCGTTATTACAGTTGCGATGATCACAGGCTGGGCATGACCATTCCACATATTGCGGGCTCATGCGGTCTTTTCGTTGGCCGCAAGTGTGGCAATGGTGAGTTGCTTGAAGCGTTCAGGGTTAAGAGTGGTTCCCAACTCAGTCGCGATTCGCATCTTCAATGTCAGTCCGGCGATATCGTCTGGCACCACACGTTCAACGGCTGCGATGAATTCATCAAGCAACATCTTGCTCACGACTTGCACCATGTCAGCGCAGAGTTGTGTCTCACGCTCACTGATTTCGCCATACGCGTTGAGGCCAGTGATCGAGAGCGCCATCTAAGCCGTTTTCTCGTTGGCGACGAGCGCCGACAGGCGGTTCACGAGTTTGCCGATGTTCTCGAATTCATCGAAATGCCATGTACCCACGCGGCCATCGAGGTCTGGATACTCATACTCGTACCGTTCTTGGACGAGGCCGCATAATTCACAGCGTCGGTGACGGATGGGCGGATTCGTCAGCGCCACGCCATCATCGAGTTTCCATAAGTGATCGTGCGCTGGATACCCCATCACCATGAAGTTGCCCGCACTAATCCACGCCTGCACATCCTGCGTCACATCCATAACTCTTAAACGCAATGCGTCCAGATCTCGTTTGTATCCTTCAGCCATTACGAGCGACGCGTCGTTGACTTGATCGCTCATGCGGTTGTCTCGTTGTCGGGGAGCGCCCGCAGCCAACTCGTGAATTTCTGAAAGCGTGATGGCGCGGGCTCGTCCCACGTCATTTTCATGCGAGAGTGCATCGAAACATGATTGCATGGCGGCTCTATCTTCATCGCTCTTTCGCTGAAACTCTGCATCAAACGCGGCGCACTCCGCACGATATTTATGCCCGCGTCCATGCGCAAGGTCAAGGATGTCTGGATAGGGAGCGTCAATCTTCCACTTCATGCCGTCTTCTCGTTGGCGGCTAAGGCACGCAGCAGCAGCCCGCGAATGACCCACGACTGCGATCGATCCTGCGCGCGGGCGAGTCGTTCGATCTGTTCGCGCAATTCCGGCTCCGCTTTGAAGCCCATTACCTTCGCGCGCTTCTGCTTATGTTTCGTCACGGCAGAGAATATAAACCAACAACAAACGACGTGTCAAGGGTTGTTGACTTGCGAATTAAAGGGTTCTATAGTGTCCGCTCACACCTATGACGAATACGAGCGCGCCTTGGGCCTGACTGCATTGTGGTGGTGGATTGACCGTTGGAGAAAGTCCACGGCCTACACCGATATGACCCTCGAAGAGCAAGGGGCGTACCGTAACCTGTTAGACGAAGCGCATCTGCGCGGGGGCTACCTGCCGACCGATGAACGCATCCTCGCGAAAGCCTGTGGAGACGCGCTCGCCTGGTCTCGCGTTCGCTCATCCGTTCTTTCGAAATTCACTACCACAGATCGCGGTTACTACAATGAAACATTAGCCTTAGTGCTTCAAGAATCGGAACGCCGGGCCGACAAGCAGCGCCGCTATCGTGAGCGTCTTGGTAACGATAGACGTAACGGTGACGGTAACGCGGCTGGTAACAAGCCGGGTAACAACCTTGGTTCTCCGTCTCCGTCTCCGTCTCCGTCTCCGTCTCCGTCTCCGTCTCCGTCTCCTGATGGATCTCTAGATATAAATAACAAGCTAGTTAGAAGCAGCAGTGTCTCTACCACCAGCGCGAACGGCAGCAGCAACGGCCATGCAAAACCTCAGCAGGTGAACGGGCGCAGTAAACATCCCATTTTTCAAGGTCAGCGGTTCGTGGTGTTTGACTGGATGCTGGAAGACATGCGCCGTATCCTCGGCCCTGAGAATCTTGATCGCTTTGATGTTCACGAATGGTTCTTCACACTCGATGCCCGTCTCGCGAAAACCACGGTGACATTGAAACGCAACGATGTGTGGCCGTTCCTGCAATCCGAACTCGTGAAGGAATCGATTAAGCGTGGAATGCCGATCATCGATCCGAATCAGATGGAAGCCAAGCCTCATGTGAGCAAGCAAACCTCGCGTCTTCTCGCGGCTATCTCGACCATGAAGGACACTCTTGACTAACGCACTAATCAAGCTAGCGACGGAAAAAGAATTCGCGATCATCTTCGCGAGGATGGCTACACAGCTCCGGTGGCTGGACGCGGACGCTGCCGCGATCCAGAGCTATTACGCCGCGCTCAAAGACTTGCCGGACGAAATAATTCACGCGAGCGCCGCGCGTATCGCGAACGAACCAGGCCGAAAGTTTTTTCCGACAACCGGCGAATGGCGCGAAGTCGCCTTGCTCATCGAGCAGGAAAAGCGTCGCGCCGAATTCAGCGGCCCGCATTCATGGACTGAAGAATGCGAAACATGTCACGATACGGGATGGGAAGGATTCGACTGCACGGGCGGAAAACACGGCGGGTGTGATCGTGACCGCGAACATCTCCCGCATCACTTCGTCCGCGTTTGCCCCTGCCGTCCAACGAACCGAACCTATCAGCGCCATCAGTGGAAAGCGAAATCAGCCTAGGACGGCCCCCAATGACTGAGCCCACACGCCTCGATCTCCTGCGTTGGCAGATCGCCTTCCCCCATATTTGTGCGGGCAAGCGCTGCGCGATTTGTCGCTGGGTATGGGAGCATGATAAAACATCACGCTAATGGCGCAGACACGTCGCGACTTTCTCAAAACACTTGGCCTTGCGGCGGCAGCGGTCTCCTTCGGCTCCGCGCTTCCTTCCGATGCAGGCGGCCCGATGCCGATGCCTCAGGCGCTGGACGAAATCCTGCACGTCGGAGATACCTTCACTATCGCTGGCCGTTACGCCATTGATCCCATCACGCGAAAGGCCACCGATGTACTTCAGAAATTCATCGTCACAAGCGTCACGACAGATCGCGCCGAACTCGGATTTCATCCAACGCTGAAAACTGAAACTGGGCCATCATGGCCGAAGGTTGGACCGCTGGAGCAATTTAATCCTCCTCCACTTCTCACAAGGAAGCTCCGATGAAACTCACGACTCGCGATCAACTCGTGAAGAGGAAGGGCATCGTGATCGCGGACGGCCAGATGAAATTAGAAGTTGGCGACTACCACGGCTGCGCCGACGCGATGATGGACCTTCGCGAAATAGATGCGCAGATCACGCTATTGGATGCGCTGCGCGAATCCTTCGAGAAAAACAACGGATTATTCTCAGCTGAGTGCAAGGCAGATCTCTTTCACGCCGTGCGCTACGACATAAACTTCGACGACTGGCGTTGTCCATGCGGATATCAGTTCCGAGTGATCAGCGTTCCGAAGATGCCAGAAAAAGAAAATGCCGAAACCACAAATAATCAGACGCTATGTTGACGCTGCTACGGTCGCAGAACTCTTAGCTTCGCCACGCGCGATGTTTACGCCGACAGGTGCGCGGACGGTGCGTATTGACGCGGATATCGAGACGGATTGGTATATCGTTCCAGAAGATGATCCACGCTTAAACACAATCGAAGAAATTCAGAAATCAGATGCCGATTAAGCGTCTAGAGCCGAACCCAATACCCGAGTTTTATCACGCTGATTCGTTTCCGGCTTTCGAGAAAATGCTGTGCGAGTCATGTGGGCTTCCTTGTGGACAACGCCGGATTGGTTCTGGGCTTGAAACCGTGAAGTGCCCGAAGTGTTATCGCTGCGAGACTTCAGACGAGCGATCCAATGCCTGAGAAGCGTCTAGAGCGCACACGGGCGAGTCTGCCGCCGTCCTATCAGTTTGGCGATGCGCGAGAAAAGAATTGGGACTCGCACTACGTTCAACCAGTCGGACGCATGATGCGTGATCCAGCCGCATACGCGGAATATCGCAAGCGCTGCGACATTGCCCGCGAACTTGAGCCGAAAACGCTGTCGCAGATTATTCCTATCTGGCTGAATCCAACGCGCGGCGAGTCTCGCTGATGAGCGAACTCGTTTTTAAGGGCCAGCATCTTCAGTTTCTCCACGATTATTCCGCCGCGATCGACATCGAGGGAAGCCTTTCGTGCGGCAAGACGACCGTATGCCTCTGCAAAGAATTACGGATGCTGAAAAAGTATCCAGGGATGCACGTGTTGATCTGCCGCTGGACCGATGACGCGACGAATACACTGTTGCGTCCAGCGCTGGAACAAATGGCGCGCATCGAAAACGTGATGCTCACATGGAACGACAAGCTGAAGTACTACGACACAGACAACGGCTGCCGCATTTATGCGTTCGGATTGAAAACGCAATCGCAAGATCCTGAACAGCGCTACGGCAAGATTCGCGGCTTGCCCGTGTCGCGCATTTACGTGGATCAGGCGGAACAGCTTCCCGGCGATATCGCGAGCGAACTGCTTCTCCGTCTGCGGCCGGACCTTGAGCAGCGCTTAGCTGGGACAGACTTCCCGCGCCAACTCACGTTCTCCCCGAATCCATGCAACACCGATCACTGGCTCGCAAAACAGTTTCCCACCGACAACCACGTCAAGGGTCGGAAGTACTACGCGCTGAGCATCTTTGAAAATTCGCACAACTTGCCGGACGGCTTCATCGACAATGCGCTTATCACGTACCCTGTCGAACATCCGAAGCACCAGACCGTGATCCTGGGTCAGCGCGGACCAAACATCATCGGTGATCCTATCTACGAAAATCTCTTCGACCGCGACTCGCACGTGAAACCGATCGCCGCGAACAGAGATACCGGACTACTGGAAGCGTTCGAATTCGGCAAGCACAATCCCGTGTGGGTGCTGGCGCAGCGTTCGTATCATGGCGGAATGCGCTTGCTGGGCGGCATCATGGGGAAGCGCCTTATGCTGGAAGATTTTCTTCCCATCATCAAAACGTATCGCGATGACTGGGCCGAAGGATTGCCGATCCGCACCTGCACCGGCCCGCGTCCTGCGCTGATTAAACTCCTGCGCGATGCGGGCTTCAAAGCCGTCTCGCGTCCAGATGGAGACGCGCACGATGAACAGCTTGTGCAGATCGAAAACATCTCCACCGCGCTCAGGCGACGTGTCGCGGCTCGCGAAGAAGCGCTGCTTATCAACGATGCGAAAGCGCGCTGGCTCATCGCTGAAGACGCGACCGAACGGCAGCAGCCGTTTATGGAGTTCGCATTCAGCGGCGGTTATGTGTGGGACACCCACATGGTGCGCACGGGCAACAAAGAACTGCGCCAGCCACTCGCCGACGACGAATACGCGAACGTCATGCGCTGCGTCGAAAACCTCATGCTGAACTTCTTCGCAGGCCAAAAGACCGAAGAAGAGCGCGAAGCGCAGCGCCGCCGACTCGCCACTGGCCCTCCCCTCTCCGTCGCAGTCCCCACTTCCGATAAGAGCTATCTAGCCTCCTGAAATACCCGTAACTGAGGCAAATAGGAGAAGGGTCGATTTTGCCCTAGGACGACGATCGGCAGCCGGAACGACCCCATGTGGCCTTTGGCGATTCGCGTCGTTCCTAGGGCCTGCCAGGGGCCTTCCTGAGCCTCGGAAAAAGGGTCTATTTGTCGTGTAAATGGGCTTGACTTTCCTGTTTGTGCTACACTCGCGTCCACGTTTTCTCATGTCCAATGACGCCTTCAGTCAACTCGCCCTCGCCAGCGATCCGCGCTTCCTCCTGCGTCTCAAGGGCGCATGTGTCGTCGTGGCCGAACAGATTTTTGCCGAAGATCCTGCCACGCCGAATCATGCCGCCCGTCTCGCCCTCGCGACGAGCGTGTTGAGGACGCCGGAATCTTCAGCCGCGTTCGCACAGTTTTTCGTCATGCGGCCCAACGTGATTGACTTTGCGACCACCTATGACTTCCATGCGTTACAGGTGACGACGGCCGCTGGCGATGCTGATCTGCAATCGCAGATTGCGACGGACTGGAATACACTCACTGCCCTCTGAAATGGCGGACGATATGACCGTGGCTGATCATCTCGCCGCTTCGCGTGACGCCCATATTCGCTATCGTAGTCTCCACGATGCTTCGAAAAATGCCGATGCGGTAGGGATGGGGGCGGCCATCCAAGATGCTTTGGATCATCGGCGTGCGGCCGATTTTGCCGATCCGACGCATAGCGATCCCGCCTGGCAGGTGGATGTCTTTGACGGCAAGCCCGTGTCACATGCGGATCTGATGACGTTCTACGAGACCTATCGTGCTACCCACTGACACCGACGTGGCACCAGACAGCGCGCCACGCCAGACGCGCACCACGCGTCAAACGACCGAATTCATGGCGCTCGCACGCGAGCGCAAAAAACAAGCCGACGAAGCCGACCAGAAGCAATGCGCGCGTGAGCGCGAGGACATCGCGTTCTACAACGGCGATCAGTGGCCTGACGAAGCGAAACGCGCCAGAGCTGCGCAACCCGCGACGGGAAACGTTCCTGCTACGTCCGCGCGGCCGATGCCCGTGATCAATAAACTGCGCGAACCGATTCGCAACGTGCTGAATGATGAGCGCGATAGCGACATTGGTGTTCAGCTCGTACCCGCTGATGACTTCGGCGATCTTGGTCTCACCATCGACGACACCGAAATCAAACTCCGCGAAGGGCTGATCCGGCGCATTCAGCGCGATTCGTCGGCGGCAGACGCGCGGACGTGGGCGTTTAGTCGCGCCGCCATTGCGGGACGCGGCTATTACGCCGTGATGACGCGCTTCGTCGAAGGCAAAAGCATGGACAAAGAAATTTTTGTCATGCGCATCTACAACCAAGACGCGGTCTGGATGGACCCGGCCCACGAACAGCCGGATGGCTCAGATGCGGAATGGGAAGGATTCGGCACGTGGATGTCTTGGGAACGCTATAAAGCGACATGGCCCCATAGCGCCAAACACCCCAACCGCATTAGCGCGGGCACCGATGGTGATTTCGCGGCGTGGACCACTGAGCATCCCGATTGGATTCGCACCGAGGGCGACAACAAATCCGTCTATGTCACGGATTACTACTACGTCGAATACGAATCGCGTGAACTCTGTAAATTAATCGATGGCTCTACGCAGTGGTGGGACGAGCTCCCCGAGGAGATTACCGACGACATGATTGTGGATCGTCGGACCTGTGTAGAGCGCAAGGTGAAATGGGCGAAAATTGATGGGATCAATGACGCCCCGTTGGAAGAGACGGATTGGGAGTCGCCGTTTCTGCCGATCGTGAAAGTGCTCGGCGAAGAACTCCATCCGCACGACAATGAGCGTCGAGCGGAAGGCATGGTCCGCCCTGCGCGATCCTCGCAAGAGGGATTCAACTACATGATCGCGAAGCAGATTGAGATGGTGGGACAAACCCCCATCTCGCCGCTGCTCGTGGACCCTGAATCCATCGAAGGCTGGGAAGAATGGTACAAAGTCGCGCCGTCGCGCCCGTTCTACATGCTGCCGGCCCGAACCTGGGACGATCAGGGGCGACAGTTTCGTGAACCGCATCGGCCCAACGCGGACCCGAATATCGTACCCGTCGCGCAATCAACGCAGATGTTTGAGCAGGCGATTCAGAGCACGACCGCTGTCCCGGCCGCCGCGCTCGGCGACATTGATCCAGTCACGCGGAGCGGAAAAGCCCTCAGTGTCCTGACAAAAAATTCCAAGCTCTCCACGAGCAACTTCATGGGGAATCTCTCTCGCTCGGTGCGCTATGAGGGATTGATCGAGAACAGCTTGCTCTATCCGATCTACGGGAAATCGCCCAATCGGCTGGTGAGAATTTTGATTGGCAACGACAGTCATTTGGCGATGATTGCCGATCAGAGTCAGCCACCTTCCCCACAAGACGCCGCGTTAGCCCAGCGGGCCAAGGTGGTCGGGAAACTCACCCCAGACGCCCGCTTCAATGTCATCGTCAAAGTGACGAAGGCCTATGAGGAACGCCGCGACGAAGAGCGGGCGATGCTGGCGGAAGTGTTTACGGCGAGCCCTGAAACATTTACGTGGTTTGCTGACATTTTCCTGAAAGATGGTGACGGTCCAGGTTCAGAAGAACTCTCTGAGCGCGCGAAGGTGATGCTCCCGCCCCCAATTCAAGCGATGCTCGCCGCAAAGGCGCAAGGCCAAGCGCCACCGACGCCTCAGGAAATGCAACTCCACGCCCAGAACGCCAAGCTTCAGCAGCAAGTCCAAGAACTTGGGATGAAGGTGCAGACTAAACAAGTCGAGCAGGAGGGGAAAATGCAAATCACGCAGGTCCAAGAGGCCCACGAAGACCAGAGGGCGGCCATGGATCGCGAAGTAAAAATCGCCGTGGCTGAAATTGCGGCGCAAGCCAAGCAAGCCTTGCAGGATATGGCCCTCTTCTATGAAGAGCGCGCCCGTATCGGCGCGCAAATTCATGAACATGCCATCGGCAGTGCGGACGGAGCCAGAGCCATGGCATTGGCGCACAAAACCGCGCAACTAGAAGCAGGCCAGTCCGTGATTGACCATCAGCATGCGCTCACGGAGAATGTCCAGCAAGCCGCCTTGCAGCCAGCGCCGACCGAGGGCACGCCAGCATGAGCCGTGAGCAATTACACTTCGCCACTCATCCAGACGATCATGTCTGCTACGAATACTTCACTGCGTGGTTTCAATTTCTCGACGCACAAGGAGCCCTGACCATGAGCACCGTTGCTGATCTCAAAACATCTGTCGATAACTTGGCCGCTGCGGTCGCGAAAGTCTCGGCCGAAGTCGCCGCACTGAAGGCTGTGCCTCACGTGGTGCAGAACGTCGAACAGGCTGATCTGGATGCGACCGTGACGGCTGTTGATGCCGCGACGGCATCACTTACAGCGCTGTAGCCATGCCAGCGAAATCACGCGCTCAGGAACGCCTAATGCAGGCGGCTGAGCATGGCGCGTCATTTCCGATGGCGCGCAAACTGCGTCGGACGATGACGCATGCGCAGTTGCACGATTTTGCGGTAGGGTCAGAGAAGAACAAGCCGTCACACGTGCTGCATCCGAAAATGCAGCAACGATCGCAAATGGTGAAAGCCGCGCATACCCATCTCGCGCTGCATCTGCCTGGATTCAGGGCGATGCCAGCCGCGAGACGTATGAAAGCTGTACAGGCGCACGTCACTCGTCAACTCAAAGGACGCTAATGGCCGAACAGGAAATCATCGCTCCCGCCGCTGATGCTGATGTCTCGCTCGCTGATCATGAAGCGAGTTACGCGCCAGCCAATAGTTTTGATGAACAAGTGGCAAATGCTGCCCCTGTGCCAGCGGTCGAAGCTATTGATGAGGATGAGGAACCTGAGTCAGTCGTTCCCCCGAACGGACCTGCTCCCACACGCCATCGTGCGGCGAGTCAACAAGCGAAGCCCGACGACGTGGCAGCAATTGGAGAACTCACAAAGCGGGTACGGGCCGCTGAGGCGGAACTCGGGATTACACGTAAGCCCGGCGAGAGTCAGCGTGTCTTCAATCTCAGAAAGCAGGTCGAGATCGCAGAACGGCTCAAGGCCGTCTCGAAGCCTGCTTCAGTGTTGGCCCCGCCGCTCGCAGCGGCTCCAGTCGTCGCGAATGCGCCTTCTGCCTTTGCTGATCCAGAGCCTACCCAAGCGCAGTTCATGGATAAGGCCGATCCATACGGAGCCTTTGTCAGTGCCCATACCCGATGGGAGTGGAAAAAAGAACAATTTGATGCCGAACAGGCGAACGCCAAGACCCAGCAAGCCCAGGAATTAAAAGCGCGTCAAGAGAAATTTGCGGGGTGGGTGAAAGGCGTCGAAGATACCCATACGGCACGAATGACGACCTTCATTTCGAATAATCAGGCCGTAAAAGCTGAAATGGAAGCCGCTGCTGATCTGAGTATCAGCCCCATTATGTATGGGGCCGTGACTTTGTCTGAGCGCGGTCCAGAAATCATGTTAGAGTATGCCCGTCATCCTGAGTTAGTGGAAGACTTGTTCCTTCAGACTGAAGGCAAGCCGTTAATCCAGCGGGATGGCACCGTGAATCCTCTCGTTGCGATTGTGCAACGCCGCCTCATATCGCGCTTGTCGGCCGCCTCGACTGGATCGGCCCCTGCGCGCGTAGCAGTTCCGGTGACTCGTCCTCCCAATCCAGTGAGGACTGCGCCACAAACGCCGAGCGCCACGCCGCCCGGCGATGGTGCGTCCTTAGCGGATCACGAACGCTTCTACGGACCCAAGCACCGTCGCTCATGAGGTAACGTCGCGCTGCGGCCTTGAGGGTCGCAGTTGTGATTAACAATCTGTTCATTACGCCGCAGTGGGTCGCGACCGATACCGCTGCGGGCTTTGCAGGGAATACGCGGCTGATCAACTTGTTTTCCCGCGAATGGGATAACACGTGGCGCGATTTGCCGGACGGCGCGAAGATCGGTTACACCGCGCAGGTCAGGATTGACCAGCGCTGGCAGGTCTTTGAGGGGCAGGCGCTGCAACAGCAGGCCATCCTCAATCAGACCGTTCCGATTACCATCAATCATCAATTCCAAGTCGCGCATGGTTGGTCTTCGGCGGATCAATCGCTCGTCGTGGAAGAAGTGCAGCGCTACACCCGGACCGCGGGCAAAGCGATGGCGGGCAAGTGGGACGTGGTGGCGGGACAGGAAGTCTATCGCCTGTGCTATTACCAGATCGGTTCCCCTGGTGTCCCGCTGAATTCGGATCAGGCGTGGCTGGACGGCGTGGCGAAGCTCGTGAACGTCGCCGTGCCGGATGACGATTTGTGGGCTGCGCTCGACGTCAAGACGCACTCCAAACTGCTCGGCGCGAACATCGGCGCGTTCAACCCGCAGGCGCAGATCAGCAAGTACTTTAAGACCGGCCAGTTCAACGAAGGCGCGCTTGGTGTCGAAGGTTGGGTCAAAGATCCCAACATGCCGACGCATACGACAGGCACGTTCACGTCTTCGACGCCGCTGGTCAGTGGCGCACTACAGACAGGTTCCACGCTCGTCACGAGCGGCTGGGGCACGTACGCCTTCAAGGCCGGTGACACGTTCTACATCGCTGGCGTCAATGCGGTGAATCCTGTGACCTACGTGGACACGGGCGATCCGCAGGCGTTCTCATTGCAGGTGGATCTGTCTGGCGCGGGTTCGGCGACATTCACCGTCTCTCCACCGATCATCACGTCTGGGCCGTTGCAGACGGTGACGGCGTCTCCAGCCAACAATGCGACGATCACATTCGTCGGTTCGACGGGTAACGTCAACGCGACGATGGCGGCGCAGACATCGAAACAATCGCTGCTCTTCAATCCGGACGCGTTTGCGTTCGTGATGGCCGACCTTCCCGGGACATTGGCTGGGGCGGTGACTGGGCGATTCGTAGGCGATCCGAAATCGAAGATTAAGGGCCGCTACGTCGATCAGTACAACATTCAGACCGACCAACTGCCACGGCGCTACGACACTATCGGCGGCGTGGCGTGCATCCTGCCCTATTTCGCCCTCCGGGCGTGGAGCTAAATCGATGGCACTTGTGCGAACGACTCTCACCGCTCCCATCACCTCCAATCAGCTCACCTTCGGTGTGGCGAGCACGCTCAATGCCGCATTTCCTGGCGTTGGCGCGGCTCCGCTCACGTACCAGGCAATGGTGATTGATGATGAGGTGATGTTCCTCGTCAGTTGCCCGGCCACGAATGTCGTTACGGTGCGGGGCCGTGGCTCTGACGGGACGGACGCTGTTCCTCATGACATTGGCTCGTCTGTTGTCACCACGTCGAATGCGCAGGACTGGCCGTCCGCGCAGGCGGGTATGAGCACGCTGCGTCCGCCGTCTACGCAGGACATCGTGACCTATGGTCAGTCCGGCGTTATCGCGGTGCCAGTGGAAGGGCAGACCACTGTTTATCTCGCGGCCACTTCGGCCGGAGCCTATACGTTGGGGGCTCCGTCGCTCGCACTGAATGGCATCGAAATGACGATTACCTCGCAGACAGCATTCGCGCACGTCATTGTGGCGACGAGTCTGTTCTTTCCCAGTAACGCGGCGGGTCCACTGAGCACAGCGACGTATCCAGGCAACATCGGCGCGACGATGCAGATCGTGGCGCAGAACGGCGTCTGGAACGTGATCAATGCCAGCATCTCGCCGGTGGTCTTCACGTAAGGGAGTTAGCGCATGAGTGTGATCTACGCGCCAGATAGTGCCTATGCCAAGGAAATGGTGAAACACGAGGCGCAGTACAGCCCGTTCGGTCCTGGCGAGCGGCCGTACGAGTTTCGTCCATATCCGATGATGCTTCACAAGGCTGGACGACCGGCTGGCGGTATGGGACCGGACGAAATCATCGAGACGAAGATCGTCGAGAGTGATGACGCTGAAGCGCTGGCACGCGGCCAGGGCTTCAGGCCGACACCGCTTCAGGCACTTGAGGCGTTCACAAAGGATCAGTTCGATATCGCGGAACTGGCGGCGAACGGTGCCTTTCACGAACGGCGCATGAGTCCAAATGCTCAGGCCGAAGCGTATGCCGCACGCGAAGAGGCTGGCGTCCACATCGCAGAAATTCCCGCGTTGCCGATCAAGCGTCGCCGAGCGAAAGGGAAGGGTCTATAAATCATGGCAGCACCGAACGGCTACCCGTCGTGGGTCTATAACTCCACACAGGCATCATCGCTGATCGTTCAGAATGTCTCGGCATTCCAGGCGTTGCCTGGACCAGGCACATGGACCACGACACCCTTTCCTGGCATTGGCGGAATTCCTACCGATCCGGGACTGACGGACACGGATATTCGTTTGCAGCAGATTCTGGTCGAAGCGCGTCTTGGCAACAACCTGATCGCCATGCTTGGCCCGTTCTCTGACGATCTGCTCACCTGGAGGCAGGACATCGCCGCCAACGATTCTGGTCTGACGACGTAACACGCACGGGCCTCTCGTGCGTGCCCTGTGGACCGGCTGACCGACCACTATCAGGGCGTGTTTGAGGCAACTTGTTTTGGAGTATTGACCCATGCCGAATATCACAGCACCAGCGCTTACATTTCCCACGCGTGCTTTTCCTGGCGCGCAGGCCGGTTCACCGAGCGGTATCGTCGGCGAAGTGAACTTCTCTGAACTCGTCGGTAAATACGCCACGCTGGTGAAATCCGGCAAGGTGTTCTACACGTCGGCGATCATCACCGCCCCGGTCATCTTCTCGACCGCCGCGCAGCTCGGCCCGATGATCTGGAATCGTGCAGCGTCCGGTTTGGACGCGCACATCCTGGGCATCGGCGTCAGCTCGCCGACGACGGCGTCCACGGTCGCTGGCGCGATCAGCTACGCCTCGCAGGTGCAGCCGACGGCACCGACCACGGCGACGGCCATCACGAGCGTTAACGCCTACTCAGGCGGTGGTGTCTCCGGTATGGGCGGCGTGTTCTCGACCGCGACGATTCTTGTGGCTCCGACGAACGTTCCGTTCCCGCTGGTCGCCGTCAACACTGGCGCGATCACCACGGGCGCGCTCACGTCCTGCTTCCAGGACGTCGGCGGCGCGTTCATCGTCGGCCCTGGCAACGTCGGCTACATCTGCGGCAATGCCACGCTGACGGCTGGCGTGTTCACGATTGGCCTCCTGTGGGCTGAGCTGCCGGCATAGTTCGTTCGATGCGCTTCGGGATGGACGGCTCGCATGTAGCTGTCCATCCCCCTTTCACTTTGGAGCCTCATGGCCTCTGGTAACGGTTCCGCATCTCCCCTTAAACTCACTGGCCGAGAGCCCGTCATTGGGCAGCCGCAGATCGTCGGAGCCACGGTACTCGCCGTGGTGAAATGCCCGTGCGGCACGCATCCGATCACGCTGGTCTCACAGTTTATTAACAGTCAATGGCTTTCCATGCAGGTGGCATGCGTGCTCTGCCAGACGCCTTACGCGATTCAGGATGTGGCCGCTGATCCACAGGGACGGCTGACATTCAATCTTGCGGTGGGCGCGAAGCCCGTGGGTGTGGTCTAAATGAGCACCAGCGGCAATATCATCGTCAATGGTGCGCTTGAACTGATCGGGGTTAAAGATCCTGAAGCGACTGCCACGGCCGCGATGTTGTCCACGGGTCTTCGTCGGCTCAATATGCTCATCGGGCAATTGAATCTCAGTCCGTTGAACTCGCCCGTGAATGTCCGCGAAGTCTTTCCGCTCGTCGCGAATAAGGGCGCCCCGGGTCCGAGCACTCCCGCAGGAGGGGAATACACTATCGGCCCAGGCGGCGACTTCAATACAACCAGGCCGCAGGATTTAACGTCTGCCTCCGTGCTGTTCACGAATCCTGTCTATCCGAATGAAGTGGAATTGTTTCTAGCACTGTTGACGGATCAGGATTACAACGGTCTTCTCGTCAAAGATTTGCCTAATTCAACCTGCACGGGCCTCTACTTTAACGAAGCCTATGCCGGAGGGCTGGCAACGATCAATTTATGGCCTGTCCCCAATACGACGTCGGTGATTAATAACGTGGTGCTCTATCATCGATCGATTTTTGCCAACATCGTCAATGGGACGGCAACATATGATCTGCCGCCCGGGGCAGATGAGATGTTTGAGTACCAGTTAGCGATGCGTCTCGCTCCCACATACAAGGTGCCTCTTCAGGACTTACCGGATGTCGTGACGCTGGCGCGCACCTCGTTGAGCGCGTTTAAGCGAGCGAATGTGGAAATGGCCGATCTCGCCAATGATGCTATTTTTTCTGGAGACCCGCGCGGTCTCTATAACATCCAGACAGGTCAATAGCGCTTATGCCTAATAGTGGTCCCCGTCGCGTTCTCTTACTCGGGACTGAAAATAGCGACGGCACGGTGGTGGGGGTGACGAGTGTCTCTCGTGTAGCCATCAGCGCACCTGATCGAGGGATCGCCTCGGTGTATCTGCGCAGCATCGGCACCACGAGCGGCGGCACCATTATTATCGAAGAATCCGATAGCACAGAATCGGAGCGAGTTTACAGCGGCACGTGGAGTCAAATGGCGTCCATTGCCGCCAGCAGTTTTACCGGCGGCGCGCAGAGTGCCAATCACTTTGCGAATTCCGCCTATGGGCAGATTCGCGTGCGGATTAGTTCCCCCATTACGGGGGGCGGTACGATTACGGCTGTCTATCGCGATCAGGCTGGCGGCTAATGGCGTCATCGAGTTGGACCGGAAATCCGATCGGCGCGCAAGCCCTGCAAGCGCCGGATGGACTAGCGACGGCCCCGTCGATGGCATTCGCGAGTGAACCGACGACTGGACGCTATCGTCTTGGAACGAACGATGTCGGAGAAGCCGTTAACGGGGCTGCGGTGATGGACTGGACCGCCACGCGCTTCAATTTGCCCGCTGGCATAGGGCTCGCGTTCGCTGGCGATATCGGGACGAATGGCAAGGTCCTCGTTGGAGGAAGCAATGGGGCATGGACCGCGAGTCCGAGTCTGACGGGACTCACGCTCAGCGGCACGGCGGCGCTGGCCACTGTGACCCAGACGGGAAAAACCACCACCTATAACGGGATCGCGACGGCTGGTTTAGGCACGCCTGTGGTGGTGGCGTACGCGCGCGTGACGGCCCAGTCGTCCGCGAATGCGTCTATCGCCACCTACACGGTGGGAGCCTCGGACGGAACCTTCGCCGTAAGCGCCAACATGAATGTGAGCGCCGTAACAGTGCTATCCACCGTCCTGACGTGCACCTATACCGATGAAACGAATACATCGCGATCGTTGATTCTGCCGATTGCGCAGCTAGCGGGCACCTTCATCGCCGCTGGCGTGATTAGCGCGACGGGTGTGTGGCAGACCGCCATCATGCACATTCGCGCGAAAGCCTCGACCGTGATTACGTTGCTGAGTGCTACGGGCACGTTTACGGGCGTCACGTACGCAGCCGAAGGTTTGATGGTTCAAGTGGCATGATCCAGCCGTACCCCAACTTCATCGGTGGGAGTAATCAAACCCAATCGGTCATCGGTGACGCCGAAGACACGATTAATTGGTACTTTGAGCCCGCACGATCGGCTGGTTCCACGAGTGCTGGTTATTTGCTGCCGACGCCTGGCTATAAGGTGAAGTGGACGACCTCTGACATTGCGGGCCGTGCGCTCTTTGCTGGGGTCTTTAATGTGCCTGCGGTGCAGACGAATCGCATTTTCGCGGTCATTGGCTCCGACTTCAGAGAATTATTCGCTGACGGCACGTCAGTAAGTCGAGGCACGGTCGCCGTCAATAGCAATCCAGCCACGATTTGCACCAACGGAGACGGAGGCAGCCAACTCTTTATTACGAGCGGTGATGTTGGCTACTGCTTTAATCTGACGACGAATACCTTAACGACGGTCATTGCGAGCGGGGCAACGGTGGGGGGGCAAGCCTACGGCTACTTCATCAGTTTCAATATCGCCAACTCGCAGATTCGCCTGTCGGCGTTATTTGATGGCACGACGTGGGACCCCACACAGTTCTTGCAGCGATCCATTGGGGCTGATCCATGGCAATCGATGTTAGTGAGCTCCTACGGCCAGATTTGTCTTCCTGGCAGCAAGACCGGTGAATTTCTCTACAACACGGGAACCTTCCCTTTTCCGTTCGCGCCTGATCCGTCAGGTCTTTTCGCGGAAGGCATTGCCGCCACCTTTTCGCTGTGCGAAGCTGGCGGATCACTGTGTTGGTTGTCCACAACGGCCAATGGGGGCTATCAAGTGGTGCGCGCCACGGGCTTTACGCCTACGCCAATCACGAGCCCTGCTGTCTCGTATGCGCTTTCTCGGTACAACCGTGTCGATGACGCGATCGGTCAGACCTATGAGGAAGCGGGCCATTCCTTTTATCTCCTGACGCTGCCGAGCGCTGGCATTACATGGGCCTACGACTTCACGACGAATCAATGGCATAAGCGTCAGACGTGGATCGCCGAACGGAACATGTATGTTGATGAGCATGCGGTGTGGCATGCCTTCGCGTTCAACGCGCACTATATGGCCGATCGGACGACAGGCACGATCTACCAGATGGATGTGAGCTTTGAAACCGACGTAGATAGTCGGCCTATTCGGCGACTTCGACAAGCGCCCGCTGTTGAACGTCAGAACATGGTGATGTTCTTTCCGCTCTTTGAAGTGATCGCGGATGTGGGGTACGGCACAGAAACAGGAGCGGCTTCTGACCCGCAGATCGTCGCGCAATTTAGCGATGACGGCGGACAGACGTGGGGCAATGAGCGGCAAGCGAGCATGGGCAAAGTCGGCCAGTTTGGCACACGCATGACGTGGTGGAATACCGGCAGCGCTCGGAAGCGCGTCAATCGAATCGTCTGTATCGATAGCGTGCCGCGTCGGATCGTGGATGCCTCTCTCAAGACGAGCGCAGGAAGAGAGGCCGCCTAAATGGCGATCACTTCCGCCCAGTTTCCTGTGCGTGAACCGTTGGCGGATCGGTCCACTGGCTTAGTTCGTGATCCGTGGCGCATCTGGTTTCGTAATCTGCTGACGGTGCAACAGGCGCAGCCAGTGGTGACGACGCCTGTCGTGTCGCTCATGGGTAAGTCCGCCTCCGTCGCGCTGGCGGCTTTCAATACAGGGACGCTCGCGATCGGTAACTATCGCCTGAGCTATTACATCACGGTCGCTACCGCGGCTGGCGTCTCCAGCAGTTTAACTGTGACGGCAAGTTGGACAGATCACAGCGTGGCTCAGACGCGCACGAGCGCCGCGATGACCGGGAATACGACGGCGACGAATCAGAGCGAGATATGGCCTATCCATATTGATGCCGCGTCTCCTGTGAGCTATACGCTCACCTATGCGTCAAACCCGGCGAGCGCGATGGTGTACAACGCGTATATTATTCTTGAAACGGTGGCGATATGAGTGTACGAGTCGCCACGCTTTTAGATGTGCCGCGCATCGTTGAAATGGGGTCTGATTTCCTGCGTGAGTCTGAGTATCGATCTGTCTTTCTGGAAAATCCATCACAAATTCAAACACTCGCCACGCAACTAATTATCGGCGAACACGGCATGGTGTTTCTACTTGAACGCGCGGATCGCGTCGTAGGGATGATCGCCCTTGTTGCCTACGATCATTTTATTTCTGGGCAGCGTGTGGTGGGAGAAGTGGTCTATTGGGTGGAGGTCTCAGCCCGAGGACTCGGTCTGCGGTTACTTCGTGCGGCAGAGAAATGGGCCAAAAAAAAAGGTGCAGTACTAATTCAGATGATTTCTCCAAGTGCGCGTACCGACGCGCTCTATATGCGCCTTGGCTATGCGCCGATCGAACGCACGTTTCAGAGGGCGCTATGATAACGGTCCCGACGCCTGATCCAAACATCCTTGTATTTGACGACGTACTGGCTGATGCAGACGGCTACCGTGAGATGGCGCTTGGTCTGCCTTATCAGAGCTACACGCTCGGGCTTGCGACGTTTTACGGGATCGCGATGGCTCCTCCAGTCGTCAGTGATCTGATTGCGCGTGAATGTCCTGAACGTGCTCCGACGCTGAGTTTTTTTCGCCAGAGTCCAGAAGGACAAGCGGAACCGAACTTCATTCATAGCGACAGGTCGATGGGTGCGTGGACTGGCCTTCTCTATCTGACGCCGAATCCGCCAGAGGAGGACGGTACGACGTTTTGGGAGCATGCGTCAGGCGAGCGATTTGATGCGAGTCCGACGATCGATGAATACGCCACGAATGGTCTACGCTGGATAGATACGGATCAATGGACGCCGTGGTATCGCGTACAGGCGAAGTTTAACCGTCTGGTCCTCTTCGCGGCTCCGTACTATCACTCACGAGCCATCTTTGAGAACTTCGGAGAAGGCGCATCGGCGAGATTAGTGAATGTAACCTTTGGGAGTTGGAAATGTCAGTAGCCGCAAGTACGGCTATTGCGCTTGGAACAGCGGCCGCTGGGGCGACTGCCGGTATTTACGGCGCAAATAAGGCGGCGGGGACAGCAGAAAATGCGAACGCCACCACTGCCGCGTCCAATGCCGCTGCTATCGCGGAACAGCAGCGCCAAGACGCCCAGCAGAAGGCAGAGTTTGACGCCCAGCAGTCAGCGTTGGCGAACCAATGGAATGCCGAGCAGCAGATTCGCGCGCCTTATCGCGCGGCTGGGCAACAAGCGCTGGTGCGTCTCGGAGATTTGATAGGCACGAACTTTAGTCCGTCGAGCATCCCCTCGACGCAGCCCTATCAGCCTGCGACCTACACCGGTCCGTCGTCTAATGGGCCTACGTCTATTGCAGCACCCATGCCGACGACGCAGCCAATGAAGATGAGCGCGATGCTCCCGCAGACCTCGTCACCATTGATGAGTCCTGGCGCACGCACCGTGATTGATCCAACCACCGGTCAACCGAAAATGGTACTAAATCAGTGAGGCTGAATGACGCGATGGGGATTCTGTCTTGCGCTCGCGTTCTGCGTGAGTGCATGCAGTCCGATTTCGCCCAGTAGAGGAACCATCATGGCAGATTTCAGCAGCGTTCCTGGAGCCTATGTCGCGCGAGATGGGAATTGGTACGGCCCTGATGGCACGTTACTGGGTCCCAGCGATCAAGCGCCCAACCCTGCTATTGCGACGGGGAGCGGCCCTGGTGCAACGCCTGGCCGAGCAGCGAATATCGGCCAACCTGCGGACCCAGTTCCTTCCGATCAGACGACGACACCTCCTCCGAGTAGTGCGGGATTTCAATGGCCCAGTTATACGCTGCCGACGCCATATCAGTTCACGCCGTTTAGCTACGATAGTTATACGCCGTTAACAGCGGATCAAGCCGCGCAGACACCTGGTTATGCCTTTGGGGCGCAGCAAGGGCGCGATGCTATTCAGACGTCGGCCGCCGCGAACGGGAATGTCTTGAGCGGTGCCACGCTGAAAGATTTATTTTCGTGGGGCGATCAGTTTGCGGGCCAGAACTATCAGCAAGCCGAGACGCAGAATGAAAATGTCTACAACATGAATCGGAACAATGCCTTTAATAATTGGGCCGGGAATCAGGCGGGCGGACTACAAGCGTGGGAAGCGAATAATCAGCCCGCCCAGTTTCAGGCGGCGTCGATTAATCAGCCCCAAGCGGCGCTGACATTCGCCGACTTGTTTAATCGCCTCCAGCTCGGAGTCAATGCTAACACGGCTATTGCGACGGCAGGCGCTTCTTAGGATTCTATGCCGCCGCTCGTCATCCCCTACGCGCCGTCGCAGATTTACCAACCCAATGGGCGTTTAGTGGATTTGCTGCGTCTACAAGGTGATCAGGCCGCAGAAGGACAGCGACGACTCGGCGAGATTCAAGCCTCGATGTGGGGCAATCTCGGCAACCAGATCACGCAGACTGGTGCCAATCTGGTCCGTGCCCAACAGGAAGCGCCCATCAATGCGCTGAATAAGGCGAAGGTGCAAGACGCTCTCGATCTGCGGAAGGGACAGCAGGTCATCGATAGCGCGCTCCAGCCGGTGCAGCCGCAAGGCCCCGTGGAAGAGGGTCAGCCGCCGATGCAGGCGAGTCATCCCTATTTGAGCGATGACGGCCTGGTAGACCCCACCAAGGTCACGGCGCTTTTGAACGCCAACGGGATGGGCCACCTTGCACCAGATCTTCTGAAAGGCATCGAGGCGCAGAATTCCAGCATCGCCGCGTATAAGGACCATCAGCAGGAAACGGCCACCAAGCAGACGGTCATGCTGGGGAGCGTGGCGAATACCACGCTGGGCCTTATGAAGGCAGGATTGCCGTTTCAGGATGCCGCCGCGCATGCGTCGAGCTCACTTGTGGCGACCGGGGTGCTTCCTCCTGACGTGGTGCAGAAACAGATTCAGCAACTCGCCGCGCTGCCTCCGGATCAGCAGATTGCTGGTTTACAGCAGTTAAAGGCCACCGCCGCACGTCTTGGACCGACAAAGACGCTGAGCGATGGAGCGAAAGAAGTGGACATATTCGGCGATACAGTCGCTGACAATCCCAAAAACGAGAAACCGCATCCCGTCGAGAAGGCCTCTTTTGGACTCAAGATGGCCGACGGCACGGTGCAGAATGCCGAAGGCTTCTTTAATCCGAACGCAAATGGAGGAAAGGGCGGCTATTTCGTTGCCGGTCCTGACGGTTCTCAACAGGATGTGAGTGCGCGCGTCGTGAAGAATGAAGCCGCGCCGGAACTGACGCCTGAACAACGCCTCGTCAATGGCAAGCCCACGGATGTGATTTTCCACAAGACTGGGGCGCTCGCTGGGAATTACACACTGCCTGGGAAAACGGACATTGTGCAGACGTCACCCATTCCGCCAGCATCGCTCGTATTGAGAGACGCGCCTGTTCCCCAAGTGACATTGAATGCCCATGAAGAGGGCATTGCGAAGGATCTCGCGTCTGGCAAGATGACGATGTCAGATTTCAGCCGCATGTATTCCAGCCGGAGCGGCCAAGGGCAGGCAGTTAAAGAAGCCTTGTATTCACGCGCTCGCGAACTAAATCCAGACTTCTCACCCGCCCAATTCGAAGCAGGCTATAAGCTGGCCACAAATCCACAAGTGGCGCAGCGAGTCGTGGCGATCAATGCCTTGGCTCCAGTAGTAGACAAAATCACCGCGCTCGCGCAACAGGCAGGGAATACCGATCTGCCGACATTTAACAAACTGCTCATGGAGGCGAAGTTTCAGGTTGGAGATAAAACGATCACGAATCTTCGTCAGCTTCAGACGCTCCTCGGGGACGAAGCGGGGCTAGCATTAGGCGTTGGGCAGGCCTCTGATTTGAAAACGAAGCTTGGCCTAGATTTAGTGAATCCGAGCCTGAGTCCATCGAATTTTGCGGACACGATGCAGCAACTTCAGTCCATTCTTGGAAGCCGTCGCGATACCTTACTGAAAGGCATGGGCGTGTACGGAGGAGGGCCAGCCGTCGTCCCTATCGCGCAACCACCATCTGTGCCGTCAAATGTCTCGGCAGCCCTGAAGGGGCAGGCTCCTGGCATTCATACCTTGTCGGACGGCAGCAAATGGATGATCGATGCCAACGGAGCGATTACGAAGCAGTAATACATGGCTGACGATACTTTGACTGTCGTGAAATCAGATCCGTTACCGACCCTCACGGTAGCTGATGCACCTCCGCCTGCACCTACTTTTTGGGATACGCATCCGAATACTCGGCGTGTCGTTCGCGGCGCTTTAGACACACTCCCAGCGGTTGGAGGGATGACTGGCGCGGCTCTCGCAGCTCCGGAAACAGTCGGCGTAGGAAGTATTCCTGCGGCCGTTGCGGGAACGGCCACGGGGCGATTACTGCGCGATCAAATAGCGGAAGCAATCGGCGTGGATTCTCCGACATCGCCATTGTCGAAAGCTGGACGCATTGCTTTAGATTCGGCTATTACCGCCGTCGTGCCTATCGCCGCAAATCGTGCAAAGGTAATGCTGGCGAATCCTAAGGCCACGCTCGGCGATATTTTGGATGGCATTGTTCATCCGATGAAGGCGGCAGACGATCTCGTTGCCTATCTCCGCGCCTCACCAAGTGTGCCAGCGTCGGCTCCCTGGAGCGGCTCAAACGCTGAGCCTGTCAAGCTTCCCGATGGCTCGTGGAGCTATAAATCTCTCGCGACTGGAGAACCATTGGCAGAGGGAGAAACCGCGAACGTCTTCACAAAAGGTGGCAAGACGTTCACCGCTACCGTCCCAGCGCCTATTGATCCTGCCGCAGACTTACGCCAAGCCGAGCTGTTAATCAATAGCGGGAGCTCTCCGTCTGAGGCAGCCTCTAAAGTCGCGAACGGCAATGCCTCACGCTTTAGCTCTATTATGGCCTCTGTGATGAAGTCTCGGATGGTGAAGTAAATGGCCGCCGCTACACTCTCTCCCTCCCCGAAAGAGTATTTCTGGAACAGTGTGACGGGCGCACCGCTGGCCGGAGGTTTTGTCTATACCGTCACGGCGGGTGGCAGTTTCCCAGGGTCCGCCGTTGCCACCTATCAGGATTCCAATGCGCTCATTCCTAATGCGAATCCTATTCCGCTCAACGCCGCTGGCTATGCCACGATCTATTTGCAGCCAGGGAAGACCTACAAATACATCGTCACTGACGCGAATGGCGTGACGCAGTGGACGCAAGATGGCATTGAAGCGGTCCCAACGACGAATCTCGCTCTTGATGTCACTGGTACGGCGGGGGCAGCATTTGCGGCAGGGCAGGTGGGTTATCTGGCGCAAGATACGTCTGGCGGTGCTACACCCGGCTTGTTCTATCTCGGCGATAGTGCAAATGCATATAGTTCCACCTTGCCTGCCGTTATTGCTGTTGCCACCACGGCCATTCCCTTAGGCGCAACAGGCACATTTCGTCAGGGGGGGATTGTCGCAGGGCTGTCCGGCCTCATCGCTGGCTCAAAATATTTTGTGGGTACGGCTGGATCGCTTGTATCTACGTCTCCCACGAATTCGCGCCTTGTTGGCGTTGCTGATAACACTACTACTCAGTTGGACGTGTCGCCTAGTCCATCGCTCTATAACCTTGTTCTTGTTTCTCCGACCATTACCACCTCTGTTACTACTCCCGCAAGTGCGGGCTTATTTTATGGTTGCTGTGGAGGACGGTTGACGCTGACCTCTGGACAAGCCGTCACAACGGGGGATGTCACGGGAGCGACCTCCGTATTCTTTACGCCCTATTCTGGCAGTCCGTTCGCTGGAAACATCGGTCTCTACGATGGCTCAACCAATTGGACCATTCTTCCCTTTACGGAAATCTCCGTCGCGTTGGGCACATTGACGAGTGGTCTCCCCTACGATGTATTCGCATTCAACAATAGCGGGGTCGTGGCGCTGCGTGCGCCTGTGGCATGGACGAGCACGAGTGCGCGAGCGACGGCCTTAGTTCTCCAAAACGGCGTCTATGTAAAAACCGGGGCCACAACAGATCGCTATCTGGGCACGTTCTTTACGGACAGCACGACGACCACGTCAGATTCCTCCGTTGGCTCTGCGTCCTCGGGACGGCATCTCTCCAATTACTATAACCGCGTGGAGCGGCCGATGGTGCGGATCGAGCCCGCGAATAGCTGGAGCTACGGCACGAACACCGTCCGTCAAGCCAATGCGAATACGGCCAATACGCTGCAATTTGTGATCGGCGTGTCGGAAGATCCCGTGTATTTTGAGACGACGGCCATCCTGCAAAACGCGGTGGCCTTTCAGACGGGCATTGGCATCGACACGACGACCATCATCGATACGAGCTGCGTCGGTATTACGGTGAATGGGGTCGCGAGCCCGAACTACGTCCAGGCGGGTGCGCGTTTACGGAAAACCGTGAGCGCCGGCCACCATGCGGCCAACTGGCTCGAAAATGGTCTCGGGGGATCAGCCGTCGTCACGCTGAGTGGCAGCACGCCGCAATCAGGTATGCAGGGGTATGTGACAGGATAAATGGCGGGCGATAGACGGCAGCAACCCTGGGCAGTCATGCTCCAGCAGAATGATGATAAACATGAAGACGCACATCGGCGGTTACGCACAGACATTCGGATCGGCGAAGCCGAACGGGACGCGTTAACCTTACGGGTGCAAGCCTTGGAAGCGATGTTGGCACAGACACGGCAAATCGTCACGGACAACAAAGAGCAGCCGATCGACATCGGGAAGATCGTCTTTGATCCGAAGATGGTGGTGGCGATCGTGGGGCTCGCCGTCGCGATTGTCGGCGGCAACTGGTTTATCAATCAGCCGATTCGTGACGGGTTGACCGTGCTGCAAGGCCAAGTGAGTGGCAATACGAAACTCGAAGATGAACGCGCCAAGGTGTTCAAAGAAGCCGTCGATGGCCTGACGCGGCAAATGGAAATGCGTCGGCTGGAGATTCAACAGGTGAGTAACAGCGTTCAGCAACTTCAAAGGAGTCCACGTTGATACTACGGCAGAAATGTCCAAGATCGATTGTTCTTGATCTTCCATATAGCATCCCGTTTAACGCCATAATCTGCCGCGATTAGATGATGTTTCCGAGCATCGTTCCTAATAGCTCTGACCTGTTGTTCCGAGAGTTTAGCGCCATGTGCGCGGGTATCTGCAAAACGACCTTTACTTTTACAATCAGAGATATTGTCGGCCTGAGAGCCGAGGCGCAAATGAGACGGATTTACACATGCTGGCGTGTCGCATATGTGCAGTACGTTCAAGCCTGCCGGAATTGGTCCGTTCGCCATTATCCAAGACATTCGATGCGCGTACATATTGCGCCGATTGCCGCTGTGCGAAAAGTAAAAGCAGCCATAGCCTTTATTATTGAGTTGACGCTGCCACAGCCAGCACGTATCTGTTTTCAGAACTTTGGACCAAAATCTATCTTCAAGTGGTACGCTGCGGATAGCCATGCAGGGATCGCCTCCAGCGATCTGTGTGTGGTTAGAAGCGCGGCAGGAAGCCAATCCTGTTCGCGCTTCTCTAATTCTACAATAAAACTCAGGAGGTATTGATGAGCGACACACAATTCAATTGTGTTCTCGGCATTTGCTGTCTCGAACGGCAGCAAGGGGCGCGTGTGCTTGGCCGGGTCATGGTCGAGAAAGGCATCGCGAAGGATCTCGCGGAAGCGCTGCCCTACTGCGAATTCATGATGAACAACTTCGATCTCGCGCCGTACCTCTCGCTGGCGAATCTGAAAGCGGAAATCGCGAAATATGCGCGTGGTGCGGATTACGTCGAAGGCGTCTAATGCCCCCGTGGCTGGCGATCACCTTAGGCGTCTGCGGCGTCAGTGTGACGCTCGTAACGCTGATCGCCAAATTAGGCGCGAACGATGGCACGAGTAAAGCGGAGATGAAAGCGCTCTCAGATCGGGTGGGGTCGAATGAGCGGGAGATTCAACTTCTTCGCGACTGGCGGCATACAGTGGGGAACTTTCAAACGTCCCTGTTAGCGGTCGATATGTTGGTCAAGCGCACAGATCGGCTGGAGGCCAAAGTGTTCAATGGCGGTGGCAAATGACGCCGAACGATTTCGCGGCCTTGCGCGATGCAGTGAAGCAAGATGAAGCGTTTCGCGCCAAGCCCTACGATGACGCCACTGGACAAGCCGTATTTCCAGGCTACACCCTGAAGGGGAAGCTAACCATCGGATGGGGATGGAATCTCTCCGATGACGGTATTTCGACGGCCGTCGCCGCCACGATCTTAGATACGACACTCGAACAACGCTTTGCGGAGTTAACACAGACGCATCCCGTGGTGCTCACGCTGAATGGTCCGCGGCAGATCGTGCTGGCTAATATGGCCTACAATCTGGGCGTGCCGCGTTTGTCCAGCTTTGTCGTTATGTGGGCGGCGATTGGACGTGGAGACTTTAACGCCGCGGCTGATGAAATGCTCGCCTCGACATGGGCGCACCAGGTGGGCGCTCGGGCGACTCGACTTGCGACGGAAATGAGAACAGGAGCATTAGAGTGACTGATCTTTCACCGGCCGCAGAAGCCTTCTGGGGCGGCATTATTCGGCATCTCCTCAGCGCGGCGATGGGCGCGCTGGTTTTGCATGGCTACGCGACACAGAGCGGCGCACAAGCATACACAGAAGAACTGGTCGGCCTGACGTTGATGGGCGCGACACAGCTTTGGGCCAATCGCATCATCTATTGGCAGCAAATCCGGGCCATCGTTGGTCGGTCCATGCCCGTCTCTACACATGCCGACGTAGTCGCAAAAGTCGATCAGTTGAAAGAGGCAAACGCGTTACCGTCGGTGTTTACTCCACCGACCGTTACTCCAAGTTTGGTGAAACCTGCATGAGAAAAATTATTTGGCTCCCGCTCGTGTTCGCGCTGGGCTGTGTCCATGCGCCAGCCACGTTGACGCCGCAAGGCACCGCGGATTTCAACGCGACACAGGTCATCAAAACGCTGGACTTGTTGCGCGATGCCGCGATTAACGCGAATGCGCAGACGCCGCCTCTTCTCACGACGCCAACAACGCGGAAGATCGTCAACTTTCATGCCTTGGCGTTGAAGACGATTGACGCCTCACGGTCTGGCTGGAAACCAGCGGTCTCCGTCGCTCTCTTTCAGCTCATGGCCGATCCGAGCCTCTTGCCTACCGAGGTGCAGTTTCTACAACCCTATTTCAATGTCGCGAAGGCGATCATTGATGCCTATACGCCGCCACAGGCATCGCTCTATCTGGATTATCAGGAGGCCGCATGAATCCCGCGTTACTGCAACTGGTGATCACGGAACTGCCTGACGCGATTGCGCTCGTCAAGACATTGTTCGCACAGCAGAATCCAGGCGCGCCCGTGCCGACTGATGCGGAAGTCACGGCGGCCTATCAGCAAGCGTTGTCGTCATCGCTGGCGAAAGACGCGGACTGGCTCGCGGCACATCCTGAATAGAATTTCGGCGGGTCAGCTTCGTCTTATCGGCTGAGGTAAGTTAGTTGGGAACTTCTACATCGAGTGGGAGATCAGCGTCACCGTTGATCAGAAAGCGGTCTGGGAGATTGCAGCTAGCCCGCGCTAATGGCGTCACCATGCAGAGTCAGGCGTGAGGCGGCAGCAAGTTCGGCGTCGGCTGGACTGTCTCACCGTTGATGACGAGCGCGGCGCTGCGCGCGATCTCTTGCACGGTCAAGTCGCGTTTGCAAGTTGTGCAGCGCCAGCCTGGATTGGGACCAGCCGATCGAAACAACGCAACATCGCCACAGATGCCGCACAGAGCGCCATCGATTGGGTCAAACGAATAGCGGCTCATGAGCTGGTGTCCTCTCTCCGATTGAAGAAACAGTGCTCGCTGGTGGTCCGATTAGGTTGGTCGCGCGCCGGTCGATCTGCGCGTTCAACACGCACTCTTGTTATTCCAGCGATGGCAGCGAGCGTGTGCATTCTAGCATTGCTCACGGCCGCGTGTGGAATTAACCCGCCACCCGCGTCTATTCAGGTCCATACAGAACCGATCCCTCACATCGGCATCAACGGACTGATGTATGGGCAGTATCTCCCCGCGCAGCTCGCGCCGATCTGCCAGTCCTCGAAAGCCTTGACGGTGCGTGCGCCCGTGCGGTCAGTCGCGGAAGCCAATACTCTGTTAGCCGGGATTACGCCATGCGGAAACCTCTCGGCGCTGCTCTTGGTGGAAAAGCCTGATCTCGGCCTGGTCGCGTCCCTCCTGAACGTGAAAGATCATCCCCTCGTGATCGGGATTGAACTGACGAACGAACCAGAACTCCAAGGCTTGACCGCGCAACAATTCGGCGCGTTTGTGATCGCGGCGCAGCGGCAACTACTCGACGGCGGCTGGACCAAAGACATCCTCAGCGGCGGGCTGTACACCGTGGATGCCGACACCGTCCAATATCTGCGAGACGCGAATCTCGCATTGATGTGTCATGCGTGGCATTTCTACGGCGAATGGTCTGATGCCATTCTGGCGATGATTCAATCGACGGGAAGCTGCTGGGCACTGACAGAGACCGGCGCCCCAAGCACCGACGCGGCCTCCGATGCCTATCAATTGCAATATCTGACGCAAGGGCTGGTGATGGCGCAGCGCGGCGGGGCGCGCTATGTCACGCCCTATCAACTCCTCTACGGGCTCTGTAGGG
>Ga0210397_10000386_pt1 | contig 29997 bp, 27 predicted proteins | sample IncBWH2OmetaG_FD_160126 | JGI IMG/M metagenome (GOLD analysis project Ga0210397, IMG submission 160126) | Forest soil microbial communities from Barre Woods Harvard Forest LTER site, Petersham, Massachusetts, United States - Inc-BW-H-2-O ...
TCAGCACATAGACCAGCCACAGCATCGGCACGACGGTGTAGATGTCGCGCGGCGTGTGCGACCAGCCATTGTCGAAGGTGCCGAAGCCCATCCACAGCAGCACCGCCGCCTGCAGCGCCGAGATCGCGATCTCCGGCAGCGTGTCGGCGAACGCCTTGGTTTTCGCGTAGAGCACGCTCATGCCGACGCCGACCGCAAAGGCGCTCATGCCGCGGAAGATGCCGTTGTGGAAGGTGATGTCGAGGCCGTGCTTGCCGGTCAGCGACAGCCACGCCAGCCCCGCGATGCCGGCCGCGATCAGGCCTATGGCGCTGAGCCATCCCGCCCGCGCCAGCACAAGGTAGATGGGAAACAAAAGGCAGAGCAGGAATTCGACGCTGACGAACCAGCTGGCGCCGTTCCACGACAGGTAGGGAAAGATGTTCCAGGCCTGCACCAGGAACAGGTTGGCGACGAAGGTCCAGAACGTCACCACCGGATGATAGGCCGACTCGTAGATCGACTGGCCGCCCGTCGCATGCGCGATCGCATTCAGGATCAGCATGATGACGAGGATGTAGAGCAGCATGGCCAGGTGCAGCGGATAGAGCCGCGACAGCCGCGCGATGAGGAATTCGCGATAGGCGCTGCCGCGCCAGAACTCGCGCACCCGCGCGCCGTAGACATAGGTCAGGATGAAGCCCGACAGCGCAAAGAAGAACTCGACCCACATATAGCCGTGGCCGATCAGCAGGTCGAACGGCTTGAAATTGCGGTAATGGTGGCCCTCGCAATAATGATAGAGCACCAGGATCAGCGGCGGAATGGCGCGGGCGCCGGCCAGCGCCTTGATCTCGCCGGGGCGCCCTTCGGGACGCGGCGGTTGCGATGTCATGGCGCCGAGACCTCCGGAAATTTCGCCGCGATGGCGTCGATGGCGGTGCTGAGGCGAACGAAGCGCGAGCCCGTGACCGTAACGAAAGGCAGGCCGCGGCGCTCCAGCTCCACCCGCGTATGCACGAACATCCGCGCTCGCGTCGCCTGGTCGGGAAAATAGCGAATGCCGTCCTGAACGAACGGCACGTCGATGTCGCACAGCAGGTAAAGATCCGCCGGGTCGTCGATGCGGTCGAGGTCGGCGGGCCGCTCGCCGAGCAGGATGTCGGCCCACACCGCGGTCATCACCGCATCGGTGTCGAACACGATCAGGCTACCGGCCTTGCGCCGCGCCGCCGCGGCGAGCAGGTCGTGGCCGCGCCGGATCGCGCGCAGGTCCTCCATGTCGCAGTCGTTGCCGAAGATCTCGCAATAGAGCCGGCCGTATTCCGGCACCGCGACGGCCGCGAAATGCTCCGCCAGCTCGCTCGCCAGCGTCGTCTTGCCGGTCGATTCCGGTCCATGCAAACAGACGGTTCTCACGCTGCGTCCGTCATGTTTCTTTTGATTCGCCCCCGCGCCGTTCCGGCGGTTGTCTTCTTAGCATGACGCGATGCCTAAGGCGCAGCCCCCTGTGCTATCGTGACCGCACTTTTCGGAATGGGAAGTATGACCGAGCAACTTGCGATCATGAAGTCGTTGCGGCAACGCGGCATCGAGGGCTGGTTGACCTTGGCACTGCCGCCGCTTGCCGCCGCCGCGGCACGCCTGGCGGCTGGTGGATGGACGTTCCGGTACATGCCCATCGTGGTTCTTGCGTACGACCTGCCGTCGGCGCTGGGAAATTTGTCGGCCGCGCGATTCGGTTGGGGAGAGTGGGCCACGCCTGACGAGCGCCGCAAACGCCTGCTCGACCACATGCTCGCCATAGGCCCCGCCAGGGCCGCGTTCTGGATGTCGCTCGGCTTCACCGTCTGGATGGCGTCGATCTTCGCGACGATCGTCGATTTTCACGACCGCCAGCACCTGCTGCTTCTGTCCGGCGTCGCGCTTGCCGGCGGCGTCCTCGCCGGCTTGATGTGCCTGGTGTCGATCCGGCGCCAGAAGAAGCTGTATGCCGCGGCGGACGCTGAAAACTGGCCGGAGCAAACCTTGCGCGGCTGGCTCCGGGGCTACCTGAAGATCCATTATCCCTGCCTGGTCGGGGGAGCGGCGCTGGGCCTGACCGCGGGTTGGTTTTTGCCGTTTCCGGCCGCAATAGCGGTGCTCCTTGCCGGCGCATGGGGCGGTCTTTTGCTCGAGAGCGTGCTGCTCAACCGGTTCCGTATGCCGAAGCGTCCGTTGCTGTGGACGCAGATCGGCTTTGGCGGCGCCCTTGGCCTTGCCTTGCTGCGGATGGGAATTCCGTTGGCGTTTATTCTCGGCCTCATGCCGCTCATGCTCCACCATCCCAATCCGCTTGAGATGGTCGTCCTGGGCATCGTTGGCGGCCTGTTCGGCACCGTCCTTGTCTTGGTGTCGTGGGGCGTCGCCCAGCTCGGCAACATCGGTCCGCGCCAGGGCGGATAGGCCGCTATGCGCCGCCGCATTTTCCCGTAAGCTGCCCCCAACCGCCGGGGGGAATCGATGTCATTTGATATGCCGCATCTGCAGTCGGTCTTGGGGATCGTCTTTCTGATCGCCATGGCCTGGCTGTTCTCGGAGAAGAAGAGCGCCTTCCCGTTCCGAATCGTCATTGTCGGCCTGTTGCTCCAGGCGGGCATCGCGCTCCTTCTTCTGAAAGTCGAAATCGCACGCAATGCCCTGTTCGGCCTCAACGGCGTCGTGACCGTCCTGACCGCTGCCACCCATGCCGGCACGAGTTTCGTTTACGGCTTCGTCGGCGGCAGCGATTTCACGCCGTTCACGATCACGAACCCCGCCGGCATGACGACCTTCGCCTTCACGATCCTGCCGCTGGTCATCATCATCTCGGCGCTGTCGGCGATCCTTTGGTACTGGCGCATCCTGCCGATCATCGTCGGCGGCATGGCCTTCGTGCTGAAGCGCACGCTCGGCATCGGCGGCGCCGTCGGTCTCGGCGCCGCGGCGACGGTGTTCCTCGGCAACATCGAGGGCTCGCTGGTCGTACGGCCCTATCTGGCCAGGATCACCCGCACCGAGCTCTTCATCCTGATGACCACCGGTCTCGCGGTCGTCGCCGGCACGGTGTTCGTGGTCTACGCCAACATGCTGGGCGGCGGCTGCGTGCCGAACCCGCCGCCGGGCGCGCATTGCGTGCTGCCGGGCGCGCTGGGCCACATCCTCGTCGCCTCCATGATGTCGCTGCCGGCCGCGATCATCATGGCAGCCATCATGGTGCCCGGCGACGCCGTGACCGATGTCTCGCAGACCGACGAAACGCACAAATACCACTCGACCATGGACGCGATGGCGCGCGGCACCGAAGACGGCCTGAAAATCTACATGCAGATCCTGGCCATGCTGATCGTCGTGACGGCGATCGTCGCGATCATCAACACGATCATGGGCTATCTGCCGGCAGTCGATGGCGGACCGCTGACGCTGCAGCGCGTGCTGGGCTGGATATTCGCGCCGCTGGTCTGGCTCTATGGCGTTCCGTGGCACGAAGCGGTGCAGGCGGGCAGCCTGCTCGGCGTCAAGACCATCCTCAATGAGTTCATCGCCTATTCGCAGCTGGCGGCGCTGCCGGCAAACACGCTGAGCCCGCGCACGACAATGATCATGGTCTACGCCCTGTGCGGCTTCGCCAATTTCGCCTCGGTCGGCATCCTGATCGCCGGTTTCGGCACGCTCATCCCGGAGCGCCGCAACGAGATCGTACCGCTGGCGATGCGCGCCATCGTCTCCGGCACCATGGCGAGCGGTCTGACAGGGGCGATGATCGGCCTGTTGACGCCCTGATGGCGGCGTTCGCGCGCACCTTTTGCGGAACCGAATGCTGGAGTGCCGGCGCGATCGGCTTCGCGGACCAGGCGCGCGCATGAGCAACAGCCAGAGCGCCGGGATGCGGATCCTGCTCGGGATTCTGGCCGTCGTCTTCGTCGTCGTCCTGGGGCTCGGCCTGCCGATCCTCGGCGCGATCGTCTCGCAGAGCCTCAGCCACTATTTCCCGCTCCTGCCGTCGGCGCACGGCCCGACGCTGCCCTGGCTCTATTCGCAGCACCTGTCGCAGACCGTGCTGGCGCTGGTCGCGATTGTCCTCATCAAGCGCTTCATGCCGTTCGATGCCGGCCTGCGCTGGCCCGAGGGCAAGACCTATCTGTGGCCGGCGGTCCTGTGGGGCGTCTTCTTCGGCGTGCTGATGACGGTGGTGGACTACGCGCCCGACCTGATCGCGCGCCGGCCGATGGATCTCGGCTTTGCCGTCACCGCGCCCGCCATCGCCGGCTGGACCTTCTTCGAGGGCGTCTATGTCGGCCCGACCGAGGAAATCCTCTTCCGCTCGCTGCTGGTCGGCTATCTCATCGTCGCCATGCCAGGCAAGTTGCGCCTCGGACGCACCGACATGAGCTGGGGCGGCGTCGTGGTTGCCGCCGTCTTCGCCTTCGCGCATATCGCGAACTTCCTCACCCGGCCGTCCTTCGCGGCGGCGGGCCAGCAGGTCTATGCCTTCGCGCTCGGCATCCTCTACGCCTACTGGTTCGAGAAATCGCGCAGCGTCGTGGCGCCGATCGTCGGCCACAATGTCGGCGACGTCGTCGAATACGCGATCTGCTTCGTCCTGATCGCTATGTGGCGCTGACCAGCCCGAACGCTTCGGCCAGCAGCTCGTACGAACGCAGCCGCGAGGCGTAGTCGTAGGTGATGGTGACGACCACGAGTTCGTCGGCGCCGTGGCCCTCGGCCAGGGCGGTCAGTTTCTCGCGTACCTGCGGCGCCGTGCCGACGATGGAGCGTTTGGACACCGTCGTCAGCAGCTTTTCTTCCTGCGGGCTCAGCGGCTGCGCCAGCGCTTCCTCGGGCGAGGGAAACGGAATCGGCCTGCCGCTCAAGAGGCGCACCACCCACAGATTGCGCGACGCGGCCAGGCGCTGCGCTTGCTCTTCCGTCTCGCCGACCAGCGCCGCGACGCCGAGCGACAGGCGCGGGCTCGGGCAGGCGGCGCTCGGCCGGAAGCGGGCGCGATATTCCGCCACCGCATCCTCGCTGCCGTCGGCGTTGATGAAATAGGCGTGGCTGAAGGGCAGGCCGAGCTCCGCCGCATAGACCGCGCCGTGGATGCCCGAACCCAGCATCCACATTTCCGGCCCCGGCGTGACTGCCGCGCCTGCCGAAGCGCGGGGCATAGCATGAATGCCGCGATAGGGATGATCGTCGGGCAGCGGCGCCGCGCCCGACGCATCCTCGAGGAACTGGCGCAGCAACTGCACCTGGCTCGGGAAGGCGTCGATCGGCCAGGCCTGCGGGCCGGCCTGCAGCGCCCGCGCCGTCATCTGGTCGGAACCCGGCGCCCGGCCGAGCCCCAGGTCGATGCGCCCCGGCGTCAGAACCTCGAGCATGCGGAACTGTTCGGCGACCTTCAGCGCGCTGTAATGCGGCAGCATCACGCCGCCGGAACCGACCCGGATGCGACGCGTTTGCTGTGCGACCCGGCCGATCAGAATCTCGGGACACGAGCCCGCGAACGAGTTGCTGTTGTGGTGTTCGGCCAGCCAATAGCGGTGATAGCCCAGCCCGTCGCAGGCCTTTGCCAGCGCAATCGTCTCGGCCACGGCATCGGCCGCGGAGCCGTTCTTGCGAATGGGTGACTGGTCGAGAACCGATAGGAGCATCGCACGCCTGATTTGTGGGCCGCTGTTCGCACTCCATTAACCACTGAGGCGCAGCCTATGGCCAGACTATTCAAGAAACCCGCCGTGTCGAGTTCCATACTGTCCGTCTCAACGAGCGTGCCCGAGAGCGCGTCCGGCGTCATCCCGCTGGAAGCGATCGAGAATCCCATTGTCCGCCAGGGCGTCGATTACTGGCGCAGCCTGAAGGGCACGCGCTCCTATCCGGCGCGCAAGGACATGATGCCGCGCGATCTGTCGCCCCTGCTGCGCAACGTCGTGCTGCTGCGCGTCATCGACGACGGCCGCGACTACGAATACCGCATCGTCGGCGACGCCCATGTCATCAGCCACGGCTTCACCATGCAGGGCCTCAAGGTCAGCGACGTGGACAGGTATTCGCCGGGCTACGGCCCGGTGCTCAAGAGCCTCTACGACCGCGCCGTGCGCCGGCGCGACGTCTATGCCTTTCGCGGCTGGATGGAGCGCGGCGACCAGCAGAAGCAGTACATCTACAGCGAGAGCGTGTTCATGCCGATGGGCCCCGACGAGGCCACCATCGACCACGTCCTGAACTTCTCCGTCTACATCCCGCGCGACAGTTACGACGGCTGAAGCGAGCGCGGGGGCGGGGCGAAATGAACATTCCACACCGGGCCGACGCGCCGCCGCACTCGCTCGAGATGCAGCCGGCGCCCGAACGTTCCTCGGTCACCGCCGTTCCGCTCGAGGCTCTCGACAACGCGGTCACCAGGGCGGCGGCGGGCTATTGGCGAATGCTGCGCGGAGCGCGCAACCTGCCGGCGCGGGCGCAGTTGTCGCCGCGCGACATGCGCGCCATCCTGCGCCACGTCGTCCTGCTGCGCATCATCGACGGCGGCCGCGACTATGAATACCGCATCGTCGGCGAACGCTTCGCCTGGGCCTATGGCGTGCAGTTCAAGGGCAGGCATCTCAGTCAGGTCGAGGCGGCGGCGCCTGAGCATGGCGCACGCATGCGCGAACTCTACGAGCATGTGCGCAACAGCGCCCAGCCGCTCGCCATCCAGGGCTGGATCGGCCGCGAGGTCGCGGATTCGCGCTTCGTCTATTACGAGAGCGTCCTTTTGCCCTTCGCCGACGACGGTGCGTGCGTCGACCACATCCTGGTCACCAGCTTCCACGTGCCGCGGGCACCGGAATGAGCGCGTCGCGCGCAACTCCTCCGTGTACGTTGCGTCGCGCCGGAGAACCGGTTGCGCGAGCATGAAATCTTAGGAGTTCGCGGCCGAACCTGTCGTCCGTTCGGGGGAACAGATGCCGACAGCCCACGCCATGGCGCCGCAGCCCGCGCCGGACAGATCGTCCACCGTCGTCGTCACGCTCGACGATCTGGAGAACGACGTCGTGCGTACCGGAGCCAATTACTGGTGCGCGCTGCGGGCCGGCGGACGGCTGCCGGCGCGCTCGCAGCTGTCGCCGCGCGACATGGCGGGCCTGCTCAAGCACCTGGTTCTGGTCAAGGTGATCGACGGCGGTCGGGACTTCGAATACCGCATCACCGGCGACGCCCAGGTCCAGGCCTATGGCTTCCACTTCCAGAACATGCGCGTCAGCCATATCGAGGCGGCGGCGCCGGAGTTCGGCCGGATGATGCGCGGCCTCTACGAGACCGTGCGCGCCAGCGCCGCGCCGTTCGCGGTGCGCGGCTGGGTCGGCCGCGACGTGCCCGACGCCCGCTTCGTCTACTACGAAAGCGTCTTCCTGCCGCTGGCCGAGGACGGCGTCACGGTCGACCACATCGTCGTCGTCAGCCTCTACGTGCCAAGGGCGCCGTAGCGGCGCCCTCGCCACGCTTGGCAGCGCTGGCTAATCTCTCCGCTCCAGGGGAGACCGCCATGCCGCTCGACGTCGAAACCCGCGACCAGCTGCTCGAAACCGTGCGCCGCTTCGTGCGCGAGAAATGCGTGCCGATCGAGGCCAGGGTGGCCGAGGAAGACCGCGTCCCCGATTCCGTCATCGCCGAGATGCGCGAACTCGGCCTGTTCGGCCTCTCGATCCCGGTCGAATATGGCGGCCTCGGCCTGACCATGGAGGAGGAAGTCCTCGTCGCCATGGAGCTCGGCCACACCTCGCCCGCCTTCCGCTCGGTCATCGGCACCAATGTCGGCATCGGCAGCCAGGGCGTGGTGATGTTCGGCAACGCGGCGCAGAAGGCGCAGTGGCTGCCCAGGCTCGCCAGCGGCGAGGTGATCGCCAGCTTCGCGCTGACCGAGCCCGGCGCCGGCTCCGACGCGGCCTCGCTGCGCGTCGGCGCCATCCGCGACGGCGACGACTATGTCGTCAACGGCACCAAGCGCTTCATCACCAACGCCAACCGCGCCGGCATGTTCACGCTGATGGCGCGCAGCGATCCCGGCCGCAAGGGCGCCGGCGGCATCTCGGCCTTCATCGTGCCGGCCGACCTCAAGGGCATCTCCGTCGGCAAGCCGGAGAAGAAGATGGGCCAGCAGGGCGCCCATATCTGCGACGTGAACTTCGACAACGTGCGCGTGCCGGCGTCGCTGCGCCTCGGCGCCGAAGGCGAGGGCTTCAAGGTCGCGATGCAGGTGCTCGACCGCGGCCGGCTGCACATCTCCGGCGTCTGCGTCGGCGTCGCCGAGCGTCTGATCGGCGAAAGCGTCGCCTATGCCCGCGCGCGCGAGCAGTTCGGCCAGAAGATCGCCGAGTTCCAGCTCATCCAGGGCATGCTGGCCGACTGCCAGACCGAGACCTACGCCGCCAAATGCATGGTGATGGACGCCGCCAAAAAGCGCGACCGCGGCGAGAGCATCACCATGGAGGCCGCCTGCACCAAATATTTCGCCTCCGAGATGGTCGGCCGCGTTGCCGACAAGGCGGTGCAGATCTTCGGCGGCGCCGGCTACGTCGCCGACTACGGCATCGAACGCTTCTACCGCGACGTGCGCATCTTCCGGCTCTACGAAGGCACCAGCCAGATCCAGCAGATCGTCATCGCACGCGGGCTGCTTAGGGGAGATTAAGTGGATACAATAGCTTAGCATGGTATGCTAGCGTTGACAGCGATGCTGTCATCTGCCATTCTTCGATATGGCCACGCTTACGATCCGCAATCTCCCGGACGAAATCCGCGACCGCATGCGCGTCGAGGCGGCAAAAAAAGGTCACTCGATGGAAGAGGAAGCGCGTCAATTCCTGTCGCAAGGCTATGCACCGACGCTTTCGCTGGAGGAGCTTCGCAGGAGGCTCGACACTCTGAATGCCGGCGATCCGCCACTGCCGTCCGACGCGAAAATGGATCGGACCGATGCGTTCCTTGCGAGCAAGCGTATCGAGCTTCTGTTCGACGAGGGTTTGATCCCGCTTTCCGAGAGGACCGCTTGGGACGAGCGGATCGATCGCTACGCCGTTTCGCTCGCCGAGGTGCAAGCCTTTTTCGATAAGATGTGGCCTTGGTCGAAACCGTAATCGATGCCTCGGCGGCGCTTTGCTATGTCCGGCGCGAGCGCGGGTGGGAGAATTTCCCGGCTTATCTGCCGCTCGGCGTCATGTCTGTCGTAAACTACGCGGAAGTCGTTCAGCGTCTCTTGCGGGAAAACGCCAACGGCACGGCGCGCGCGCAGGCGCTTCTGGATGCTGGCCTTCGCCTGGCCGACGCCGATCACGACGCCGCCGTCTCGGCCGCGGCCCTCGAAGGCGCAACGCGGCGGCAAGGGGTTTCGCTGGCAGATCGTTTCTGCCTGTCGCTCGGCATTAGGCGCGGTCTCCCCGTGCTGACCGCCGATCGTCCGTGGGACGACCTCGGATTGCCGGTCGAAATCAAACTGCTCCGATGACCGCCACCCCGCGCGACCTCGCGCGCCTCGTCGCCGAAATCCGCGCCTGCCGCATCTGCGCCGACATCCTGGAACCCAATCCGGTCGTCCATGTCAGCGCCACCGCGCGCCTTCTGATCGCCAGCCAGGCGCCGGGCCTGCGCGTGCACGCGACCGGGATTTCGTTCAACGACGCGTCGGGCGACCGCCTGCGCGACTGGATGGGGGTGGACCGCGACACCTTCTATGACGGCAGGCGCATCGCGATCACCGCGATGGCGTTCTGCTTTCCCGGCTATGACGAATCCGGCAGCGACCTTCCGCCACCGAAGATCTGTGCCCAGCACTGGCGGAACCGGCTGATGGACGCGCTGCCGCCCCTGAAACTGATCCTGCTGGTCGGCGCCTATGCCCAGACCTGGCATTTGGGCGCGGCGGTGAAATCCAATATGACGGAGACAGTGCGGGCGTGGCGCGACTATGCCCCGCGCTGTGTTCCCCTGCCGCATCCGTCGTGGCGCAACAATGGCTGGTTGAAGCAGAACCCATGGTTCGAGCGCGAATTGCTGCCCTATTTGCGAACGCGGGTGCGGCGGGTCTTGTCTTCCTGATCGCGGCTTGCGCGCCGCTGCTGGCGCCGGGCGGCATGCAGAGCGTCGCGCCGGCGTTCACCGACACCTATCTGCTCGCCCGCGACGGCGCGAAGCTGCCGCTGCGCGTCTGGCCTGCCGACAAGCCCAGCGCCGTGATCGTGGCGCTGCACGGCATGGGCGACTATTCCAACGCCTTCGCGCTGTCGGCGGCGTATTGGGCCGCGCACGGCATCACGACGCTGGCCTACGACCAGCGCGGCTTCGGCGCCGCTCCCAATCCGGGCCTGTGGCCCGGCGGCGATGCGATGCGCCGCGATTTCGCCGACGCCATAGCGGCGGCGCGCCTGCGCTATCCCGGCCTGCCGGTCTTTGCGCTGGGCGAGAGCATGGGCGGCGCCGTGGTGCTGTCGGCGCTGGCCGCCGCCGCGCCGCCCAGGCCCGACGGCGTCATTCTGGTGGCGCCCGCCGTGTGGTCGCGCGCCGACATGCCGGCCTCCTATCGCGTGGCGTTATGGCTCAGCGCCCACACGCTGCCGGGGATGGAAGTCTCGGGCCGCGGCATCGTGCAGATCTGGCCATCCGACAACATTCCCATGCTGCGCGCCTATGCGCGCGATCCGCTGGTGCAGAAGAAGACCCGCGCCGACGCGGTCTGGGGCCTGGTCGGCCTGATGGACGAAGCCCGTCAGGCGCCCGGGCATCTCGGTGCCCCACCGCCCATCCTGTTCCTCTATGGCAAGAACGACCAGGTGATCCCGGCGCCGCCGACCGAGGCGGTCGTCGCCGCACTCGGTGCCAAGGCCGAGGTCCACCGCTATGAGCATGGCTACCATATGCTTTTGCGCGATCTCGATGGTCCGGCCGTGTGGCAGGATGTGGTGACGTGGATCGAACGGGGAGGGCAGCGATGACGGCACGACCGCAAGACATGTGCGCCACCGCGCCCATGCTTTGCCTCGTTTCCTCTCGCTGCGATTCCCCGTCATGGCTCCCATCGTCGCCGTCGAAAATCTCCGCAAGACCTATCGTTATGTCCGGCGCAAGCCGGGCCTGAGCGGGCTTTTCCGCCGCGACATCCGCAGCATCGAAGCCGTCGACGGCATCGCGTTCACGATTGCCGAAGGTGAGCGCGTCGCCATCATCGGCCCCAACGGCGCCGGCAAGTCGACGACGTTGAAGATGCTCTGCGGCATCCTGGAGCCGAGCGCCGGCGCCGCGCGCGTTCTGGGTCTGGTGCCCTGGCAGCAGCGCCGCGCGCTCGCCTATCGCATCGGCGTGGTGTTCGGCCAGCGCTCGCAGCTCTGGGCCGAATTGCCGGCGCGCGATTCCTTCGCGCTGCTGCGGCGCATTTACGATGTCGAGCCGGCGACCTTCGCCCGCCGCCAGGCGCTGCTGGTCGAACGCTTCGGCCTTGGCCCCTTGCTCGACCAGCCGGTGCAGCGCCTGTCGCTCGGCCAGCGCATGCGCTGCGAGATCGTCGCCAGCTTGCTGCACGGCCCCGCCCTGCTGTTCCTCGACGAGCCCACCATCGGCCTCGACATCACCGCCAAGGCGGCGATCCGCGACTTCATCCGCGAGCATGCCGGCGCCGAGGGCCAGACGGTGGTGCTGACCTCGCACGACACGCGCGACATCGAGCTGGTCTGCGACCGCGTCATCGTCATCAACGCGGGGCGCATCGTGGTCGACCAGCCGACCGACCAGCTGCGCCGCCAATTTCTCGGCCATCGCCTGGTGACGCTGCGCTCGGCCGCGCCCAGGATCGAGCTCGCGCTGCCCGGCGTCGTGCGCCGCGCCAGCGAGCCGCACTTGTCGGTCTTCGAGGTCGATACCCGCGCCACGCGTGTCGATGCCGTCGTCCAGGCGGCGCTGGCGCTGGGCGGCATCGAAGACATCACCATCGAAGACCCGCCGATGGAGGAGGTGGTCCGTGCCATCTACGGTGCCAACGATCCGCACTGAGCCGCGCCTGGCCGGCGCCTTGGCGGCGGCGCTGAGCGCCTTCGCGCTCGGCCTGCGGCGCAATCTCGTCAACTGGCCGGTGCTGATGGGCCGCTGCCTGTTCTATCTCGTCGTCATGACGATCATCTCGGCGCTGTGGGACGCGGTGGCGGCGCAGCATCTGCCCGGCACCATGGCGGCGCTGCTGCCGCCGGGCGGGCTGACGCTCTATGCCGGCGCCACCGAGTGGATCACGCTGTCGGTCGCCTCGATCCATCTGCGGCTGGAGGACGATATCCGTTTCGGCGCGTTGGAGCCGCAGCTGCTGCGGCCCAAGCCGTACCTGCTGCAGAAGATCGCCGAGGCGCTGGGCGACACCGCCGCGCGCCTCGTGGGCATCGCCGCCGCGGCGCTGCTGGCGCTGGCGCTGTCGGGCCGCATCGCGCCGCCGCCGATCGCCTTTGTCTATGTCGCGGTGCTGGGGGTGCTGGGCGCCGCCATCGGCGTGCTGCTGCTGACGCTGGTCGGCCTCTGCGCCTTCTGGCTGCGGCGCGTGCTGCCGCCCTATCTCATCATGCAGAAAGCGATGTTCATCTTCGGCGGGTTGTTCGCGCCGATCGGCTACTATCCGCCCTGGCTCTATCACGCCGCGCTGGCGACGCCGTTCGCGGCGAACCTGTTCCTCGCCGGCAACCAGGCGATCGCGCCATCGGCGGCGTCGTTCGGCGCCGGCCTGCTGCTCCAGTTCGCCTGGATCGCCGTTCTCTCCTGCCTCATCGCGCTCGTCTGGCGTGCCGCCCTGCGCAAGATTTTGCGGGAGGGCCTGTGATGTCGGCTGTCGCCACCTACGCCGCCAATGTCGCCGTCGCGATCCGCACCTCGCTGATGGACCGCACCAATTTCCTCCTGCAGTCGGTCGGCATGATCGTGAACGACGTGTTCTTCCTGGTGTTGTGGTACATGTTCTTCGCCGGTTTTCGCCGCGTCGGCGGCTGGGGCCTCTCCGACGTCGCGCTGATGCTCGGCCTGATGATGTGCATCGTCGGCATCGCCGGCGTCTTCTTCGGCGGCTATCGCGACATGGCCGCCACCATCCTGCGCGGCGAGATCGATGCCCTCCTGACCCAGCCCAAGGGCGTGCTGCTGCGTCTTCTGGCGCGCGAGAGCATCGCGACGGCGTGGGGCGATCTCGCCATGGGCCTGTGGATGCTGGCGAGCTTCGCCCAGCTGTCGTGGCGCGCGCTGCCGCTGGTCGCGGCCGGCATCGTCTGCGGCGCGACCGTCTATGTCGCCTCGGCGGTGGTCTATGCCAGCCTCGCCTTCTGGTTCGCCGGCGCCCGCAGCTTCGCGCGCGATCTCACCGACTTCATGCTGCTGTTCTCGACCTATCCGGGCTCGATCTACACCGGCGCGACCAAATTCGTCGCCTTCACCCTCTTGCCCGCCGGCTTCGTCGTGCTGGCGCCGGTGACCTTCCTGCGCGCGCCGTCGCTCCGGACCCTGGCGACGATCGTCGTCGCGGCGCTCGTCTATGCCGCCTTCGCGGCCATCGCCTTCCACCTTGGCCTGCGCCGCTACCGCCAAGGCAAGGTGCCGACGGGCTGAGCGCTGCGACATCGCCGTGTTTTGGCCGCCCGCCGCGCCTGCGCCATGATGGCGGCAGCCTCACCAGGAGATCGCCATGACGCCGCAAGAGGTCGCAATCCCGACGCCGGACGGCGCCGCGCGCGCCTACACCTTTCATCCCGAAGGCGGCGGACCCTGGCCGGCGGTGATCTTCTTCATGGACGCGCCGGCGATCCGCCCGGCGCTGTTCCAGATGTGCGAGCGCCTCGCCGGCCACGGCTATTTCGTCCTCCTGCCGGACATGTTCTGGCGCGCCGGGCCCTATGCGCCGATCGACCTCAAGACCGCGTTCAAGGACGAGGAGAGCCGCCGCGCCATCTTCGGCAAGTTCATGGCCTCGACCGACGTCGAGAAATCCACCCGCGACACCGGCGCCTGCCTCGACTGGCTGTCGACGCAGAAACAGGTCAAGGGCAGCAAGGTCGGCTGCACCGGCTACTGCATGGGCGCCGGCCTGGCGCTGCGCGCGGCGGGAAATTTCCCGGACCGCATCGTCGCCGCGGCCGGCTTTCACGGCGGCCGCCTCGCCACAGACGCGCCCGACAGCCCGCATCTGCTGGCGCCGAAGATCAAGGCCAGGGTCTATGTCGGCGGCGCCGACGAGGACGCCGGCTTCCCGCCCGAGCAGGCTGACCGCCTGCGGGCCGCGCTCGATGCCGCCGGCGTCGAGAACACCGTCGAGATCTACCAGGGCGCGCGGCACGGCTACGCCCCGCCCGATATGCCCGTCTACAACGAAGCGGCGGCCGAGCGGCATTGGCGCGAGATGCTCAAACTGTTCGGCGCGACGCTGAAATAGCACCGCAACGATTGCCGCAGCGAGCCGTTATCTCCTCGGAACCTGTCTGCCGAGGAACACGCCATGGCCGCGAAGCAAAAGCCGCACGATCTGCGCGACGACATCTACGCGCCGCCGACCACCGTCACCAATACCAATGAGCGCCTCGCCGGCGCCGAGCCCGCCAGCGTCGATCCCGAGAACGGCAATCTGAAACTGGTGCGTCCCGCGCTCGGCAGCAACGTGCCGCCCGGCCAGACCACGAAGGGTTAAGCCGGTTTCGGCGCCGGCGCCTGCAGCAATTCGATGATGTAGCCGTCGGGGTCCTTGGCGAGCCCGACGACCGTGTTGCCGAACGTCGCGAGCGGCGTGGGCTCGCGGACGATCTCGCAGCCCTCGGCGCGGATGCGCGCCGCCACCGCCTTGGGGTCGGCGACGTAGAACACCAGCTTGATCGGGTTGTCCTTGTAGTTGCGCGCCGAGCCGTCCGTGTAGTGCATCAGCACCACCGCGCTGCGCCCTTCGTGCCCCAGCACGATCTCGTCCATATAGTCGAGCTTGAAGGTCTGCATCTCCTTCATGCCGAGCGCCCGGACGTAAAATGCCGCCGAGCGTTTGAGGTCGCTGACGCCGATTCCCGTGGCGCCCAGATAGTCTGCCGACCGTGCCATGTGTGCTCCCGAGGTTACGCCGGCCCCAAGGGTAGGGCGGAACCGCGCCGCTAGGGTAGCCAGCCTGGGAACCAAATCGCAAAACCGGCGTTGGCTGCTCTAGCGGAAAAAAGGGTTCCGCGTTGGGGCATCGATGTATTTGGGCGTTGCAGCGTTCCCAAAGGCTCGGCATGACGGCTGGAAACGGCCGTTTTCCGCCATTTTTCCCGTTCCCACCGTCGCATCTCGCATCGGAAAGCAAAGCCATGTCTGAGCACTATGAAGCCGTTCGCCGGCCCAAAAAGGCACGCCCCGCCGCCGGCCAGAACGGCGCCGACCCCGTCCGCCACGATGTCTCCGCGGCCGAGCTCGAGGCCCTCCTCGCGGCCCTCCAGGCGATGCGCCAGGGCGATTTCACGGTGCGCCTCGGCGGCAACCAAGTCGGCCTCGCGGGCAAGATCGCCGACACCTTCAACGACATCGTCGCCGCCAACCAGCGCATGGCCGAGCAGCTCGACCGCGTCGGCGGCCTGGTCGGGCGCGACGGCAAGACGCGGCATCGCGTCAAGTTCGGCCTCGCCACCGGCGCCTGGTCGGAGATGGAAGGCTCGGTCAACGCGCTGATCGACGATCTGCTGTGGCCGACCGCCGAGATGACGCGCGCCATCACCGCGGTGGCCCGCGGCGACCTGCTGCAGACGGTCCATCTCGACGTCGAGGGCCGTCCGCTGAAGGGCGAGTTCCTGCGCTCCGCCACCATCGTCAACGCGATGATCCGCCAGCTCGGCGTCTTCACCTCGGAAGTGACGCGCGTGGCGCGCGAGGTCGGCACCGAGGGCAAGCTCGGCGGCCAGGCCCAGGTGCGCGAAGTGACCGGCGTCTGGAAGGATCTCACCGAGTCGGTGAACTCGATGGCCAACAACCTGACCGCCCAGGTGCGCAACATCGCCGAGGTCACCATCGCGGTGGCCAATGGCGACCTCTCCAAGAAGATCACCGTCGACGTGCGCGGCGAGATTCTCCAGCTCAAGGAAGCCATCAACACGATGGTGGACCAGCTGCGCTCCTTCGCCTCGGAAGTGACGCGCGTGGCGCGCGAGGTCGGCACCGAGGGCAAGCTCGGCGGCCAGGCGCTGGTGCCCGGCGTCGCCGGCACCTGGAAGGATTTGACCGACTCGGTCAACGCCATGTGCGGCAACCTCACCGACCAGGTGCGCAACATCGCCCAGGTCACCACCGCCGTGGCGCGCGGCGACCTCAGCCGCAAGATCACCGTCGACGTACGCGGCGAGATTCTCGAACTCAAGGACACCATGAACACCATGGTGGACCAGCTCAATGCCTTCGCCTCCGAAGTGACGCGCGTCGGCCGCGAGGTCGGCACCGAGGGCAAGCTCGGCGGCCAGGCCCAGGTGCCCGGCGTCGCCGGCACCTGGAAGGACCTGACCGACAACGTCAACTTCATGGCCAACAATCTGACCACCCAGGTGCGCAACATCGCCGAGGTGGCGACCGCCATCGCCGGCGGCGACCTCTCCAAGAAGATCACCGTCAACGTCTCGGGCGAGGTGCTGCAGCTGAAAGAGACCATCAACACGATGGTCGATCAGCTCAACGCCTTCGCCTCGGAAGTGACGCGCGTCGCCCGCGAGGTCGGCACCGAGGGCCGCCTCGGCGGCCAGGCCAACGTGCTCGGCGTCGCCGGCACCTGGAAGGACCTGACGGATTCGGTGAATTCGATGGCCTCGAACCTGACGGCGCAGGTCCGCAACATCGCCGAGGTCTCCACCGCCATCGCCAATGGCGACCTCTCCAAGAAGATCACCGTCAACGTCAAGGGCGAGATCCTGCAGCTCAAGGAAACCATCAACACCACCGTCGACCAGCTCAACGCCTTCGCCTCGGAGGTCACCCGCGTGGCGCGCGAAGTCGGTACCGAAGGCAAGCTCGGCGGCCAGGCGGTGGTGCGCAACGTCGCCGGCACCTGGAACGACCTCACCGACTCCGTCAACTCCATGGCGCGAAACCTCACCGCCCAGGTCCGCAACATCGCCGAGGTCGCCACCGCCGTGGCGCGCGGCGACCTCTCCAAGAAGATCACCGTCAACGTGTCGGGCGAAATCCTCGAGCTCAAGGACACGCTGAACACCATGGTGGATCAGCTCAACGCCTTCGCCTCGGAAGTGACGCGCGTCGCGCGCGAGGTCGGCACCGAGGGCAAGCTCGGCGGCCAGGCCGAAGTGCCCGGCGTCGCCGGCACCTGGAAAGACCTGACCGACAATGTGAACTTCATGGCGTCGAACCTGACCGCCCAGGTCCGCAACATCGCCGAGGTCGCGACCGCCATCGCGGGCGGCGACCTCAGCCGCAAGATCACGGTCGACGTGCGCGGCGAGATCCTTCAGCTGAAGGAAACGCTCAACACCATGGTGGACCAGCTCAACCGTTTCGCCGGCGAAGTCACCCGCGTGGCGCGCGAGGTCGGCACCGAAGGCCGTCTCGGCGGCCAGGCCAACGTGCCGGGCGTCGCGGGTACCTGGAAAGACCTCACCGACAACGTCAACCTCCTGGCCGCGAACCTCACCACCCAGGTGCGCAATATCGCCGAGGTGACGACCGCCGTGGCGCGCGGCGACCTTTCGCGCAAGATCACCGTGGACGTGAAGGGCGAAATCCTGGAGCTCAAGAACACCATCAACACGATGGTGGACCAGCTCAACGCCTTCGCCGCCGAAGTGACGCGCGTCGCCCGCGAGGTCGGCACCGAGGGCAAGCTCGGCGGCCAGGCCCAGGTGCCCGGCGTCGCCGGCACCTGGAAGGACCTGACCGACAACGTCAACTCCATGGCGGGCAATTTGACCGCCCAGGTCCGCAACATCGCCGAGGTGGCGACCGCGATCGCCAGCGGCGACCTTTCCAAGAAGATCACCGTCGACGTGCGCGGCGAGATCCTGCTGCTCAAGGACACGCTGAACACGATGGTGGAGCAGTTGCGCTCCTTCGCCGCCGAAGTGACCCGCGTGGCGCGCGAGGTCGGCACCGAAGGCCGCCTCGGCGGCCAGGCCAACGTGCCGGGCGTCGCCGGCACCTGGAAAGACCTTACCGACAACGTCAACCTCTTGGCCGCGAACCTGACCACCCAGGTGCGCAACATCGCCGAAGTCACCACCGCCGTGGCGCGCGGCGACCTCAGCCGCAAGATCACAGTCGACGTCAAGGGCGAGATTCTCGAGCTCAAGAACACCCTCAACACCATGGTGGACCAGCTCAACTCCTTCGCGTCGGAGGTCACCCGCGTCGCCCGCGAAGTCGGCACCGAGGGCAAGCTCGGCGGCCAGGCCCAGGTGCCCGGCGTCGCCGGCACCTGGAAGGACCTGACAGACACCGTCAACGTGATGGCCGCCAACCTGACCGAGCAGGTGCGCGGCATCGTGAAAGTGGTGACCGCCGTCGCCAATGGCGATCTCAAGCAGAACCTCACCGTGCAGTCCAAGGGCGAGGTCGCGGCCCTGGCCGAAACCATCAACAACATGACCGAGACGCTGGCGACCTTCGCCGATCAGGTGACCACGGTGGCGCGCGAGGTCGGCGCCGAAGGCCGTCTCGGCGGCCAGGCCAACGTGCCGGGCGCCGCCGGCACCTGGAAAGACCTCACTGGCAACGTCAACCTCTTGGCCGCCAACCTCACCACCCAGGTCCGCGCCATCGCCGAGGTCGCCACCGCCGTGACCAAGGGCGACCTCACCCGCTCGATCCAGGTCGATGCCCGCGGCGAGCTCTCCGAGCTCAAGGACAATATCAACACCATGATCGGCAATCTGCGCCTGACCACCGATCAGAACACCGAGCAGGACTGGCTGAAGACCAACCTGGCGCGCTTCACCAACATGCTGCAGGGCCAGCGCGATCTCGCCACCGTCGGCCGAACCTTGCTGTCGGAGCTGGCGCCCCTGATCGAGGCCCAGCTCGGCGTCATCTACCAGATGGAAAGCGAAGGCGACGGCCTGCGCCTGCTCGCGTCCTACGCCGTGGGCCCCGAGCATGACGGCCATCCGCGCAGCGTCAAACTGGGCGAAGGGCTGATCGGTCAGTGCGCCATCGACAAGCGTCGCCTGCTGGTCACCGGCCTGCAGGACGCGCCGCAGATCAACTCGGCGCTGCTGAAGGTCACGCCCAAGAACATCCTGGTGCTTCCCGTCGTGTTCGAGAGCCAGATCAAGGCGGTGATCGAGCTGTCGTCGCTGGCCAGCTTCACCGACCTGCAGATCGCCTTCCTCGACCAGCTCACCGGCAGCATCGCCATCGTGCTGAATTCCATCGAGGCGACGATGCAGACCGAAGGCCTGCTGACGCAGAGCCAGCAGCTCGCCGCCGAACTGCAGACCCAGCAGCGCGAATTGCAGCAGACCAACGAAAAGCTCGAGCAGAAGGCGCAGCAGCTCGCCGAGCAGAACGTCGAGGTCGAGCGCAAGAACCAGGAGATCGAGCAGGCGCGCCTGGCGCTCGAGGAAAAGGCCAGCGAGCTGGCGCTGACCTCCAAGTACAAATCCGAATTCCTCGCCAATATGAGCCACGAGCTGCGCACGCCGCTCAACAGCATCCTGATCCTCGGCCAGCAGCTCGCCGAAAACCCCGAGACCAACCTCACCGCCAAGCAGGTCGAGTTCGCCCGCACCATCCACGGCGCCGGCACCGACCTTCTCAACCTCATCAGCGACATCCTGGATCTCTCCAAGATCGAATCCGGCACCGTCACCGTCGACGCCGAGGAGATCGCCTTCAACAGCATCGTCGACGCCGTGGCGCGGCCGTTCCGCCACGAGGCCGACACCCGCCTGCTCTCCTTCGACGTCGAGCTCGATCCCAAGCTCGGCCGCAGCTTCTCCACCGACTCCAAGCGCCTGCAGCAGGTGCTCAAGAACCTGCTCTCCAACGCCTTCAAGTTCACCGAGCGCGGTGGCGTAAGGCTCTCGGTCATGGCCACCGAGTCCGGCTGGACGCCGACCCATCCGGTGCTCAGCCAGGCCGCCGGCGTGGTGGCGTTCGAGGTCGCCGACACCGGCATCGGTATCCCGTCCGAGAAACAGCGCATCATCTTCGAGGCCTTCCAGCAGGCCGACGCCTCGACCAGCCGCAAATTCGGCGGCACCGGCCTTGGCCTGGCCATCAGCCGCGAACTCGCCAGCCTGCTCGGCGGCGAGATCCAGCTGCGCAGCATCCCGGGCGTCGGCAGCACCTTCGTGCTCTACCTGCCGCTGCGCTATGTCGGCCCGACCAACGCCGTGCGTCCGCAGACCCCGTCGCTCAATGCCAAACCGCTGTCGACGGCGCAGCCGGAGCGCGTCGAGCCGGTCGCCGACGACCGCAACGACATCGGCGCCACCGACACCGTGCTGCTGGTGGTCGAGGACGATCCGCACTATGCGCGCATCCTGCTCGATCTCGCGCATGACGAGGGCTTCAAGGTCCTCGTCGCCATGCGCGGCGACGACGCGCTGGAGATGGCGTCGATCTACCAGCCCAGCGCCATCTCGCTCGACGTCTTCCTGCCCGACATGCTGGGCTGGACGGTGCTGAGCCAGCTCAAGCAGAACCCCAAGACCCGCCACATCCCGGTGCAGATCGTCACGCTCGACGAGGACCGCCAGCACGGCCTCGCCCGCGGCGCCTTCTCCTTCGTCTCCAAGCCGACCACCATCGGCGGCGTCCAGGCGGCGCTGGGCCGCATCAAGGAATATGCGCGGCCCCGCCGCAAGCAGCTGCTCGTCGTCGAGGACGACCCCGGCGAACAGCTCGGCATTCGGGCGCTGCTCGAGCATGACGACATCGAGATCGTCACCGCCGGCTCCGGCCAGGACGCGCTCGACCGGCTGAAAGAGAACCCTTCGGACTGCATCGTCCTCGACCTGCGCCTGCCCGACATGACGGGCTTCGAGGTGCTCGAGAAGCTGCGCGCCGATGCCGCGCTGTGCGACATACCGGTGATCGTCTTCACCGGGCGCGAGCTCACCGCCGAGGAGGACGCACAGCTCCACACCATGGCGCGCAGCATCGTGGTCAAGGGCGTCGAATCGCCCGAGCGCCTGCTCGACGAGACCGCGCTGTTCCTGCACCGCGTCGTCACCGACCTGCCGGCCGAGAAGCAGCGCATGCTGGAGCGGCTGAACAGCTCCGACGACGACCTGGTCGGCCGCACCGTGCTGCTGGTCGACGACGACGCGCGCAACATCTTCGCGCTCTCCAGCGTGCTGGAGCGCCGCGGCATGAACGTGCTCACCGCCACCACCGGCGGCGAGGCCGTCGCACTGGTCGAGGCCACGCCCGACCTCGCCATCGTCCTGATGGACATCATGATGCCCGAGATGGACGGCTACGAGACCACCGCCCTGATCCGCCAGGATCCGCGCTTCCGGCGCCTGCCCATCGTCGCGCTGACCGCCAAGGCGATGAAGGGGGACCGCGAGAAATGCCTGGAGGCCGGTGCCTCGGACTATCTCGCCAAGCCCGTCAACACCGAGCAGCTGCTCTCCGCGCTGCGCATGTGGCTGCACCGCTGAGGAACGCACCGATGAGCAAGGTCAACGTTCTCCTCGTCGACGACCAGCCGGCCAAGCTGCTCAGCTACGAGGTGATGCTGCGCGATCTCGACGTTAACCTGATCACCGCCTCGTCGGCGAGCCACGCGCTGGCCCATCTGCTGAAGACCGACATCGCGGTGGTGCTGATCGACGTCTGCATGCCCGAGCTCGACGGCTTCGAGCTGGCCTCGATGATCCGCAACCATCCGCGCTTCCAGGAGACGGCGCTGATCTTCGTCTCGGCGATCAACATCTCCGAGACCGATCACCTGCGCGGCTACGACGCCGGCGCGGTCGACTACGTTTCGGTACCGGTGATCCCGGAGATCCTGCGCGCCAAGGTCAAGGTCTTCGCCGAGCTCTACCGCAAGGGCCGCCAGCTCGCCGAGCTCAATCGCGAGCTCGAGCAGCGCGTCGCCGCGCGCACCGCCGAGCTGGAAGCCTCCACCCTGCAATTGGTGCAGAGCGAGCAGCGGCGCAGCCTGGCGCTGGCGGCGGCGCAGATGGGCTCCTGGGAATACGACGCCGTCCACAGACGCTGGACCTGGGACGAAGGCCAGGCCCGTATTTTCGGCAGCGACCTGCCGGCGGCGGAATTCGACTTCGCGAGCCTCGCGCCGCTCGTCCATCCCGGCGACTGGCTGCGGCTGCAGGGCCTGGCTCAGACTCTGTCGCCGGACAAAAGCACGGCGCAGGCCGAGTTGCGCATCGTGCGGCCGGGCGGCGAGGAGCGCTGCTGCTTCGTCGTCGCCGCCGCCACCTTCGGCGCCGACGGCGCGCTGTCGCGCATCAGCGGCGTCACCCTCGACATCAGCGAGCGCAAGCTCACCGAGCAGCACCAGGAGCTTCTGGCGCGCGAGGTCGATCATCGTGCCCGCAACGCGCTGGCCGTGGTTCAGTCCATCGTCCGGCTGACCCGGGCCGAGGAGATCGGCGGCTATGTCGCCGCGGTCGAGGGCCGCGTGCGGGCGCTCGCCCATGTCCACGACCTGTTGTCGCAGGCGCGCTGGCAGGGCGCCGATATCAGCCGGCTGATCGGCGAGGAGCTGGCGCCCTACGGCGAAGGCGATCCCTCGCGCGTCGAGCTCAAGGGCATCTCGTTCCTCGTCGATTCCAGCCGGGCGCAGACCATCAGCCTGTCGCTCCACGAACTGGCGACCAACGCCGCCAAATACGGCGCGCTGTCGATGCCGCGCGGCAAGGTGCGCGTCGTCTGGTCGATCCAGAACGGCAATTTGACGATCGCGTGGCGCGAAAGCGGCGGCCCGCCGGTTTTGCCGCCGACGCGCAGCGGCTTCGGCAGCCGCATCATCAACGCCAGCGTCGGGGCGCAGCGCGGCGGCCAGGCCCTGTTCCGCTGGGAACCCGCCGGCCTCGAATGCGATCTCACCATCCCGCTCCTGGTGGTCGATGCCGCACCAGGCCTCGCCACGGCCCCGGTCGCGCCGCCGCCCGCCGCGGCCCGCGGCACGCTGCGCATCCTCGTCGTCGAGGACGAACCTTTGATCGGCATGGCCAATTGCAGCCTGATCGAGGAGCTGGGCCATTCCGCCGTCGGGCCGTGCTTCAATGTCGCCGCGTCGCGCGACGCGCTCGCCGGGCGGGTGGACGCGGCGATCCTCGACGTCAATCTCGGCCACGACGAGATCTATCCCATCGCCGAGGAACTGGCGGGCCGCGGCATCCCCTTCGTCTTCATGACGGGTTATGGACCGGAGAGCCTGGACAAGCGCTTCGCGCAATATCCCGTCCTGCAGAAACCTGTCGTGCGCGACGCGCTGGCGCAGGCCATCGAGGGCTTCGCCAAGCCGCTGCGCGCCGTCATCACCGCCGCGTGACGGCGGCGGCGCCGGCCGTCAGCCGCATTTGACAAGCGGGCTTGGGAGGCGCGATGAAGTGCGCGCTTCCCAGCCCCTGCGAGCCTCGATGTCCGACGCCGAAATTGCCGCTTTGATGTTCCCCGGCGAGGTGCCGGCGCCGGCCCATTGGGAGGCGAAATATCCGCAGCGCGAACTGCCCGCGGGCGCCTGGGTGACGCGCTTCGCGCCGAGCCCGACCGGCTATCTGCACACCGGCGGCCTCTACACCGCCATCGTCGCGCAGGATCTCGCGCACAATTCGCGCGGGCCCTATTTCGTCCGCATCGAGAACACCGACACGGCGCGCGAGCTCGCCGACGCGACGCGCCAGTTCGAGCAGGCCTTCGCCTATTTCGCGGTCGAGCCTGACGAGCGCGACGGCGCGCCCTGGGGGCCTTACGAGCAGGCCCGGCGCGCGGCGATCTATGAATCGCATGCCCGCGCTCTCGTCGCGCAGCACCGCGCCTATCCCTGTTTCTGCACCCAGGACGAGCTCAAGGAGATGACCGCCAAGCAGGAGGCGGCGAAGGTCACCCCCGGCTATTACGGCCGCTGGGCCCGTTGCCGCGCGCTGGCGCCCGAAGACGTGTTGCAGCGGCTGAAGAGCGGCGTGCCCTATGTCGTGCGCTTCCGTGCCCCGGACGGCATGGCGGCGCGCGTCGCCTTCACCGATCTCATCCGCGGCACGATCGAGCAGGGCGACAACCGCAACGACGTCATCATCCTGAAAAGCAGCGACAACGCCCTGCGCCTGCCGACCTACCATTTCGCGCATGCGGTCGACGATCACCTGATGCGGGTCAATCTCGTCCTGCGCGGCGAGGAGTGGATGCCGTCGGTGCCGCTGCACCTGCAGCTGTTCCACGCGCTGGGCTTCGCGCCGCCGTCCTACGCCCATCTCGCGCCGCTGATGAAGATCGACGGCAAAAGCAAGCGCAAGCTCAGCAAGCGCAAGGACCCCGAGATGAGCGTCGAGCATTATATGACCTCGGGCTATCCCGCCGGCGCCCTGCGTGCCTATCTGCGCGGCCTTGCCAACAGCAATCTTGCCGACATCGACTTCGCGGAAGCGGCGCGCACCCCGATACGCCTCGACAAGATGGGCGTCGCCGGCCCGGTGTTCGACCTCGCCAAGCTGGACTCGATCAGCGGCAGCTATATCGCAGGGCTTGCGCCGGCCGAGCGGCTCGCGGCGCTGACCGCCTGGGCCGCGCAATTCGATCCCGCGCTCGCCGATATTCTGGCCGCCGACGCCGCCATGGTGCTGCGCGCCTTCGAGCACGAGCAGCGGCTCGACAAGCATCCGCGCAAGGATGTCGCCAAATGGTCGGACTTCCTGCCTGCCTATCGCGCCTTCCTGCCGGACCGCTTCACGCCGATCGGCGATGCCGCCAAAGCCGAGTTCGCGCCCACCGCGCCCGCGGTCGTCAAGGCCGTCACCGCCGATTTCGCCGCCGGCTATGCGCATGACGGCGACAAGGAGACCTGGTTCTCGCAGATCCGCGAGATCGCCCGGCGCCACCGCTTCGCGCCCACCACCGGCGATTTCAAGCGCGCCCCGACCGAGTTCATCGGTCCCCTCAGCGAGGCCAGCAACGTCATCCGCGTCGCGCTGACCGGCCAGCGCCAGAGCGCCGACCTCTATCTGATCGCGCAGGTGATCGGCGCCGACGAAGTCCTGCGCCGCGTCCGCGCCGTGGCGGGCTGAAAAACGGACCGAAGGAGCTGCCATGAAAAAAAGCGCACCGACCAGGGACCAATCCGCCTCTCGCCTGATCGACGCGCGGATCACGGAATTGGGCGACTGGCGGGGCAAGACGCTCGCCCATGTCCGCGCGCTCATCAGGCGGGCGGATCCCAAGGCGGTCGAGGAGTGGAAGTGGCGCGGCGTTCCGGTGTGGTTCCATGACGGCATCATCTGCACCGGCGAGACCTATAAGAGCGTCGTGAAGCTGACCTTCGCCAGGGGCGCCGCGCTCAAGGACCCTGCGGGCCTGTTCAATTCCAGCCTCGAAGGCAATGTCCGGCGCGCCATAGACATCCATGAGGGCGATGCCCTGGATGCGGACGCCTTCAAGACGCTGATCCGCGCCGCCGTCGCCCTGAACGCGGAAAAGCCGAGCCGCCGCAAAGTCTGACGCCCCGCCCGACCCGGCCGCCCCCGGGGCGCATAGCGGGCTTGCCTCTCTAAACTTGTTGTAGTACTTTCTACTACACAAGTAGTAGAAAGGCCCGGCCGCCATGGCGCCTCCCAAGCTGAGCAAGCTCGAACTTCGCATCATGGAAGCCTTGTGGACGCACGGCGCGTCCTCGGTGCGCGAGGTGCTGGAGCATCTGCCGGAAGCCAAACGGCCGGCCTACACCACCGTCCAGACCATGATCTATCGGATGGAAGCCAAGAAGGTTCTGAGACGGGTCAAGAAGATCAGCAACGCGCATATCTTTGAGGCCACGGTCTCGCGCAACACCGCCCAGCGCCGTCTGATCGACGAATTGCTCGGATTTTTCGGCGGCCGGATGCAGCCCGTCATGGCGCATCTGGTCGAGACCGGCAAGCTGACCCTCGACGACGTGCAGGACGCCGAAAAACGCCTGCGCGAGCTGGCGGGCAAAAAGGGGCAGGGCAAGTGAGCGCGCTGTTCGATCACCTCTGGCAATCGACCCTGTTCGCGGCCGCGCTGGGCCTGCTGACCCTCGCCTTTCGCAACAACGGCGCCGCCGTGCGTTACGACTTGTGGTTCGCGGCGTCGGTGAAATTCCTGCTGCCGTTCTCGCTCCTGACGGCGCTCGGCGGCTTTGTGTTTCGCCCGCTCGCGCCGGCCTATGCGGCGCCGCCCGTCTTCTATCGCATGGCCGGCGTCGCCCAGCCCTTCTCGATGGCGCATGCGGCGGTCGTCGCACCGGCGACGCCGGATCTGCACCTGACGGCGCTGCTTCTCGGCGTATGGTTTTGCGGCTTTGCGGCGCTGACCGGCCTGTGGCTAGTCCGCTGGGCGCGTCTCAGCGCCGTGGTGCGCGGCGCGCGCGACGTTTCGCGGGCGCCGCCGCTGCCGGTGAAGGCGTCGGCTGTCTTGCTGGAGCCCGGCCTGGTCGGCATCTGGCGCCCCGTGCTGCTGTTGCCCGAAGGCATCCTGCAGCGCCTCTCGCCGCCGGAGATGCAGGCCATCGCAGCGCATGAACACTGCCATTTCCGCCGCCGGGACAATCTGACCGCGGCGATCCACATGCTGATCGCCAATCTGTTCTGGTTCCATCCGCTGCTGTGGTGGCTGGGCGCCAGGCTGGTCGAGGAGCGCGAGCGCGCTTGCGACGAGAGCGTGCTCCAGGCGGGCAACGATCCCAGGACCTACGCCGACAGCATCCTGAAAGTCTGCCGCTTCTACGTGCATTCCCCGCTTGCCTGCGCGGCCGGTGTGTCAGGCGCCAACCTCAAACAACGCATGGAGACGATCATGGAGAACAGGACGACGCTTCGCTTGAATGCCGCGAAAAAAGGCCTGCTGGCCGCCCTTGCCGCTGGCGCCGTCGCCGTGCCCGTCCTGGTCGGATTGGCGGCGTCGAGCGCTGCGACGCCGGCCGCGCAGCTCGTGCAGGAAAGGCTCGCCGAACAGCGCCGGCCGCGCACCGAAATCGCCCTCGATCCCGCGTCGTTCGACAAGTTCGCCGGCTACTACCGGATGACCGCGACCGATGTCTACGTCGTCAGCCGCAGCGGCGGTCGTTACTTCGTCGGCGTGATCGGCCAGACGCCGGTGGAAATGTTTGCCGAGAGTCCGAGCAAATTCTTCCTCAAGGGCATGAGCCTGCCGGCCCAGTTCAGCTTCGGGACCGACGCCGCCGGCCATGTGACGCAGATGGTGCTGCATCAGAGCGGCGAGGAGCAGCACGCGCCGCGCATCGCCGACGCGGAAGGCAAGGCGGTCGAAGTCGCCCTGGCGCAAAGGGTGGCAAGCGGCACGCCGAGCCCCGGCACCGAGGCAGCGCTTCGCCACCAGATCGACGGCCTGATGAGCGGCAATCCCGACTATGGCCGGATGGTGCCGACCTTGGCCGCCGGCACGCGCCAGATGCTCGCCGACCTGCATGCCAAGGTCGCGGCCTGGGGCCCGGTGACCGATGTGAAGTTCAAAGGCGTCGGCAAGGACGGCATGGACGTCTATGACGTCACCTGCCGCAACCGGCGCTCGCAATGGGAAGTCGCGCCGCTGACCCCCGACGGCAAGATTTCCGGCATCGTCTTCAGCGAACAATCCTGACCCCCGGGGACGGGCGGCGCGCGGCGCCGCCCGTTTTCACATCTGAGGCAGGCACAGGCGCGGCCGGGCCAGCCTAAGCTGCGCGAACCCCTCAAGCCGGGGTAATGAGTTGCGGCGTCATGCGATCCTTGGCCTCGAAGAATTTTCGCGCAACCGCCAGGATTTCACCCTTCGTCGGCTGATCGACCGTCTCGACGCCCATGATGCGCGGTGCCAGCGTGGGCACATGATCGCGGATGAAGCTCGCGAGCTCGTCTTTCGCGGTGCCGTGCCCGACGATCAGGATTTCCTGCGAAGGCTGCAAGGCCTGCGCCACCGCCGTCAGATAGGCCTTGCTGTCGTGCGCGTGGCCGGAGCCCACCGAGCCGGCCTTGTGGTGGATGTTTCCTTGCCGGTCCTTCGGGCGAATCCGATGTTCCGTCACGTCGCTCCCGGCGAACGCGAAGACCTGGGCTTCTGCGTGATCGATGCAGACGACGGCGTGGAAATGTTGGGGCATTTTGTTTCCTTCAAGGGGTGTGTGCAATTCGGCGGACATGCCGGTCAGTGCGATACGAGCGCGCAACGGTTCGCGCACAGCAACAGGTCGTGCGTCACGCCGCCCAGGACGAACTCGCGCAGACGGCTGTGGCCGTAGGCGCCGGCGACGATGAGATCGGCGCCCTGTTCCTGGGCGATGGCCTTGAGCCGCATCGCATCGTTTCCGGTCGATGACGAGACGAGGACTCCCGCGGAAACGCCGTGGCTTTTGAGCCATTTCGCCACGTCTTCGAGATGCATGCGGCCGGCGGCGAAATCCTGTTCGCCTGCGATCTCGACAAGGGTCACCCGCTTTGCCCTCTTGAGCAGGGGCAGCGCGTCCAAAGCCGCGCGGCGGGTCTCGCGGGTGTCCTTCCATGCGACGAGCACGTGATCGAGGTCCAGCGTGTCCGTTGCAGCCGGAACGATGAGTACGGGCCGTCCGATTTGCATCACGAGGTCGCTGATCTTCGCCTGCTGCCAGGCAGCGCTGGTGATGACGAGGTCGGCGCAGCGGGCCTGGCCTGCGATGTAGTCGGCGAGAGAGCCGAACATCACCGCCGAGCGCCATTCCACCGGTGCGCCGCGCGTCTGGAAGGCGCTGCGGAATTCCATCTCGGCGGTCTTGATTTCCTTTTCGATCTCGTCGCGATCGGCTTGCACCAGATCTGCGGGAACATAGCCGTCGCCTTCGACGATCTGCATGGGCTGGCACGCGGCGATGCCGATTATCCCGGCGTGAAGCCGCTCCGCCAGATCGCGCGCGATCGCAAGTATGCCGGCGTTCGATCGGCCCGGCTGCAAATGAACCATCAGCGTCGCGTATGTCATATGCGCCTTTCTGCCGTGTCTTTGGACATGGACTTTTCCTTTTTTGTCGCGCGCCAAGCGTCAGGCTTCGATGATCACTTTGAGGGCTTTGGTCTCCGCGGCGCGCCCGAAAGTGTCGTAGGCATCGAGGATGCGGTCGAGCTTGAAGCGATGCGTGATCAGGCGCCGGGGATCGATCTTGCTGGACAGGACGGTCTTGAACAGCATCGGTATGGAGACGGTATCGACCAGCCGCGTGGTGATCGCGATGTTGCGGTCCCACAGGCTCTCCAGGTGGAGATCGACCTTCTTTCCGTGCACGCCGATATTGGCGATTGTGCCGCCGGGCGTGACGATCTTCTCGCACAGCTCGAACGTCGCGGGGATGCCCACCGCTTCGATGGCGGTATCGACGCCGCGGCCGCCGGTCATTTTCATCACGGCATCCGCCGCGCCGCCCGAGGCGCTGTTGATCGTGGCTGTGGCGCCGAAGCGCTTGGCGACCTCCAGGCGGTTGTCGTCGAGGTCGATCATGACGATCTCGGCCGGCGAATAGAATTGGGCGGTCAGCAGGGCGGCGAGGCCGATCGGTCCCGAGCCGACGATCGCAACCGTGCTTCCGGGCTCGACCTTGCCGTTGAGGACGCCGCATTCGAAGCTGGTCGGCAGGATGTCGCTCAGCATCACCAGCGCTTCTTCGTCGGCGCCGGCCGGGATGGGATACAGGCTGGTGTCGGCGTGCGGGATGCGGACGAACTCGGCCTGCGTGCCGTCGATGGTGTTGCCCAGGATCCAGCCGCCGGTCGTGCAATGCGAATACATCTGCTTGCGGCAATAGACGCATTTTCCGCAAGCGCTCACGCAGGAAATCAGGACGCGATCGCCCGGCTTGAACACCGTGACGGCGGGTCCGACCGTTTCGAC
>Ga0210397_10000388_pt1 | contig 29910 bp, 35 predicted proteins | sample IncBWH2OmetaG_FD_160126 | JGI IMG/M metagenome (GOLD analysis project Ga0210397, IMG submission 160126) | Forest soil microbial communities from Barre Woods Harvard Forest LTER site, Petersham, Massachusetts, United States - Inc-BW-H-2-O ...
CCCCGGCCAGCACGCCGAAGCCCATGTCACCGAGGCCGACAACGGCCTCGATATCGCATTTCGCGCCAGCACCCGGCTGACGCCGGCGCTGACCGCGGCGCTGGCCAGGGCCGCACCGTCGCTGCGCGCCATCCGCATCGTCTGGAACGGCGCGCTGGTATTCGAAAGCGCCGCGCCCGTGGTGCGCTTCGGCACGGCCGATGTGAAGCTGCCGCCGGAAGCCTTCCTGCAGCCGACGCGGGCCGGCGAGGCCGCGCTCGCCGCCCGCGTGCTCGAGGCGGTACGGGGCGCCAAGAGCGTCGCCGACCTGTTCTGCGGCTGCGGCACCTTCTCGCTGCCGCTGGCCGCCCACGCCCGCGTCCACGCCGTCGAGCGCGAACCGGCGCTGCTGGCGGCGCTGGCCGCCGCGGCCCGCGCCACGCCCGGCCTGAAGCCGGTCACCACCGAAAAGCGCGATCTCTTCAAGCTGCCGGTGACGGCGGCGGAACTGGACCGCTTTGACGCGGTGATCCTCGACCCGCCGCGCGCCGGCGCCGAGGCCCAGGTCCGCGAACTCGCCCGCTCCGGGGTTCCGCGTCTCGCCTATGTTTCCTGCGACGCGGCGAGCTTCGCCCGCGACGCCGCCCTTTTGGTAGGCGGCGGCTACAAAATCGGCACCGTCACCCCCGTAGACCAATTCCTGTGGTCGTCGCATATTGAGCTGGTGGCCGCCTTCGCGCGCTGAGCGCGACTTCCGTTCGGGCGGCGGGGGTGGGGAATTCATGCGTTACGCCGTAGCCGTCCTGGCGCTGCTCTGCGCCGCCTTGTTCGCCGCGCCGGCCGCCGCGGCGGGCTTTTCCGACTGGGCCGCCATCGTCGTCGCCGGCGACTGGCATTCGCATTCCGGCGCGCCGTCCGAAGTGTTCGACAATGCGCGGCGCGACGTCTCCGCCGATCTCGCCCGCCTCGGCTTTGCGCCCGGCAACACCATCCAGTTCTCGGTGCGCTCCGACAGCCATCCGGGTACGGAGCATTCCGACAAGCAGAGCATCGCCAACGACCTGTGGGATCTCTCCAACCGCACCACCGGCGGCTGCCTGCTCTATTTCACCAGCCACGGCTCGCCCGACGGCATCGTGCTGGGCGAGGGCGTGCTGGCGCCCGAGGCCATGGCGAGCATGATCGACAATGCCTGCGGCAGCCGGCCGACCGTGGTCTTCGTCGCCGCCTGCTTCTCGGGCGTCTTCATCGATCCGCTGTCCGGCGCCAATCGCTTCGTGATGACCGCGGCGCGTCCCGACCGGCCGTCCTTCGGCTGCGGCGACAACGACCGTTACACCTTCTTCGACAATTGCTTCCTGGATTCGCTGCCCACGGTCGGCGATTTTCCGGCCCTCGCCGATGCCATCCGCGCCTGCGTCAGCCGCAAGGAGGCGCAGATCAACGCCCTGCCGTCCGAACCGCAGCTCTCCATCGGCGCCAACGTCGCGGCGACGGTGCCGCGCTGGCGGTAACGAAGTTTGGCTTGAACGCAATCACGTCGTTCCGGCGCAGGCCGCCGGCGAAGCTGTCCCGCCCGCCCTCTTTGGACTAGCATCCGGCTGCCTGCCGAAGGTGTTCGCAGGCGTTTACCGGGGGCGTTCATGCTCAGTCGCGACGAACACGACGCTGCCGTCGGGCACCTTTACGCGTCCGCCATGGGGGACGCGCCGTGGCTCGGCACGCTGAAGCATATCGCGAGCCTGTTCGGCACCGGCGGCTCGCTGATCCAGACGCATTCCTCGGACGGCCGGCTCGTCGGTTTCACGACCAATCCGTTTCCCGAGGACTTCGCGGCCAAATTCTACATGGGTGAGGTCTATCAGAACGATCCACGGGTCAAATACTTCCACGCCGTCCGCCCCGGCTCGATTTATTTCGACCACGCGCTTTACGACGTGGAGGAAATCAATCGCGATCCCCGCAGCAAGGCGTGCAGCGACGCGCTGAACGTCAAATATCAACTGGGCGCGGTGACGCGTCTTCCCGACGGCGCGATCAGCTGGCTGACGCTGCTCAGCAGCGAGGCCGAAGGCCATGCATCGCAGGCCGCGATCCGCGCCTTCCGCCGCCTGGCGCCGCATATCGAGCAGGCGCTTTCGCTCGGCCAGGTCGTGGAGACGCGCGCCGCAACGCAGGCGGCGTTGCTGGAGGCGATGGCGCGCAAGGCGGACGGCATAATCCTGCTGAGTGCGTCGGGCGTACCGACGTTCATGAACGACGCTGCGCATGCGATCCTGACGGCGGGCGATGGGCTCGGCTTCTGCGACAGTCAACTCGTCACGCGCCGCGGGCCGGAGACGCGGCGGCTGTCGCAGCTGATCGGCGAGGCGATCGCACGGACGCCGCCCTCCGAATCCCGGCCGGGCGGCGAGATGCTGGTGACGCGCTCCAACGGCAAGCGGCCCTATGTGCTCAGGGTGATGCCCGCGCCGAGGACGGAGCGTTTCCTGGCGGGCCTCGGCATCGCCTGCGTCATCCATCTGCACGATCTGGCGGCGGTGCGCGTGCCGTCCAAGACATTGCTGATGGCCGCCTTCGGTTTCACCGAGCGCGAGGCCGATCTGGCCGTCGAACTCGTGCGGTGCGCAAACCTCGCCGGCGCCGCCGCCAATGCCGGCATGGCGCTCAACACCGCGCGCAACCACCTGCAGGGCGTCTTCCGCAAAAGCGGCACCGCCAACCAGGCCGAGGCGGTGCAGCTCTTCTCGCGGCTCGCCTGACCTCTGGTCCGTTCGGACTAACCGTTCTCTCTCGACGCCCACGCCGTGCCGGCGGACAAAAAGCGGGCATTTCACGCCGGCCTCGGCTGACCGCCGGGTTCGCATTGGGGAGACCGCTATGAAAACCAAACTCATTCGCACAATGGCCATCCTGCTGAGCGCCATGACGGTCGTCTGGGCCACGCCAAGCGACGCGATCAAGGGCTCGACAATACTCGTGGGGGTACTTGCCACCGCCATGAAGGACGGCAATCCGGTCGGCAGGGCGCAGAGCGACGAGAACGGCCAGCTGTCTTTCAAGGACCTTCCACCGGGCCACTACGAGATCGTCGTCGATGGCAAGGCTCTGTCCGCGGCGATCGACAACGCCAACCCGCCGCCGAAACGGGAGAGCAGCGGCGGCCTCAGCATCGGAATTGGCGGCGGCATGTTCGGCGGCGGCGGACATTCGTCCTCGGGCCATGAGGGCGTGGACGGCCATCCCGATCGGGGCCATGGCAGCTCGCAGTCCGGCGGCGTCGGAGTCGGCTTCGCGATCCCGCTCGGCAGTGGCGGCGATCCGGGCTCCAACCCGCCTCCGTCCTTAAGGATCACGATGAGCGAGATTCTCATCGTCGGCCTCGACAAGAAACCGCCCGAACCCGTTTCGGTCGACTTCCCGTATTGCCGCGATGGCGGGCAGGGCGCGCGCGTCGGCTTCACGATTCCGGACGGCGGCGGCACGGTCACGATGCAGATGAGCATCGCCGACCAGGCCAGCGCCGGCAATTTGACGTCCTACTGAACCGAGGGGGGACAAGCATGAAAATGAATCTGGCCCGCGCGGTGTTGGCCGGCGCGGTTTTGGCGCTCACAAGTACGGCGGTTTTTGCCGCAGTGACGCCTTCCCAAGGCACCCCGATCCCTCTCGAGCACGATCCCGCGGGCATCGTCGCCAATGGCACGACAGACGCTCATGGCAGCGTCACCTTCGACCATCTGAAGAGGGGTAACTATGTGCTGACGATCCCGCCCGTCATTGTTGCGCCCGCCCACGGCAAGCCGAACCATCTTAAGCCCCGCATGACGATTTTGGACGCGCACGGTGCGCAGACGGCGTCGGCGGTGTCGTTCGACGTCTGCACCTGCGCCGGCGCCAAGCAGCCGACGCGCCTGCATTTCACGATTCCGGACGACGGCGACGGGGTCCAGCTCGATATTTCCGACCAGGGCGCTAGCGGCAATCTGGCTTCGTATTGAACGCATTGGGATTGAATCGCAACCAAACTTGTCATGGTCCGCGAAGGCGGGCCACTCAGGTGACGTGTGCTCTAAGCCCGAAGTCAGTATGAGAATTCGATTGATCGGGCGCTATCGTGCAGAACCGAACTGGGTGGCCCGCCTTCGCGGGTCATGACACCGAGGGTTTGTGCGTCCACTCAATCCAAACGGCTCTAAGAAAAAAAGGCCGTCAGACCGGCGCTACCCCATCTGCGCCCGCTGCCTGAGCGCGTGATCCGCCAGCACGCACGCCATCATCGCTTCGCCGACCGGCACGGCGCGGATGCCGACGCAGGGGTCGTGGCGGCCTTTGGTCTGGATCTCGGTCTCGTTGCCCTGGGTGTCGATGGTCAGCCGCGGCGACAGGATCGACGACGTCGGCTTGACCGCGAAGCGCGCCACGATCGGCTGGCCGGTCGAGATGCCGCCAAGGATGCCGCCGGCATGGTTGGCGAGGAAGCGCGGCTTGCCGTCATTGCCGGCGCGCATCTCGTCGGCGTTCTCCTCGCCGGTCAGCACGGCGGCGCCGAAGCCGTCGCCGATCTCCACGCCCTTGACCGCATTGATGCTCATCAGCGCGGCCGCGAGATCGCCGTCGAGCTTGGCATAGACCGGGGCGCCGAGGCCGGCCGGAATGCCGTCCGCGACCACCTCGACCACGGCGCCGACCGAGGAGCCCGCCTTGCGCACGCCCTCGAGATACTCCGTCCACGGAGCGACGGCGTCGGCGTCGGGGCAGAAGAACGGGTTGCGCGCGACCTCGTCCCAGTCCCAGTTTTTCGGCAGGATGTCCATGATGCCCATCTGCACCAGCGCGCCGCGGATGCGCGCCTGCGGATAGAGCGAGGCCAGCACCTTGCGCGCCACCGCGCCCGCCGCGACCCGCGTCGCGGTCTCGCGCGCGCTCTGCCGCCCGCCGCCGCGATAGTCGCGCACGCCGTATTTTGCGAGATAGGTGTAGTCGGCATGGCCGGGGCGGAACTTGTCGCGGATCTCGTTGTAGTCCTTGGAGCGCTGGTCGACATTTTCGATCAACAGCGCGATCGGCGTGCCGGTGGTGACCTGCTCTGCCATGCGCTCGTCCTGGAACACGCCCGACAGGATCTTCACCGTATCGGGCTCCTGGCGCTGGGTGACGAATTTGCTCTGGCCCGGCCGCCGTCGTTCGAGTTCGGCCTGGATGTCGGCCTCGGTCAGCGCGATGCCGGGCGGGCAGCCGTCGACCACGCAGCCGATCGCGGGCCCGTGGCTCTCGCCGAAGGTCGTGACGCGAAACAGGTGGCCGAAACTATTGTGCGACATGGCCCCTGAGTAGCCCATCGTCCGTTCGGGCGAAAGACGTCAGGGCGCGAACACGGTCTCGCTGCCGGCGGCAAGCCGGATGACGCCGGCATGCGGCGGCCTGTGGTCGAGGATCTGCGCCGGCGTCAGGCCGAGCACATGGCCGCGGATCATCCGGACCGAGCCGGCATGGCCGACCAGCACCGTATCGCGCCGCAGCGTGGCGAGAAACGCGCCGACGCGGGCATGGAGCACGGCCTGGCTCTCGCCGCCCGGCCGCACATGCGCCCACGGGCCGTGGCGGTAGGCGGCATAGTCGGGCAGGGCGCGGATCTCCGCGATGGCGCGCCCGCTATGATCGCCGTAGTCCATTTCCATCAGGCGGCGGTCGCTGCGATAGCCGGTCGCGGGCAATCCCGCCGCCGCGCGGGCCAGCTCCATCGTCACGCAGGCGCGATGCGTCGGACTGGCGACGAAGTCGAGCGCCGCAAGATCGCCCGCGACCTCGGCCAGCAGCGCGCCATTGGCCAGCGCCTGCGCGCGGCCCGCCGCGGTCAGCGGCGAGTCGTCCCAGCCGGCATAGCGGCCTTCGACGTTGTGCTCGCACTCGCCGTGGCGGACGACGTAGAGCGTGAGGTCGCGAAGTTGGCGCATGGCTCAGGCGGGATCGAGTCTCTCGCTCACCTTATCACGCACGCGGAACACGACGCCTTGCGGCTCGTCGAGTTCGGGTATCAGCGCATCTGCCATTCCCGTCGCCAGCCCCCGCAGCATCTGCGTCGTCGCGCCGTGGCTCACGGTGACCGTGTCGGCCGTCACGCCGGCGAGAAAGCTGCGCACCCGCGCCGCGAGGTGGGCGTAGCTCTCGCCGCCGGTCATCGGCAGGTTCCACTTGTCGGCCATATGCGCCCGATAGTTCTGCGGCTCGCGCAACCGCATCTCGTCGGGCGTGAAGCCGGTCCAGCTGCCGTGATCGATGTCGAGCAGCCGCGCGTCCGTCTCGAAGCCGTCCGCGGGCAGGGCAAGCTCTTCGCGGATCAGGCGCATCGTCACCTGCGCCCGCAGCAGTGGGCTCGCCACGAAGACAGCCGCCGGTCGCGGACCCAGCGTGCGCAGCAATATCCGCCCGATGTCGCGCGCCTGCCGGCGGCCGAGTTCGGTCAAGGGCGTCGTGCCATATCCCGGATAGCGGCCGGCGACGTTCATCTCCGTCTCGCCATGGCGCGCGATGTAGAGCGTGACGTGCCCGTTCACGGGTCCAGCCGCTCGACCACATCGCCACGCACGCGAAACACCACGCCCTGCGGCTCGTCGAGGTCGGACATCTGCTGCCAGGCGAGGCCCGCGAACAGGCCGCGCAGGATGCGGGTCGCCGCGCCGTGGCTGATCACCACGCTGTCCTGCACCAGATCGCCCACGAAGCTCGTCAGCCGCTTCGCCACGTCGGCATAGTTCTCGCCTTCGGGAATGCGCAGATGCCATTTGTCGGCGGCGCGCCGCGCGAAGAATTCGGGATCGAGCGCCCGCGCCTCGTCGTCGGTCAGCTGGTCCCAGATGCCCAGGTCGATCTCCTGCAGCCGCGGATCGGTGCGGTAGCCGTTCGGCGCCAGGCCCAGCGCCGCCCGCGCGATCTCCATCGTCCGCTTGGCGCGCGTCAGCGGGCTGCAGATGAAATCGCAGGCCGGCTGCGGCCCCAGTGCGCGCAACAGGATGGCGCCGACGGCCTTCGCCTGCGCCTGGCCCCGCTGTGTCAGCGGCGTGTCCTTGACGCCCGAGAACTGCTTTTTGACATTGGCCTCGGTCTCGCCGTGACGCGCGAAATAGAGCGTCAGTCCGGGCCGCAGGCTAAGCGCCATCGCCGCTCTTGCCGACCACGATATCGGGCGCGTCGACCGCCTTCATGCCGACGACGTGGTAGCCGGCATCGACATGCAGGCACTCGCCGGTCACCGCCTTGCCCATGTCGCTGAGCAGGTACAGCGCCGAATTGCCGACCTCCTCGATCGTCACGTTGCGGCGCAAGGGCGAATTGTACTCGTTCCATTTGAGGATGTAGCGGAAGTCGCCGATGCCGCTCGCCGCCAGCGTCTTGATCGGCCCGGCCGAGATCGCATTGACGCGGATCTGCTTCTTGCCGAGGTCCTCGGCGAGATAGCGCACGCTCGCCTCCAGCGCCGCCTTGGCGACGCCCATCACGTTGTAGTGCGGCATCACCTTCTCGGCGCCGTAATAGGTCAGCGTCACCATCGCGCCGCCATTGGTCATCAGCTTTTCGGCGCGCTGCGCCACCGCGGTGAACGAGTAGCAGGAGATGTCCATCGTCATGCGGAAATTCTCGGGCGTGGTGTCGACATAGCGCCCGTCGAGCTGCTCCTTGTCGGAGAAGCCGATGGCGTGGACCACGAAGTCGAGCGTGCCCCAGACCCGCTGCAGTTCGGCGAACGCCGCGTCGATCGAGCCCTGGTTGGAGACGTCGCAATCGATCAGCGCGGCCGGCCTTAGCGGCTCGACCAGCGGCACGACGCGCTTCTTGAAGACGTCGCCCTGGTAGGTAAACGCGAGTTCGGCGCCCGCCTTGTGCAGCGCCTCGGCGACGCCCCAGGCGATCGAGCGGTTGTTGGCGACGCCCATGATGAGGCCACGCTTGCCCTTCATGAGTCCTTCAAACGCCATTCCCGCCGCTCCCACGCCTTGCCATGCAACGCCTCTGTGGCCGGAAACAACAGGGATTTCAAGGACAATTGCTTCCCCCGCGGCAGCGCAGTTGACGGATCGCCGGACCATACCCACAATTCGAAGAACGATAAGAACCGGCCAAGGGAGAATTCGTCATGGGATATGCGGGAACGCGCATCATGTGCGATGCGGACAGCCACATCATGGAAACTTTCGACTGGGTCGCCGACCATGCCGATCCCGATATCAGGGCGTCGATTCCACGGCTGAAACTCGGCGGCGCCGGGCGCCTCGCGGAAAAAGCCATCGCCAACGCGCTGGAGCGCCGCAAGGATCCGTCCAAGGCCGATGAACTGCGAGCCAACATCATCGGCGGCGCCAAGGGCTGGGGGGCCTACGGCGCTTTTGACCCAGCAGAAAGACGCCTCGCGCTCGACGATCTCGGCTTCGTGCGCCAGCTCGTGTTCCCGACCTTCGCGCCGACCCAGTTCCTCGGCGAGGCCGACGACCGCCTGAAATACGGCGGCGCCCGCGCCCACAACCGCGCCATGGGCGCGTTCTGCGAAGGCGATGCGCGGCTGATGGGCATCGCGGTCGTGCCGCTGACCAATCCGGCGCTCGCGGCGCAGGAAATCGCCAACGCCGCGAAGTTCGGCTGCAAGGCGGTGTGGATCGCGGCGGCGCCAGCCGGCGACAAATCGCCCGGCCATCCCGATCTCGATGTCGTGTGGCGGGCGCTGGTCGATCACGGCCTGCCGTTCATGCTGCATATCGGGCAGGGCACGCGCACGCTGCGCAAGGAGTACGAGAACAACGGCCAGCCGCGGCCCGACGACTGGCTGGGCGGCGGCGAGAACCTTCGCATCCTCGACTACATGGTGATGAACTTCGCGCCGCAGATGTTCCTCACTGCGCTGACCTTCCACGGCGTCTTCACGCGCTTCCCGGCGCTGCGCGGCGGCGTCATCGAGCTCGGCGGCGGCTGGGTGCCGGACTTCCTGCGCCGCCTCGACCACGGCCACAAGATGTTCAAGAAATCCGATCCCGGCGTCGGCAGCCTGGCGCGCAGCCCCTCTGAGATCGTGAAAGAGCATGTGAAGTTCACGCCGTTCCCCGGCGAGGACATCGGCCGCATGATCAAGGATGCCGGCGACGACGTCTTCCTGTTCTCCTCGGACTATCCGCACATCGAAGGCGGCCGGGATCCGATCAAGAAATTCGAAGACACGATGGAAGGGATCGATGCGACCGCGAAAGACCGCTTCTATCGGCGGAATTTCGAGAGCATGATGGGTTTGTCGGCATAGCGCTCTCGTGCTTGTTATCCTCCCCCGCTTGCGGGGGAGGTGTCTCGCCCGCTCTTCCGCGGGCGGCGCATAGCGGCAGCGTATGCGCGAGTGGGCGCGCCGCCGCGTGACTCCCGCTTCATTCCTTGCCACCATCCTCGCAGAACAAACCCAGGAAGCTTCCCCATGGACAAGGTCGTCACCAACCCCAAGGGCTTCTCCGCCGAGGGGCTCGCCAGGATCGCGCCGACGCTGGAGCCCATCGTCGCGGCCGGCGACTTGTCCGGCTTCGTCACGCTGCTGTATCGCCATGGCGAGATCGCGCAGCTCAATACCATCGGCCAGCGCGACATCGCCAGGAATCTGCCGATGGAGCGCGACACGCTGTTCCGCATCGCCTCGATGACCAAGCCCATCACTTCCATCGCCGCGCTGATGCTGATGGAGGAGGGCAAGTTCAAGCTCGACGATCCCATCACCAAATTCGCGCCCGAGTTCAAGAGTCTGCGCGTCCTCAAAGAGGCAGCCGGCCCCCTGGGCGACACCGTTCCCGCCGCGCGCGACATCACCTTCGACGATCTCTTCACCCACCGTTCGGGCCTCGCCTACGGTTTCTCGTCGCTGGGTCCCATCGCGCACGAATACCAGCGCGTCCTCGGCGACGTCCTCAACAACGACATGACCGCCGACGCCTGGATGAAGGCCCTGTCGACGCTGCCGCTGCTCTACCAGCCCGGCGAGCGCTTCCATTACAGCCATTCGACCGACGTGCTCGGCTTCCTGGTGGGGCGCATGGCCGGCATGCCGTTCCGCGATTTCCTGATGCAGCGCATCTTCGCGCCGCTCGGCATGAGCGACACCGATTTCTACGTGCCGGTGGAAAAGCGCGGCCGCGCCGCCGTGGTCTACCGCTTGAATGCCGAGAAGAACGTTCTCGAGCCCTTGCCCTTCAAGCAATACGAAGCGCCGCCGAATTTCTGCGGCGGCGGCGGCGGCTTGATCTCGACCGCCGACGACTATCTGAAATTTGCCAGGCTGATGCTGAACAAGGGCGAGCTCGGCGGCACGCGCCTCGTGAAGACGTCGACCGTCGAATTGATGTGCACCAACCGGCTGACGCCGGCGCAGCGCGCCATTCCCTTCCTCGGCGCCATTCCGATGTGGGACGGCATGGGCTTCGGCCTCGGCGTCAGCGTGATCGACGCGCCGGAAAAGCTCGGCTTCCTCGGCATGGGCGGCGTCGGCAGCTTCGGCTGGCCGGGCGCCTTCGGCACCTGGTGGCAGGCCGATCCGGCCAACGACCTGATCATGATCTATCTGATCCAGAACTCGATGCCGCTGGAGCCCGGCGCGCTCGCCAACCTCGCCGCCGGCCAGCGCATGGGCGGCCGTCTCGCCCTGCCGATGTTCCAGCGCGCGACTTATGAGGCGCTGAGCAAGTAGCACCCGGTGGCAAAGAAAAAAGGCCGGAGGCGATGCCTCCGGCCTTTTTTGCTAGCGCGCAATTCGGAAAAGTGGGTCCATAGCGGCAGCGTATGGCCGGTTTTCCGTAAAATTGCGCGACAATTCAAAAAACTAGAGCCGCATTCCGATTCAAATGACGTGAATGCGGCTCTGGGGTCTAGTGGTTCTGCCAGCCGTGATCGCCGTCGCGATTGTGGCTCCAGGCGTGATAGTGCGTGCCGTGCTGGCGATAGCCGAGATAGTCGTTCTGGTTGTTCCAGCGATGCCAGCTGTGGCCGTTGTCCCAATAGCCGTCATTGTAGCCGAAGGCGACGCTGTTGATATCGAACGCCACATGGGCGCGATGATGGCGGTGATAGTAGTCGGCATTTGCCGCGCCGGCGCTCACCACGACGGCCGTCGCCGCGAGCAACAGGCTCATCTTGTTCAACATGACAATGTCCTTTGAAAATGCCGGGGCGAGGTTCCGAAGGGAAATAGCGCCGGTTAGGGGAAGCGCCTATGCGCCCACTCGCCTACAGAACGCGGTGACATCCGTTTCGATCCGCCGTCAGCGCCGGCGCAGGCCCGACGCGGCCAGCGGCACCGCCCTGTCGTCGTTTTCGGACGTCCAGTCCGCGGCGTGCTGCGCGATCCAGTCGTCCGCCCGGACGCGAAACTTGAACGATCCGATGCGGTGCCGTGCGCCGTCCGCGGCGCACGCCTCGACATAATAGTCGCGCCCCAGCCGGTATTTGCGCGAGGCGAAAGTCGTCGCCGTTCCGGCGCAGGTCTCCTGTCCGCTCACGAAGCGCTCTGCGCCGTCGCGCCGGCATGCTCCTCGTGGATGATCGTGGTCGTACAGCCGACCGCCTGCGCGCCGATCTCGACACGCGCCTTCAGGTGGCGGGCCAGCGCCTCGACGATGTTGGTCCCCAGGCCCGTATGGCTCGCCGTCGCGTCCTGCACGCGGCCGACGCCGTCATCGGACACCGACAGGCGCCAGTCGGCCCCGTTGGCGGCGAAGTCGACTGCGATGCGGCCGTGGCGGCCGTCGGGATAACCGTGCTTGAGCGCGTTGATCACCAGTTCGGTGACGATCAGGCCGAAGCTGATGGCGTCGTCCGACTTGATCCTGCCGCCGGTCGAGGCCGTCACGATCGCGACGCGGTCGTCGCCCTCGGTCATCGAATCGGCCAGCCCCAGGCAGAGCTGTGCCACATAGGGGCCGAACTCGATGTCCTCGAGCATGCCGTTGGCGCACAATTGGCGCTGCACCGTGGCGACCAGGATGAGCCGCTTGTGCACGTCGCGCAGGTGCATGCGCGTCTCTTCCGACGTCACCGAGCGGGCCTTGAGCAGCAGGATGCTGGCGATGATCTGCAGGCTGTTGGCGATGCGGTGATGCGCCTCCTGCAGGAATACGCTCTGCTGGTGTGCCAGCTCGATCTTGAGGCGTTCGTTCTCGCGCAGGTCGGTGATGTCCTGCAGTCCGATCACCAGCGCCGCTTCGGGATTGGCGCGGTCGCCGACCGGGCGGGCGTTGAGCAGCATGCGGCGCGGTCCATGCGGCGCGATGTCGAGCTCGATCTCGACGTCTTCCACCGCGATATTGCGGGCCATCACGTCGTCGAGGATTTGCCGCGCGACGTCGCTCCAGCCCAGCGCCGGCGGCTCGCAGAAGAGCCGGCCCGGCAGGGACGGAGGCAACAGGCGATGATAGGCGCGGCTCGCCGCCAGGACACGAAGGTTGTCGTCGAGAACCGCCAGCGGCTCGCGCGCCGTCGCCGTCAGCGCATGGTTTGCCCAGTCGCGGCGCTCGAGCCCGCGCGGCAGGGTGTGCGGCAAGGTGCGCGGCAGGCCGCCCCCGTCGGTGGGGCCGGGCGCGTTTTCGATGCGATCTTGCAGACTCATGTCGGCCTCCAGCCCCCCGGACGCCGCACGCTAGACGCATGCGCCAAATGCGTCCGGTCAAAATTGATCACAATGAGGGCGTGTATCCGGATACGCGGGGCGATAGTGTGCGTTAGCGTACCGTCCCATGCCGGGACGGTCTGGAGCCACTTTTGAAACGCACCGCCCCGTTATTCGATCCGAAGGACTTTCTCGCCCAGGTCGGTGGCGGGCGCAGCATCGCGAAATATCGCAAGAACCACAAGATCTTCGCGCAGGGCGACGACGCCGATGCCGTCTTCTACATCCAGAAGGGCGAGGCGAAGGTCACCGTGCTCTCCGAACAGGGCCGCGAGGCGGTGATCGCCATCCTGGTGAAGGACGATTTCCTCGGCGAAGGCTGCCTGGCCGGGCAGAAGAAGCGCATGTCCACCGCCACGGCGCACACCGACTGCGAGATCATGCGAATCGAGAAGGTGGCGATTCTCGAGACGCTCAAGGAACAGCCGGCGTTCTCCCAGCTCTTCGTCGCCCATCTTCTGACGCGCACCATCCGCGTCGAAGAGGATCTCGTCGACCAGCTGTTCAACTCCAGCGAGAAGCGCCTGGCGCGGACGCTGCTGCTGCTCGCCAATTTCGGCAAGGAAGGCCGGCCCGAGGCCATCATCACCAAGGTGACGCAGGAGACTCTCGCCGAGATGATCGGCACCACGCGTTCGCGCGTCAGCTTCTTCATGAACAAATTCCGCAAGCTCGGCTTCATCAAGTACAACGGCACGCTGGAAGTGCACTCTTCCCTGCTCAGCGTCGTGCTCAGCGATCCGCCGTCGATCAAGAAAAAGGCGCCCTCGCGCAACAAATAGTACCCGCAAGGCAAGCCATATGAAGTCGCCGAAAAAACCCAGGTCGCGATCCAGCCTCTCCTACATTGACGGCGACGCGGAACGCTTCGAGGCGCGACTGCGCAAAAACGCGAAGGCGCGGGAGCCGCGCGTCCCGGCCATGCTGGCCAGCAAGGGCAAACGGACGAAATTCACCGGGATGACGGCCAAGGGCACGGTCGCGGCCTTGCGCGCGGGCGCCAAGAAGCGGAAGTAAAAATGCCCGGCGGGCGCGATGGCTTCATACAAGCCGCGCCGGTCTTTCCATTCATACGCCGTTCATCCGCCGGGCGTCACAAGGCGCGCTCCGGCCCCTCGGCCTCCCGACGTTTTGCGAAAAGGCCGCGGCACGCGCGGGAACATTCATGATCAGCTACCGCTTCATCTATAGCGACGCCTCGGGCGGCGTCATCCGCCTGACGCAGATGCAATGCGCCTCCGATGCCGAGGCGGTTCGCCGCGCGCGCGAAACGATGCAGGATAAATATGCGGCGCTGGAAATCTTCGCCGGTGAGCGCGCCGTCGAAACGGACGTGGCGGTCCCGGCGTAACGGAATCCGCTGATCGCAGACGATTCTGAGCATTTTTGCTCAGATTCGCGGGCTCGGTACGGCCATATTGGCGTCGGCCGCGTCGTCTGGTCAGGAGCGTCCGCGCTTACGCCCCCACCCCGGCGCCCGCAGCGCGGCGCTCCTTTTTTCTCCGACGCAGCGGACGCGTCAGCGCGTTTCCGCGTTGATCTGCGCCCGCTGCACCGAGGCTTTCACCACCGGGATCTCGTCGTCGGCCAGCGGCTTCATCCAGGTCTTCCGCGCCATCGCCGCTGCGATATAGGGCGCCAGCTCCGCCGCCTTCTTCGCCTCGCGCGGCCCGACCTCGGCCTTGAACCCCGGCATCACCGCGCCCGCGAACAATTCCAGACTTTCGCAGATATGGTCGTGGCGGTTACGCCCCGCCTGCTGCAGGAAGATCACCTGGTCGACGCCCGCCGCCTGGAACGCGGCGATATGCTCGCGGATGTCGTCCGGCGTGCCGATGCCGCTGGCGTTGCGCGCCGCGCCGCGCGTCGCCGCGATGATCTCGTCGTCCTGCCGCGCCCGCGATTTCTGGAAGTCCTCGAACAGCCGCGAGCGTCCCGGCACCGCGTCATGCGCCACCAGCGCGTTGACCGCGTAGCCGAAGAACTCGAAGCCTTCCTGGCCGCGCCTTATCGCTTCGGCGCGGTCGGCATGCACCGAGAAATTCGACACCATCGCGATGTTCGCGTTGACCGCGTGGCCGAGCGGCACGCAGGAATCCGACTTGATGATGCCGTAATAGATCTCGGCCCAGTTGCGCGCCTCCTCCGGATTGACGAAAGCGAACGCCAGCGCGCCGATGCCGTTCTGCGCCGCGACCTTGATCGTGTCGCGGTTGGTGCACGCCATCCACATCGGCGGATGCGGCTTCTGCACCGGCTTGGGCACGACGTTGCGGCAGGGAAACGAGAATCCCTTGCCTGCGTAGCCGGGATAGGGGCTCATCGTCTTCATATTGGCGATCTGCTCGGCGGCCTCCAGCGCCAGGGCCCGCTTCTCGCGCGCCGGAATGCCGAAGCCGCCGAGCTCCAGGCGCGTCGCGCCTTCGCCGATGCCGAAATCGAGCCGCCCGCGCGAGACGATGTCGAGCGTCGCCAGCCCTTCCGCCGTCCGCGCCGGATGATTGTAGTTCGGGATCACCTGGCGGATGCCGTGTCCGACGCGGATGGTCCTGGTCAGCGCCGCGCAGGCCGCGAGGAACACCTCCGGCGCCGAGGAATGCGAATACTCCTCGAGGAAATGATGCTCGACCTCCCAGGCATAGTCGTAGCCGAGCCGGTCCGCGAGCACGACCTGCTCCAGCGCCTGGTGAAACAGCCGCGCCTCGTCGCCCTCGTGCCACGGCTTGGGCAGTTGATGCTCGTAGAAAATCCCGAAACGCATCGCCGCTTCTCCGTCCGCGCCAGGCCTTACTGGTAGAGGCTTGCGGCGCGGGTCGCAAGATTTTGCGCTCCAGGACGCTCTATCGCCGCGACGTTTTGGTGCTAGTCTGCGCCACGCATGGGCGCGGACGGACGGCATATGATTTCCAATCTCGCGGACCTCGTCGCGCCGCTCCCCAAGGCCGAGTTCTTGGCGCTGCTGCGCCGGCGCCGGTTGACGCTGCTGCGCGGCGCGAAGGGCGCCGATCCCGCGGCGTTGCTGAACTGGGAGACGCTGCGCGGCGTGATCGCGCGCGGCGCGCTGCCGCCCGACCACCTGCGCGTCATGCGGCAAAGTCAGGCGCTGGCGCCGTCCTTCTTCGTGACGATGGGCAAGGTCGATCTCGCCAAGCTGGAGCCGCTCCTGGACAAGGGCGTCAGCCTCATCCTCAGCTATATCGAGGAGTTCGTGCCGAGTCTGGCGGCGCTTTGTGCCCGCCTGCGCGCGGAGACCGGCGAGCTGGTGCGGATGAGCGTCGTGGTGACCACCGGCGCGGGCGGCGCGCTGAGCGTGCATTACGACAACGAAGACATCTTCGTGCTGCAGCTGGAAGGCTCCAAGCGCTGGCTGATCCAGGGGCCGCCGGTCCTCAATCCGGTCAAGACCATGACGGTGCCGCCCTTGCCGACCGGCGCGCCGATCTTCGACGAGGTCCTCAGCCAGGGCGATGCCATGGTCGTGCCGGCGGGCAATTGGCATCGCTGCGAGAACGCGGCGGAGCGCTCGCTGCATCTCGCCGTCCTGTTCGAACCGCCGAACGGCTGGCTGGCGCTCAAGCCGCTGGTCCGGCAATTGCTCGCGGACGAGGATTTCCGCGTGCCCCTCTCTCGGCTCGAAAGCGATGCGGCGCTCGCCGAGACCGAGGCGCGCCTGAAAGAGCGCTTGACCAGAATGGTCGCGGAGTTGTCGCTGCGCGATTATCTTGCCGGCGGGACCTGAGGCCTGCCGGCGATGGCCATGGCGCCCCCCGTTGACAATTTCCCGCCGGTCGTAAACACTTCGCTACATGGTGAAGTAATCTATGGGAGGCCGGCCATGAAGTCTGGAATCGTTCTGCAGGTCGCCTGCGGCGTGTTTTTTCTGCTCGGGGCGGCCGCCCATGCGGGCCAGGCACCCGCCGCCTATCCCGCCAGGGCGCCGCTCGCGCAATACCTGATGGCGCCCGCCGACGAGATCGCGCTGGCGCGCAGTGCGGCGCCGGCGTCGGTCTCGGCTGCCGCCGAGATTCTGGTGCTCACCAGCCATGGCTACGAAACCGCGGTGAAGGGCACCAACGGCTTCGTCTGCGTGATCGAGCGCTCCTGGGCCAGCGGCTTCAACGATGCCGAGTTCTGGAATTTCCACGAACGCGGACCGCTCTGCATCAATCCCGCCGCCGTGCGCACGGTGCTGCCGTCTTATATCGAGCGCACGCAATGGGTGCTGGCCGGCCTCACCCGGGAACAGATGCTGGCGCGGGCCCGCACCTCTGCCGCCGCCAACGCCGAACCGGCACCGGGCGCGATGTGCTACATGCTGTCGAAGGGCGGCTATCTGTCCGATGCCGGCCACCACTGGCATCCGCATATGATGTTCTGGGTAAACCACGCCGACGCCGCGTCCTGGGGTGCCAATCTGCCCGGCTCGCCGGTGCGCGGCGGCCCCGACGGTCCCGGAGACCCGGTGTCGACCTTCTTCGTGCTCGTCGCCAATTGGTCCGACGGCAGTCCGGCGATGGAGATGGCGCACCCATGAACCGGGCCAGGCGGCTCGACCGTACCTTCGCGGTCCTCTCCGACGCCACCCGCCGCGCCATCCTCGCCCAGCTCGAGCGCGAGGACGCCGTCAGCGTCAGCGATCTGGCGCGGCCGCATGCGATCAAGCTGCCGGCCATCATGAAGCATCTCGACGTGCTCGACGACGCCGGCCTGATCGCGCGCAGCAAGGCCGGCCGCACCGTCACCGTGCGTCTCCAGCCCAGGCCGATGCGCGAGGCGATGACGTGGCTCAGCCGTTACGAGCGCTTCTGGTCCGCCGGGCTCGACCGGCTCACCGCGCTGGCTGAGGCAAAAGAAACCGAAATGCGAAGGAAAGAAAGATGACAAGCCTCACGCTGGTGCGCCGCATCAAGGCGCGGCCGTCGATCGTGTTCGACCTGCTGGTGACGGCGGAAGGCATTGCGCAATGGTGGGGTCCGGATGCCGGTCCCGTGCTGTTCGCCAAATCCGATCCGCGCGTCGGCGGCCGCTACCAGCTGCGCTTCCGCAGGCTTGTCGGCGACGAATTCGAGACCAGTGGCGAATTCCTCGAAGTCACGCCGCCCGAGCGCGTGCGCATGACGTGGCAGTGGGCCGGCGACACGCAAGCCTCGCTGATCGAGATGACGCTGCGTCCCGTCCCGGAAGGCACCGAACTGACCTTCACCCAATCGCGCCTGCCCGACGAAGCCACCGCGCGCGGCCACGAGAAGGGCTGGAGCGGCTCGCTCGACAAGCTGGAGGCATTGTTCGCCGGCGGCGCGGACGCATGAAACTCTACTACTGCGACCTGCTCTCACCCCACAAGGCCTGCGCCGTCGCGAAATACCTCAAGGCGCCGGTCGAGTTCGTCTATCTCGACGTGACCAAGGGCGAGCATCGCACGCCCGCCATGCTGGCGCTCAATCCCAATGCCAAGGTGCCGACCCTGGTCGACGGCGAACACGTCGTCGTCGAGGCCGACGCCATCATCTGCCACCTCTCCGACCGCATGGGCGCCGAACTGTGGCCGCGCGACCGGCGCGGTCAGCGCGATGTCGTCAGCTGGTTCAGCTGGAACGCGATGCATTTCGGCCACGCCGGCGGCGCGCTCTATTTCGAGAACGTCATCAAGCCGCGTTTCCGCATCGGGCCGTCGGACGCCGCGGCGGTCGCCGACGCAGAGGCCGAATTTCGCCGCTTCGCCGCCGTGCTCGACGCGCATCTGGCGACGCGAACCTGGATATTGGGCGACGCGTTGTCGGTGGCCGATTTCTCGCTGGCCGTGGCGCTGCCTTATGCGAAGGCGGCAGCGATCCCGCTGGACGAATTCGCGCAGGTGAAACGCTGGCACGGCCAGCTCGGCGAATTCGAGGCTTGGCGCGATCCGTTCCCGGTGATGTCGAAAGCGACCGCCGCAGCGCTCGGCTTGTAGCATCGGCCGGACAAGCAAAAAGGCCGGGGCGCATCCGTCCCGGCCTTTCGCATTCCGCTCAGTCCTGCGTGACGTTCAGTTGAACACCTCGAACAGCCCCGCGCCGCCCTGGCCGCCGCCGATGCACATCGTGACGACGGCGTATTTCGCCTTGCGGCGCTTGCCTTCCATCAGGACGTGGCCGGTCAGCCGCGCGCCGGTCATGCCGAACGGGTGGCCGATGGCGATCGAGCCGCCATTGACGTTGTACTTGGCCGGATCGATCTTCAGCGTGTCGCGGCTGTAGAGGCACTGCGAGGCGAACGCCTCGTTGAGCTCCCACAGGTCGATGTCGTCGACCTTGAGGCCGAAGCGCTCGAGCAGGCGCGGCACGGCGAACACCGGCCCGATGCCCATTTCATCCGGCTGGCAGCCGGCGGCGGCCCAGCCCATGAAGCGGCCCATCGCCTGGAGCCCGCGCTTCTCGGCCTCCTTGGCTTCCATCAGCACCACGGCGGCGGCGCCGTCGGAGAGCTGCGAGGCGTTGCCCGCGGTGATGAAATTGCCCGGGCCCTTGACCGGCTGCAGGCCCGAAAGCCCTTCCATCGTCGTGTCGGGACGGTTGCACTCGTCCTTGTCGACGACGTAGTCGACGATCTTCTCTTCCTTCGTCTCCTTGTTGACCGTCTTCATCTTGGTCTTCATCGGGACGATCTCGTCCTTGAACTTGCCGGCCTGCTGGGCCGCCGCCATGCGGCGCTGCGATTCCAGGGAGTACTCGTCCTGGTACTCGCGCGACACGTTGTAGCGCTTGGCGACGATGTCGGCGGTGTCGATCATCGGCATGAAGATCGCCGGATATTCCTCGACCAGCTTCTTGTCGACATTGTTCGGCCCGGCGCCGGGATTGGGGATCGAGATCGACTCGACGCCGCCCGCCACGATGCATTGCGATTGGTCGCCGCGGATCGAATTGGCCGCCATCGCGATCGACTGCAGCCCCGAGGAGCAGAAGCGGTTGATCGAGACGCCGCCCGTGGTCACCGGCAGGCCGGCGAGCAGCGCCGCCTGGCGGCCGATATTGCCGGCGCCGTGCGCGCAATTGCCCATGTAGGAATCCTCGACCAGGTCCTTCTCGATCCCGGCGCGGTCGACCGCGTGGCGGATGGCGTGCGCCGCCATCGACATGGTCGGCGTGATGTTGAACCCGCCGCGCGCGGATTTGGCGAGGCCCGTGCGGGCGTATGAAACGATGACGGCTTCTCTGCTCATGTGTCTTCCTTCCCCGTTATGGATGGTTGTTGCGGCGCACATTAGAAGGCCGGGTACGGGCGGTCTAGCACCTAATTGTCATGGCCCGCGCCCTTCGACGCCGCCTGCGGCGTCACTCAGGATGACATGCGGGCCACCCAGTTGAAGCCGCCCGAATGCCCACCGAATTGGCTGCGGCTTTTGTTGGCAAAACCGCGAAGACCTCACCTGGGTGGCCCGCATTTGCGGGCCATGACATCTTGGTGTGTTGTCCAAATACACGTTCCGCGCGTACATAATGCCGCGCCGGGAGGAAGCGGGAAATGAGTGCCAGAAAGGCGATTTTCATCACCGGCGCGGCTTCGGGCATCGGGCGCGGCGCCGCCTTGCGGTTCGCGCGGGAAGGCTGGTTCGTCGGTCTTGCCGACATCGACGCCGCCGGCCTGAAGGCGGCGCTGGACGCCATCGGGCGCGACAACGGCGCGAGCTATCTTCTGGACGTGCGCGACCGCGCCGCCTGGGACGACGCGCTGGCGATCTTCACCACCGCCGCCGGCGGCCGGCTCGACGTCCTGCTCAACAATGCCGGTGTCGCGGCCTATGGCTATCTCGAGGACCAGAGCGAGGCCGAGATCGAGCGCCAGCTCGACGTCAACATCAAGGGCGTGGTCAATGGCGCCCGCGCCGGCCTGGCGCATCTGAAGCAGACGCCGGGCGCGCAGCTCGTCAACGTCTCGTCCTGCGCCTCGCTCTACGGCGCGCCGAAGCTGGCGGTCTACGCCGCCACCAAATTCGCGGTGCGCGGCCTGTCGGAGGCGCTCGACATCGAGTTCGCGCGCCATGGCGTCGGCGTCAAATGCATCATGCCGTGGTTCGTCGAGACGCCGATCCTGGACGCCGGCGCCGCCGGCAGCAACGAGAAGATGTCGGATTCGCTGCGCGCCGGCGGCACGCCGGTCTACAGCGTCGCCGAATGCGCCGGCGTCATCTGGGACAGCGTGCATTCGCCGGCGCTGAAACACATCGTCGGCGCGCGCGGCAAGCAGCTGGCCTGGCTGGCGCGCCTCGCCCCCGGCCTCGTCCGCCGCCAGCTCGCCGCCGCCGAGCGCAGCGGCAAGATCGTCCGGTAATTGCGGGCCTCCGCCGCACTGCAACACTGACGAAAGTTTCATCTCGGCGGCGCCGCCGCCACGGCCCGGCGTGATACCATGGCGGCAGGGGAAACATGTCCGTACACGGACGAGGGGGGGCATCATGCATATGCACATGATTATCGGCGTGGTGCTTCACACCACGCTGCTGGCGATCGTCGGCTACGCGCTGCTGTGGAGCGCGAGCAAGGCCGAAGGCATCGTCGCGCTGATCGGCCGGCTGCTCGGCCTGTGGGTGTTCCTGCTCGCGGCGCTGTCGATCGTCGCGGTCGTCGCGATCCACCTGTCGGGCGGCAAGCTGTTCGGCATGGACATGATGCACGGCCACGACCGCGGCGGCATGCATCGCTGGGGACCGCCGGGTCCGGACGGCATGATGCCGCCGCCGGGGCCGCAGCAACCGCCGCCGCCGGCCGCCAAGCCTTAGGCGACCGACGACAGGCGCCGCCGTGCCGACCGGCAAGGGTCTGCTGTGCGGCCCGCTCGGCGCCACGCCGCAATGGCTCGCCCTCGCCCATTGGGCGACGGGATTGCCCGGCTAGGTAATCCCCGGCACCGGATAGCGCCGGCACATGTCGCGCACTGCGGCCTGCGTCGTCTGCGTCGCCGCCGCGTCGTCCGGGGCGCGTAGCGTCGCCGCGATCCATCGCGCGATCGACCGCATGTCGTCTTCGTCCATGCCGCGCGTGGTGCAGGCGGGCGTCCCCAGCCGCACGCCCGAAGGCCGCAGCGGCGGACGCGGATCGTCGGGGATGACCTGCTTGTTGGTGGTGATGCCGATGCGGTCGAGCGCTTCCTCGGCGGCGCGGCCGTCGAGGCCGAAACTCGCCACCGTGTCGACGACGAGCAGATGATTGTCGGTGCCGCCGGTGACCAGCGCCGCGCCTTCGTCCATCAGGGCGCGCGCCAGCGCCTTGGCGTTGCGCAATATCGCCGTCGCGTAATCCTTGAACGCGGGCTCTGCCGCCTTTTTGAACGCGATCGCGGCGCCCGCGACGTTGTTCATGTGCGGGCCGCCCTGCAGGCCGGGAAACACGCTGGCGTCGATCTTCCTGGCATGTTCCTGCCGGCACAGGATCAGGCCGCCGCGCGGGCCGCGCAGCGATTTGTGCGTCGTCGTCGTCACCACGTCGAAGCCGGCGTCGAACGGATTGCGCATCGCGTCCGCCGCGACCAGGCCGCCGATATGCGAGATGTCGGCCATGGTCGCCGCGCCGACCTCGTCCGCCACCCGCTTGAAGGACGCATAATCGTAGTCGCGCGGATAGGAGGAGTAGCCGCACAGGACGAGCTTCGGCCGCACCGCCTTGGCCCGGGCCAGCAGCGCGTCGAAGTCGATGCCGCCGCCCGGCTCGCTCTTGTAACGCTCGAACTTGAACACCTTGCCCATGTGGCTGACCGGCGCGCCGTGTGTGAGATGCCCGCCATGGCTGAGATCCATCGCCAGCACCGTGTCGCCGGGCGCCAGGAAGGCGAAATACACCGCCTGGTTCATCGGCGAGCCCGACAGCGGCTGCACATTGGCGTGCGCGGCGCGGAAGAGGGTCCGGGCGCGGCCGCGCGCGACCTCTTCGATGCGATCGGTGAATTCCTGTCCGCCGTAATAGCGCCGCCCGGGATAGCCTTCGGCATATTTGTTGGTCAGCACCGAGCCCAGCGCCGCCAGCACTTCGGGATAGGTGTAGTTCTCCGACGGGATCATCTCGACGCCGTCGGCCTGGCGGCGTTCCTCGCCGGCGATGGCGTCGTCGATGTCGGGGTCGAAAGCGTGCAGGGCCTGGCGATAGGCGTTCATGGGCGTCTCCCTTTCAGGAAGATGGATCGACTCCGCAAAGTCGATTGCCCAGGCGAACGGCCGGTTAGTGCCGCGCTCCCCGATGGTGCCCCATCAATCTCGCCAGTCGCGCGGCGCCGGCAACGTAGCAAACCGAAGCGCTCGGCGGCAAGCGGCGAGAATGTGGATGACCGGACGAAGATCTACGGCTTGGCCACTTTCGTCAGCTGCGTGAACACGCAAACCCGCCCGCCTGCTGTCCTGTTGGCCCTCTATCGCCGCGCCAGCCAGATCGCGACCAACCCGGCGACCGCCGCGCCGCAACCGTAATAGGCCCAGACGATGTGGTGGTTCATCACCGGATTGCCCGGCCAGATGAAATATCCCGTGCCTTGCCCGATCCAGTGCAGTCCGAGCACGGTCAGCAGCACGCCGAAAATCAACAGCACCGTCTTCATGACATCCCCATCGCCCGTTCGCGGCGCGAGCCTAGCAGAAACCCGCGCACGCTATCCGCGAAATTCGCCGCGCCGCCGCGTGTCAGCTCCAGACGATCTGCGGCCGCGCCCGTGGCTCGCCCGTGGGCGTGCCGCTCGGATACCCCAGCGCGAAGGCGGCGAAGGGCGCATGCGCCGGCGGAATCGCGAGTTCGGCCTTCACCGCGGCGTCGCGCAGCCACAGCATCGGCGATCCGATCCAGCAGGTGCCGAGCCCGCGGGCATGCGCCGACAGCATCAGGTTCTGTCCGGCGCGGTTGCAGTCCTGGATCGACTGCCCATTGTCGGCCGGCGCCGAGATCACGATGGCGAGCGGCGCGCCGAGGAAGACCGAGAACTCCGGCCGGTCGGCCCAGCCATAGCCCTCGGCGCTCGGGCGATGCTCGCGGGCGTGGCGCTTGGCGCGTTCGCCGAAATCGGCGAGCCGTGCCGCGCCTGCGATCACGGTGAACAGCCACGCCCCGCTCACCGGCGTCGTCGGCGCCTGCGCCGCGTCGTGCAGGATGTCTTCGACGACCCCACGCTCCGGCACGCGCGCCGCATAGGACCGGACGGAGCGACGGGTATGGATGGCGGTGATGGTGTCCATCGGATCTGTGTCCAAAGAGGGCGTCTTGAAAACGGTGATATCACGTGATATCACTTTCGTCATGGCCCAGTTGCTCGTCCGCGACGTTCCCGATCATATCGCCGCCGCGCTCAAGAAGCGCGCGAAGAAGAACGGCCGCAGCACCGAGGCCGAGCACCGCGCGCTCCTGGAAGAAAATCTCGCGCCCAAGAAAGCCGATCCCTGGGCCGACATCGACCGGATGTACAAGCAGTTGAAGGACAGCGGCCGCGACTTCGGCGACTCCACGGCCGAGATCCGGCAGGATCGCGACAGCCGATGATCGTCGCCGATACGTCGGTGATCGTCAAAACCGTTGTTCATGAAAGCCACAGCGACGTAGCCCGCCGGCTTCGCGACCAGGGCATCGCGGCGCCCGCGATCTGGATCGCCGAAGCCGGCAACGTGCTGTGGCGCAAACAACAGATAAAGGCCATTTCCAAAGTGGAGGCCGCTACCCTGTTCGAGACGTTGCTTGCCGCGCCGATCAGGACTTTGCCGCTCGATACCGAGGCGCAGGATGCGTTGGAGATCGCCGTCGCCCTCGAGCATCCGATCTACGATTGCTTCTTCCTGGCGGCGGCCATCCGCGAAGACACCCATGTCGTGACCGACGATTCGCGTTTTGCCGCCGCCGTGCGGCGGCAGGGGAAGTGGGCGAGCCGTCTTCGGCTGCTCGCCGAATTGTAGAAGCGGCCCGCTATCTGCCGATTTCCAGCGCGATGATCCATCTGCGCTGTTCGTCCGTGTCCGGGACTGTGAGATGTCGTGCATGCGAAATCAACGCGAGGGCTTGGGTTCCGCCAACGCCTGCGTGGGCGAGAATTTTTGCGGCTGCCAGCGAAGACCGTCCGATTCCGGCGCGACAGTGAATAGCGACAGAGCCGCCGGCCAGGACCGCCTCGGCCAGACGCTTGCATAGCGCGGCGAATGCCGTCTCGTCTTGTGGCAGGCCGCGATCTGGAATGGGAAACGAAAGGAACGCGATGCTGTTCGCGGCGCACAGGTCGCGTTCGTGGAGGAGTTCAAGCTCCTGCGCTTCAGATGGTTCCAGAAGGCTCAACACGGCCGTCACGCCAGCGGTCTTCAGTTCGACGATTTCGTCCGTCAGCCTTTCGCCACCTAACGGTCGCGGCATGATGGCCAGCCGTCCCTCGAGCGGCGCATCGATCCGGAAGATGCGCACCGAAGCCGCCCCTATTTCCGCGCCCGCGGATCGTATTCCGCTTTCCAGACCTCGGCGAATTTCGTCAGCTCGGCGTCCGGCTTGTCGGGCAGGGTGACGATGAGCTTCACATAGAGGTCGCCGGCCGCGCCGTTCGCCGGCGCGATGCCCTTGCCCTTGAGCCTGAGCGTCGCGCCGGAATTGGCGTTCGCCGGCACGCTCAGATGCACCGTGCCCGTCGGCGTCGGCACCGGCACCTTGCCGCCCAGCACCGCTTCCTTCAGCGTGACGGCCAGCTCCATGCGCAAATCGTTGCCCTCGCGCGTCATCGTCGGATGCGGCGCCACCGCGATCTGGATCAGGATGTCGCCCGGCGGCCCGCCATGGCGCCCGGCGCCGCCGCGGCCCTTGACGCGCACCTGCTGCCCGTCCTTGACGCCGATCGGAATCTTGACGTCGATCTGCTCGCCGTTCGGCACCATGACGCGGCGGGTGCCGCCCTTGATCGCCTCGTCGAAGCTGATCGTGGTGTTGACCGTGAAGTCTTCGCCGCGCGCCGGCTGCCGCGCGCCGCCGCCGCGCCGTCCGCGTCCGCCGCCGCCGAACAGGTCGGAGAAGATGTCCTCGGCGCGGAAGCCCTCCTGCGCGTCGTTCTGGTTGTCCCAGGTGAAGTGGAAATCGCGCGCGCCCCCGCCGCCCCCGCCGCCGAACGGGCCGCCCTGCGCGCCCTGGCGCGGATCGAAGCCGCGCGGATTGCCGGCGGCGTCGATCTCGCCGGCGTCGAACTTGGCGCGCTTCACCTTGTCGCCGACGATGTCGTAGGCGCCGGAGATTTCCTGGAACTTCTTCTGGGCGTTCTTGTCGCCGGGATGGGCGTCGGGATGGTTTTTCTTGGCGAGGCCGCGGAACGCCTTCTTGATCTCGGCTTCGCTGGCGCCTTTGGCCACGCCCAGGATTTCGTACGGATCGCGCATGCTCTCTCCCGCCCATCGGAATCGCTGGGCCAGCCGACTATATAGTGCGGCGCAGGCGAAGATTAAGGGATCGGCACCGACGGCGGCTGGGCGCCCGGCACCGGCTTCGCCGTCAGGACCGCCAGCCGCGCCTTGGCTTCCGGCACGCCGCGGGCCGCCGCGTCGGTATAGAGCGCGCGCGCGAAGTCCAGGTTCTTCTCGACCAGCGTGCCTTCCTCGTAGAAGACGCCGAGCCGGTACTCCGCGATGGGATGATGCGCCTGCGCCGCCTCAGTCAACCAGGGCAGGGCCGCCTTGGGGTCGGGCGCGCCGGCCTCGCCGTCGAGCAGCATCTCCGCCAGGTCGTATTGCGCCGTCGGCAGGCCCGATTCCGCCGCCCGCTCGAGCGCGTCCTCGGCGGCGGCCGGGTCCTTGGCCACGCCGAGCCCCTTGCGCAGCATCAGCCCCTCATTGCGCAGCGCCGCGACGTCCTCGTCGTCGATCGATTGGAAGAGGGCGAAGGCTTCGGGATATTTGCCGGCGTCATAGGCCGCCAGGCCGCGGTCGAAGATCGCCTTGAGCTCGTCGCCGTCATGCACCGTCGCGCAGCCGGCCGCGAGCCCGGCCACGAGGCAGAGGCAGGCGATGCTCGGCACTCTTGCTCGCATGGCGCCTCTCGTCAGGGAAACAGGTCGTCGGTCCATCCCAGGCTCTTGGCCAGCGCCGCACCCACGCGTTTGTAGCCATCGGCGGTCATATGCGTCAGGTCGCGGCCCATCAGCTCCGGCTCGGCATGGGCCCAGCCATAGCTGCCGCCCGGCCCGCCCATATAGTCCTGCCAGTTCCAGGCAATGCAACCGAATTTGGCGCCGGTCGCGGCCTGCACGGCGGCGATCTGTTGATGGATATGGGAGAATTGCAGCAGGTCGGGGTGTCCGCCATAGCGATCGAGCAGCACGCCGCGGTCCGGCGGCCCGATCAGCACGCAGGAGGCGTTCGGGAACACCTTGCGCATATTGCCCAGCGTCCGCGTCAGGTCGGCGGCGTATTTGCCGGCGTCGAAGGCGAGGTCGCTGCCCTCATTGGTGCCGTATTCCAGCGCCACCGCGTCGTAGCTCTCGCCCTGCAGCGCTTCGCTGATCGCCGCCGTATCGGCATTGGCCCAGCCGCGCGCCGTGGACGACGGCAGGCCGAAGACGTCGAAGGTGACGAGCGGCGGCTCGGCGTAGTCGAGCCGGAAACCCTGCAGCGCGATCTCGCCCCGCACGACGCGAAGCCGGACGGTCGCGATCGGCGCGTCGGCGCGGACGGCGAAGGCGTCGCCGGTCAACGTCACCGTCTGCTCCGGCCCGTCATTGACCGAGATCGCCAGCGCGGTCTCGCTGGCGGGCGGCCGGTAGACGAGCGCGACCTGGCGCAATTTCGCCTCATGCGCCGCGCTGCGGAAGTCGAGCCACAGATAGCTGTCGGCGCCGGCGGCGGCGATGCGGCTCGCGAGCGCCGGACCGACCGGCTGGACCTGCGCCTCCTTGTAAGCCAGCGCCGTCGACCAGCCATGGCCGATGCAATAGGCGTGCAGCGTCGGCAGCCGGACATTGGCGCGGCCCATGGTCGGCGGCAGGAAGCGCGTGCCGACGGTTTCGTTGTGGTCGCGGATCGCGCCCAGCAGCTGCGCCATCAGCGGTCCGGCGGCGATATGGCTGTCGCCCCAGAAGGCGATGCGGCGCGGCCGGGGCGTGGCGCCGTCCTTCAGCGCGAATTCGGGAATGGCCGCGAGGTCGAGCGCCGGCGGCGGCCGCTCGACGAAATTGGCGAGGTCGCCGAGTTCGGCCAGCGTCGGCACAAGCGTGTTGGTCTCGTGCGCCATGCGCGGCGGCCCGGTGACCTTGGGCGGATGCGTGCCCGCCGCCGGACAGACCAGATCGCCGACCTGTGCCGCCGACACGAAGGTGGCGCCGTCCGCGTCTGCCGCTGCCGGTGCGGCGGTAAGCAGGGCCGCGAACATCGCGCACAAGGCACTGGCGCGTCTGGCGTCGGGAGCGATCTTCAAGGCAGGACTCTCGCGCTCAATCGGCGGTTTCGGGCGCGGCGAGATCCGGCGAAAGTCCCCTGGCCTTGAGATAAGCCAGATGCAGCTTGCGCGTATGGCGCCCATAGATGCCGTCGCGCTTGAGACCTAGCATCAATTCCAGATCGCGGACAACGTCGCCGCGCTCGGCGAGGTGGAATTGCTGCGCCAGCACGCTTTGCGGCGTGAAGGTGTAGGGCGACGACGGCGGCAGTTTTCCCGCCACGCGGGTGCAGCCCCACGAGCCGAACCCGATCGCCGCCTGCATGCTGCCGTCGGGCCGCTGCCAGCCCTGGGTCGAGATGCGGTTGGCGACCGCGATCTGCTGCGCCGGCGTCGCCAGTCCGGGCGTCGCGGCGAATTGCTCGCCGCCCCAGGATTTCCAGGCGCCGAGGAAAATCCCCAGCCCGCCGGCGAATCGTCCGCCGTTCTGCCAGTTCGCTCCGGTCTCGCAACTGGCCATGCGGTACCAGAAATCGTCCGCCGGCGCGGCTTGCGGGTTGCGCACCAGCGTCCTGGAGAGGTCGCCCGGCGCGAAGGCATAAGCCCGGCTCGGATCGACCGCGTGGCGGGCGGGCGCGGCGCCCGACGCCAGGTGGCCGGCGCGCATGATCTCGGCGACGAAGGCGCGCTCGCCCGGAATGGTGAGATGCACGCCGTCCGAGACGAAGAAATCCGGCTGACCGTCCGAGACCTCCTTCCAGTCGGCGAGCACGACGTTGGGATAATCGGCCGCGATGCGGTCCATCAGTTCGTTGTTGGGCTCCATCCAGCGCCGCGGCACATGGGTGTTGACCAGGATGACGCTCTTGCGGCCCGCGAGCATGGATAGGATCGTGCGCAGCTGGTTCTCGACGATATAGCCGTTGGTGCCGAGGTGGATCAGCACCACCGCCGTCAGCGCGTTCGCCTGCTGCAGCGTCTTGAGCTGCTTGAGCACGTCCGCCGCCTGCCAGCCCATCGCGGCATAGACCTGCGCCCCCGGCAGCGTGTTCTTGAGCACGCCGCTGGAGCCGAGCAGCACCGAATCGCCGACCGCCGTCAGATCCGCGCCGGTGAAGACGGTTGCCGCGCTCTGCCCGGCGACGGACCTGGCCATGACCGGCGCTGGCCGCTTGGCGATCAGGGGCGGCGGCGCGTTGCTGTCCGACAGGCTCAGCGCCTCGCGCACATCCTCGGCCGGCGCGACTTGGTTGGGCGCGAGGATCAGGACCGTGGCGACCGCGACCGCTGCGGCGCCCGCCGCGATCGCCGGCGCCAGGCCCCGCCGCAGCGCGCCCGGACGAAGCTGCGGTGCTTTCAGCGCCGTCCACAGCCGGTCGAGCGCGCCCTGGCGGATCGGCATCTCGACATAGCGATAGGAAAGTCCCGACAACGTCAGCGTCAGTGCCACGCGCAGTCCGAACACCGGCCCTTGCGGCCAGTGCAGGTCGAGGTCCGGCCGCGTCAGCATGAAGATCGGCCAGTGCCACAGATAGATCCCGTAGGAGCGCTCGCCGATCCAGCGCAGCGGCGCCGCATCCAGCAGCCGGCCGAACGCCGAGCCTTGCCAGGTTGCCGCCGCGATCAGTGTCGTGCTGGCGCCCGCCGACAGCAGCAGCCCCCAGGGATAAAGCCACGCCGTCTGCTCGCCGAGCCGCGCGATCAGCGCCAGCATCGCCGCCAGCGCGCCGAGGCCCAGGATGAACATGCCCTCGCGCACCGCCGGATTGCGCGAGCCGCGCTGGCGGCCCGGCCGCCACAACAGGCCGAGGACCGCGCCGATCAGCAGCGGGAAGCCGTGCGTGTCGGTGCCGAAATAGAGCCGCGTCGGGTCGCCTTGCTCGGGATAGCCCATCTTGGCCGCCAGATGCG
>Ga0210397_10000389_pt1 | contig 29877 bp, 32 predicted proteins | sample IncBWH2OmetaG_FD_160126 | JGI IMG/M metagenome (GOLD analysis project Ga0210397, IMG submission 160126) | Forest soil microbial communities from Barre Woods Harvard Forest LTER site, Petersham, Massachusetts, United States - Inc-BW-H-2-O ...
ATAGGCGCCGGGCTTGCTTCCGTCATAGGAGGGCGCTTCGCGGTAGCCGATCTTGCCGGGGCCGGCGAGCACGACGCTGACCGCGCCCGGCGACAGGCCGTTGAACGCCTTGCCCAGCACGCCGGCGACGCGCGCCAGCGCCCCGTTCATGTCGGCGACGGCTTTGGCGCGGCCGGCATCGTCGTCGCTGTAGAGATCGCGCGGCCGCTGTGCCAGCGCGTGCAGGCGGGCGCCGACGCTGCCGCGCGTCAGCCCCTGTTTGCGCAGCAAAGGCTCGGCGCGGGCGGACAATTCGCGCAGCTGCGCGAGCCCCGCCTGATGCGCAGCCTGCGGCGCGAGCGGCAGCGAGGTGCCGGCCTGCAGCGCCAGCGCGTAATAGTCGCCGCCCCTCGGCAGCCGCCACGCGCCCGCGTCGTGCACGGCATGCGGGCGCAGATCGTTCAGCGCTGCGCTCTGCGCCTCGAGGGCGGCGGCGAGCGGGCCGGTCGCGGCGGCGCGGGCACCGGCGAGCTTGGCGAGCGTCGCGGCCAGGATGAAATCGGGCGGCACGATGCCGGAAGCGGCATCGGCCTTGAGGCGCTCGGTTTCGGCGGCGACCGCGGCGGCATCGCGGCCTTGCCAGGCACCGATGCGCTGGTTGACGACATAGGGCGAAAGCGTCGCGCCCACGGCGCCGAACCCGAAATCGCCCAGCGCGGCTTCGAGACCCAGTCCCTCGGCGATGCCGTCATAGTCGAGGCGCGCCTCGAACGAGAGCGGCGCGGGATCGAAGCCGCGCAACGCCGAAAGGCCATCCTTGGCGCCGACCTCCTTGCCGAGGCGGTCCAGCAGGGCGCGGAACCGCGCATCGGCGTCCGGCGGCACCTGTGCCCCGGCGGGCAAGGGCAGGAGGGCGGCCAGCGCCGCCGCCGTTCCCAGGAAATGACGCCTTGTCGCCATGGCGCCACTCTGCCCCGACGGCGATTTTGGCGCCACCGCTTGCGATTTGCGCCGTCCCCCAGTATCTGGTCGCCCCACGGACAGGTGGTCGAGTGGTTGATGGCACCGCACTCGAAATGCGGAGAACCTTTACGGGTTTCGTGAGTTCGAATCTCACCCTGTCCGCCATCCTGCTGCGCGCTTCGCGGATCGGCCGGCCCTTCGGCCCGCAATTGCTTTAACCGCAAGTTCCGGAAACTATCTCCCCAACACTTGTCGCCGGGGACCAAGTTGGGATCGATTGCGCGTTTCGCCTGGTTCCTGTTCGGGAGCCTGGCTGTCTTTGTTCCGGCCGCACGGGCGGATGAATTGGAGCGCGCCGCGCCTGCGGCCTGGGTCGAAGATCTTGCAATTCCCCAGCCGCTCGCAGCCCGCCTGCGTCAGGCCGAAGACGGGCTCTATTACCTTCTGCTCGACAGCCAGGTGAAGGCCGGTGACGGCGCCGAGGTCTTCTACACCCGCAACGCCTACAAGGTGATCGACCGGGGCGGCCTCGAGGAGGCGGCGCGGTTCGAGATCGTCTACGACCCGAGCCATGAGCGGGTGGTGCTGCACCACATTCGCGTCATCCGCAACGGCGTCGTGCTCGACCGGATGGGCGATGCCGACATCCAGGTCATGCGCCGCGAAAAGGATCTCGACAAGGGCATCTTCGACGGCAACAAGACGGTTCACGTCGAGATCAAGGGCGTCGAGGTCGGCGACATCGTCGACTACGCCTATAGCTGGCAAAGCACCTCGAGCTATTGGCCGGGACAGTTCTTCGCTCATGTGACGACCGGTTGGTCGGTGCCGCTGGGACTGATGCGCTACCGGCTGATCTGGCCGGCGGACCGCCCGCCGCTCACCGTCCGCAACCGCAGCACGACGCTCAAGCCGACCGTGACGCGCCGCGGCGGCGACGCGATCTACGAATGGCGAACGGCCGATCCCGAACCGACGCATGGCGAGGACGGGACGCCGCAATGGTACGCGACATGGGGCGTCGTCAGTGTCTCGAGCATGGTGACGTGGTCCGAGGTCGTGAACTGGGCGCTGCCGCTCTACTCGAAAACGGACGCCTTGCCGAGCGAACTCGACGCCCGAGCCGAAGCGATCATGAAGACATATCCGCAGCCCGAAGACCGCATCACGCAAGCGATGCGCCTGGTCGAGGACGAGGTGCGCTATGTCAGCCTTTCGATCGGCGACGGCTCCTATACGCCGCGCAGCCCGACGGACGTTTTCCGCTCGGGTTTCGGCGACTGCAAGGACAAGTCGCAATTGCTCGTCATCCTGCTGCGCCGGATGGGGATCGAGGCCTACGTCGCGCTGACCGACATGGACAAAGGCGCGTCGCTGCCCGACGTCGCGCCGGCGGCCAACGTGTTCGACCATGCGATTGTGCAGGTCCGCTTTCATGGTCGCTCCTACTGGCTCGATCCGACCGGCTCGAACGAAGGCGGACGCTTTCCGAATCTGGCGGCGCTGAACTACGGCTGGGCACTGCCGATTGCGCCGGGGCAGGCGCGGCTGGAGCGCATCGCACGGCCCGCCGCGCCGGCGCAGCCCACCTACAGCACCGTCGAGCGCTACGAACTCGACTCCGGCGATCATCCCGGCCTGACGTTGAGCGTCCGAACGCAATATCTCGACGCCGAAGCGGACTCGATGCGCAACGACATCGTGAGCAATTCGGCGGCGCAGCTTGAGAGCGACTACCTCAAATACTACGCCGGCATGTATCCCGGCCTGACGCGCGACGCACCACTGCGCATCGTCGACGATCGCGCGCGTAACCGAATCGTCGTTTTCGAACGGTATCGGCTCGCGGCTGCCGATCTGCACCGCAACAAGTTGCTGGAAAAATTCGAGATCAAGGCGTCGAGCCTGAATGCCTATGACAAGCTGCCCGTCGGAAGGCGCGCCACGCCTTATGCCCTGAGCTGGCCGGTCAGCCGCGAGCACAGCATCGTTCTGATCACACCCGGCCGCCAGCCGCCGGTTCCGCATGACGCCGCACTGGACAATACAGGCTTTTCCTACCGCATGACCGTGACCCGTGCCGACGACACGTTGACGCTCGACTACAGGCTGACGGGCAACTCGGACGTCCTGGACGCCAAGGATGTCGATGGTGCGGCTGGCGATGCAAATGCCGTGTATGACGACAACTATTGGTATCTCGACCTGACCGCGACCGGCGGCGGGTTTATCGGCGACGCGTACGTCAAGGACCCGGATTGGCTTGAGGCGGTCACCGATTTTCTTGCCTTGATCGGCATGCTCGCGATTGGCGTTGCGCTGGGATATGTCCTGCAACGCGCCGTGCGTCGCCTGCGCGCAGCTTGGCGGGCCTTGCCGGGCGCGCGATGATGACCGGGCCGCCGCGCGCGACGACGTGTCCGCGGCGGGCTTCCCGCGCTTCGCGGCATGCGTCTCAGGACAGCACGACCTCGACCTTCACGCTCTTGCTGGTGCCGTCGTGCTGGATCCAGACTTCGCTGTACTGCCGGGGCGAGACCGGCTTGGCGAACGGCGTCACGTGCTTCCAGACAACGATGTCGCTGCCGGTGCCCGAGGCCTCGACCGCCATGTCGAGGATCAGGACGTGCGCGTTGATGCCCTGCGGCACCGCTTCCTTGAGATGCGCCACCTCGTTGCTGCGCAGGCTCTGAAATTCGCCCGTGACCATGAGCCTGAGATTGCCGCCGCCGAAGTCCGACACCTCGACCGCGTGCCAGTTTCGCGTTTGGTGCGCCATGCCGCTCTCCCGTGTGGTTTGCACCAGCTTCGCGCATGCACCGTTGAAGGCTTCCCCCTCAGCGATGGGGATTGACATCGGCGTGGAGCGTCCGTCTGCCTGCTGACAGAATCGGCACGCCGGCGGTATAGGCTTATGGCATGACCAGGATCGCCGACCCCAAGGTGGCCGCGGTGTTTGCCGCCATACCCGCGCCGGCGCGGGCGCGGCTGATGGCGCTGCGCGCCCTGATCTTCGCGGTGGCCGCGGCGCGGGACGGCGTCGGGGCGTTGGACGAGACGCTGAAATGGGGCGAGCCGGCCTATCGCGCGCGTTCCGGGAGCGGCAGCACGATCCGGCTGGGCTGGAAGGCCTCCGCGCCGGACGAGGTGGCGCTGTATTTCATCTGCACCACGGGACTGGTGGACCGTTTCCGCGAGCTTTATCCGCGCCGCTTCCGCTTCGGCGGCAACCGGGCGCTGCTGTTCGACCTGACGACGAAGCTGCCGCAGGCGGCGCTGCGCCACTGCCTCGCGCTGGCGCTGACCTATCACAAACGCTAGCCGCGCTCCAATTCCTCGCGCAGCATTTCGAGCTCCAGCCAGCGCTCCTCGCCGGCCGCATGCGCGTGCTGGGCATCGGCCAGGGCCTGCGACAGGGCGGCGAATTTTTTCGCATCGCGCGTGTAGAGATCGGGCGCCGCGAGCTCGGCCTGCAGCGCGGCGATCTGGCGGTCGAGAGCGGCGATGCGCGCGGGCAGTTTTTCGAGGTCGTGCCGGTCGGAGAAGTTCATCTTGCGCCGCACCGGCGCCGCGGCGCGCCGCTCTTTGGACTCGCCGGTCCTGGCGGGTTTGCTCCGCTCCTTCGCCGCCACGCCGCTGCCGCGCTGGGCCAGCATGTCGCTGTAGCCGCCGGCATATTGGATGAAATGGCCGCCGTCTTCCGCCATCAGGATCGAGGTGGTCACCCGGTCGAGGAAATCGCGGTCGTGGCTGACGACGATCGCGGTGCCGGGATAGTCGTCGATCATCTCCTCCAGCAGGTCGAGCGTTTCGAGGTCGAGATCGTTGGTCGGCTCGTCGAGCACCAAGAGGTTCGAAGGCTGTGCCAGCACCTTGGCGAGCAGCAACCGCGCCCGCTCCCCGCCGGACAGGACTTTCACCGGCGAACGCGCCTGCTGCGGCGTGAACAGGAAGTCCTTCATGTAGCTGACGACGTGGCGCATCTCGCCGGCGACCGCGATGTGATCGCCGCGGCCGCCGGTCAGCACGCTGGCCAGCGTGTCGTTCGGCGCCAGGGTGTCGCGGTTCTGGTCCAGCCGCGCCATCTTGACCGCGACGCCGATCTTCACATTGCCGGTCTCGGGCGCCAGCACGCCGGTCAAGAGGTTCACCAGCGTCGTCTTGCCGGCGCCGTTGGGCCCGACGATGCCGACGCGCTCGCCGCGATGGATGCGGATCGAGACGTCGCGGACGACGTGCTTGTCGCCCCAGCTCTTGGAGATCTTCTTGGCGTCGATGACGCGGGTGCCGCCTTCTTCGGCCTCGCCGACGGTCAGCTTGACGCTGCCGGTGACCTCGATCTGCTCGCGCCGCCCGGTGCGCAGGCCGCGCAGCTTGGCAAGGCGCCCCTGGTTGCGCTTGCGCCGGCCGCTGACGCCGTAACGCACCCAGTCTTCCTCCATGGCGATCTTGCGGTCGAGCTTGTGGCGTTCGCTCTCTTCCTGCTCGAGGATCTCGTCGCGCCAGGGCTCGAAGGCGGCGAAGCTCTTCTCCAGCCGCCGCGTCGTGCCGCGGTCGAGCCACACCGTGGCGCGCGACAGGTTCTCGAGGAAGCGCCGGTCGTGGCTGATCAGCACCAGGGCCGATTTCAGCGCCGTCAACTCGCCCTCGAGCCATTCGATGGCCGGCAGGTCGAGATGGTTGGTCGGCTCGTCGAGCAGCAGGATGTCGGGCCGAGGCGCCAGCGTGCGGGCCAGGGCGGCGCGGCGCGCCTCGCCGCCGGACAGCGTACCCGGCGCCTCCGCGCCGGAAAGCCCGAGCTTGCCGAGCAGGTAGTAGGCGCGTGCCGGGTCGTCGCCCGGCATCAGCCCGGCCTCGACATAGGCGTGGGTGTCGGCGTAGCCCGCCAGGCTCGGCTCCTGGGCGAGGTAGCGGATGGTGGCGCCCGGCTGGGCGAAGCGGTTGCCGGCGTCGGCCTCCATCAGCCCGGCGGCGACCTTCAGCAGCGTCGACTTGCCCGAGCCGTTGCGGCCCACCAGGCACAGCCGCTCGCCGGCCGCGACCGACAGTTCCGCGCCGTCCAGGAGGGCGGTGTTGCCGAACGTCACATGGATGTCTTGCAGGAGCAGAAGCGGGGCGGCCATGCGCGCCTTATGTCACATTTTACGCGACGCGCACGGCATTTCCGGCTTGATAATTGGCCGCATAACGATCAGGTTCCGCACCTTCGGGCGAAAAGGACGACAGGTTGCACGGCATGCGCGGATTCAAGGAAAAAGGTTTCAACGACAAGCTGGAGGCTGCGGCCAAGGCGCGGCAGGCACAACTCGAGCGGGCGCGCGCCAAGGCGCCGCAGAACGATCCCGAATTCGCCGCCCGCCAGGCCGAGCGCAAGCGCCTGGCCGAGGAGCGCGAGGCGCGTCTCGCCCAGCGCGCCGCCGAAAAGGCCGAAGAACAGAAGCGCGACGCCGAGCGCAAGGCGGCCGACGCGCTGGCCAAGGCTGAGGCCGACCGCCTCGCCGAGGAGGAGCGCCTGCGCCTGCGCCGCGAGGAAGCCGACCGGCTGGTGGCGCTGGCGGCCGAACAGAAGGCGGCGCGCGACGCACGCTACGCGGCGCGGAAGAACCGCAAGAAGTAATCCCTGCCATGTCGGACCGCTTTCAGCCCGCGCATCTGGAGACCTGGCGGCGCGACGGCGCGGTCGTGATCCGCGATTTCTTCACGCCGGCGGAAGTCGCCGCCGTAAGCCGCGATTTCGAAACCGTGTTCGGCCGCACTGAGGGCGCCGATGCGGGCATGGACAAGAAGAAGCCGGGCGAACTCGGCCGCTTCAACAAGGCGCAGTTCAAGGACATTCAGCCGGTGCCGCTGGACTGCTCGCCGGCGCTGAACCTGATCGGTGTGCATCCGGCGCTGATCGCCTTCGCCAAACAGGCGTTGGGTACCGATGCGGTGCGCGTCTATCAATGCCAGTCCTGGGCGAAGTTCACCGGCGACGCCGATTACGACCAGCCCTTCCACACCGATTTCTCCAACCACACGCTGACGGTGCCGTCGGAGGACGTGGCGAAGAACTCGGTGACGATCCTGTGCTATTTCAGCGACGTGACGGACGCTCATGGCCCGATGAACTACGTGGTCCGGCCGGACGCCGAAAGGATCGCGGGCCCGGAAGCGTCGCTGAGCATGGACGCCGAGGTCCAGGCAAAGCTGCAGGCGGGCCTGCAGCGCAGCGCGCGCTCGAGCGCCGCGCCGGCGGGGACGGCGATCCCCTATAGCACCGACGTCTATCACCGCGGCACCAACCTGACCGCGCCGCACGGCCACCGCTATGCGCTGATGTCCTGCTTCCGCAAGGCGCATGACGACAGCATCGCCTTTCACGCCTGGCCGTTCCACCACCGCCAGCCCTGGGCGAATATCTTCGAGCATGCGACGCCGGAGCAGCTCGCCTGCTTCGGCGTGCAGTCGCCGGGCGATCCGTTCTGGACCGACGTGACGCTGGCGCGCGCCCAGGCGCGCTATCCCGGCTGGGACCTGACGCCGTATCGCGCCGCGCTGCGGTGACGCCGCCGGTGTTGCCGGATGTGCTGGAGCCCGGCCTCGCGCTGGTGTTCTGCGGCACCGCGGCGGGCACGGTGTCGGCACGGCGCGGCCAGTATTACGCCCACCCGCAGAACAAGTTCTGGCGCACGCTGCACGCGGTCGGCCTGACGCCGCGCCTGTTCGCGCCCGGCGAGTACGGGCAATTGCCGCGCCTCGGCATCGGCCTGACCGACATCGCCAAACATGCCAGCGGCATGGACAGCGAATTGCCGCCGCAAAGCCTCGGCCGCGACGCCGTCGCCGCGCTGCGCGGGCGCATCGAAGCGCACAGCCCCGCCATTCTCGCCTTCACCAGCCTGACCGGCGGCAAGCGGTTTCTCGGTCCGGCGACGACATTCGGCGCCCAGGCGCAGAGGCTCGGCGCGACGCGGCTGTGGGTGCTGCCGTCGCCGTCGCCGGCGGCGCATTGGAACTGGAACGAAAGCGTCTGGCGTGCGCTAGCGGACGAGGTCAGGGCGGCGCGGGGCGCATGAGCGACGGGCATGTGCATGTCGGAACGGCGGGCTGGAGCCTGCGGCGCGAGCAGGCCGCGCGGTTCGGCGAAGGGGTGAGCCAGCTGGCGCGCTACGCGACGCGGCTGACCGCGGTGGAGATCAATTCGTCGTTCTACCGCCCGCACCGCGCGGCGACCTATGCGCGCTGGGCGGCTTCGGTCCCGGCGGATTTCCGCTTTGCGGTGAAACTGCCCAAGGCGATCACGCATGAGCGGCGGCTGGTTGACGTCGCGGCGCCGCTCGAACGCTTCCTGTCCGAGGCCGGAGCCTTGGGCGGCAAGCTCGGGCCGCTGCTGGTGCAATTGCCGCCGAGCCTGGCGTTCGACGACCGCGTCGCGCGCGATTTCTTCGCAGGCTTGCGGGCGCGTTTCGACGGCGCGGTGGTCTGCGAGCCCCGGCATGCGAGCTGGTTCGCGCCCGGCGCGGACAACGTACTGGCGGCGGCGCGCATCGCCCGAGTCGCGGCCGATCCGGCGCCGGTCGCACGGGCGCAGGCGCCCGGCGGCGACCGCCGCGTCGTTTATTTCCGCTGGCACGGTTCGCCGCGCGTCTATTACTCGAATTACGAGACCGGGCGTCTGGCGGTCCTGGCGGCGCGGCTGCGCGAGGCCCGGGCGGGCGGCGCCGACACCTGGTGCATCTTCGACAACACCGCGCTCGGCGCCGCGACGGAAAATGCGCTCCAGATGCGCCAGATCATGGCCTAGGCGCGGCTTCCACCGGCAGTCCGGCGCAGCGTTCGGGCTGGCGCTGCGGGTTGCAGGCCGCGATGACGCCGGCCGGCATGCGCGCAAGATAGGGCCCGAAACGCGTGTCGGGATGCATGTAGTCGGTCGAGACATATTGCGCGCCCGAGGCCAGCGCCTTGTCGCGCCGCGCTGTGTCGTTGGTGCGGGCCTCGACCGTGTCGGCGTCGGCGCGGGTACGCACCAGGAAGCCTTTCTGCACGTCGGCGGTGATGCGGGGGATGTCGCTGGTCTCGTTGAGCGTGAGGTACGCCGCGGCCGGCGAATCCTCCGGTGCGTTGACGAACATGACGCGGCCTTCGAGCGATTTGCGCCCACCCTGATAGGCCGCGATCTTGTCGCCGCTCTCGTCGAGCGCGAAGAGGAATTTGCCGCGCGTGGCGCCCAGCGTCGGCCAGCCATGGGCGAGCACCGCGTCGCGCAGGCTCGGCGCGCCGGCCTGGATCTGGTCGGGCGTCACCAGTTCGCTCCTCGAGAACACCGACAGCACTTCGGCGTCCAGCGCGTCGAACGCGGCGGTGTCGAATTTCAGCGGCGTCACCGAATTCGGCATCGGGATCGCGTCGTCCTTGGCGTTCAGGGTGATCAGGATCGGCACGTGATCGGGATGTGCCCCGGACCAGGTCTTCAGCTCGCGCAGGCAGATGACGAAGGTGATGCAGACGGCGTGGAAGTCGATGTCCTGGACGTGCAGCACCTTGAAGCCCGGCTGCGACATGGCGGCGACATAGGCGTCGGAGACCGGCTCGCCGGTCATCGCGGCGCCGGCGGGATGGGCGTAGAGGCCGCCCTTGGGGTCGTAGGCGACGTCGATCTCGATGGCGCGGGCGCCGTCGTCGAGTTGCTCGGCCAGGGGCAGGTGCGAATAGTCGAGGCCCGCCGCCTGCCGCGGCGCCACACCCTTCAACAGCGCCATGATCTTGTCGGAAATCGCCGCCTTGTAGCTGTTGTGCGTGCCGACGGTGACGATGTCGTTGAGATGCAGGTTCTGATCCATCCAGGCGCGGGCGCAGGCCGGGCCGGCGGCTGCCGCATCGGGGGCGGCGAGGTTGCAATCCGCGCGCGCCGGCGCCGCCATGAGCATAAGCGCGGCGGCCGCACCGATCAGAACGCGCATCGAAGGCTCCCCTAGGCGCGAATCGCGCCGCTTGCTGCTGCGATCTTATACGCGGGCGCGGCCGCCGTCAGTCGCGCCTCCGCCCACGAAAATACTTTATCCAGCACGCGATCGCGCCACTTCCAGTGCAGCAGCAGGTGGGGTCCATGCTTGAATCTGGCCCATTCCTTCTCCCCCGCGAGGCCGTGGTGCAGCCGCGCGATGCAGGCCTCGCGCAGCAATTCTTCCTTGCCGCCGATCATGGTCAGGGCGGGGACGCGGACATGCTCGGCCTCGTCCACCGCGCTGCGCGACAGCTTGAACAGGCCGAACAGGATGGCGGGGCGGATGCGGCGCAGCACCATCGGATCGCTGAGCAGGCGGATGGCGGCGCCCGGCGTGAAGTCCCAGGCGCTGATGCGCTCGATCACGATGCCGGCGTTGGGCGCGAAGAAGCGCAGCACGCGGGTCAGCGCCGAGCCGAACAGGCGGCGCCAGGTGCCCGAGATCGCGCCGGGCGCTGCCAGCACGATGCCGGCGAGATCGAGATCGGGCGCCCGCGCGGCGGCGTGCACGGCAAGCGCGGCGCCCATGCTCTCGCCGAGGAGGAAGACCGGCAGCGCCTCGCCGAAGCGCATGCGCAGGAAGATCACCGCCTCGATGGCGTCGCGGATCATGCGATTCTTGCCGCGCCAGCGGCCGCGCGTCGCGGTGGCGCCGAAGCCGCGCTGGTCGATGGCGAGGGCGGTGAAGCCGCGGGCGGCGAACAGCGGCCCGATCTCATCGAAGGCGCCGCCATAGTCGCAGGCACCGTGCAGCAGCAGGATCAGCGCCCGCGGCGTCTTCGCCCGCCACAGCCGATACGGCACGGCCGCGCCGTCCGAGGCGTCGAAGGCGCCGGTGCGCATGTCGGCGGCGGGATCGGTTCCGGCCAGCGCCCAACGCGCATCGGCGATGCTGTGCCGGTCGTCCGGGGACGAAAGCTCGAAACCCAGACGGTATGCCTGGCTCATGGCCCGTTATCCGCCGCTCACCCGTCGCGCCACGGTGAGGCCGGCGATCAGCAGCACCAGGAAGATCACCATGAAGACGAAGAACAGGATCTTGGCGATGGCAAAGGAGGCGCCGGCGATGCCGCCGAAGCCCAAGACACCGGCAACGAGGCCGACGACCAGAAAGATGATGGCCCAGCGCAACATGAGGAACTCCGTATCGAAATCGCCAATGGAAACGGCGATTTGACGGAAAAGTTCCCAAAGGATCGGGCTTGGCCCGACCCTCCACACCGACTTTTAATCCGTCCGCGCCGGCATCGGGGCGCTGAGGGTCCAGTCGACGATCTGGCCGAGCGCCATCGCCAGCGCCTGGTTGAAGGCCGCAACCACGCTCGGCACGCTGTTCTGGCCGGCGGCGACTTCGCCGTGGCCGACGGTCGTTCCGGCGATGGCACGGCCGCGCACCGAGATCAGCTTGGCGGAGATGCGCACCACCGCGGTCGGCGGCGCATCGGCGACGTCGTAGCGCGCCTGGAAGTCGCGCACTTCGGTCAGCAGCAGGTAGTCGGATTTGAGGCCTTGGGTGTCGAGCCCGACGGCGGCGATGCGGCCGCTGGCCTCGAACGCCTCGACCAGCGCCGACTGGACCAGGAACGGCACGCGGTCCTGCCACGACGAATTGGCGTAGTAGTCCATCTGGCTGGTCGGCTGCACCAGGGCGATGCGGTCGGTGTCCAGGCTCTCGGGCGCTTCGGGCAGGACGATGGAAAGCTGCCACGCCACGCGCGGCCCACCGCCGGCCGGCGGCGGCGTCGGCCGCAGCATGTAGAGCGGCGCCGGCTCGGGCGGGCCGATGATGCCGCTGCAGGCGGTCAGCAGGACGGAGGAAGCGCCCGCCACCAAGAGGGCGCGGCGGTCGACGGAAAAAGATCGCTTGCTCATTTGGGTGTGTATCCCTTGCGCCTGTCGCCGAAGATCACGCGTGTCGGCTCGCGGTTGAGTTGATCGGACAGTGTGGTGAGGCTCCCCACCAGCCGGCGCGAATCGGCGATCAGCGCGGAGAGCTGCGAGATGCCGTCGCCGGTCACCACCGCGTCCGCGTCCTTCGACAGCTTGTCGAGCCTTCTGAGCGTGGCGTTGGCCTGCAGGAAGGTCGGGTGCAGGTCGCGGCTGGCGACCGCCAGGTTGCGCGTCGCCTCGTTGGTGTTGTGCAGCGTGGCGACGATCTCGCCGCGGTTGTCCGACAGCGTCTTGGTGAGGTTGTCGAGATTGCTCAGGATGTCGCCGATCGCCTTCTGGTTCTTGGGGCTGAGCAGGTTGTTGAGCTTGTCGGCGATCATGTCGACCTTGTGCACGATCTGCGGCGCGGTCTCCTGCAGCATCGCCCAGGTCGAAGGCACCGACCTGATCTCCGGATAGGGCTTGTGCGTGGTCTGCGCCAGCTTGTCGGCGTCGTCGCGCATCTTGCCGCCGATGATCTCGACATAGGAGCCGCCGGTCAGGCCCTGGCTGGCGATCGAGGCGGTGGCGTCCTTGTAGATCGAAAGGTCGGGGCGGACCTGCAGCGTGGCGATGACGCTGGAGGGATCGTTGGGCGCGAAGTCGAGGCCGTCGACCCGGCCGACCTCGATGCCGTTGTAGCGCACCGTGGTGCCCTTGCCGAGGCCGGTGACCGAGCCGGTGAATTTGGTCGTGTAGTAGACGTATTCCTGGCTGTACTGGACGCCCGCCAGCCACAGCACGGTGACGACCAGCGCCAGCATGCAGGCCAGCACGAACGCCCCGACGGCGACGTAGTTTGCCTTGGTCTCCATGGTCCCCTCTTCGTCCCCCTCAGGCGGCCGCGCGTCCGCGCGGGCCGGAAAAATATTGCTGGATCCACGGATGCGGATTCTTGCGCAGCTCGTCGATCGTGCCGACCACGATTTTCCTGTCCACCAGCACGGCGATGCGGTCGGTCGTCGCGCGCAGCGTGTCGAGGTCGTGCGTCACCATGAACACGGTCAGGTTCAGGCTCTGCTGCAGGTCCTTGACCAGCTCGTCGAACATGTTGGCCGAGATCGGATCGAGGCCGGCGGTCGGTTCGTCCAGGAAGACGATGTCGGGATCGAGCGCCAGGGCGCGGGCGAGGCCGGCGCGCTTCTTCATGCCGCCGGAGAGCTCCGAGGGATGCTTGGGCGCCGCGGTCTCGTCGAGGCCGACCATGCTGAGCTTCATCGAGGCGATCTCGTTCATCAGCTCCTGGGACATCTTGGTGTATTCGCGCAAGGGCACCTGGATGTTTTCGGCGATGGTCTGCGAGGAGAACAGGGCACCTTCCTGGAACAGCACGCCCCAGCGCATTTCGATCTCGCGCATCTGCACGTCGTTGAGCTTGGAGGTGTCCTTGCCGAACACCTCGACGGTGCCGGAGCGGAAGTGGTTGAGCCCGATGATCGAGCGCAGCAGCACCGACTTGCCGGTGCCCGAGCCGCCGACCACGCCCAGGACTTCGCCGCGATAGACGTCGAGGTCGATATGGTCGTGCAGCAGCTGGTCGCCGAAGCCGTTGACCAGGCCCCGGACCTTGATGATGGCGTCCTTGTCGCTTCCGCCGGGCACGCGTCAGATTCCTATGATCGAGAACATGATGGAAAAGCCCGCGTCGAGCACGATGACGAGGAAGATCGATTCGACGACCGAGCGTGTCGTCAGCTTGCCGACGCTGGCGGCATTGCGTTCGACCTGCAGGCCTTCGTAGCAGCCGACCAGGCCGATGATGAAGGCGAATATCGGCGCCTTGATCAGGCCGACCATGAAGGTGTTGACGCTGATGGCTTCCTGCAGCTGGCGCATGAACACCGGGATGGTGATGCCGAGGTCGAAATAGCACATCACCGCGCCGCCGATCAGGCCCATGATGCCGGCGTAGAAGGTGAGGAACGGCAGCGCGATGACGAGGCCGAGGATGCGCGGCAGCACCAGCGCGTCCACGGTGTTGATGCCGATGGTCTCCATTGCGTCGATCTCTTCGTTGACGCGCATGGTGCCGATCTGGGCGGTGAAGGCCGAGCCCGAGCGGCCGGCGACGATGATGGCGGTGACGAGGCCGCCGAGCTCGCGCAGGAGGCCGACGCCGAGCAGGTTGATGGTGAAGACCTCGGCGCCGAAGCGCTTGAGCTGGTCGGCACCCTGGTAGGCGAGCACGATGCCGATCAGAAATGCCAGCAGGCCGACGATCGGCAGCGCGTTGATCCCGGTCTCCTCGACCTGGTGGATCAGGGCGGCGACGCGCAGATTGCCGCGCGGATGATAGATCGCCTCGCTGACCTCGACCGTGACGCGGCCGAGATAGCCCAATATGGCGATGCCCTGCTGCACGCCATGGATCGTCGCCTTGCCGACGCGCTCGGTGAAGGCGCTGAGGGTGTGGCGGTTGGCGATGACGACCGGCGGCGCGGTGTGCTCGTGCTCCACGGTGTGGATCAGCGAACCGTACATGTCGTCCAGCGCGATGGGGGCGACGCGTTTGCCGCGCGCTTCCCATTCGCGCTTGGTGCGCACCAGCAGCCAGGCGCCGGCGCTGTCGAGCCTTGTCAGGCTCTTGCCGTCGATCTCGGCCTCGGGCGCGTCGCCGACGTCGATGGCCTTCAGCGCCGTGTCGAGCTTGGCGGCGTCCTTCGTCGTCCACTCGCCCTCGGCGACGAGGCGGAGCAGGCGGGGCTTGCGCTCCATGCGGAAGCGGGCGCGCGCGTCTGGGGGCGTGGCGTCGTGTGCTGTGGTCATCCCGGCAAAACTCTAACGGGGGCGCGGCCTTAAGGCCATGCTATACCTGACAAAAGAAAGCGAAAGGCGGCGGGCGTGGAAAGTCGTGCACTTATTCTGGGCGGCGGCGGGCCGGTGGGCATCGCCTGGGAACTCGGTCTGGCGGCGGGGCTCGCCGAACGTGGCGTGCGAATCGCAGCTGCGGACCGAATCGTCGGCACCTCGGCGGGATCGTTCGCCGGCGCGGCACTGGCCTCGGGCCGGCCGGCCGAAGCGCTGGTGCGGGCGCAGGTCGAACAGGCCGAGCGCGACGTTGCGGCGCGCAAGGCAGCGCCTGAAGGCGAGCGCCGGCCGGCGCCGGACCTCGCGCCGCTATTGCGATTCATGGCGCGCCGGCCCGAAGGCGGCGAGATGCCGGCAACACTGCGCGCCGAGATCGGCGCCTACGCCCTGCAGGCGCCGACGATTCTCGAAGAGCGGTTCATCGCGAGCTTCGGCTCCATCGCCAAAGCCGGCGAGGCCTGGCCGCGCGGCTTCGCCTGCACTGCGGTGGACGCCGAGGACGGTGCCTTCGTGGTCTGGGAGGAATCCTCCGGCGTCGCGCTCGGCCACGCCATAGCCTCGAGCTGTTCGGTGCCGGGAATCTTCCCGCCGATCGCGATCCACGGCCGCCGCTATATCGACGGCGGCATGCGCTCGGGCACGAACTTCGACCTCGGCAAGGGCTATGCGCGCGTGCTGTGTATCGCCGTGGTGGGCAATATCGGCCTGGAGACGATGAAGCCGCGCGCCGAGGCGGAGGTCGCCGCGCTCAGGGCCACCGGCGCCAAGGTCGAACTCATCGTGCCGGATGCGCATTGCCGCGAAGCCTTCGGCAACAATTTGATGGACAGCACGCGCCGCGGCGACGTCGCGCTCGCCGGCGTGGTGCAGGGCCGCGCGGAAGCGGAGCGGATCGCGGCGTTCTGGAACGGGATCAATTCGAAGGCTTGAACCGGCCCCAGTTTCGCGGCCGCATGCCGCCGGCTTTGAGGATGCGCTTCACGTCCTGCGGCTCCCAGGTCACGGCGTCGGCGGCGGTGGGATCGAACACCACGCGCTTGTCTTTCAGATAGCTCAGGATCAAGTGGCCCGCGCTGCAATTGGGTACCTGGTCGGCGCCATAGACGGCGCGCAGGCGCGCGATGGAGGTGAAGACGGGGCTGAATTTCGTGCCGCCGGGTGCGGTCGCCTCGACGAGGTGCGAGCCATCTGGCGCGCTCAGCGTGCACAGATCGTAGTCGAGCAGATAGCTCAGCACATCCGGCCGCGCGGTCGGGTCCTGGCCCATGCCGGCGAGCAGCTGGTCGCGGTCGGGCGGCGAGGGTCGCGGCAGATCGACGGTGGCTTGCGCGTACGCCAGTCCTGTCGCGGCCAGCAACATGCCGAGAAAAAGCGCCCGTTTCATACCAGCGTCCGCCCCGTCATCCGCTCCAGCACCTTGAGCGGCGCGCGCTCCGGATGTGCGAGGGCGGTGACGGGCAGGTGGAAGGTCTGCTCCAGCGCGAACTGGCCCCTCAGCGCGGCGTGCATCGCCTGGTCGGTGAAGCACATCCAGCTGGTGCCGGCGGGAAAGGCGAACTCGACCTGCGGCGCGTCCTTCTGGTACGCCGCGTCGCGCTTGGCGCCGTCATGCAGGCCGAGCATGAGGTAGTCGTAGGCGCTGCGCCGTCCCTTGGTGACGCCGAGCAGTTCGAACAGCCAGGGCTCCAGCGGCAGCGGCTTGCGGGCGCGGTGCGCATAGCGCCGCGCCATGTCTGCGAACGGCTCGCCGACGTGCCAGATGCGAGGCCCTCCCATCGGATGGATGTTGGAGAAGACGCGCAGGATGCGCCGGCCGCGCTGCGGTCGCGACGGGAAGGCGTCGACGTGCAGGCGCTTGTCGTCGCTCAGCGGCGAATAGCTGCGCCCGGCAATCTCCACCGGACGATAGGAGGTGCGGGCCTGGTCGATGCTCGCGGCGTAGCCGGGAAACAGCGACAGCACCAGCGACCGCGCCTGCGCCGCAAAGCGTCCCATCATCGCCGACAGCGCGGCGCTGTCGGCCGGCGCGGCGACGTCGCCCTGCAGGCTGCCGTCGGGATCGCGGCTGATGTTCTTGGCGCGGCCGTCCGACAGCGCGCCGCTGAGCAGCGTGTTCTCGCTGTTGTTGACGGTGAACGGCAGCCTCGGAAAATAAAGCACCTTGCCGCTCTCCAGCGCGTCCTGCGCGCCCGCGCGCGTCGCGTCGTCGAACGGCCCCGTCCAGCGCGTCAGGTCGAAGCTCGTGATCGGTTCCAGGGCCATGCCGCGTTGTAACAAAAGCCGCCGGGCTACTCCAGCGAGCCGGTGAGCGAGGCGCGTTGGCTGATCTCGATCCCTTTGCCGTCCGGATCGCCGGGGATGACAGCGTAGCTGTCGTGGCCGTCTCACGCATCCGTCTGCCGATCGAAGAAATCGTCGGCGTCCTCGACATCGACCAGCCGGCCGCGGCGGATCTCCAGGAACCGCGTCGCCGCGGTGCGCGTGAAATAGCGGTCGTGGCTGACGAAGATGCAGGAGACGTCGGATTCCTCGAGCTGCTGCTCGAGGTCTTCCTGGCCTTCGATGTCGAGATGGTTGGTCGGCTCGTCCAGCATGTAGAAATTGGGCTGCCGCAGCTTCATGTGCAGGAAGACGAGGCGCGACTGCTCGCCATAGGAAAGCTTGGCGATCTTGTCGTCGAGCCGCTCGAACGGGAAGCCCGCCTTGGCCAGGATGGCGACCGCCTGCGCGTTGTTCACGGTCTTGATCCGGGCGATGTAATCGCGCGGCGAGAGGTCGAGCGGCAGGTCGGCCATGCGCTGGTCGAAATAGACGAGGTTGGTCGCCGGATTGTAGCGCACCGCGGCACGGCCGTCGTAATGCTCCTGCGCCGGGTCATAGGCGCCCGCCAGCACGTTCAGCAGCGTGGACTTGCCGCTGCCATTGGGCCCGAGCAGGGCGACGCGCTCGCCGGCCGCGATCGCCAGGCGGTCGATGGTGATCAGCGTGCGCCCGCCATCGGGCGTCTTGACGACGAGATCGGCGAGGCGCAGCGCGATCTTGGCGTCGATCGCCTCGTCGCCCAGCTCCAGCTTGCGATTCTTGGCCTTGTAGACCTCGGTCGCATTGTCGGCGATGCGGGCGATGCGCTTTTCGGTGGCGCGCTGTTTTTTGTGGAACGCGTCGTTGAGCACGCCCCAGGCCTTGTAGCGCGCCGCGACCTTCTCCAGCCGCGCCACTTCGCGCTCCTCCAGCGTGCGGCGCCGGGCGGCGGTGGCGTCGTTCTGCAGCAGCTGCTCGCGCGCGGCGGCGAACGGCGCCTTGAAGGCATGGGCGCCGTCCTTGCGCAGGAAGATGGTGCGCGTCGTGCTGCGGTCGAGGAATTCGCGGTCGTGGCTGACGATCAGCATCGGCAGGCGGATGTCGCCCTCCAGCCAGCGCTCCAGCTTGTTGATGTTCTCGATGTCGAGATGGTTGGTCGGCTCGTCGAGGATGACGATGTCCGGTTCGCCGAGCTTGGCGGCGGCGATCAGCAGCAGGCGCTGCCAGCCGCCGGAGAGTTCGCCGAATTTCCTGTCCGCGAGATCGGGCGGAATGCGCAGCTCGTCGATCAGGACGTCGACCTTCCAGGTGTCGTCGCGGGCGTCGGCCGCAAGCGCGTGCTCCAGCATGTCGCGCACCGCGACATCCGCCAGCGCCGCGGGGATGTCCTGCGGCACATAGCCGACGCGCAGGCCGCGCGAACGCACGACCTGTCCGTCTGACAGTTCGAGCGCGCCGGCCAGGCATTTGAGCAGCGTCGATTTGCCGGCGCCGTTCTCGCCGACCAGCGCGGTGCGCGCATCGTCCAGCAGGAACGACACGTTCTCGAAGATCGTCGTGACGCCGTAGTGAAAGCCGCCCCGGTCGATGCCGAGCACGGCGCTGCGCGCGGCCATGGTGCTGAAGTCTTTTGATCCCGCAGCAGTTTCGCATAGTCTGTCGTAAGATAAAAACGGGAGAAGTCGCCATGGGTCGTCTCGAGGACAAGGTCGCCATCGTCACCGGCGCGGCCAGCGGCATCGGCCGCGCCAGCGCTAGGCTGTTTGCGGCGGAAGGCGCCAAGGTCGTCTGCGTCGACCGCGCCAAGGAGGTCGAGGACACCGCCAAGGCGATCCGGGAGGCGGGCGGCACGGCGCTGGCGCTGACCGCGGACGCGTCCAGGGAAGAGGACGTTGCCGGCTTCGTCGACCGCGCGGTCAAGGATTACGGCAAGCTCGACGCGATCTACGCCAATGCCGGCATCTCGGGCGGCGGCCAGCCGCCGTTCTTCGAGCTGACGGCGGAGCACTGGCGGGCGGTGCTCGACGTCAACCTGATCGGGGTTTTCCTGGCGATCAAGCACGCGGCGCGGGTGATGATCCCCAACAAAAAGGGCTCGATCGTCTGCACCGCCTCGGTCGCCGGCATCCGCTCGGGCGCCGGTGGCGGGCCCTACAGCGCCAGCAAGGCGGGCGTCATCAACCTGGCGACCACGGCGGCAAATTACCTCACCGGCACCGGCGTGCGCGTCAACGCGATCTGCCCCGGCATCATCGAGACCGGCATGACCAAGCCGATCTTCGACTACGCCCGGCAGCGCGGCACGCAGGACCGCATCGGCCAGCTCAATCCCTTGAAGCGCTACGGCGTACCGGAGGAGATCGCGCATATGGCGCTGTTCCTGGCCTCGGACGACGCGTCCTACGTCAACGGCCAGCACATCGCGGTCGACGGCGGCCTGACGAGCTCGATGCCGGTGACGGGGAGGATCGGGCGGTAGCGAATAGCGAGTAGCGAGTAGCGAGTAGCGAATGGAGAAGATCGCACCCTATTCGCTACTCGCCATTCGCCATTCGCTTTCTAGATCCGCTCCGCCAGCACCAGCCAGTCATACGGCCGCCGCGTGCGCGCATTGCGCGGCTTGCGCAGGCCTTCCTTCGCCCACGGATAGGTGACGCGCTGCAGGCGCTCGGCGCGAAAGCCGTGGCGCGCCAGCACCGCGCGCAGTTCCTCGCGGGCGAAATGCTTCTGCCGGGCTCCGCCGCGGTCGACGAGGCCGTCCGGCGCCGCCGCGATGGCCTCGGCCCGCGTCGTGCCGTAAGCGATGCGTTCCACCATGCGGTCGGATTCGATCGACGGGACCACGATCAGGGCGTGGCCGCGGTGGCGCGTGACGCGCGCCAGGCTCCGCCACATCTGCTCGCGGATATCGGCCTGCGGCATGGTGATGACGTTCATGCAGACCGTAAGGTCGGCGCGCCGGCCGATGCGGCGCACGGCGGGCGGGATGCTCGAGGTCAGGAAGGTGATGCCGTCGCGCCCGGCCAGCGCCGTGCGGGCGCGGGCGATGATGCGCGGCGCATGCTCGACCGCGAAGCTCTCGCGGAACAGGCCGCCATAGCGCGCGACGAAGGTGCCCAGCCCGCAGCCGAGATCGACCAGCACCGAGGAGGCGGCCGAGACCGGCAGCCCCCGCACCAGGCGGTCGATCTGGCCGGATTTGGTCTCGCGCGTGATGTCGCAGACCTCACGCTCGAAATCGTCCGCCAGCCGGTCCCATTCTTTTCGACTCACCATGTGATAATCAGAGGGCGATTCTCCGGGCCGGCGCAAATGTGCGGAAAGTTCACGCAAGCCGCGAACGAGGCGGAGGCCGTCAGCCTCGCTGCCGGCGTGCCTGAGGGGCCTGAAGACACCGTGACGCCGATGCGCTTTGCCGGCGTGATCCGCCGCGGCGCCGGCGGCGGGCGCGAGGCGGTGCGGATGCGCTGGGGTTTCGTGCCGGCCGACGCGCCGGACCAGGCCCTGGTGGCCACGAAGTTCATCCATGCCCGCGCCGAGACCATCGACCAGAAGCCGACCTTCCGCGAGGCGTTCTTGCGCCGCCGCGGGCTGGTCGTCACCTGCTCCTTCAACGAAGGCAAGGAGATCACGGCGAAGAAGACCGAGCAGTATGTCGTGACGGCGCGCACGCGGCGGCGGCTGGCCATCGCGGTGATCTGGGAGCGTTGGAAGGGTCCGGGGCCCGTGCCGCTCGAGACCTTCGCGATGGTGACGGTGCCGCCCAACGCGCTGATCGCCACGATTACCGATCGCATGCCGGCGGTGATCGACGATGCCGATTGGGGCAAGTGGCTGGGCGAGGAGCCCGCGACGGTGGACGAACTCAAGCGGATCCTGCGGCCGTCGGAGATCGCGATGGACATGCAAAAGGCGGGCAAGCCCGCGCCGCCGCCAAGGCCGAACCCGCAGCCGGATTTGTTCTAGGCACGGGCTGCGCTAAGCGCAATTCGGAAAAGTGGGTCCATAGCGACAGCGTATGGACGGTTTTCCGAAAAATTGCGCGCCAATCAAAGAATCTAGAGCATGATTGGATTCAACGAAATGGATCATGCTCTAGAACTTTGTCATGCCGCATCTGCTGCACTTCTCCGAGGACCCCGACATCGCGGTCTTCCGCCCGCATGTCCCGGCGAGTTCTCCGCACAATCCGCCGCTGGTGTGGGCGGTGGACGAGGCGCATGCGCCCGGCTTCTGGTTTCCGCGCGCCGCCCCGCGTGCCTGCTGCTGGAGCGGCGGCAAGCCGCTGACGCCGGTCGGGCAGGCGCTGCTCGGCCTCGGCGCCGGCCAGCGGATGCATGCCATCGAAAGCGTCTGGCTGGAGCGGCTGCGCGCCTGCCGGATGCATGTCTATCGCTTCGATGCCGCGCCGTTCGCGCTTTACAACGAGTCGGCGGGCTATTACGCGGCGCGCGAGACGGTACGGCCGCTGTCGGTCGCGCCGGTCGGCGATCTGCTGGCCTTGCACGCCGCCGCCGGCATCGAGCTGCGCTTCGTGCCGAACCTGTGGCCGCTGATCGACGCCATCGTCGCCTCCGGCCTCGAATTCTCGATCATCCGTAAGATGAACGCGTTGCCGCGCGCCGCCAGCACATGAGGAGCGTCGCCAGGCCGAGGCCGAGCGAGGTCGCGTTGATCGCCGTTTCCGCCCACATCGGACCGGACCGCGGCAGCAGGGCGTAGAGTCCGTGCTCGAGGTTGAAGGTGATGTCCATCGCCGCGAGATAGACGAGGGCGCTCGCCGCCATCAGCCCGAACAGCGCGCCGCTGCGCGCCCCCCGCCACAGGCCGGCGCCGGCGGCGAGCATGCACAAGGCCATCCAGACATCGGCGACCGGGAACGCGTCCTCGAAGGCGCTGTACCAATAGTCCGAGAGCACGCGCACATCGCCGGCGATGAAATAATTCGCCCAATAGGCAAGGGTGACGACGGCGCCGAGGATCAGGAGAGTCGCGAGAATTTTCATATACGGTCACCACCAACCCACCGCTGTCATGGCCCGCGAATGCGGGCCACCCAGGTGATGACAAGCTTATAGCGCAAAGAAGACACCCCGACTGCCTCTCGACACGGGGCGCAGACGTGAACTGGGTGGCCCGCATGTCATCCTGAGCGACGCCGCAGGCGGCGTCGAAGGGCGCGGGCCATGACAGCCGAGCGGGGCGGTTAGGCCAGCGTAAAAAACGGCACCGGGGCGCCGCCTTCGCTCGGCTTCCACACCAGCTTCGCCGGTGCGTTGATGGCGATCTTCTTGAAATCGCAGTCGACCAGGTTGGTCAGTACGCGCGGTCCCTCGGCCAGCGTCACCCAGGCGATGGTGTAGGGCCCGGTCGGCGAGCGGTACATGATCGAGTAGCTGTAGACCGTGGCGTTGCCGCCGGCCTCGCGCCACTCGACCCGCTCGGAAAAGCAGAACGGGCAGAACAGCCGCGGAAAATAATGCGGCTCGTTGCAGGCGAGGCAGTAGCCGTAGAGCAGCTTGCCCGCTTCGGCGGCTTTCCAGAACTTCGCGGTCTCCTCGTTCACCGCCGGCGGGAAGATGCGGCGGGCGGCGGGCGCTTTCTTTTCACCTTGCTCGGACATCGCTCTACTCCCGTTCCATGATCAGCGTCGCCGAGCCGTGGCGCGTGCCGAGCGAGCCGCCGGTGCCGTGCGCCAGCGCCAGGTCGCAACCCGGCACCTGCACCTTGGGATGGGCCTCGCCGCGCAGCTGGCGCACCGCCTCGATCACCTTGGTGATGCCGCCGCGATTGGTCGGATGGTTGTTGCAGAGGCCGCCGCCGTCCGTATTGAACGGCAGCTTGCCGACGCCCGAGATCAAATTGCCGTCGGCGACGAATTTGCCGCCGTCGCCCTTGGCGCAGAAGCCCAGATCCTCGATCTGCATCAGCACCGTGATGGTGAAGCTGTCGTAGATCGAGGCGTATTTGATGTCGGCGGGTTTCACGCCGGCCTCGGCGAAGGCCTTGGGCCCGCTCCACGCCGCGCCCGAGAAGGTGAGGTCGACCTTGCCGCCATAGGTGCCCTTGGGCGCCTCGCCGGCGCCGATGATCTTCACCATCGGGCGGTTCAGCTGCCTGGCGATCTCGGGCGAGGTGACGATCAGCGCGCCACCGCCGTCGGTGACGACGCAGCAATCCAGCCGGTGCAGGGGCGTGGCGATCATCGGCGAGGCCAGGACCTCCTCGACCGTCACGACCTCTTTCAGGAAGGCATGCGGATTGTACTGCGCGTGATGGCTGGCCGCGACCTTGATCCAGGCGAGCTGTTCGCTCGTGGTGCCGAATTCGTGCATGTGGCGCGTCGCGCACATCGCATATTGGTTGTGCGTCGTGCCGCCATAGGGCATCTCGAACGCCGCTTCCGGCGCCGCGGCGAACCCGCCCGGACGTCCGCCGCCGCCTCCCGGACCGCCCGAGGTGCGCGGCTTGCCGGCGAGCGTGACCAGCGCCACCGAACATTTGCCCGCCGCGATCGCTTCCGCCGCGTGGCCGACATGCAGGATGTAGGACGAGCCGCCGGTCTCGGTCGAATCCATGTGGCGCAAATTGCGCAGGCCCATATAGTCGGCCATCGACATGGCGCCAAAGCCCGGCGCGTCGCCGGCGCAGAAATAGCCGTCGATGTCGTCCTTGTTGAGCCCCGCATCGGCGAGCGCGCCGCGGGCGCATTCGACATGCAGCTGCGCCGTCGACTTGTCGGGCGCTTCGCGCGTCGGATGCTCGAACGCGCCCATGACATAGGCCTTGCCCTTGATGCTCATCGTCGCTGTGTCCGGCTGGATATCGCTGCCCAAGGCTCTACAAGCGCGGGCGCGATGAATCAATCGCCGGCGCCGGAGGCCGCGATTGTCGCAGGCGCCGGTTTCGCGGGCGCATGTGCGTGGCGCGTCACGCCTTTCCACATCAGCCGGACCGCCTCGAAATGGATGGCGGCGACGACTTTGAGCGTCATCAGGGGATGGCGCAGCAGCAGGCCGGCGAGCGCGCGGTCGCTGAGTGCCTTGCGCGTGCCGCAGAAGCTTGCCGTCAGGATCGGTTTGCCGGCCTCTTCTTCGGCGATCGCGATCCGCACGTCGCCGCCGGGGGGGCGGATCTTGAAATTATAGGCGCAGTCCGGCGAGAGGAACGGCGAGACGTAGAAATCCTTGGGCGTGCGCTGGCGCACGAGCGCCGCGTCGCCGTCCGCTCGCAGCACATAGCTGTGCCGCTCGCCATAGGTGTTGTGCACTTCGTAGACGATGGCGGCGAGGCGCTCGTCCTTGCCGTAGCAGAACCAGGTGCTGATCGGATTGAAGACGTAGCCGAACAGGCGCGGATAGCACAGCACGCGGCGCGGCCCGTCGGCGACGATGCCGGCCTCGGCGAGCTTCGCATCCAGCCAGGTGCGCAGCGGCCGCCCGTCGCCATGGTCGCGGTCTTGGAAACTGACGACGCCGGCGCGGTTCGCTGCGAACAGACGCAGCCGCCGGCCAAGGCCCTCCAACTCGTCGAGGTCGAGCAGCAGGCAAAACACGCGGTATTTGAAGGCGTGATGCCGGGGCGCCAGCCGGCGATGCATCACCCAGCCTTCGTAGATCGCGCTGTTGCCGCCGGTCATGCCATCGATACGGGTCCGCGGCCCCACCGGATCAGCGGGCTGATCCAGGGGCGCCGGCTCTGCGTAAATCCGGCTATGATGGCGCATGCGTCGACCCTTACCGGACCCTGGACCGCCCAGCCGATCTGGCCCGGCAAGGCCCGGCCGGCGCTGCGTTTTCTGGGACGGACGCGGAAAGTCGTGATGGAGGCGGGCGCGAACGAGGCGGGACGGCTGAACGCGGCGGTGCTGGCCGTCGGCCGGGCGCGCGACCGCGCCGCCTTCCAGGCCCTGTTCGACCATTTCGCGCCGCGGGTGAAGGGCTATCTGATGCGGCTCGGCGCCGGCAATGCCGTGGCCGAGGATTTGGCGCAGGAAGCCCTGCTGACGGTGTGGCGCAAGGCGGCGCTGTTCGATCCGGCCAAGGCCTCGGCCTCGACCTGGATCTTCACCATCGCGCGCAATTTGCGCATCGACGCAATCCGCAAGGAGCGGCGCCCGGAGCTCGATCCCAACGATGCCGCGCTGCTGCCGCAGGCCGAACGCGCGGCCGACGAGACGATGGCCTGGGCCGAGGCCGAAGACCGCTTGCGCGCCGCGCTGGCGGAACTGCCGCGCGAACAGGCCGAGATCATCGAGCTTTCTTTTCTGGCCGAAAAGCCGCACAGCAGAATCGCAAACGAGTTGGGATTGCCGCTGGGTACGGTAAAATCCCGCATTCGACTCGCCATGGCACGCCTGCGCGTTGCGTTAGGAGACGGAACATGACGATCAGCCATCACCCCGGCGAAGAACTGCTGCTCTCCTATGCCAGCGGCGCCGCGAACGAGGCGGCGGCACTGCTGGTCGCCTCGCATCTGGCGCTGTGCTCCGATTGCCGGATGAGCGTGGCCGCCGCGGAGGCGGCCGGCGGCTCGGTGCTGTCACAGGTGGCACCGGTGGCGCTGGACCGCAACGCCTACGATGCGGTGCTGGCGCGGCTCGACGCGCCGACCGCCGAGATCGTGCGCGGCGCCAATCTCGCCGGCAACGTACCGGCGCCGCTACAGCCCTATGTCGGCAGCGATTTCGACAACATCCCCTGGCGGCATATCGTCCACGGGCTCTCCTACTACCCGCTGCTCACGCGCGACGGCACGCGCGCCCGGCTGATCCGCGCCAAGGCCGGCGCCGGCGTCGCCGAGCATACCCATCGCGGCGAGGAATGGACGCTGGTGCTGGCCGGCTCGTATCGCGACGTCACCGGCCGCTACGCGGTGGGCGACGTGCAGACGACGACGCCGCAGATCCGGCACGAGCCGACCGCCGATCCGGGCCCGGTCTGCATCAATCTTGCCGTCACCGACGCGCCGCTGGTCTTCGCCGGGCTGCTGCCCAAGATCGTGGGCAAGATTTTCGGGTTTTAGACGCACCCTCCCGCAAGGGGAGGGTAAAGGTCTAAGCTTTCTCCAGCGCAACTGGAGGAACACCCCATGGAAACCACGAATCTCGGCAAGACCGGCCTCAAGGTCTCGCGCATTTGTCTCGGCACCATGACCTATGGCTCGCCGAACTGGCGCGACTGGGTGCTGGGCGAGGAGGAGTCTCGGCCCTTCATCAAGCGCGCGCTGGAAGCCGGCATCAATTTCTTCGACACGGCGGACGTCTATTCGCTCGGCCGCAGCGAGGAGGTCGTCGGCAAGGCGCTGAAGGATTTCGCCAAACGCGACAATGTCGTGCTGGCGACCAAGGTCTGCGGCGTGATGAGCGACGACGTCAACGACCGCGGCCTGTCGCGCAAGCACATACTCGCCTCCATCGACGCGTCGCTGAAGCGCCTGCAGACGGACTATGTCGACCTCTACCAGATCCACCGCTTCGATCCGACGACACCGGTCGAGGAGACCGTCGCGGCGCTGCACGACGTCGTGAAATCCGGCAAGGCGCGCTATATCGGTGCCTCCTCGATGTATGCCTGGCAGTTCGCCAGATACCTGCACACCCAGGACAAGATGGGCGCGACGAAATTCGTCTCGATGCAGGATTTCTACAACCTCGTCTACCGCGAGGAAGAGCGCGAGATGCTGCCGCTATGCCGCGAGATGGGCATCGGCGTCATTCCGTGGAGCCCCTTGGCGCGCGGCTTCCTCGCCGGCAACCGCGCCCGCGACGGCGAGGCGCAGACGACGCGCGCCAAGAGCGACGCCAACATCCTCACCGCACGCGCCTTCCTGGAGAGCGATTACGAGATCCGCGACCGCGTCAACGCGCTGGCGCAGGAGAAAGGCGTCTCCGGTGCGCAGATCGCGCTCGCCTGGCTGCTGCACCAGAAAGTGGTGACGGCGCCGATCGTCGGCGCCTCCAAGATGAAGCATCTCGACGACGCCATCGCCGCGGTCGACGTCAAGCTGAGCGACGAAGAGGCCAAGGCGCTCGCCAAGGGCTATCAGACGCGGCGGATTTTGGGGCACCAGTAAAAAAGAACCCTCTCCCCCTCCGGGGGAGAGGGCAGGGTGAGGGGGTCTCGACGGAGAAGACACGGAACTCAAACGCGCTCTGTAGCAACAGCGTCAGAGATTGCTGATGTCAAAAATTGACATCAGCACCCCCTCACCCCGCCCTCTCCCCCGCTTCGCGGGGGCGAGGGAGTCAAAGCGGGCTCCAGCCCACATCCGGCGCCGCGTTGGGATCGGTCTCGACCGTCCAGCCGCCGCCCAGCGCGCGATAGAGGCTGACGCCGGCCTGCAGCCGCGCCAGGCGGATCTGCACCAGCGTGTCCTGCGCGGTGAACAGCGTCTGCTGCGTCTGCAGCACGTTGAGCAGGTCCGTCACGCCTTCGCGGTATTGCAGCTCGGCGATGCGATAGGCCTCGGCGGCATTGGTTTCCTGTTCCGTCGTGAAGCGTTCCTGCAAGGTCAGTGCGCTGACCTGGCCCATGGCGCTTTCGGCGTCGCTGAGGGCGCTGAACACCGCCTTGCGGTAGTCGACCAGCAGTTCGGTCTGCCGCGCCTTCTGCAGATCGCTTTCGGAGGAGAGCTGGCCGCCGTCGAAGATGGTCTGCAGCAGCGAGGCGCCGATGTTCCAGGCGAGGCTGGACGGATTGAACGCCTGGGTGATGCCGGCCGACAGATCGATATGCGGGAAGAAAGCGGCGCGCGCCGCGTCGACATTGGCGTGGGCGGCGAGCAGCTGCGCCTCGGCCGAGGCGACATCCGGGCGCCGCGTCAGGAGTTCTGTCGGGATGCCGGCCTTCACCGGCGGCGCGACGATGCCGTCGAGATTGATGGAATTGACGTCGAAGCCTTCCGGCGCGCGGCCGAGCAGGATCGCCAGCGCATAGCGCGCCTCGCGCTCCTGTTCCTCCAGCGCGGGCACGGCGGCTTCTTCGCCCGCGACCTGGGCGCGCTGCTGCGCCAGTTCGAGGTTGGAAGAGACGCCGTTGGTCACCTTGGCCTCGGTGATGGTGAGGATGCGCTTGGCCGCGTCGATATTCTGCTTGGCGATGGCGACGCGCTGACGCAGCGCCAGGACGTCGAGATAGGTGTTGGCGACGTCCGACGTGATGGTGAGGCGCACGGTCTGCTCGGCATAGCGCGCCGACAGCTCGGACTGTTCGGCCGCGTGCAGCTGGTCGCGGTTGAGGCCCCACAGGTCGACCTCATAGCTCGCCTGGGCGCCGACGCCGAAGGTGTTGTGCGTGTTGCCGCCCGGCACGCCGGCGATGTCGGTGCCGCTGCGCGAGGCGCCGGCGGTGCCGCTCAGCACGGGGAACAGGGCGGCGCCGGCGATGCCGGTATTGGCCTGCGCCTGCTGGACGCGGGCGGCGGCGGCGAGGAGGTCGAGATTCTCGGTGAGCGCCGTGGTTTCCAGCGGCGTCAGTTCCGGCGCGTGAAAGCCGGTCCACCAGTCGAGCGTCGGCCACAGCGGCGCGGTGGCGGTTTCGGGCGTGGTCGGCGCGGTGAAGGCCGGCGGCACGTCGCCGGGCTTCAGCGCCTCGGGCGGCGGCGTGGTGCAGGCGGCGGTGACTAGGGCCAGCGCGGCCAGCGACGTCGAACGCATCAGCAATTTCATGGAGTCCCTCTTGGCCGCCCCGCCCTTACATAGCGGCTCAAAGGCCGAACACAAGGACCACTACACCGGCAGTCCCGGCCGCGACAATGAAGATTTCTGAACCTGGCGGACTTCTCGTCCGGGCGGCGGGGGCGCGCGAGGTGGGCGGCCGGACCGCGTGCTTAGACTTGGGGGCGTCTCAGCTGGTCCGGCCGCCCTTTCGACCGTACCCGGACTGGAGCGCCAAGGGGGCACGGGCAAATCATGTGCGCGGCAACAAGGCCTGCATCTTGCGGCGCGCCACGGGGCCGGGAAAGTTGGAATTTGTAACGTTATGTCGTCGCGCGCCGCCGCCCGCGAGACCTCGCGAAACAATAATGCGTAATGCGCCGGGCGACGTGCCCGTGTGCTCGCAGCGCGTCAGCCGATCACATGCGCGTGTGTCGGCATGGAACGATCAGGCGCCGTTCGGCTTTTCCACGATCTTGAAGCGCGCGAGTTCGTCGCTGGCCAGCGTGAAATTCGGATTCACCGCCAGCGCCTGGCGGTAGTCGTCATACGCCGCCTGCAAATTGCCGATCGCCTCGTCCGCCATGGCGCGGTCGTAATAGGCGAGGTGCGCTTCCTTGGTGCCCAGCGTCAGGCCCTTGGAGATGTCGCGGATGGCATCGGCATAGCGCTTGTGCGCGATCAGCGTCGCGCCGCGATCGACATAGCCTTCGCCCATGTTCGCGTTGATCGCGAGGCCGGCATTGAAATCGGCCGCTGCGGAATCGACGTCGTTGAGCGCCAGCTTGAGCACGCCGCGATTGACATAGGTCGCTGCGCGGTCCGCGTCGGACAGCGAGCCCGCCAGCGCCTGGTTGCAATAGGTCATGAAATCCTGCGGCGCGGCGCCGGTGTCGGCGGCCTGGTAGCAGAGCTCCGCGGGGCCCGCACCGATCACGGTGACGGCGGCTTCGGCGCCGCCGGCGAACAGCGCGGCGGCCGCGATCACGACCGATAAAAGGCGAATGCGCATGGCGGCCCTCCTTGGCGTGCGAACGGCGCAGCATGGCATTTTGGCGGCTTGGTCGTCCACGCGGGAACGGCGTAAATAACGGCGCGTTGGCGTTTCACGCTTTCGAGGTGCTCCATGACCTGGTCGATGATCTTTCCCATCCTGCTGCTCTCGGTTTCGAACGTCTTCATGACCTTCGCCTGGTATGGGCAGCTGAAATATCCCGCGACGCCGGTCTGGCTCCTGGTGCTGGGGGGCTGGGGC